>OEIV010000485.1_pt1 | contig 21583 bp, 14 predicted proteins | sample 1539231 | NCBI WGS metagenome assembly OEIV01 (sample SAMN03794762, study PRJEB22550) | activated sludge metagenome | feature: wastewater treatment plant; material: activated sludge; isolation source: Wastewater treatment plant of a petroleum refinery complex | place: Argentina: Buenos Aires ... | reverse complement strand
ACGTTGCCGACCTCGTCTTCGCCGCCGCCATGCCGCCGATGGACGGCCTGGTGCTCGCGCAGGGTATCGGCTCCGCCTTCCAACAGACAGCGGCCAGCGGACCCCTTCTGCTCGCCCTCGGCGCCTGCCTACTAGCCGGCCTGGTCTCGTTCGCCTCGCCATGTGTGGTCCCGCTCATCCCCGGCTACCTCGCCTACCTCGCTAGCGTCGTCGGCGCCGAGCGACCACCGGTCACCGTTGCGCAGGCCGAACAGCGCCACAGCGAGTCCCGAACGATCACCCTCGAGGAAAAGAAGGCCAGACAAAACTCGCGCTACCGCGTCGTCGGGGCATCGCTACTCTTCGTCGGCGGGTTCACCGTGGTATTCGTCTCACTCAGCGCAATGGTCCTCGGCACCGTCCAGTACCTCGCACCGCACGAGGAGTTGCTCCAGCGCATCGGCGGGGTCATCACCATCCTCATGGGTCTGGTCTTCATCGGCTTCGTACCGGTACTGCAACGAGATACCCGATTCCAGCCGAAGGCTGTCTCTACCTGGGGCGGCGCGCCTCTCCTCGGCGGAGTCTTCGCACTCGGATGGACACCCTGCCTCGGACCAACGCTCGCCGCCGCACTGTCCGTCGCCGCCGGAAGCGGCTTTAGCGGCACGCGCGGCGTCATGCTCATCGTCGCCTACTGCCTCGGACTGGGGCTGCCATTCATCCTCGTCGCCTGGAGTTCCACCTGGGCAATCCGAACCGTCGGCTGGCTACAACGCAACACTCGACGAATCCAGATCATCGGCGGCCTCCTACTCATCGCAGTGGGCATAGCACTGTTCAGTGGCGTGTGGGCACTCTTCATCAGCTGGCTTCGGGACTTCGCAATCACCGGCACGACGCTGCCGATCTAGCCTTTCCTGCGGGACGCTTCCGGAGCCAACTTGATTCACCAGGACACCAGTGTCCGAAAACCCGTATCGACTTCTATCGACACCTCGACGCCGGGCCGACCACCAGCGGAATCGGCGCCGAGGCTTGCCAGGAATGTGAATGGGCCTGATATCTCCATTTGGTGCATAATGCCACTCAGGATTGACGGCATCACTATAGGGGGAAGCAATGGCACAGCATTTTCAGATGCGGTACATCGACGATATCGACGGCTCTGACCTGGGCAACGAGGCGAACACTCTCTTCTTCGCCTTCGATGGAAAAGAATATTCGATCGACCTCAGCGACGAGAACGCTGACACATTCCGTGAGCTCATGGCGCCGTACATCGAGGCCGGCCATCGGGTGACCGGAAAGTCCAAGACTGCACGCAAGGCCACGACCAAGACCGCATCCGGGGACACCAAGGCGATTCGCGAGTGGGCGCGCGACAATGGTCACGACGTCTCTGACCGCGGCCGCATTCCCGCCACGGTGATGGGAGCGTACGCAGCCGCCAACTAGTTCGGCAGCACGGCGCCGGCCACGGTGACCGTTGCCCGGATTGCCGTGCTCGCAAGATGGCCGGGTGCGCTCAGCATCATTTCGGCCGCTAGTGGGATCGTGCGCCAACGTGCCCCCACCGAGACCTCGCCAATTGGCCGCTTCGCGCTTGGCTCCAGTGGCGTCAAGGATGGCGGTGTCGTCCTCGCCGAGCGAGGCTGTGCACATCCCGGAGACTGTGGGCCTGCGCCGGTAACCAGTCCTTATGACAAGCCAGAGCCGCTGAGCAGCGGACCCTGCGGGACGGCGACGTCAGGGAGGATCGTCTCCGTGACGATTTGGCCGAGCCGTTGAGCGTACTGCTCCCCTAACCAGGACGATGTCCGCTGGGCCAACTCTGGGGACAGGAGCACCACGACGATGGTGATCGGCGTGATCACGAAACGCTTCCACCGTCGGGGAATGATCTCCTTAACGACCTCCAACACATCGATGCAATGCACGTGGCGCAGAATTGCAGACGCCTACGACATGACCTAGAACCCGGATCCGTGGTTGCCACCGGGATCAGCTCGACGGCGGATCAGGCAACTGCAGCACACGCCCGCACACCGAAATCTATGGCTCTCGCGTCCGCAGGAGGTAGGTGCTTTTCGACCTTCGTTGTCGGAGTCCAGACGCATACTGTTGTGATGCGCACTGAACTCGAAGCTCTCCTAGAAATCTCCGATCCGATTGTGGTTGTCACTGGCGATTCGGGAACAGGCAAGTCCTCAATCCTGCTTGCCCACCAGAAGAAACTAGCCAGCGGCACTACCCTCGCCCCGCCCCCCATCACTTGCTCCTTCGACAGCGGCGCTCTCCAAGTGGCCATTCTGAATAGCCTGGTCAATGCACTGGTGATCTCGACGGCCGATCGCACCGCGTGGCGTCAGATACAACACCGGTTCGAGCATGCAAGCAAGGAGATGGCGGTTGAGATTGGAAAGGGTCTCGCGAAAGCTGTGACACAAGAGGTCATGGCCCAAGTGAAGCAAAGACTCGGTGAGCATGCCGGCGAGGGAATCGCGGCGTTCTTCAGGAACTTGAGACAGGACCCACTCGACGAATTACGCCGTGATCTTCAGTCTCGAAGTGACACCAACGTTGTCAAACTCTTAACTAAGTTATGCGACGAGGTTGCTGCCGCCCTCAGTTGCGACATGGTTCTCGCCATCGACGAGTGCCAGCGGCTGACGGACGATGATCAACGAGCGTTAGCGAGCCTCTCTCTCAGTCCCCCAAAACGAGCGCGATTCGTAATCGCGTGGTCGTCAGCGGCGCATGCGGCGCGCGACGGTCTCGACCGACTGCGTGAAGCCAACTGCCGGGAGGTGGTCGTTGGCGGACTGAGCATGGCGGAAATCGAATCGTTGCTCGCCAGCGCCGGACTGGCCTCTAGCCATGCAGAGCGAGTGTTGTTCCTTAGCGATGGGTTCCCGCTCATTATCGAAGGTCTGCTCAATCAACTTCGAAGCGGAGAAACGTTAGACTCTTACACGCCTCCTACCGCCTTCGTTCGCGCACTGGAGGATGCACTTGATCGACTGCCTGCGAACGACCATCTGGCAGCTCGAAAGCTATCGGTCTTCGAGCTGCCCCTCTCGGAGACCACCCTTGCCGAATATCTCCAAGTAAGTGCAACGGAATGGGGAGTGCTACGACATCGCCTCGAGCGGGAAAGAATCTTGAGCGTCGAACGCAATGGACAACTCTGGTTTCACGAGAGCCGTCGCACACATCTTTGGAATGAATTACTGAGCCAGGTTGAGCGTCTAGAGATCGGACAACCGGCATATGTAGCACTTCTTGCGCAATACCGGGAGGAGCTTAACAACTCAGCCGGACTAGTTGTTCCAATCGCAAATGTTGCCCAATACGCTAAAGCGAGTCAAGCTGCGAATCCAATGCTTGCAGAAATTCTTCTTCTAACGCCCGCCCAACTCGCCGTGTTGGCATCCACCATCGAACTCGAGATCTCCAACCCTGGTGACGGCGTGGACTGTCATGCACCCTCCGAGACGGTACTGATCTACGCACACACCTTTTTCGGCGCCGACCGAGGGGAAGCGCTCGACGCGCTGCCGAATTTGCTCGAACACGGATTTATAACCACGGCGGTTCGGCCAGGGCTAGTCAACGTCGATCCGGACGTCGCCTGTGCGATCAGCGATGATCCGACCGACGAATGCCACGTCGTACTGAACGGCAGGATTCAAGGCGTCCTCGGCAAGACCGCAATTCAGCAGGTCACGGGACAGATAGTGCACGAGCACTTTGACACCCTCCGCCAAGAATCGACGATTGTACTAACGCAATCAGGCAGGTCAGACACTATTGATTTAATCCGAAGCGTACTCCATCACCCAATTAACAGATTCAACCCGATAAACGGCACTGTCTACCCAATGTTGGCTCTATGGGTAAACTATGGTGGGCACGTCATCAGTCTCGCAGCAGTGTTCAATAACATCACCGATCGAAATAAAGCAAAAAAATCAGCAGCAGCGATTGATGCCATGTCATACGGCCGTCGCGTTAGAACCGTTCACTCTTTCGAGGATCAGAGAACGACCGTCCCTTCCACGCGTTTTTTCCGAGCCATACACTGGGCTACCGGACGACCCGTTGAGGCAAATAAATCGACCGGCAGATGGTGGATGAAAAACGAAGGCCCTCCTCTTTCCGTCACCGAGTACGCTCAGCGTCAGATCATGTTCCTGAGTATCCTTACTGCTCGAGCAGAGGAGCTCGAACATGAGGTTTACGCGCTTGATGAGCCGAAAGGCGCGGCAGTTGGACAAGCCCCGGACGGCACCTACCTCTTCGTCGAACTTCGGGGTAGCACGCGGGTGATCGAGCTAGATAGCGATCATATCGAGCTTCTTCAAAGCAACGCGCCTTTCAAGTTCGCCCGACTGGAGAATCTCCTTCCCCTCGGCCCACGAGAACGAACTAAGAAAATCACCGAACGCGTACAGTCGGTCGGCCTGATAGACGATCCTGTGGTATCTATACTCGAAGAGCTCTGGGAGACTGCTCGGGAGTTTAATAAACACCAACCGAAACATCGCGTCAAGCTTCAGAAAGGTACACTAGAACCACTCTTACGCGAGGCACACCTGCGGGACACTACCCTCGCTCGAGAATTATCAGAGCGACTAACGATCGGCGGCGAGCGGGGGCACCGCCAACAACACGCTCTGCGTGTGGCTATCCACCCAGGCGATGCAGAAACTGTTCCACCACTTGTCGCATACACGTATCCGGTCGGGAGCCCGACCGATGTCCAAGTGCGATTCTTAGCACGCTCCGCACGGCCAGAAGACTTAGAACAACTCTATTTCTTGGCATTCGGCGAGCACTCCCGGGACGAGCTCTACGGCGATGCCGCCCATCCGACGATAGCGGACCTCCTCGGATTCGGCGCCGATGAAATCAAGTTGGCGTTTTGAAACACACCTTGGCAGCAACCCCGGCTGGGATTCCCGGCTCTTCGTATCTGAGTGTGGGTAAGGGCGACGCGCCGGTGAAGCAGTAGGGAGGCAAGAGGGTCGAGGCCCTGAAGGATTGGAAGTACCTCTACACCCAATCCTGAAGGGGCCTCGACCCATGTCTGAGCCTATCGGGTGCTGCCGGCCTGCCGCCGGCGCCGCACCTTCGTCTCGCTGTTCCCGCTGCGATGTTCTCGTCGGTCTCGATGACGTGTACGTCCTTGATGTGCGTCTGGTCAACGAACACCTGGAGGTGACCGTCGAGTCCGAGCCTGGGCCGGTCGGATGCCCCGACTGCGGCGCCGTCGGAGTAGGGCATGGCCGGCAAGTGGTGCGCCTGGTCGACATCCCCTCGTTCGGTCGCCCCGTCACGATCATCTGGCGCAAGCGCCGCTTCCTGTGCCCGGGAGCGGCGTGCGAACGCTGCACCTTCGTCGAAGATCTTCCCGGCCTCGCCTCGCCGCGGCACGCCACCACGACCCGCGTAGTGGAGTGGTCGGTACAGCAGCTGCGCCGAGAGCACGCCACCGTCAACGGACTGGCCCGCCAGCTCGGCACCGCGTGGCACACCGTGTGGACGCCGGTCAAGGCCGTGCTGCAGGCGCTCGCCGATGATCCGGACCGCTTCGACGGGGTCCGCACCCTCGGCGTCGATGAACACATCTGGCACCACGTCTCCCGCCGAAAACGCGGCCCCAAGGAACTGACCGGGATGGTCGACCTCACCCGCGACCGAGACGGCAAAGTGCAGGCCAGGCTGCTGGATCTCGTGCCAGGCCGCTCCGGGGTGGTGTTGGCTGACTGGCTCACCGCACGCGGTGAGGGCTTCACCAGCGGTGTCGAGATCGCCGCGTTGGATCCGTTCCACGGCTACAAGCGAGCGATCGATGACGAACTCGAGGACGCCACCGCTGTCCTCGACGCTTTCCACGTCGTCAAGCTCGCCCTCGGTGCCGTGGACGAGGTCCGCCGGAGGTTGCAGCAGCAGATCTGCGGCCACCGCGGACGCAAAGGCGACCCGCTCTACGGGATCCGCACCATCATCCGCTGCGACCCAGCCCGCCTGACCGAGCGGCAGTGGCAACGGTTCGACGAGGCACTGGCCGCCGACGCCAGGCACGAGGAACTGTTCATCGCCTGGCAGGTCGCCCACGATCTCCGACAGGCCTACCACCACACCGACCTCCAGACCGGGCGCAGCGCTGCGGAGAAGATACTCGCGACCTTGCCGTCCTGCCCGATCCCTGAGATCGCCCGCCTCGGCCGCACTCTTCGCAAGTGGAAGGACTCCTTCCTCGCCTACTGGACCACCGACCGATCCAACAACGGAGGAACCGAAGCGATCAACGGCCTCATCGAACTCCACCGGCGCCTAGCCCGCGGCTACCGCAACCGCGACAACTACCGCCTGCGGATGCTCCTCATCGCCGGCGGACTACGAGCCTGACCCACACTTAGATGCGAAGAGCCGGATTCCCTAGCACTTGGTTCCCTCTGGCACTCGTCGGAGGGCGCGATACAGCGTCGACCGGCCCACTCCGAGATCTCTGGCGATCGCCGATGGCCCGTCTCCCGCCTCGACGCGTGCGCGGGCCTTATCGATCTGCTCATCGGTAAGGACACGTTTGCGCCCCTTGTACTTGCCCTTCGCCTTGGCGATGGCGATCCCCTCGGCTTGGCGTTCACGGATGATGGCCCGCTCGAACTCGGCGAACGCCCCGAGCAGCGAGAGCATGAGGTCAGCTCGAGGATCCTGGGCGCCGGCGGCGTAGGTGGCCCGCTCGTGGACGAACTCCACGCTCGCGCCCTTCGCGGTGATCTCGCCAACGATCTGCTTGAGATCGACCAGGGATCGAGCGAGTCGGTCCATCGAGGCAACGACGAGCTCGTCACCGTCTCGCAGGTACCTGATGCACTCGGCGAGCTTCACGCGGTCCGCGCGAGAACGTGCGGACTGCTTCTCGACGTAGACCTGGTCGCACTCCCCCACCGCCTCGAGCTGACGTGCCTCGTTTTGATCAGCGGCTGACACCCGCACGTACGCCACCCGCTGACCACGCGGGCGCGAGACCCGGCGAGCCGGCTTCGGAGCCGGCCTTGGCTTTGGCGTTACCTCGACGACGTTCTCCGAGTCCGTCGACTCCACCCGAAAGTTCCAGCCCAACTCGTCCCGACGACGGAACCGAGTCCGCACGCTCCCGCGACTGACGATGAGCACCTCCTCTCCACCATCACCCGCCCGGTTCAAGAGTGTCCCGATTTCGCCCGGCAACCTGTATCAATAGATACTAGACCCGACGAGAAGACGCTTCATAAGTATCGAACTAGACCCTGTGACACAGCAGCGATGGTTGGCGATAGATCGTCCCGCATGGGTGTACCCCAAAAGGACAACCGGGTGAAGGTACGAGGACATGGAGTGTCGGACCCCCTGACTAGGGTCCGAACCATGGCGAACTTGAGCAGCCCTCCAACTGATGCCCAGATTATTGACGCTTTCGCGACGTACGCAGCTGAGCGTGCCGATGCTGGGGTCATGGTCGCCAAGGCTGTCGCAGAGGTGGAATACGACAACGGGAAGGTGTCAGTCATCTTCGATCCGGCCAGGTCTGGTGCCGAGTATTGGGCGCTGATTGAAACCTCGGCGTACGAGAACCTCGCTGACTTCTTCGGTGCGCCTGCCGCCTTCGATGATCAAGACGGCATCTGGTTACGTGGACGTGTGTCGCTCATAGAGGTCCGCGACATCGATGGTCGTCCTCTGGGGAGCCGATCCACAGCCGAGCTCAACCGCATTGCCACTGGCCGCGGTCACCGCGCCGGTGACTAATTAACCCATCCCGCGGCTGCGACTCCACGACATTGGCGGGCCCTTCATCGAGCGTGGGGCGGTTTCCCGAGCAGACGTCTCGCCAGCCGCATGCCCCATCCGGCAGATACCAGTGAACATCGTCTTGTAAGACTGTCCACATGGCTTCAGTGCACGAGGTGATCGAGGCGTTTCGTCAGGCTCCGACGAATGTGGAGCGAGGGACGAAGTTTGAGCAGCTCATGGTGCGCTACTTCGAGCTCGATCCGATGCTCTCTCAGCAGTACGACAAGGTGTGGCGCTGGATCGACTGGCCAGGCCGGGACGGCAAGCCCGACACCGGGATCGACCTGGTGGCAAGGGAGCGTGACACCGGTGATTACACGGCAATCCAGTGTAAGTTTTACGAGCCTGACCACTACCTACAGAAGGGCGATCTGGACTCCTTCTTCACCGCCTCGGGCAAGACCCCGTTCACCAACCGGGTCATCATTTCCACGACCAACAAATGGGGTCCGCACGCCGAGGATGCCCTGGATGGGCAGACGATCCCGGTGCAGCGGATCTCGCTCGAGGACCTCGCCGAGTCGGCGATCGATTGGGACATCGCTTGGCCTCAGGGCGAGCTGCAGGTCGACCTTGCCCCGTCGACCCCGTACACGCTGCGCCCCCATCAACAGGAGGCGCTGGATGCGGTGTTCCGTGGCTTTGCTGAGGGTAACGACCGGGGCAAGCTCATCATGGCCTGCGGCACCGGTAAGACTTTCACGTCGCTGAAAATCGCCGAGCAACTCGCCCAGGACAACGGCGGCAAGGCCCGAATCCTGTTCGCCGTCCCCTCCATCTCACTGCTCTCGCAGACGCTGCGGGAGTGGACCGCCCGCTCCGAACTCGACATCCGGGCATTCGCAGTGTGTTCAGACAGCAAGGTCTCCCGTGCCGCGGAGGACTATGACACCTCCGATGTGGCGATCCCTGTGACGACGAACCCTGAGCAACTCGCGGAGCGGATGAATTACCGCAAGCGGGCTGCCGGGATGACGGTGGTGTTCACCACCTACCAGTCACTGCCCGCGGTCTCCAAGGCCCAAAGCCTTGGCGTCGATCCGTTCGACCTGCTGATCTGCGACGAAGCCCACCGCACCACTGGTGTGACCCTCGCCGGCGAGGATCCCTCCAACTTTGTTGCGGTACATGACCCGGACTTCCTTAAGTCCAGCCGGCGGCTGTATATGACCGCGACCCCGCGCTTGTTCAACGACGAGACCAAGGGCAAGGCGGAAGAACACTCCGCGGAGATCGCCTCCATGGATGACCTGGAGACCTACGGGCCCGAGTTCCATCGTCTCTCCTTCGGCGAGGCCGTCGAGCGAGGACTGCTGACCGACTACAAGGTCTTGGTCTTGACGGTGGACGAATCGGTCATGGCCAGCCGGCTTCAATCCGACCTGGCCGATGCCGGCGAGCTCAAACTCGATGATGCCTCCAAGCTGGTCGGATGCTGGAACGGACTGGCCAAACGAGCCGGAAGCTCCCCAACGGGTGAGGGCTTCGCTCCCGGCGAGCCGCCCATGCGGCGTGCTGTCGCATTTGCCCGCGACATCAAGTCCTCCAAGCAGGTCGCCGAAATGCTGCCCCGGGTGGTGGAGTCCTACCAAGACCTGCTGCGCGATGCCGAGGACGACGGCGTGGACGTCTCGGACACCAACCGCAGCCTGACCTGCTCGGTGCACCACGTCGACGGCACCTTCAACGCCCTCAAACGCAACGAAGAACTGACCTGGCTCAAGGCCGAACCGGACGCCAACGAGTGCCGCATCCTGACCAACGCCCGCTGCCTCTCGGAGGGCGTGGACGTCCCGGCCCTGGATGCGGTGCTGTTCCTACATCCGCGCAACTCCGTGGTCGACGTAGTGCAGTCTGTCGGTCGCGTGATGCGTAAATCCCCAGGTAAGGACTACGGTTACATCATTCTTCCCGTGGCCGTGCCCGAGGGCGTCAAGCCTTCAGAGGCGCTGAACGACAACCGGCGGTTTAAGACCGTGTGGCAGGTCCTCAACGCACTGCGGGCACACGATGACCGGTTCAACGCGATGGTCAACTCCATCGCCCTCAACGCCAAGACCGGGGACAAGACCGGCCAAGGCGTCGACCAGCTCCTCGGCGGTCACGTCGGCCCCGCCGACGAGTCCACTAGCAGCGGCAAGGCCACCAGCGACTCCCCCACCGACTCCGACACTGACAGCGCTGGCGATGCCGAGCAGACCAAGCAGATGGCGCTGTTCTCGCTGTCGGAGTGGACGGAGGCGATCTACGCCAAGGTCGTCGACAAGGTCGGCACCCGCACCTACTGGGAGGATTGGGCCGCCGATGTCGCCGACATCGCCGCCGCGCAGATCACACGCATCAACGCCGCCCTCGCCTCTGCCGGCCCCGAACTGGCCCAAGGGTTCGACGACTTCGTCCACGGCCTGCGGGCGAACCTGAACGAGTCCATCAGCCGCGACGACGCCATCAGCATGCTCTCCCAACATCTGATCACCAAGCCCGTCTTCGACGCCCTGTTTGAAGGCAACGACTTCGCCGCCCAAAACCCGGTCTCCAAGGTCATGCAGGCCATGGTCGATCAACTCTCTGGTGCCAACCTCGACGCCGAAACCGCGAAACTCGACTCGTTCTACAACTCCGTCCGCGTCCGCGCCTCCGGGGTCAACTCCGCCGAGGGCAAGCAGCAGGTCATCGCTGAACTGTACGAGAAGTTCTTCAAGGTCGGCTTCGCCAAACAAGCAGAAGCCCTCGGCATCGTCTACACCCCTGTCGAGATCGTGGACTTCATCCTCCGCGCCACCGACCAGGCCCTGCGTGAGTCTTTCGGTCGCGGCTTGACCGACCACGACGTGCACGTGCTCGACGGGTTCACCGGCACCGGGACCTTCATCACCCGACTGTTGCAGTCTGGGCTCATCCAACCGGTGGACCTGGCCCGCAAGTACGCCTCGGAGATCCACGCGAACGAGCTCATGCTGCTCGCGTACTACATCGCCGCCGTCAACATCGAGACCACTTACCACGCGATCGCCGGCCACACCGCCACGGCCGACTACGAACCCTTCCCCGGAATCGTGCTCGCCGATACCTTCCAGATTCACGAACACGGCGACGAACTCGACCTCAAGGTCTTTCCCGCCAACAATGACCGCATCACCCGGCAACTCGAGACCCCGATAAACGTCATCATCGGTAACCCTCCATATTCGGCGAAGCAGGGAAGCGCCAATGACTTAAACGCAAACGTTAAATACCCGCACCTGGATGCCCGCATCGGTCAGACCTATGCCACCCGCTCCACCGGCACCAACAAGAACAGCCTCTACGACTCCTACCTGCGGGCCTTCCGGTGGGCCACCGACCGCATTGGAGACCAAGGTGTCGTCGCGTTTGTCTCCAACGGCGGGTGGATCGACGGCAACACCGCCGACGGGATCCGCCTGAGCCTGGCCGACGAGTACAGCCACATCTACGTGTTCAACCTCCGCGGCAACCAGCGAACGGCTGGCGAACTCTCTCGCAGGGAAGGCGGAAAGGTGTTCGGCGCAGGAAGCCGCAACACCGTCGCAATCTTTATCGGTGTCAAAAACCCAGCACACATTGGCCCGTGCGAGATTTCCTACCGCGACATTGGCGATTACCTCACTCGCGAAGACAAGCTCCGAATCATCGCCGACGCCGACCTGGACACCCTCGACTGGGCACCCATCACGCCCAACTCCCACGGCGACTGGATCGGGCAACGCGACGACACCTTCACCACCTGGCCAGCCATCGGGGTCAAGAAGCGCGAGCCCGGCCAAATCACCGTCTTTGAGACATTCTCATCAGGTTTGAAAACCGGGCGGGACACCTGGTGCTACAACTACTCCCGCGAGAAGCTCGGCCACAACATCGCCAACCTGCTTGACCAGTACCAAACCGTCAAAGCCGAGTTCGAGCAGCACAACCGCAGCGCCGCGAAACTCACCGACGCAGACCTCACCCAATACCTCCAAGACAATCCCCAACACACAGCCGAGGGCAAGATCAGCTGGAATCATTCACTCAAGCAACAAGTTGTTCGAGGAGCACAGATCGACTGGAGTGACGACTTCGTCTACCCGTCGACTTATCGGCCATTCAATACTCAGTGGGTTTACCGGGATGCTCGACTCAACGACCGGCAGTATCAGCTCGCTTCGATGTTCCCGACCCCCCACCACACCAACACCGGTATATGGCTGACCGCACGCGGAGCATCCGCCGGCTTCACTTCGGTGGCCTGCAATGCGATACCTGACTTGGTTGTAGCGGGAGCGGGCAATCCGGGGCAGTTCTTCCCTCGGTGGACGTACGAGAAAGTCGACCCATCTGAAGGAGCCTTCAGTTTCGCCGACGACGCGGACGTGGATGAGTTCGGGTATCGGCGGGTCGACAACATCACCGATGAGATCCTGGGTGTCTACCGCAAGGCTGCCGGCCCTCAGGTGAGCAAGGACGACATCTTCTACTACGTCTACGGTCAGCTTCACGACCCGCTCTACCGGATGGACTACTCGGCGGATTTGAAGAAGATGCTGCCGCACATTCCCACTCCGGACAGCCGAGGGAGGTTCGAGACCGTCACACGGGCGGGCCGAAAGCTGGCTGACCTGCACACCGGATACGAGACGGCCGAGCCGTACCCACTGTCGATCGAGCTCAAGAAGGGCGCCTCGGCCGAGGACCGGGGGACCTGGCGGGTGTCGAAGATGAAGTGGGGGCGCGTCAGAGATGAGGAGACCGGAAAGCTTGTCGACGATCCGACCACCATCATTTACAACCCGAAGGTGACGATCACCGGCATCCCGGTGGTGGCCGATGACTATCTGCTCGGCTCCCGGTCGGCGCTGAGCTGGCTCATATACCGGTGGCAGGTCTCGACCGACAAGGCCTCGGGAATCGTCAATGACCCCAACGACTGGTGCGATGACGTCGGCAATCCGAGATACCTCGTCGATCTGATCGCCCGGGTGACCACGGTGGCGGTGGAAACCACCAAACTTGTCGACTCGCTGGGGGGCATGGACGACTAGCGGCAGATCCGAGCCCAGGCTGAGTGCCGATAATGTTGGATTCCGTCAAGTCTGCGGATCAGGAGAGATGAGTAGATCCCGCTGTCCGCGGCATCTAAGGGCCACTAGACCGCGAGTTGTACAAGATGTACTATTGGCGTCATGGTGACCACGACGCTCAGCAACTTCCGCGCCCATCAGAGCAAGGTGCTCGACGCCGCACAGCGGGCGCCTGTGGAGATCCTCAGCCGTGGCAGCCGTCGCCGGGCCGTTGTCGTCTCGCCGGAGTTCTTCGACCGGGCACTGCAGGCCCTAGAGGATCAGGCCGACGTTCAGGGCGCGGCCGACGCTCGCCGTGAGGGCGGCAGCATCTCCCACGAGGAGCTCATGGCGGAACTGGGCCTGTAAGCCTGCGCGCCCCACTCACTGATGCCCTATTCGATCACCTATAAGCCCTCGGCCGCCAAAGCCCTCCGCAAAGTTCATCCCACCGAGCAAAAGCGAATCGTCCGCGCCATCGAAGCCCTCGCGGTGACACCGCGACCGACTGGCGCGATTCAGCTCGCCGGAGGCGACGGCGAACTCCGAATCCGCGTGGGCGACTACCGCATCATCTACGACATCGAAGACGACGCCCTCATCGTACTTGTGCTGCGCATCGGCCACCGCGGCGACGTCTACAAGTGACTCCGTCCCACGCCAAGGCGCCACCGGGCGTTCGAGGAGGCACCACTCGCCGACGCCGATAGGACGCGTTTCGACAATCCGCAGCCGCACGGCTCGCGATGGCAGGATCCAACGCCTAAGCAGACAAGCCGAAGCTGCTAGAACTGCTCGTTACCCAGGGTCTCGACGCCACCAAGGGTGGCCCACTAACGGCATGAAAATCATCCAGTCACCGACTGCACCGATATGCGGGAACACCCGTGGGGCAACGCGGCCCGGCCACCAAGGGTTCTGCCAGCGGGAAGGCGACCCAGAACAACAGGAGCAGCTCAGGCCGGCACGACCGGCAGCACGGCCAACCATCAATCGGGCTCAACCCACAATTGCCGGCGAATGCGAACATGGAAAGTTCGCAGTTCAGACGCTGGTTGCCAACTCCCCCTCATCACAGGGCGGGCTCGTCACGCGGCTAGGCGCCCGTGCTCGATGCTCGCACCGGACTTGCCTACTCACGATCTCTTCGGTGGCCGACACCGTCAGCGGTATATACCTCGATCCGTTTCTGCCGACGACGGTTTTTACCTCTGGCGAAACTACTCAGGAAGTGCGTTTCGAATAGCTGCCTCGATAAACTCAGACACGGTCTCCCCTTGTTGGATGGCCGCGATCTTCGCTCTCCGGTACACCTCAACATCAAGCGCTAGAGATGTCTTCGTACGCCGAGGACCGGCCGGACGTGCGGCTTCAGAAGCAGAGAACGTTTCCGAGACCGGCCGGATGGGAGCTGCGGCCCGTGGGCGCAAACTACGGCTCACCGGTTCCGATTTGCCACTCATTTAGTCACCTCAACGATCTCGTCCATCAGGTCTCGATAGCCAAAGAAGCTTGTTGGACATGTGCCGAATGACTGGCGTATCGCCTGTCGCTTCCCAATCACATTCTCGAATACGAACACCCCTTCCGATTCAAGGGCCTCCTTTGTGAGCTCGAGCAGCTTAGTGCCGAGCTCAACGCTCGTGAGTAGGACACCAGCTGGCTTATGTGCAGCAGCCTCCAACGTCGGCCAGACGCGCTGGAGGTCCAACCCAGACGGCGCAGTGGGGACCACGACAACATCAGCCGCATCGATCGCGGCCTGAATGATGTCAGCAGCACCCGGAGGCGTGTCGATCACTGTGATGTCGCTACTAGATGCGCGCGAAAGCGTGATCTTGTTCGCGGGCGAGACTTGAAACGGCAAAGGCGCACTCCCCTCCGTCGCAATCTCAGCCCAACTAGTGGCCGACCCCTGAGGGTCCGCGTCTAGCAGCTCAGTCGACTTGCCCTGCGCGCTCGCGACCGTCGCTAGGTAAATGGCGGTGGTCGTCTTACCGACGCCACCCTTGGTGTTAACTACCGCAATCTTCAAAACCCGCTACACCTCGATCTTCTTATACCGTGATACCGCTGTACCTATTGTGGTCATCACCTTGATACCAAAACTGCAGCACAGGAGCGCGCTAGCCACGCCGAACATCCCGAAATACCTTTGGACCGATAGCGGTACATCAGTAATCACCGTTAGACCGGTACTGGTGTTGCGGTGTGCACCGGTGTCGGTTGTGCGGTATATACCGCTACGGATGTGCCGCAGCCGCTGACCGCCGACAGAGCCGTAGGCGGCGCCAAAAACTCCACCTCACCTAGGCGTGTCGATAGGATTTGTGGCGCCAAGTGTGGGAGTTTTCCTCCCATGGCGACGAAGCAGCGGGGCCCCGGGCGACCGTCATTCGGCGAGCGCATGCGCGTGCCCGTCCGTATGGCCCCTGAGGTGTACGAGGCACTTCGGGTGGAAGCCAGGTCTAGAGGCGTCTCGATGTCTCAATACTTGGCTGACCTCGCCGCCATCAATCTTGGCCTGCCCGAGGCCGTAGTTCCACCTGCAGATGAGGAGGCAATTTCAGCGTGAAGCGGTGGCCGGCCCGCGCCCGGCCAACAGTTGAACACCCCGCAACCCTGAAATGACTAATCCCGGCCCACTGGCAGGTGGACCGGGATCGAAAGTCAAGAGTTCGAGTTACCGCTCAAACTCGGTGTTGCTCACCAATTAGGAGAGCTGTGCTTCCAGGCACCTCTCAGAGTAAGTCATACCCATCGGATGGTCCAGTCGATCCGATCGGCGTGTCTCGCTCTGACCGCGACAACGTCATATCCCTCGATTCCACCTGGTGGTGGGACTCTGTGGTGTGCGCGTGGAGTCCGCGCCCGTATGTGCGTGTCGACTCCCGCAAGGCGCATACCTTCGCCGCCACCAGGCGCCTCACCGACGGCGCGCCGGGGGAGGGGACGCCTTTCGCCCTGCACTTGACCGATGAATCGGGCAAGTTTCGGCTCCTCGCCCTGGATTTTGACGCTCACCATGCTGGCTCAACCGCGGACACAGACCTCGCAGCGTGCACGGCTGCCTTGACTGCCGCGGGCATCGAGCACCTGGTGTGCTCGTCAGGACCTGGTGGGGGATACCACGTATGGATCCGACTGAGCACCGCCATCTCCGCGCACCGCCTGGCACCGATCATCGACGCTTTCGCTGCCGCATGGCCCTCACTGGATCGGGGCCCGCTGTCCAATTCGCGCACCGGTTGTGTCCGCGCCCCGGGCTCGCCCCACCGCGCCGGCGGCACAGCAATGCCCCTGACAGATCCGCATATCCGCCCGGTGTCCCTACGAGCGTTGCGCACGCTGCTCACGCAGCTGACACAACCCCCTCAGACCAAGGGCACCTCCGCCGCCGGTGCTGGGATCGCGCCGGTTCCTGTGCACGTCGATGCGCAAGGCCATCCGTACCTCTCCGGACCCAGACGCCCCCTGAACCCTCAGATCCGTGACCTTGCCCGCGCCCCGATCACTGCCCATACGGATGCCTCCGCGGTGGGGTGGTCAATCCTGTTGGCCTGCGCCCACGCCCGGATGCAGTACCGCGACGTGCACCAGGCCGCTTTCACTGACCGTTGGCCCGGTCTGGAGTTTGTGCGGGCTAGCCGCACCAGTGCGGGGGAGCGCAGCCCTCGATTCGACGCGGCTGCCGAGTTGGCCCGCCAGTGGGCCAAAGCCGTCACCGCAGCCAGCTACGCCCAGCGCAGCACTGCAGGACCCTCGGCTGCCCGCCGAGTCGCCGAAGCCTTGGTCGCCGACCTGCTCACTCGCATGGACGCCCAGCCCGGCCGGTGGGCTGGCAAGACCGGAGCTCAGGACCGCCTGGTGCTCCTGGCCCTGGCCGCCCGCACCCGCGCAGCCGCAGCAAGCGATGTGCACCTGTCCGAGCGCGACTGGGCCCTCGCCGCCGGCCTGACCAGAGACACCGTCGCCGACCGACTGAAAGTCCTTCTCCAGCAGGGGTGGGTCGCCCGCGTGCAGCGAGCAGCCGGCCCCTGGGCGGCAGTGTGGCGGATCGTAAAACCCGGGGGCGGGGAACAAGGAAGTGGCGCAGTATTTACCCCAGAGATGCGGAACCAGCTTGACGCTGAACTCGAGTGCGCCCGTGAAGATATCTGGCACGCCCGCCCCCTTGGGGTGTTGGGCATGCGCGTATGGGCCCACATGGCCGCTGGTCGCGCATCGGTGCGTGAGCTGGCGACCAGGCTCGGGATCTGCCCGGCGACGGTGCGCAGCAAACTGCGCGGACTGCGCTCTCTGGGTCTGTGCACCGCTGATGGCCGCGTGTACCGCAGTCGTTCCCGGTTAGCGCGAGCCGCCGTTGCTGCTGGTGTCGACGGTGCACACGCTGATCGGGTGCGCCTATACCGGCTGCATTCGGCGGTGTTCGTGTGGTGGTTCACCACCCGGCACAAGCCAGAGCGCTCCGACGCGCTGGCCGAGTGGGGCGAATTCCCCGATCCTGATGAGGCTGAACAGATCCACCCGACCGACATCGCCCTGGCCTACGGCGCCACCGCCACCGGCCCGCCAGTATCAGCCACCACCTGGGGCGCGGCCATGGCTGCCCAAGATCTCCATCGCGACGCCGACCCGGGCAGCTGGTGGGAACTAGTGGCCGCGGCCCGCGCTGCGCTACCCGCTCCCGACATGCTGCTCGCGCCCCACCACTGGGCCCGCACCGCAGCCTGACCACTAGTGACTGATGAGCCGAAGCGAGTCACCACAGGTCGGGAGAGGAGTCGGGTGCCGGCCCCCATGGCGAGCTCGTCGTGGGATGGGTGTCCGGGCCGGGTTCGTGTTCTGCGGACCGGGAGGCGAGGTACGAGTCAACAAAGTCCTCGGTAGAGAAGGACGCTGCACGGGCTACCGCCGTGGCGTCAGGATCGGCGGCAAGTGTGCGGTAGGTGTCTGCAAGCCAGTTGGTGAGTTCGGTATCGCATCCCGGGGCCGCCGGTGGGGGAGTGGGCAGTGCTGTGGTCTCGGCTTGTTCGCGGGTCGCGTGACGTATCCGGTGGGCGATGACGGTACCGGGTTTGTTGGCAGTGTCGAGGGTGTCGGTGGCGTTGTCCCATTCCTCGCGGGGGTCGAGGCCTCGGGTTGCTGCTTCGGTCCACGCGCCTTCCAGGGCCTGGTACTGGTCGGGGTCTGCCTCGAGCTGGTGGGCGTAGGCCCGCGGTAGTGCGTCGATGTAGGCAGGGAGGGTGGCGGCGGTGAAGTCGCGGGCGGCTAAATCAACGCCGTGGCGGTAGAGCTGGGCGAGCCGTTCGTCGCTGGTGGCGCTGGCGTACTCCTGGCGGAGGGTTTCGGTGGCCGAGGCCTGGTGCGTCTCGCGGGCCAGAACGCCAGTCAGCACATCGTCTGCGGTTGGGGCTTCGTGGTCGCCGGCGGAGTGCATGTGTGCGTCCTCGGCGGCGAGATCGAGAGTGGGTTCGCACACGGCGTAGGCGCGGTTTTCTCGTCTGCCGCGGGTCATGGCGACGTACAGGCCGGCACGGTCCACGCCAGCGTCGATGACGGCGTGGACGGTATCGACGGTGGCGCCCTGGGCGCGGTGAATGGTGGCGGCGTAACCGAGGTGGATGTGCTTGCCGGCGTAGCTGGCGGGGATGAGCATGGCCTGCCCGGTGGAGGAGTCGCGCACTCCCAGTGACCCATCGCCTGAGATGCCGGTGACGGTGAACAGTTGGCCGTTGATGACCCGACCGAGGTAGGTGCGGTCACCGGTGTACAGCGTGGAGTTGGTGCGGGCGATGACGGTGTCGCCGACACCCACGGTGTCGCCGCGAGCGACCCTGGTGGTGTGTGCGTCGTCGACTAGTCCGTGGGCGATGCGATCGGCTCGGATCACTTCGTTGGGGGGGGCGCCGTCGGGGTTGGTGGAGGCGATGATTGGTGCCGGGCGGCCCGCCTTGGTGTCGGCCAGGAACGCCTCGGCGGCGTCGGTGAGCATCTGCTCGCGGTGCCCGCCGGTGATCCATCCGCGCTCGTTGTAGAGGGCCAGGGCGACGGGATCGCCTTCGCGAAGGGCGAGGGTCGCCTCGCATTGGTCGGTGTCTGCGCCCATGCGCATCACCTCTCGGAGCTGGGGCGTCCCTGGGGTGCGGGCCAGGTCGGCGAACAGACCGCCGGTCTCGACTGCCGCGAGCTGTTTGGGGTCGCCGATCAGGCGGAGGATGGCCCCGGATTCGGCGGCGATCTCGGTCAGCGCGGCCAGGTTTTCGGTGCTGGCCATGCCCGCTTCGTCGACCAGAAGCATGTCGCCGGGGCGGATCATCACGGGCAACGCGTCGAGAGTCTTTCCGGGCAGGGTGGGGTGCTTGCCCATCCAGGTGAAGGTCAGCGAGTCAATGGTGTGACAGTCGGTGCCGATGTCGCCCGCGAGGACGCTGGCCGCTGCCGCGGAAGGAGCAAGGCCGATAACCGACCGGCCGGTTTGTTGCCAGGTGCGGGCCACGACTTTCATAGATGCGGTCTTGCCGGTTCCGGCCGGACCCACCCCGGCGGCCAGGAGCGTTCCGGCACCAATGAGGTGCTGCGCCAGAGCGGTCTGGCCGGCATTGAGGGACCAACCCTCGGCGTCCTCGTGCGCCTTCAGCGCACGATCGAGATCGGCGCGGGTAGCGATCACCGCGACCGGGGTGCCAGTCGCCTCCAGGGTGGCGGTCTCGGCGTCCAGCACTGCCTGAGTGGTGTACTTCTCGGCGTTGGCGTGCCGGTCCACACCGGCCCCGCTCGGCCCGATCAGAGGGCTGGGAAGGTCCAGAATCTCCGGCGGGGTCAGCTCGATGACGAGTTCTCCCATGGCGGCGGCCATAACCTGTTCGTGCGCCCGGTCCAGGGCCTCGGCGCCCTCGAATCGGTAACCCTTGAGCAAGGTGGAAACGGCGGTGTCGATGTGGGAACGGCGGGACTGCCCCCGCCGTGCGGTCACTGCCTCCACCGCCCGCTCGGCCACCTGCCGGGCGTGGACCCGGGCGTCGAACAGCTCCCGCGACACCTGGCCCTGGCCCTGCCCGGTGACCTCGCCAACCACGCTGTCCACTGCGTGCGTGCCGACGACCGTTTCGGCCATCTCCCGCCAGGTGGCGCGGTGTTCGGCCAGGGATTGGGCGGGCTTCTTGGCGTCGCGGGTGTCGAGGATGGCCTTCTGCCACAGGGCGTAGGACGCCCGCTGGGAAGGCTGCCGATTGTTCTTCTCAACGTACTCAGCGACGAGTCGGTCATAGACCGGCCTGGCCAGGGCCCGGCGGGAGGAGAAGGCGTCGATCAGGCGGCGGTCGATGCCCTTGACCTCCCAGATGGGCGCCTTGTCCGGGTGCGGGTAGTTGGCCTGGAACTCCACGCCCATGCGACGGGTCAGAAGGTCGTGCAGGGTCGCGTCGTAGCGGGCCGAGATCGCCTGGTGCATCTGATGGATCGCACGGGAATCCAACGACAACCAACGCCCGTCGGGGGCTTGGACCTTGTTGGCCAGCAGCACGTGGGAGTGCAGGTCCGGGTCCCCGCACCGGGTGTCAAAGTGGGTGAACTCGGAGGCGATGATCCCGCCGGTTTTCACCTGCTTGATACCGCCGGTCCCGACGCGTGTGTAGATCGCATTGTCCTCGGCCCAGGCCAGGGTTTCGGCGACGGCTTCGTGATGCAACGCAGCCACGCGAGAGGCAGTCTGCTCGTCGGCCAGCGCCCACAGGACGCTGACACTTTTCACCGGAGAGAACGTGAAATCGAACCCTGCGACCGCCTGGCGCACCTGGTCGCGCTCCCGGTTTACCCACGCGATGACGTCCTTGCCGGAGGCGTGCTCGTAGCCGAACCTCTCGGCATAGAACGGGCGTGCGACGCCCTCGGCGATCTGTCCTCGTTCATCGGTGGTGGGGCGCCGGCCCTCGGTGTGAAGGAACGACTTCTCGGCCGCGGCTATCGCTTCCAGAACGTCCACGCCGCCGGTATAGAGCGGGAAGCTCCGGCCGAGCTTGCAGGCCGCCAACGCTTTCCCGTCGGCCATCATCTGGTCGGTGTCCGGGTGCAAGCCCTCGCCATACAGAGCCGCCATTTGCGCCTCGGTGACCGTCGCCCCAGAGGCCACGGACTGGGAGTTCAGTCCCTGAAGTCCGCTACCGATCCACCGTCCCGGCGGGGTGCCCTTGGCAGCGTAGTAGTCCGACAGGGCCAGGCCCTGCGGGTCGGCGTCGTGGGTGGCAACCGAGCGCAGCAGGTACTGGTATCCAGTACCCGCGTGGACCGCCCGGAGACTCATCACGAACCCCAGCGTATGCGGACCGAATCGGCGCGTCTACGCGCCAGGTCGCGCGCAGCGCTGACCAGGAATTTCTCCTCTTTCACTAGAAGTGCCTACTGTGTGTAGCTGTTAGAGCGAGCGGGAGCGAGTGTGGGTTATGGCCACGACGGTGGCGTATCAGGTGGGGCCAGTGTGGGCGACGCGGTGATCGGATGGGGGAGTGGTTGGTGCTCGCGGGTGTCGTAGGAGTGCTCTAGGGTTTGACCCATGGCTACGAAGACTGATTCGCGTTCACAGACCGCGCGGGCCCGTGCCCGCCAGGCCATGGCTGACGAGCTCGAGCGGGCACGCAAGCGCGAATCAAAGCTAGTGGCGGTGTTCTCCGCGATCGATGCCCGCGCGGATGCAGAGGCCGCAC
>OEIV010000484.1_pt1 | contig 21614 bp, 15 predicted proteins | sample 1539231 | NCBI WGS metagenome assembly OEIV01 (sample SAMN03794762, study PRJEB22550) | activated sludge metagenome | feature: wastewater treatment plant; material: activated sludge; isolation source: Wastewater treatment plant of a petroleum refinery complex | place: Argentina: Buenos Aires ... | reverse complement strand
CGGGGGCGTGCATCCCGTGCCCCTAATCGCCCATATAACGGCTCCGCCCCCCCGCACCTCCAATCAGGAGCCCGCCCCCCCCGCCGATGAAACCGTCCGTGAACTGACGGTCCTCTATGGCCACCGCGCCGACACGCGCTGGGGCCTCGACAGGCTGGCCGACCACCGCGACGACATCATGGATCCGAAGGACCGGGTGCGCCTCGCCGAGAGACTGCTGATTGATCCCCTCGACGCCGAGGCCCACCGCATCATCGCCCGCCGCGCCCGCCGCGTCACCCTTCTCACCACGGTCACCCCCATTGCCGCCCTCGATGTGCTCTTCGTCGGCGTGCAGAACTTCGCCATGCTGCGCGAACTGGCCACGCTCTATGGCGGCAGGCCCTCGACCCTTTCCACCTTTCGGCTGGCCAGGCTGGTGGTGGCCCATCTTGCCATTTCCGGCGGTCTTGCGCTGTCCGACAATCTGCTTCAGCATCTCGTCGGCAAGGGCCTCATGGGCCGCCTGTCGGCACGCTTCGGCGAAGGCGCGGTGAACGGCATTCTCACCTCGCGCATCGGCATTGCCGCCAGCGCTGTCTGCCGCCCGGTGCCGCGCGTCGCGGAAGCGCGCGACACCCTGGCAAGTCTGCTGCGTGAACTCGTCACCTTCGGTGACCGAACGGAGGGCAAGGATGGCAACGAGCGCAACCGAAACCCTTGATCAGGGCATCCGGCGCAACCACGACCTGCGCAACCTCATCCACACCATCATCATGGTGGCGGGCTCGGCCCTGCTGGTCGGCGTCATCGCCTATACGGTCATGGGCACGACCGGCCTCGTCACCGCCGCCATCTTCACCGTCATCGGCATGCTGGGCCTGCGCAGGATGTCGCCTGCCGTGGTGCTCAACCTCTACAAGGCCCGCCCGCTTGCCAGCACTGAAGTCCCGGACCTCCATCGTCTGATCGGGCAGCTTGCCCAGCGCGCCGGTCTGCCCGCCACGCCGAAACTCTATTATGTGCCGAGCCAGGTGTTGAACGCCTTCGCCGTGGGCCGCCCGGAAGACTCCGCCATTGCCGTGACCGACGGCTTGCTGCGCGCCATGACCATGCGCCAGCTCGCGGGCATTCTCGCCCACGAGACGGCGCATGTGCGCAATGGCGATCTCAAGGTCATGGGTCTGGCCGATGTGCTGAACCGGGCGACCAGCTTCATGTCGCAGATGGGTCTCTTCGGCCTGCCCATGGTCTTTGGCGTCGGGCTGAACCTGCCGCTTTCCGGCCTGCTGCTGCTGCTCGCCGCCCCCACCATCGGCAGCCTGTTGCAGCTTTCCCTGTCGCGCACCCGCGAATATGACGCCGACCTTGACGGGGCCAGCTTCACCGGTGACCCGGAAGGACTGGCGCTGGCCCTGCGTGATCTCGAAGCCCAGCAGAACAAGGGCTGGGAGGGCATGGTCCTGCCCGGTTCGCGCCTGCCCCAGCCGTCGCTGCTCCGCACCCATCCCGCCACCCAGGACCGCATCAACCGGCTGATGGCCTTGGCGGGCCAGGGCGATCGCCAGATCACCGTGGCGCAGGAGGATGCCGCGCCGCGCACCTCCCTCACGCCGGTCATCCGCAATCCGCGCATCCAGTGGCAGCGTCTCGGCATCTATAGTTGAGCATTCACTTTTAGTGTTACCGCGAATTCATCTTCCCGCTCGACGGAACCTTCGCCGGGTGCGCGTCTTTCCGTCACAAATGAACGAAAGGAGTTCTCCATGACACGAACCGGCAAATGGGCCCTGGTGGCCTCGGTGGGCGCGCTGATCACCTTGGGCGGCGTGGCCAGCGCCGAGCAGGGCTGGATGGGCCACGGCATGGGCGGCAAGGGTGGCATGATGGGCGGCCCCGCCCTGATGCAGCGCTATGACGCCAACAAGGACGGCAAGATCTCGCAGGACGAGATCACCCAGAACCGCAAGGCCACCTATGACGAGTTTGACGCCAACAAGGACGGCAAGCTCGGCACCGACGAGTTCCAGGCGCTCTGGGCCAGGATGCGCGCCCCCGAAATGACGCGCGAATTCCAGTTCTTCGACCAGAATGGCGATGGCCAGGTGACGCTCGATGAATATCAGGCCCCGCTGGCCAGCATGGTCGCCAACCGCGATGCCAACAACGATGGCTTCCTGTCGCGCGACGACCGTCAGGCCATGCAGCAGCAGAGGCGGGGCAAGAAACATGGCCACATGCAGGGCCATGGCCATCACGGCGGCTGGCAGCAGCAGGGCCAGATGGGCTGGGGCGGCCCCGGCATGATGCCCCGCCACGGCATGATGAATGGTCCCGGCATGATGGGCGGCCCCGGCATGATGATGGGCATGGGCGGTGGTGGCAATCCCGAAATGATGATGCAGATGCACCAGCGCATGATGCAGCAGGGCTGGGGCGGCTGCCGCATGATGCAGCCGCAATACAACCCGGCTGCGGTGGACCCGGGAACCATTCCCCCGCCGCCTGCAGCGGTGGGCCAGCCCATTCCCCAGGTCAATTAACGACCTGTTAAAGCAACCTGACTTTTGACGGAACCGTCAAAAGTCAGAAAAGTTGCTCGCCATCAAGAAGTTAGAGCGGGCGCATTGATGCAATCAAAGCGCATTCCGCTCTGACCAGACCTTTCCGGGCCGGATTTGCCCACCGGTCCCTTCAGGCGGGAGCGCGCCAAGGCGGCGTGTCTCCCGCTTTGCTTTAATCCTACCCAAGACTTGTGATTGCGGCGCAGACATATCTCTCGCATAGTCCCCCCGCGACAGACGGAGACGGCCCCCCCGCTGACGCGAGAGGCCCATTGATGCATTCGTCTGTTGCTGCGCCACTGCCAACGCCACCGGCGGCGGTCTCCGCCGACCGCTCTGGAATGGCACGCGCCAGCATGGCACTCAGCACCGTCACCACACTTCCCGCACTGTCCGCCCTCGCCGCCGAATGGCGGGCGCTGGAAAACGCCAACCCGGTGAGCATCTTCCAGAGTTTCGACTGGGTGGAAAGCTGGGCCACCACCGTCATGGTGCCGGAGAATTGTGCCGAACCCCACATTCTCTGCGGCCGCGACGGGGCCGGCCGCCTGGTGTTCCTCTGGCCCCTGATGAGGACCCGGCAGCACGGCATCTCTGTGCTGCGCTGGTTCTCCGAGCCCTATGCCCAATATGGCGACGTCATCTGCGCCGCGGATCAACCGGTCGGCGACTGGCTGGCCGCCGCGCTGGATCACCTGCGCCAGGACCGCGCCGCCGATCTGGTCTATTTGCGCCACATCCGCGCCGACGCCCAGGCCACAGGATTTCTGCACCAGCGCTGCCGTGTCGGCCATCTCGACGAAGGCGCGCCGCGCCTTGACCTGACGCCCTATGGCAATGATGCCGCCTATGAGGCGCGCTACAACAGCCAGCAGCGCAAGCGCCGCAAGAAGATCCGCAAGTGGCTGGAAGATGCCATGGGCCCGGTATCCTTCACCCGCCTGCCAGCCGGGGTACAAGCCGAAGCCGCCCTCGACCGCGCCATCGCCGAAAAGAACGCCTGGCTGGAGGAACGCGGCCGCCAAAACCGCATCATGGGCTCCAACCGGCACAAGGAATTCCTGAAACATCTTCTGGCGCGCCGGGACGGCACGGTGGAAACCATCCTCACCGCCATCACCGCCGGGGAAAAGCCCGTGTCCTGGGAGTTGGGCTTCCGTCATCAGGGCAGCCACTATGCCTATCTCACCTCGCACGTGAATGCGCTGACCGACCTGTCGCCGGGGCGCCTGCACATGGACCAGTCGCAGCGTCTCGCCCTGGCCGATGGCCAGAAGGTCTTTGACCTCATGGTCCCCTATGACCAGCACAAGGTGTCCTGGAGTTCGGTGGTGACCCCGGTGGAGGACTATTACCTCGGTCTCACCGCCAGGGGCCGCGCCTATGGCAGGGCCTATATCGATTGGCTGCGCCCGCTGCTGCGCCGCGCCTACTACGCCATGCCGCAGGACATCCTGCGCCGGTTGAAGCCCGTGCTCCGGCACTGATCCTGCGATTCAGATGGCGCACTCCAGCATGGCCTGAATGCGCGCCACCACCGCCTCTTCAGCCGCCTTCTGGTCAAAGAAGGGATGCGGCTCATCCTCATGGCCCAGTTCCGCCACCACGCCCTTGTCAAGCAGGCCCTGCACCAGCGCATCGACATCGCGCGGCGGATGCAGAATGCCCCGGCGGACCAGTGCCGCGGCCAGCCCTGTCTTGGCCGGCCAGCGCAGGCGGAGGGGGGCCAGCGGCAGGCGGTAGATCGACACTGGTTTTTCGGTGGCGAGAAGATCGGCCACCATGGAGACACTGTCCGAGGTGACGGCGAAGCGGTCGCCGAGCGCCAGCGCCGCAGCATAGGGATTGCCCTCGGCACTGGCCGGTCCACCGGTCCAGATGGGCGTGGTCACCGCTGCCGCCACAGCCTGCGCCATTGTCTTGTCGGTGCGCGGCGAGGAAATCAGAATGACGCTGCCGCCCTGCCGCCGGGCAAAGGCGGAAAGCGCCCGGCCCATGGAACCTGCCTGCCTGACGCTCATGGTCAGGGGATAGCGCGCCGCCCCCAGCACGCCCACGATCCACGGCCGCGGCAGGTCATTCCACACCACCCGCCAGCGCGCCATCTCGCCCGCGTCGATGCTGCGGCGGCTGGTGAAGGGCAGGTCCATGTGCACCACATTCGCGGCCTCGGGCAGGCCATATTGCGGCGTCGTCACCACCAGGTCGAAGAGGCGCAGCGGCGCGCGCGGCCGCCCGATCTGAATGAGCTTCACCCGGCCGCCGGAGGCCTGGCGGATCCACAGCGCCACCGGAACAGTGCGCTTGCCGGTGGCAATGACCAGATCGGGCCAGGGCGGCGTCAGGCTGGCACGCGTAACCTTGTCCAGAGTCACCAGACTGGCGCGGGTGAAACCATTGGGCAGGCGATGCCACGAATTGAACCCGAGCGGCTTCAGAACCTGCTGGCCCGCCAGCCGGCCCGCCAGTTCGCGCGCCTGGGCATTGTCGCCCGCGCGCGCGGTCTGCAACACCCAGATCAGGCACTGGCGGGACGTCGTCATGGAGCTTCCATAGACCAGCGGCATCGACTTGACACTAGCTTTGCGAAACCCCTTATGTCACAGGACGAATGGCGGTGTGCCCCGCCATTTTTCTTGCCATGCCGCAAACAAGCGGGAACATGGAAATGAAGCACCAGCAAGCGAATCACCCATGACCATGGCCGAAGGCATGGCCCCTGACGCCATTGCCCATTACAAGGAATTCCTCATCATTCTTGGCGCGGCGGGCCTGGCCGTGCCCTTCCTGCTGCGTCTGGGCATTTCCACCACGCTCGGCTTCCTCCTGGTGGGTTTCGTCCTCGGCCCCAATGTGCTGGGCCGCATCGTCGGCCATGTGCCCTTTGCCCAGGCGCTGGTCATCACCAATCCCGAATCCATCCGCTCCATGGCGGAACTGGGTGTGGTTTTCCTCATGTTCCTGATCGGGCTGGAGCTGTCGCTGGAGCGCCTGAAGCTCATGCGCCGCCTGGTCTTCGGCCTCGGCGGCTTGCAGGTGCTGCTTTCGGGCGCCGTCATCACTCTGGTTGCCGTCCTCGTCGGCTATGCGCCCGCCGCCGCCGTGGTGCTGGGCATGGCGCTGGCGCTGTCCTCCACCGCCATCGTCATCCAGATCTACTCCGACGCCAAGCGGCTGGGCAGCAACGCTGGCCGCGCCAGCTTCGCCATCCTGCTGCTGCAGGACCTTGCCGTCATCCCCATCATGCTCACCGTGCTGGTGCTCGGGCGCAATGCCGAAGGCTCCATGCTGCAAAGTCTGGTCACCGGCTTCGCTCAGGCGGCACTCGCCATCATTTTCATCTACGTCGTCGGCCGGCGTCTTTTACGCCCGGTCTTGCGCCGCGCCGCCTCGGCCCATAGCTCTGATCTTTTCGTCGCCGCGGTCTTGCTCATCGTGGTGGGCACCGCGGCACTGGCCAATCTCGCGGGCCTTTCCATGGCGCTCGGCGCCTTCATCGCCGGCCTGCTGCTGGCGGAAACCGAATATCGCCGCGCCATCGAGGCGGTGATCGAACCCTTCAAGGGCCTGCTGCTCGGGGCTTTCTTCCTGCTCGTCGGCATGGGGCTCGATCTCGCGGGTCTCACCACCTACCCGCTGCTGGTCGTCTCCAGCATCCTCGGCCTCATCGCCATCAAGGCCGCCATCACCTATGGTCTGGCGCGCGCCTTTGGCCTCGCCCCCTCGGCCAGTCTGGAAACCGCGCTGGTCATCGGGCCGGGCGGTGAATTTGCCTTCGTCATTCTCTCGGCCGCCGCTGCTGCGGGCATCATCGACCATTCGCTCCAGGCCAAGGCGCTGCTCGTCGTCAGCGTCACCATGGTGCTGATCCCCCTGCTCTACCGGCTGGCGCGCCGTCTCATCCGGGCCATGCCCATGGCCAGCACCATTCCCGCCACCGCCCAGGCCGCACCGCCGCCCGACCCCTACACCAATCATGTCATCATCGCGGGCTTTGGCCGCGTTGGACACCTCATTGGCTCCATGCTCGACGAGCACCAGATTCCCTATATCGCGGTGGACAATGACCCCGCCCTGGTGACGCGCGAACGCAAGGGTGGATTTCCGGTCTATTTCGGCGACGCCGCCAACCCGGTCTTCCTGGCCAAGTGCGGCCTCGATGCCGCCCGCGCCCTTGCCGTCACCATGGATTCGCCGAGCCGTGTTGACGAGGTGACCAGGGCCGCCCGGGCCGAGCACAAGAACCTCAAGATCATCGCCCGCGCCCGTGATGAGCGTCACGCCATGGCCCTCTATCTCTCGGGTGCCAGCGAAGCCGTGCCCGAGACCATTGAATCAAGCCTGCAACTGGGCGAATCCATTCTGGTCGAAGCCGGGGTGCCGGTGGGCCTCGCCATCGCCTCCATCCACGAGCGCCGCGATGGCTTCCGCAAGATGCTGGGCCGCCCCGACCGCCGCGCCCAGCGCGCCAGCCAGCCCACCCTGCGCAAGCGCGCCGTGCGCCGCAAGCCGACCAACCCCGTGGCAAAACCCCAGACAAAATAAGGGCGGGAATTTCTTTCCCGCCCTCATCAGTGATCTGAATATCCGTGGACTGAATTATTCCGCCACACCCAGCTTGCGCTGCAAATTGGTGCTCGAAGTGGTGTATTGGAACATCAGGCGCGCACCGGGATTGATGGTGCGGAAGGCCTGCTGCGCCATCAGCGCACCCTCGTGGAAGCCGGAGAGAATGAGCTTCAGCTTGCCGGGATAGTGGTTGATGTCGCCGATGGCGAAGATGCCCGGAATGTTGGTCTCGAACTTCTCGGTATCGACGGGGATCAGGTTTTCGTGGAGGTTGAGGCCCCAGTCGGCAATCGGGCCAAGCTTCATGGTCAGGCCAAAGAACGGCAGCACGGCATTGGTCTTGACCTCGAAGGCCTGGCCGTCATTGCCCTTGACCACGGCGGCGGCAAGCTCGCCGTTCTCGCCCTTCAGTCCGGTCACCTGGCCGAACTTCAACTGCATTTTGCCCTCGGCCACCAGTTCGCGCATCTTGTTGACGCTGTCCGGGGCGGCCCGGAATTCCTCGCGCCGGTGCAGCAGCGTCATGGAGCGCGCGATGGGCTGGAGATTGTTGGTCCAGTCCAGCGCCGAGTCGCCGCCGCCGATGATCAGCACATCCTTGCCGCGGAAGGCCTCCATCTTGCGCACCGCATAGAACACCGACTTTTCTTCATAGTGCTCGATGCCGGGAATGGGCGGCTTCTTCGGCTGGAACGAGCCGCCGCCCGCCGCGATCACCACCACCTTGCAGCGGAAGGTCAGGTCGCCGTCGGTCTTGAGTTCGAAGTCGGCCTCGCCGTGCTTCTTCAGTTCCGTCACCATGTGGCCGAAATGGAAGGTCGGCCCGAAGGGCTTGATCTGCTCCATCAGGTTCCGGGTGAGGTCGGCGCCCGAGATCACCGGATAGCCCGGAATGTCATAGATGGGCTTTTCCGGGTAAAGCTCGGCGCATTGGCCGCCGGGCCGGTCGAGAATGTCCACCAGATGACACTTGATGTCGAGAAGGCCCAGTTCAAACACCGCGAACAGGCCGGTGGGTCCCGCCCCCACAATCACCACGTCGGTATGGATCACGTCACTCATCGGACACTCCCGCATTCTGGCACGCCGTGGTCCTTGATTACCTCAAGGCCAGCGTCGCACGTCATTGATGATGAGCAAGCCCAACCCCGGCACCATGCGGCACCGCCGGGCCAGCTCCAGGTCAGAACTGCTTGGCCGGAACCTTCAGGCGCAAACCGTCCAATTCATCGCGCACCTTGATCTGGCAGGAGAGGCGGCTGTTGTCGCGCACGTCGAAGGCGAAATCCAGCATGTCCTCTTCCATGGGATTGCGCTTGCCGGTCTTTTCCTGCCAGTCCGGCTCAACGAAAACGTGACAGGTGGCGCAGGCGCAGGCCCCGCCGCAATCGGCGTCGATGCCGGGCACCTGATTTTTCACCGCCACTTCCATGACGGTCATGCCGGGCGTCCCTTCGACGGTCTGCTCCGTGCCATTGTGCTGGATAAAAGTGATCTTCACCATGCGCCGCATTCCAAACAGGTATTTAATTTACTGGAATAAACGCTGGCCGGGCAAATTGCAACCGGTCGGAAACGTCACACCCCGGCCAGTCCCCTAAATGCTGTGGCCGCTTCCGTCAACGCCTGCTGCGCCTGCTGGCGTTGGCCCAGGCTCTGCGGCAGGCCCTGCTCCTCCAGCCGACGCGCAAGACTGGCCAGCGCCATGGCGCCCACGGTGGCGGCCGAGCCTTTGAGCGTATGGGTGAGGAACTTCCAGTCCTGGGCGGTCTCCGCCGCCATCACCTGAACTTCCGCCTGGGCCAGTTGCACCAGAAAGAGGTTGAGAATTTCCCGGCCCAGGGACGCATCGTCCATGGTGGACTGGGCCAGGCGGGCCGGGTCGAAAATGGCGGGATCATGCGGTTTCCCGCCGCCCTCATGATGTTTCTTGACTCTGATTTTGACCACGGTCTGCTTTTGCACCATTTACCGAAAATCTGCCACAAATCCACCGGAAGACAGTGAACAAAACCGGTGAACAGACGATTTCCTGAATCGATTCAATTCGATCCATTGTGTTAACCAATATTTTAATTATCCCCAGCCGAGACCGGTTCTGCGGTTCATCCGGGCTTCCCCATGCGGTATGATGGGACTCCAGGACTCGGATTGCGGGCAAAGGCCCACGCGTTCACCTTTGGGTTGGCGGGTGTGTTCGTAATGCGGAATGACCGGCATGGGGATGCCGGTTTTGGTGAAAGGTGCGGAGTGTTATGGCAGCCAACAGCGTAGAGTCTCGCCGCCGTGATCGGCGGACGGTGGCGGCAGAGGGTGATGTGGCGGCGGAAGGTGGTCCGGTGCGCTCGCGTCCGGCCAACGAAAACGACCCCACCGCGGCAGGCCTGATGAACCGGCTTTATCGCCGCCCTCCCAATACGTCCTATTACGCTGCCTTCGCCCTGTCGCTGGCCTGGATCTTCGGCTGGTTCCTCATCTATTCCACCACCCTCTTCACCGGCCAGCCTGCCAACCTGCCCAACCTCATGCAGGCCATCGCGGTCCTGGTCGTGCCCATTCTCGGCATCTGGATTCTCGCCTATTTCCTGTGGCGCGCCCAGCAGATGCGCCATGTCTCGGAAGTCCTGCTCCAGTCAGCCCTCCGCCTCATCAAGCCGCAGGACATTGCCGCCGAGGGCATCACCTCCATTGCCCAGTCGGTGCGCAACGAGGTTGACCTGCTGGTGGGCGGGGTGGAGCACGCCGTGCAGCGCGCCGCCGCCCTGGAAGACATCGTCCACAAGGAAATCTCCGCCATCGAACGCGCCTTCGGCGGCAACGAGGAGCGCATCCGCTCGCTCGTGACCAATCTCGAAAATCAGCGCACCGCGCTCCACCAGGCCAGCCTGCTGGTCGGCAACGAGGCGGCACCCCTGCTGTCGCGCCTGGAAAACAACACCATCAACCTCGACCAGGTGATCTCCAACGCCCAGGACATCCTGGGCCGCCTCGAATCCGGGCTGAAGGGTTCGACCATCGAGCTTGCCCGCACCATCGACGATGTTTCGGCCCGCGCCGCCCAGGCCGGCGACGAGATCGGCTCCAAGACCGCCCTCATGGAACGCATGTCGGCCACGCTGGTGAGCGAGCTTCGCACCTTCTCCACCCATCTGCAGGATCAGGTGACCTCGCTCAACGGTGCCGCCACGCAGCTGGCCAGCGAGACCTCCACCTTCGGCCAGAACGTGCAGGGCATGGAAGGCAACGTCATTGCCATCCTGCGCCAGAGCGCCGATGCCCTGGTCAACGTCAACCGCGACCTGACCTCCACCATCGAGCGCGCCACCGGTGCCTCGGCCAGCCAGATCCGTCAGGCCGCCGCCGAGATGACCGAGATTCTCGGCGCCACCGGCGACAATATCTCCTATCACCTCAAGGCCACCTCCTCCGAAGTGGCGGGGCTCATCGAAACCTCGGGCGTGGCCACGGTGCAGCGCATCGAGGAAAGCCGCAATGCCATCAGCGAAGGGCTCCAAGCCATCTCCGGCGACTATCTCAACCGTGTCACCCAGTCGCGCCAGGAACTGGAAAGCTACCTCAATCAGGCGGCGGCCTATTTCTCCGGCAACATCGACAACGCCACGGCGAAGCTTGCCGAGCAGGTGGATCAGGCCGGCAGCCGCTTGCTCACGGGGCTTGACCAGACCACCGGCCAGTTCCTGACCCAGCTTGACGGCACCGGCGTGGGCATTGCCGGCCGCATGCAGGACACCGCTGCCCGCCTGTTCAAGGAAATCACCAGCAACACCGACATGATCACCGGGCAGCTGGACAATGTCTCCACCGGCATCGTCACCCGCCTCGACCAGACGGCGGGCACCATCGCCGGTCATCTGCGCGACACCACCGGCATCGTCACCCGCCAGATGGAGGAATCCGGTCTCGCGCTCGCCCAGAACATCGAGAATGCCTCCGGCGGCGTCACCGAACGCCTGATCAACGTCTCCGGCGACTTCGTGGCCCAGGTGGGCCGCGCCCGCGAGGATCTGTTCCGCCTGCTGGGCGATGTCACTGGCGAAATGACCGGCAAGCTCGAAACCGCCACGCAGGACATCTTCCTGCGCATGGACCAGGCCTCCATGGCCATGTCCGGCCAGTTGGACGACACCGCCACCCGGCTCTATGACCACATCAACCTCACCGCCGGCGATGTCACCGAGCGCGTGGCCCAGGTGACCGAGAAGCTGACCGGCCAGCTCGACACGTCGTCGGGGCAGTTGGCGACCCTGCTCGACTCCACCGAAAACCGCATGGGCAGCCAGCTCGAACAGGCGACCACCGAACTGAACGCCCTGTTCCGCGCCAACACCACCATGCTGACCAGGCAGCTGGATGACTCCTCGACCGCGGTCACCAATGCCTTTGCCGACACGGCCCTTGCCGTCACCCGGCAGATGCAGGAGGTCCACACCTCCATGACCGACCGCCTGCAGAACACCTCGTCCTCGGTGGCGACCCAGCTTGAAAACGCGGGCAACAACATGTTCGCCCGCCTCGACGTCACGGCCCGCGATCTCGGCCAGCGCTTCGACGTGGCCACCACCATGCTGGAGCGGATCACCGGCGACATTTCCGGCCGCCTGGCCGGCTCCGGCGCCAAGTTCGCCGAAATGCTGGAGGGTGCCTCCAGCCAGATGATCAACGACCTGGGCAAGGCCTCGGAAGCCTTCTCCGAAGGCCTGGGCCAAACCACCATGGAAATCTCCGGCCGCTTCGAGCAGGAGACCGGCCTTCTGGTCGATCGCATCGACCGGGCGGTGCAGGCCTTCGACTCGACCGCCAACGTCACGTCCACCCGCCTCGACGAAGCCCACCGCAAGTTCGCCAAGCACGTGGAAACCGCCAACACCTATCTGGCTGACCAGTTGCAGACCTCGGCCGCCGAGATGGACGAGCGGCTGGAAGGCGTTTCCATGCAGTTGACCGGCAAGCTGGAGATGACCGGCAGCCGCATTTCCAGCCGCCTCGAGGACGTGGCTGGTCTGGTGGAGAAATCCATCGACCGCTTCAACGACGAGATGGAACGCGCCCTGGCCAACCGCAAGGATGCCCTCGACAGCCTCATCGGCGATGCCAACCGCCGCGCCGAGGAGGTCGACAAGGTCATGTCCAATTACATGACCATGATCGAGGAAAGCCTGGCCCACGCCGACACCCGGGCGCGCGAGATCAGCCGCCTGGTGGCCGAGCAGACCCAGGCTTCACTGGTCAACATCGAGGACGAGATCAAAAAGCTTGAAACCGCCTCCGGTGGCCAGATCAATCAGGCCAGCCGCGTGTTGCGCGAGCAGCATGAGCGCGCCATGGCCGCCATGAACGAGATGCTCTCGGCCACCGCCACCGACTTCCAGCAGACCGCGCAGGACATGCGCATCACCGCCCAGCAGGTGGTGAAGGACATCGACGGTGCGCGCGCCGAGTTGAAGCGCGCCATTCTCGACCTGCCGGAGGAAACCCGCAGCAACGCCGATGCCATGCGCCGCGTGGTGGCCGACCAGATCGCCGCGCTCAACTCGCTGGCCGATGTGGTGAAACGCCAGAGCGGTTCGCTGGACTTCTCCGGCCCCGGCTATCTCACCGGCGGCAGGAGTGGCCCGGGAAAATCTGAGGGCGCCCCGTTTTCCGCTCCGCATCATGGAACGGTGAGCGCCCAGGAAACCGCAACGGAGCGGCTGGCCAGCGACGATGACACACCGTCGCCGCGCCGGGCCCGCAGCTTTGCCGATCTCGCCCGGTCGAGCACGCCCATGGCCACGCGCCGGGCGGAGCCCGCTGCCGCGCCGGCGCGCGACATCGAGCAGATGACCGTGAAGCTCCATGCCGCCGCGCGCGATCTCGTGGAAGCCATCGACGGCACTCTGCCGCGCGACCTGGAAAAGCGTTACGGTGATGGCGACCGCAGCGTCTATACCCACCGCCTGTTCGAGGGTCGGGGCAAGAAGATGCAGAAGCTCATCACCTCGCGCTACGACGAGGAACGCCTGCTGCGCGGCCGGGTCGATGCCTATGTCCGCCTGTTCGAACGGCTGCTCGACCAGCTGGCCGACGTGCCGCGCGGCACCGAAATGGTAGAAGCCTCGCTGTCATCGGAATCGGGTCTCATCTACATGATGCTGGCCGAATCCGCGGGCCGCATTCCGCCGCAATGATCCCGCCCCTCCCCGCTGACCGGGGAGGGGTTTTCCAGCCGCCGCCGGTCATTCCCCATGCGCTCATTCTCGGTCTCGGCTGATGTCTTTCCCATCGCGGGACGCTTCACCATTTCGCGCGGCTCCAAGACCGAGGCCCATGTCATCACCGTGCGCCTGAGCGAGGGTGCGCACCACGGCTGGGGCGAGGCGGTTCCCTATGCCCGCTATGGCGAAAGCGTGGATCAGGCCCTGGTAACGGTGGCCGATGAACAGGCCTTCGCCGTAGCGGGCCTCGCCCGCGCCGACATCCCCACCCTTGGCCTGCCCATGGCGGCGCGCAATGCACTCGACTGCGCCCTGTGGGATCTGGAAGCGAAGCAACAGGGCCGCCGTGTCTGGCAGTTGGCAGGTCTGCCGGAACCGCGCCCGGTCATCACCGCCTACACCATCAGCCTCGATGAGCCCGCGGCCATGGCGCGCGCCGCCGCTGCCTCGGGCCGACCCCTGCTGAAGCTCAAGCTGGGCCGACCCGATGACGACCAGCGTCTCGCCGCCATCCGCCGCGCCTGCCCCCAGGCGCGCCTCATCGTGGACGCCAACGAGGGCTGGCAGGACGAGCTTCTGCCCCGCATGCTGGCCGCCTGTGAGGCTTCGGGGGTGGAACTGGTGGAGCAGCCCCTGCCCGCCGCCGCCGATGATGCGCTTCTGGGGCTTGAACGCCGGGTAATGATCTGTGCCGACGAAAGCGCCCACGGCCCGGACTCGCTGTCCCGCCTCATGGGCAAATATGACGCCGTCAACATCAAGCTCGACAAGACCGGCGGCCTGACCCCGGCCCTGGCCATGGCCCATGCCGCCCGGGCCCGTGGTCTCAAGATCATGGTAGGCTGCATGGTGGGGTCGTCGCTGGCCATGGCCCCGGCCAGCTTGCTCTCGCCGCTGGCCGAATTTGTCGATCTCGATGGTCCGCTGCTGCTCGCCGCCGACCGCGACCACCCCCTGCGCTATGACGGCAGTCTCATGTATCCGCCGCCGCCGCTGCTCTGGGGCTGAACCGCGCCAGCCGAAGCCCCAGCGCCAGCGCGACGAGCGACAGACTCGCCATGGCCAGATAGCTTTGCGCCCCCAAGGTGCCGAAGAGCGACCCGGCAATCCAGGTCATTGCCGTCATGAAGGCACCGTTCACCGAAGCGTTGAGGCCCTGGGCCGTATTGCGCAGGGCGGCCGGCACCTTGCTGCTCATGTAATGCATGGTGGCGATGTGCACCGTGGCGAAGGAGGCCGCATGCAGCACCTGCAAAGGGGCAGCCCAAAGCAGTGGCGGCGCCAGGGCCATCATGGTCCAGCGGAAGGCCCCGCCGGCAATGCCCGCCAGCAGCACGGGAATGACGCCGAAACGCGCGATGACCCGGCCCGCCACGGCGAACATGGTCACCTCCGCCAACACGCCGATGGCCCAGAGCGTGCCCACTGCCAGACCCGGGAAACCCTGATTTTGCCATTGCACCGAAGCAAAGCCGTAGAGCACCGCGTGGCTGGTCTGCGCCACCGCCGTGACGATGAGAAACAGCGGGAACAGCCCGAAGGCCAGGAGAGCGGCAAGACTGCCCGGGGGACTGGCCGCCACCGCCGCGCGGTGCGCCTCGGCCTCCTCTGGCAGGAGCAGCGTGGCCAGCGCCGCCACCACCAGTGCCGCGATGATGATATGGATCGTGGCCGCCATGGGCAGAACCGTGAGCAACCCACCCGCACCGAGATTGCCGGCCAGAAAACTGAGTGAGGCCCAGAGCCGGATTTGCCCATAATCCAGACCATGGGCGGCAGCGCCATCCACCGCGAAACTCTCGATCAGGGGAAAGACCGGCGCCGACAGCGCGGCGGCCACCAGCGACACCAGCAGGATGGGCCAGAAACCGGAAACCAGGGCGAGCGCGCCATAGGCCAGCACCGAAACGAAGGCGCTGAATTTGATCAGGCTGAGACGGTTGCCGCGCGCATCCGCCCGCCGCGCCACCAGCGGCACGGTGATGACGCGCACCGCCGTCATGGCCGCCAGCACCAGGCCGATATGCTCCACCGGCAAGCCCTTGAACTTCAGCCACAGAGGGAAGAACGGCATCTGCACGCCGGCCCCCAGCAGCAGCAGGGCGTAGCACAGCGACATGCGGAACCGGAAGTGAGAGGGCGACATGAGAGCGAGCAACTCGAAGGGCGTGAACCGCAGGCTCTAAACCAAACCTTCATCACTTTCCACGATATTAACCATGGGCCCGTGGGTCCGGCGGGTCCGTGCCCGCCGCCCCGCTGGCCGAGCGTTTGTGGAGTTGCGTCATGTCTGAAGTGCTGCCCTTTGAGCCGCAGGGCGAATTTGGCGAAATCCTTGCCGCCGTGCAGGAAACCCGGCGCGGGCGCTGGTTTCTCGAGGAATACCGCAGCGCCATCCACCGTGCCGAAACCGCCGCCGTGTTGAACGCCATCCACAAGCTGGAGACCACCCTTGACACCCGCTTGAGCGCCGACACGGGTGTGACCCAGGCCCGCCAGGCCATTGCCTCCACCCGTGAAAAGCCGCCCCACGCCGGCCGGGCGGACCCCCCCCCCGCCGCCCCCCCCCCCCCCCGCAGCCCCCCCCCCCTGCGGGCTAACGCAGCCAATACCGCCGGTCCGTCCGCCGAAGCCACGGCGCTGAACCAGCGCATCGCCCTTGCCCTGCAATTGGTCGACGAGCTTGACCTTGCCATGGGCCATGAGCCTGCGGTCAGTCAGGATGCCGGAATGACGCCGGCCGCGCACGGCCTGTCGCCGGAACAGAAGCGCCTGTTCCGCCATGATGAACAGTTCTTTGCCACCGGCAACACAGCCCCCCCCTTTCCGGCTCACCCGCCTGTCCCGGCGCTGGCGGCCGCCCCGCCTGCGGTCGTGGCGGCCCCCCAGCCCACGGCCCCGCGCGGCGCGCGTCTGGTCATCAAGCGCGCCGAGCCCCCTGCCGCTGACATGCCCAGCACACCCATGCCAGCCGCCCTGTCTGATCCGCACGACTTTCTGGACGATGCGGCAGCGCCCGCCGTCCATGATGCGGCAGCATTGCCCGGTGCATTCCAGGATTTGGGAGATGACCTGCTGGAGCCCGAGCGCGTGGCCGACCTGGCGCTGGCCGAGGCAGAGGCCATTGCGCCCGACGTCCGTCCGGCCCGTGAACCGGTCCGTGCACCCACGCCGGTCACGGCTCCCGCCACCGATCCGGCCCAGCGCATCGTCATCATCCGCCGCCCGGTGGAGGAATTGCTTCAGGCCGAGCCTGTTCACTCCGCCCCTGAAAACGACAACGCCGCCTGAGGGGACCCAGGCGGCGCTGCTTCAAGTTCTGAACTGCGCTTACCAGTCCATGGTGAGCGAGGCCGACAGAATGTCAAGGCTCTGGTCAAACTTCGCAGTCACACCCTGCGTAACCGGACCATCCTTCATGAACACATGGCTATAGGCCAGGCTGGCAGTGGCACGCTCGGTAAACTTGTAGCTGCCGCCCAGCGAGACCCAATAACGGTCATTGTCGGGCATGCGCACAGTGCGCCACGCATCCGGCACGGGTGACTTTTCATAGGCCACACCAGCACGCAGCGTCAGCGCATCGCTGTAATCATAATCGGCACCGAGGGAATAGAACCAGCCATCCTTCCAGTTTTCCGGGGTCTGACCGACAATGGCACCCGTGTCGGTGCGACGGATGGTCAGATCCTTGAACCGACTCCAATTGGTCCACTCCACACCTGCCTTGAGGGTCAACTGATCGGATACGACCTGCGAAATGCCGACAGTCACAACCTCTGGCGACTTGAACGGTGCTTCGATGTCGCCACCGGCAAAGCCGGCCAGCAGATTCTTGCCTGTGCCCTCAAGTTTCTGCTTGATGGAAGAGCGGAAGCCAATACCAATCGAGGTCGACTCCGACGGCTCCAGCAGCACGCCAAACGTATAGCCAAGCCCCCAGTCATCTCCCTTGAAGCGCGCGAATTCCAGACCGTTCACCGGATTGCGGTTGTTCAGATCAACCGACATGTAGTTGATCTGCAGGCCGGCACCCACCGAAATCATGTCCGACAGCTTGTAGGCAACGGTGGGGGCAAAATCGTAGGTGACGATCTTGGACTTGTCGCCATGCGGCAGACCACCCCAGGGATCGGCATCGGTGGTCAGGCCGAAAGGCGCATTGACGCTCATGCCCAGGACCAGATCATCGCTGATGGCATAGGACATGTAGGAGGCCGGAACCGGCGTGGGCGAACCGAGGTTGCCGCTGTTGCCAAGGGGTGCCGGGTTGCTCGACTTGGAATAGGGGATGATCAGATTGCCGACGGTATCAGTGACAAAACCCTGGTCCGCATGCTGGGTCAGCGTTGCCGGATTCCAGAACATGGCCGACAGACCATCGGTGCCCGCCGCCACGCCCGCAAAGGAGTTGCCCTGGGCCTCGGCTGATTGCTCGCGCAGCGCAAAACCACCGGCCAGAGCCGTGGTGGAAGTCAGTGCCAGAGCGGCGAGGGCAAGCACGGTGTTTTTGGTTGTGAGTCGCATGGATGTCTCCTATCCAAATTTTCGCCATAATTGCCCGAGCTCCGCATGATCCGCAACCGCTTTATGACACTTCTGCATAGCTCTTCCACGACGGCGATAATCTGTGCTTTTCCCGCCACATATTCCCTTAACGTAACCTCTGTGACGTCACCTCCGTCAGCCGGTGCCCGCCATGTCCCGTGACCCTCGCTACGACATCCTGTTTGAGCCGGTGAAAATCGGCCCGCTCACCGCCCGCAACCGCTTCTATCAGGTGCCCCATTGCAACGGCATGGGCTACCGCGATGTCTCGGCCCTGGCCGCCATGCGCGCCATGAAGGCTGAGGGCGGCTGGGCCGTGGTCGCCACCGAAATGGTGGAAATCCATCACACGGCTGATGTTTCCCCCTTTGTCGAGGGCAGGCTCTGGTCGGATCAGGACATTCCCGCCCATGCCCGCGTGGCTGCGGCCATCAAGGCCCATGGCGCGCTTGCCGCCATTGAACTCTGCCATTCGGGCTTCACCGCCGTGAACCTCTGGTCGCGCGAGGTGCCGCTGTCGCCCACGGCCCGTCCTGCCGCCTCCTTCTTTCAGGACCCGGTTCACGCCCGCGCCATGGACCTCGCCGACATCCGCACGCTCCGCGCCGCCCACCGCGCCGCGGCACTCCGGGCCAGACGGGCCGGCTATGACCTGATCTATGTCTATGCCGGGCATGGCTTGGGCATTTTCCAGCAGTTCCTGTCGCGCGCCACCAACCAGCGCAGCGACGAATACGGCGGATCGCTGGCCAACCGTGCCCGCCTGCTGCGCGAGGTCATCGCAGATACCAAGGACGCCGTGGGCGACACCTGTGCCGTGCCGGTGCGCATCGCCATGCATGAATTTGCCGGACCCGACGGGCTGGAACCGGCGGAGGTGGAGGACGCCATCGGCCTCATGGCGGAACTGCCCGACCTCTGGGACCTGTCGCTGGCGGGCTGGTCCATGGACAGCCAGACCTCGCGTTTCTCCGAGGAGGGTTTTCAGGAACCCTTCATCAAGGGGGTAAAGCGCCTCACCAGCAAGCCCGTGGTTGGCGTCGGCCGCTACACCTCGCCCGACACCATGGTCCGCGTCATCAAGCAGGGCATCATGGACATGATCGGTGCCGCCCGCCCCTCCATCGCCGATCCCTTCCTGCCGAACAAGATCGCCGAGGGCCGCCTGGACGACATCCGCGAATGCATCGGCTGCAATATCTGCGTCACCCACGATTTTTCATCGACGCCCCTGCGCTGCACCCAGAACCCCGCCATGGGCGAGGAATGGCGGCGCGGCTGGCACCCGGAGGTGATCCGCCCCAGGGACCATGAAGCCCATGTGCTGGTGGTGGGGGCGGGGCCAGCGGGCCTGGAAGCCGCCCGCGCCCTGGGTCAGCGCGGGCTTCAGGTGAGCCTTGCCGACCGGGCCAAGGAGCCGGGCGGCCGCGTGGCGCGCGAATGCCGCCTGCCGGGTCTTGCCGCCTGGGGCCGGGTGAAGGACTGGCGGCTGGGCCAGATCGCCAAGCTGCCCAATGTCTCGCTCTACCTCGACAGCGCCATGACGGCGGAGAACATCCCCGACCTCGGGGCTGACCATGTGGTGCTGGCCACCGGCTCCCTCTGGCGGCGCGATGGCGTGGGCCGCCACCACATGAAGCCCCTCACCATGGCCGCGGGTGCAGCAATCCTCACGCCCGATGATCTCATGACCGGCACCCTGCCACCCGCCGGTCCCGTCACCATCTATGACGACGACCACTATTACATGGGCGGCGTTCTGGCCGAACTGCTGGTGCGGCGCGGGCTTGCCGTCCGCCTGGTCACGCCCTCCTCCCTCGTCTCCTTCTTCACCCGCCAGTCGCTGGAACAGGCGCGCATCCAGAAGCGCCTCCTCGACCTCGGCGTGGACATCATCGCCAACACCGCCGTCAGCGCCATCGCGCGCGATCACGTCATGCTGTCCTGTGTCTTCACCGGCAGGGAATGCCCCCTGGCGACCGCCGCCACGGTGCTGGTGACCGCGCGCGCCCCCCGTGACGATCTCGCGGCGCCCCTGCGCGCCTCCGGCATCCCGCTCACTATCATCGGCGATGCCTTCGGCCCCGGCACCATCGCCGCTGCCGTCCATTCCGGCCGCCGCTGCGCCGAGGACTTTGGCCGCAGCATCGACCCGCTGGCGCTGCCCTTCCGCCGCGAGGTCACCGGGCTGGACGACAGCCGGATTTAAGCCGGCATTTACCATCTTCAGGGATGCTTCCGGTCAAAACAACCGAGGGCAACCGTGAACTCTGTGATTAACCGCCGGCATTTCCTGCTCTGGGCGGCGGCCATGCTGGCCGCTCCCGCCGCCATGGCCCAGGACCAGACTGATTCCATCACCTCCATCGCGCCCAGGGCGGCGATGCAGGGCAAGCTCGCCACCCGCACCGAGATCGTGTCGCACCGGGGCGAACCGGCCATGGTCACCCTGAGTTCGCGCCAGGCCATGCAGGGTGCCATCGACTATTACCGCGAGATCGTGGCCAATGGCGGCTGGCCGTCCGTGCCCAGGGGCAAGCTGGAACCGAAGGTGCGCGCCGCGCGCGTCGTGGCCCTGCGCCAGCGCATGGCGGCGGAGGGCTATCTCGACCCCGCCACCCTTGATGGCCCCGACGCGGACCTCTTCGACGCCCGCATGGCCTCCGCCGTGCGCGCCTTCCAGCGCAACCACGGCATTGCCACCACCGGCATCATCGGCGATCGCACCCGCTTCGAGTTGAACATCACGGCGCGCGCCCGCCTGCACACGCTGGAAGTGAATCTGCCGCGCGTGGCCGAATATCTGACCGGCCTCGGCCCCCGCAACATTCTCGTCAACATTCCCTCGGCGCAATTGGAATCGGTGGAATTCGGACGGGTGTTTGCGCGCCATAACGTGGTGGTGGGCAAGCTCGACCGGCCCACGCCGACGCTGAAAAGCAAGGTCACCACGGTCAACTTCAATCCCTATTGGACCGCACCTGCCTCCATCGTGGAAAAGGACATCGTTCCGAAATACCTGAAGGACCCGACCTACCTGCGCCAGATGAACATCCGCATCTTCGACGGCCTGGGCGGACCGGAGATTGACCCGGCGACGGTGGACTGGATGAATACCGCGCCCGATCGCTATGTCTTCCGCCAGGAGCCGGGCGAGCACAATGCGCTGGCCACCGTGAAGATCAACTTCCACAACAAATACTCGGTCTATATGCACGACACGCCGCACCGTGAACTGTTTGGTGCCAATGCCCGCTATGAAAGCTCGGGCTGTGTGCGCGTCGATCAGGTGAAGACGCTGGTCAACTGGATCATCGGCGATGACGGCGGCTATGACGAGGCGAGCTTCGACATGATCACCGCCAGCCAGGAGCCCTACGAACTGCCGGTGAAAAGCGCGCCGGACGTGCGCTTCATGTATCTCACGGCCTGGGTGACGGATGATGGCCGGGTGAACTTCCGCCCCGACATCTATCAACTCGACAATACGGGCTTTGTCCTGGGCCAGCCCGCCCCGGCCGAAACCGAGCCCCCGCCGCCGCCCGCACACTAGAGCAACCGGCGGTCAGTTGGAATCAACTGCCATCGACAATTTGCTCGAAAATCAATATGTTGGCGCAACTTTTCTCTCTCAAATCGTTCCGATTTGATCGTCCGTTGCGCTAGAGCTTGCTGTTTTCATACGGAAGCATAGCCTGAGTTTTTCAGGTAGTTTGCGCATTCGTTTGGGCTGAAGAGA
>OEIV010000483.1_pt1 | contig 21616 bp, 16 predicted proteins | sample 1539231 | NCBI WGS metagenome assembly OEIV01 (sample SAMN03794762, study PRJEB22550) | activated sludge metagenome | feature: wastewater treatment plant; material: activated sludge; isolation source: Wastewater treatment plant of a petroleum refinery complex | place: Argentina: Buenos Aires ... | reverse complement strand
AGCGCAATAGGCAGATTTGGTTTAATGGATGGTCAATCAATTTTTGCTTACAACAGATGTTTCCCCTCCGAACCAACTGCTTGGGAAAAAATTTATCTTGGTTGGGCAGAACCTGTAGAACTGCTTCCAGGAAATTACTCAATTAATCTTGCTGCAAAACTTTCTGCATCATTAAGCGATACTGTAATTTTAAAACTTCCATTAAGCTCAACTGAGTATTATCTAATTGAAAACAGGCAGCGAGATGTTTCTAAAGATGGAGCTAAACTAACTTATAAATCCAGCGGCGGTATTGTTGAAAGAACATTCTTAAAAGATACAACAGGATTTTACAGCTATGATACTGATTCACTTTCCGGTGTTGTTTTAGATGTTGATGAATTAGATTGGGCTTTGCCTGGAAATGGGATTGTGATTTGGCATATAGATGATAATGTAATAAATGAAAAGTTAGCTGAAAATAAAATCAATACTGATAAAAAAAGACGAGGTGTTGATGTTGAAGAGGCCGATGGTATCCAAGATATAGGTGAAACATTTATTACTATTTTTGGTGATGAAGTTATTGGTGAAGGTACAGAAATAGATTTTTGGTATGCTGATAATGAGGCAGAGCTATTCGAAAATGTTTTTTCAAAAGAAACACGCCCGGATACAAAAACAAATACAGGTGCAAATAGTTTAATTACAATTAAAGATTTTTCAAGTATCTCTAATAAAATGTCCTTTAAAATTGAGTATGGTGATTCAGTTATTAAACCCTTATTTGTTTCAGATGGATATACTTCTTCGGAAGGATTGAGCATTACATCTATTGATAGTGATCAAAATCTTTTTGCAATCAATTCAGATTCAATTTTAATTATTGCTAAAGGGGATTCTGTATTGGAAACCCAAATTGATTTTTCTGACTTTAAACCCGCTACTATTAAAATTGGGAATCTCAATTATATAGTTGGTGTAAAAGTAAATAATCCAGCTCAACAATTTCCTTCTATAGTTAATATAATTTCCTATGATGGAGTTAGTTTTAACTACTATAATGCTAATCTAACTCAGATTATCAAAAGCACTCCCGTGGTTAGAAAAAATATTACAGAAACTTATCAAGTTTTACTTGGGACCAACGATGGGAAAATATTAGTTTTTAATTTTGAGAACTTTATATCAGGGAACGCTGTACCTGTTGAAATTATTATTGAGTCAGGGGTGGATGTAACTCAGATTACTTATAGTGATACAAGAAATTATGCCATTGCAAGCAGGCTTGATAATAATGCTAAATACGATCTGGTATACTTTGACGGAACGGTTCTTCAATTCCCTGATGAAAAATTGATTAAAATTGTAGCAAGTAAGAATAGTCAGGGAGAAGTTACATGTGTGGTCTCATCTTCAAAATCAGATCAATATTATTTTCATATTATTGAAAATTCTAAAGTAATTAACACCATTAATGCTATGTCCTTAGGTGCAGTAACATCGTACTCAGTGGCGGATCTAAAAAATGATGGCAACAATTATATCATAACAAATTTTAATGATAAAATATTTGCAATAAATATGACCGGAGCTTCAGCAGATAATTTTCCATATACAATTATGGATGATGAATTTCAGGGTTTATGTCTTGCCGCTGATATAGAAGGTGATTCTAAATCTGAAATAATTGCTTTTACGAAAAAAGGTTCGGTATATGGTATAGATGGCGGAACAGGTAAAGTTGTTAATGGATTTCCGATTTCCTTTGGTAATGCACTTAAAACTGATGCAGTTCTGTTTCCGATTGATAATAAAATAGGTCTGGTTGGAATTGATCAAAGTAACTCATTTAAAGGTTGGCGTGTTTCTTCAATTCTTTCAAGAATTGACTGGGCAGAAACGTTTGGTAATAATGATAACTCATCAAATATTGGTCAAGCTCTTATTTCTGAAATGCAAAATGAATTCTTCCCGACTTCACGTGCTTATAATTATCCAAATCCTGTTTACAATGGTGAAACAGCTATACGATATTTTGTTAACGAAGATTCTAAAATTAACATTAAGATTTTTGATCTTGCCGGTGATTTTGTTGCTGAACTTAAAGCTGATGCTGAAGGCGGCTTAGATAATGAGACTGTCTGGAATGTTAATAGTATTCAAAGCGGAGTTTATCTTGCAAGGATCGAAGCAATTAGTCTAAGTGGAAAAACAGAATCTGTAATAATTAAAATTGCCGTTGTTAAATAATTTCTTTTACTATCTCAATTAATCTATCTATGAAATTATTCATTTCTTTATTTATCGTTGTATTCAGTTCAAATATTTTTGCACAGTTTACAGAGTTTCATCCTGAGCTTGATTGGTATACAATTAAAGGCAAACACGTTGAAGTTCACTTTCATGAAGGAGCAGAGAGAACAGCACAGGTTGTTCTAAAGATTGCTGATGAAGTTTGGGATCCTATCTGTTCATTATATGATTATCAACCGGATAAAGTTCATTATATCATAAAAGATATTGATGACTATTCAAACGGTGCTACATATTTCTTTGATAACAAAATTGAAATATGGACAAGCGCACTGGATTTTGATCTTCGTGGTGCACATAACTGGTTAAGAAATGTAATCTCGCACGAGTTCACTCATATGGTTCAGATTCAAGCTGCAATGAAATTAAACCGAAGTGTTCCTGCTTTATTCCTGCAAGTTTTAATGTACGAAGATGAAAGAAGACCGGATATACTTTACGGATTTCCTAACGTTGTTATTTCATATCCACTGGCGACTATAAATGTACCAGCATGGTTTGCAGAAGGTACTGCACAGTATATGCGCAAAGAGTTAGATTATGATAATTGGGATTCGCATCGTGATATGATTCTGCGTTCTTATGCACTTGATAACAATATGTTAACGTGGAATGAGATGGGTGTATTTGGTAAAACTAGTTTAGGAAATGAGTCTGTATATAATTCAGGTTTTGCCCTTACAAGATATATTGCTCAAAAGTACGGAGAAGATAAGCTTCGCGATGTTACTAAAGCGTTGGGTAAGTTTGGTAATTTTACTGTTGATGCAGCATTTAAAGACGTTTTAGGTAAAGATGGCAACGAGATTTATGATGAGTGGAGCAGTTTTCTTAAGTCTGATTATAAAAATAGAAGTGAAAAAATATTATCTAACTTAGTTACCGGGGAGCAGATAGCTAAGGATGGGTTTGGAAATTTCTATCCAATCTTTTCTAAAGACGGCAAAAAAGTTTATTACATCTCTAATAAATCTTCAGATTATTTTGGACCTGCCGGAATCTATGAATATGATTTAGAAACAAAACAGGAAAAGAATATTGTTGGGGGAGTACGTTCAACATTTTCATTTATTCCGGGGCAAAATAAAATTATCTATGCAAAGATTACAGAAGACAACAAAAATTGGTACAATGTTCACGATCTTTTTGTATTTGATTTAGATTCTGAAGATGATACACGATTAACTCATAATTTAAGAGCAAACAATCCTTCTGTTTCAAAAGATGGAAAGAAAATTGCATTCATATACCAAAAAGATGGAACCACAAATTTAGGAATGGTTGATATTGATGGTAAGAACTTTAAGCGATTAACTTTTTTTGAAAATGGCGAACAAGTTTATAATCCAAAATTTTCACCTGATGATTCTTATATCATATTTGATTATTCTTATGCAAACACAAGGGATATTGCTAAAGTTAAGTCTGAAGGCGGTAATATAGAGTTTATCATAGCAACTGATAAAGATGAGCGTAATCCAACATTCGATAAAAATGGTAATATCATTTACTCTTCAGATGAAACAGGTATTTACAATATCTATTCAATCGATTCCTCATCCAAAAACAAAAAACAGTTAACAAATGTACTTGGCGGTGCATTTATGGCAGAAGTTTCAGATAACGGAGATATACTTTATTCAGGCTATACTTCAAGTGGATATAAAATTTATAAAATTGATCAACCAGAACAACCGAAAGTTATTACTGGCAATTCTTATGTCAGATTGGAAAATCCTCCTCTGGATACCGATAAACCTTTAGGTAATATTGAAAATTTTAATATTAAATCATTAAAAAATTACGAAGACAAAGACATTAAAGGATTAGAGAAAGAAAAATATTCGGGTGTTTTTTCACGGCTTACGTTTTTCCCTTTCTTAAGATTTGATAACTACAATACTGGCAGCACCTTTATAGAAAAATTTAAACCCGGTGTTTTCGTTACTTCAAGTGATATGCTGGATCGATATTCCATTTTTGCAGGAGGATCTTTAAATGCCAGAATGGAAAGAGATTTGTTTTTAGTTTTTGACTATCGAAACAAACTACCGTTAATAAGTGCTCTAGGATTAAAACCTGAAATATCATTAGAGTTATATAGCATTAGCCGTAAAGCTGATGTTGATGTATTTTTTGGTGCAGATACAGTTGGTGGAATAGTAAATTATGATTATATAATTCCTACAGATGTTTCTTACGATCTTTTTGAATTTGATTTTATTATACGACATAGGCTTTTTAACAGAGATCAGAATCTGCAATTAAAATATGCTTTAAGCAGTTATACCGCTACACTTGGAAGTTTTATTTTACCTGATGAAAACAGTACTCTTTATCCAACAACCAAGGATAATTATTTTAATGGCAATAATCTAGAAGCCAAGTTTACCTGGCATTCTATTTTACCAACAAAAGATGATGAAATTAATCCCGTTGGTTTTAATATTGATTTCACCTACAATTATGAATTTAATGATTATAATGAAAAGGGTGAATACACAATTGAAGATGGACTTCTAATACCAAAATACGGTAATTTTAATTTTAACAGATTGGAATTAAAAGCTGGTCTTTACCTTCCGGTGTTTGATTCACATACGTTCAATACTACTTTTAGATTGGGTACTATTATAGGCCCGACAGTTCCCGACTTTTTTGATTTTTACCTTGGCGGGTTAATCGGAATGAAATCATATCCATTTTATGCTATCAGCGGTAATGAAATTGCATGGTTAAACTTTACTTACAGATTTCCACTATTTAGAAATATAGATTCAAAAGTTGGCCACCTTTATATAGATAAAATCTTTCTTTCATTTAACGCTGATATCGGAAATGCCTGGAATAGAGACGCTACCACAATTGAAAATTTTAAAAAGGGTGTAGGTGCGGAAATTAGAATTCAGCTTAATTCTTATTATCTATTTCCAACAAGTATTTTCTTTAATGCTTCCTATGGATTTGATGAATTTAACAGAACCGTGAATAATGAAATAGTTAAATATGGACGCGAATGGAATTTGTATGGTGGAATTCTTTTTGGATTTGAGATACTCAATTTTAATAAAACACCAAAACAGAGATAAGAGGATATTCGAATGAGAATTATTCAGTCTGTCATAATTATATTTTTATTTGCATCATTCACACGATCTCAGACCGCTGAAAATAAATTGGTATTATCAGGTAATCTTAACACTGATTCAAAAGTAATATTTAATAATTATGTAGAAACGAATACTCCCCAATTTTCTTATTTAGTAGAAAATAAAAAATCTCCTATACTAGCTGGAGTTTTATCTTTCTTAATTCCTGGGGCGGGTGAAATTTATACAGAAGAATATCTTAAAGCAGGTATTTTTCTTGCATTAGAAGCAGCGGTTATTACTACTGCAGTTGTTTATGATGGTAAGGGTGATGACAAAACCATAGAATTTCAGAACTATGCCGATGCATATACAAATCCAGAGCACAACTGGAGTGTGGTGAGATATGCGGAGTGGTTAAATCAATATGAAGGTGCAAACATTGCAATCAATCCAGATATTAATCTTCCACCATGGGAGCGGGTAAGTTGGGAAGAAGTAAATGCTGCAGAAACTGGTTCGCATAAATTACCGCCTTATGGAGAACAACAGTATTATGAATTGATTGGGAAGTATCATCAATATTCTTCTGGCTGGAATGATTTTTCTGGTGGAGGTAATAAAGATGAAATATCACCAAATTTTACATTTTATGCTGGTATGCGTGGCGAAGCTAACGATTTTTATTCAGTTGCATCAACTGCCGTAATAGGGATATATGTCAATCACTTTTTAAGTGCACTTGATGCTGTTTGGTCAGCAACTCAATACAATAAAGACCTAACAGTAAGAGTAAGGTTGGAAAATATTCAATTTGCTGATCATGCTGAGTTTTATCCAGCAGTGCATTTTACTTATAGTTTTTAACAGTTTGCTGACATCTTCTCAAATGATATCGGTTTTTTGCTAAATCTCTCAAGATCTATAACGTTTGATCATTTCAAGCCTTTTCATTCCCATACCAGATTTCCGTATTTTTCCGTTATGAAAATACCATTAATTGCCATTGTAGGCAGACCAAACGTAGGCAAATCAACACTTTTTAACAGACTAATCGGCAAGCGCGAAGCAATTGTTGATGATCAAAGCGGAGTTACACGCGATAGAAACTATGGCGAAGGTGATTGGAGCGGAAAAAGATTTCGTTTAATTGATACAGGTGGATATGTGCCTGAATCCTTAGATTTATTTGAAACTGCAATCCGTGAACAGGTTGAAGTTGCAATAGGCCGAGGAGATTTAAACATCCTTTTAGGTGGTGGAAAAAACCGTTGTAAACCCTTAAGAAAAAGTGATCATGGCTTGCCCCCGCAAACCGGAAAAAAATACTTTTTGGTTGTTAATAAAGTTGATGCACAAGTTCATGCAGCTGGTGCAGCTGAGTTTTACTCACTTGGTGTTGATATGGTTTATGATATTTCTGCATTAAGCGGAAGACAAACCGGCGATTTGCTTGATGATATTACAGAAGATTTCCCTACTGAAGATGTAATTGAGGAAGATAAGAGATTAAAAATTGCTGTTGTGGGAAGACCTAATGTTGGTAAATCTTCAATCACTAATGCTTTACTTGGAGAGGAAAGAAGTATAGTTACTGATATCCCAGGAACAACAAGAGACAGCCTTGATTCAGTTCTGAAATATTATGGGGAAGAAATTGTTCTTGTTGATACAGCCGGACTACGTAAGAAGAAAAAGGTTGAAGAGAGTATTGAGTTTTTTTCAAACATAAGAACCTTTAAGGCTATTAGTGAAAGTGATGTAACCGTTTTAATGCTTGATGTACAAACGGGATTTGAAAAACAGGATCAGAAAATAATTGATGAAGTTGTCCGTTGGAGAAAAGGACTGATCATCGCTATCAATAAATGGGATTTGATGGAGAAAGAAACAAACACTGCCCGTGATTATGAAAATGCTATAAAAGAAAAATTAGGTACCGTAGATTTTGCTCCTGTAATTTTCACATCAGCGTTAACCAAACAGAGAATTTATAAACTTATCGATCTATGTAAAAAAGTACAGGCTGAAAGAACAAAGAAAATTCCGACCTCAGATTTAAATGATGCAATACTTCCTGAAATTGAAAAAAATCCGCCGCCATCATCACCAACAGGAAAAGAAGTTAGAATTAAATTTGTAAATCAAGTTGGTGACTACTATCCAATATTTCTTTTCTTCAGCAATTACCCAAATCATATTCCGGATCATTACAGAAGATTTTTAGAAAGAACCATCCGAAGAATATATGGATTTGAGGGCGTTCCTATAACTGTAAGTTTCAGACAAAAATAACACCATAGAAAATTATGAGTAAAAATTTTTTTCTAATAGAACATCCAATAGTTAAACGGGATGTAACAATATTAAGAGATAAGAATACTGATTCCGAAAATTTTCGCGCCGCTTTACAAAGAGTATCAAATATTTTAGCTGTGGAATTATCTAAAGAATTCAAATTAACTAAAACTGAAGTTGAAACTCCTCTTGAAACAACTCAAGGTGTAAAACTAACGCACGATGTAATACTTGTACCGGTTTTAAGAGCAGGACTGGGAATGGTAAACGGTTTTCTTCAAATTATTCCTGAAGCAAAAGTTGGACACATTGGTTTGCAAAGAGATGAAGAAACACTTAAACCAGTTGAGTATTATTATAAAGTTCCAAAGCATTTAGAATCAGCAGAAGTTGTAATGCTTGACCCGATGCTTGCCACAGGAGGTAGTGCTTCTGAAGCATTAAAGTATTTAAAGAAAAGAGGAGCTTCTAAGTTGGCATTTGCATGTCTTGTTGCTGCACCTGAGGGAATTGAAAAAATAAAAACTGAACATCCTGATGTAAAAATATTTGCTGCAGCTATGGATCGTGAACTAAACACAAAAGGTTATATTCTTCCCGGGTTAGGTGATGCTGGTGACAGAACGTTCGGCACTCTTTAATAAAAATTTCCTTCTATTATTTCTAATCATAATTTTCTTTCAAAAGAATTTTGGGCAAGTCTATCCTGACAAATCCATTCATAAGATTTTAAAATCCGGAATCAATCTAATAATTGATCAAAAGTACGATGAAGCCGAAAAACTTTTTAAGCAATTAGATCAAACTAGAAAAGATATACCTCTAGGTAAAATATATCTTGCTGCCGTCTATATCGCAAAAGCTTATGATTATGAAGAGCCATATGATGATGAACTGATAACAAAACATCTTGAAGGTGCAAAAAAGATTTCTGAAAGATTGCTCAAGAGTGATGAAAAGAATATCTGGAGTAATTATTTCCTTGCATTAACAGAAGGTTACATTGCTTATTACGATGCACTTCGTGAAAGCTGGCTTCAGGCTTTTTCAACAGGATTAAGTTCAGTTTCAGGATTTGAAGATTGCCTCGAGATCGATAAAAACTTTCATGAATCTCTAATTGCAATAGGCAGTTATAAGTTTTGGAAAAGTAAAAAAACTGAATTTATTAATTGGCTTCCGTTTGTTGAAGATGAAAAAGAACTTGGAATTAAGTACTTGCAAAATGCTATTAAGTACTCAGGATATAATTCTCATTTGGCAATTCATTCACTGATCTGGATATACATTGAGCAGAAAGATTTTAGTGAGGCGATTAAAGTTGCTGAGTTAGCTTTAAAAGAGCATCCACAATCAAGAATATTTAAGTGGGGCTTAGCAAGGTCTTATGAAAATATTGATCCAGCCAAATCTGTTGAATTGTACAGAGAAATCCTTCATTCATATCCAAAAAAACTTACATCAAACAAGATTAATGAAGTTACACTTAAGCATATTATTGCACAGCAACTTATCAAAATCAATAAAATTACTGAAGCATCAATAATATGTGATGAAATTCTATCTATTAAGGGTTACTCCAAATATGAGTTGGATAAAATAAGTAACCGGCTCGAACGTGTAAAAAGTTTAAAACAACAGTTGAATTAAGTTTAAAATCTCAATAATTCCCTTCAACAGTCTCTTTAACTAATCATTAAAAAAAACTAAATTGTTTTGACATTAAAAATTGTATCAGTATAAACTAAAAGATGGCTGTAGAGAATCCTAAATATCAAAAAATGTTAGACAACCTATTGAAGATTTGTAAAAATAATCTTCCGGCTGTTGATGAAGCATTGGTGTCCAAGGCTTTTGAGTTAAGCCTTGAAGCACATAAAAATGATATACGGGCATCAGGTGAGCCATATTTCACGCATCCTTATGAAGTAGCAATGATCGTTGCAGAGGAATTTCCACTTGATGATGTTACAATAGTTAGTGCATTGCTCCATGATGTTGTTGAGGATACAGAGTATACTGTTGATTTTATGAATCGCGAGTTTGGTAAAGAAGTTTCTGAAATAATTGATGGTGTTACAAAGATAAGCGGAATTTTTCGCGGACATGAAATCACCAAAGCAGAAAATTATCGTAAGCTTTTGCTTTCAATGGTTAAAGATGTACGCGTTATTCTTGTAAAATTTGCTGATCGATTACACAATATGAGAACGCTGGAGTTCGTTAATCCTGATAAACAGAGAAGAATCGCTCAGGAAACATTAGAGATTTATGCTCCATTTGCTCATCGTTTTGGATTGGGAAAAGTAAAATGGGAACTTGAAGATCTAGCGTTCAAATATCTTAATAGGGAAGCGTACGAGGAACTTGCAAGAAAACTTAAAGCTAAAAGAAAAGACCGGGAATCCTATATAAAAAAATTCGCAGAGCCAATTGTTAGCAAACTTGAAGAAGCTAATTTGAAAATTGAATTGAGCGGAAGAGCTAAACATCTTTATAGTATTTACCGTAAGATGGTTAGGCGTAATAAACCTTTTGAAGAAATATATGATCTCTTTGCAATAAGAATTATTCTGGACACAAAAAACAGAAATGAGTGTTATACAACTCTTGGAATTGTTAACCAGATTTATTTACCGGTTCCTGACAGATTTAAGGATTACATATCGATTCCTAAAACAAATAATTATCAATCAATTCATACTACTGTTGTCGGTCCATTAGGTAGATTAGTTGAGGTTCAGATAAGAACCAGACAAATGCATGAAATTGCAGAAAAAGGAGTTGCTGCACACTGGCGTTATAAGGAAAATAAGACTGCAACTGATGGTGAACTTGAAGCATGGGTAAACTGGATTCGGGATATTTTTGAAAATGCTTCGCGTGATGACCAGAAAAAAGAATTGATGGAAAGTTTTAAACTTAATCTTTACCAGGATGAGATTTATGTTTTTACTCCTAAAGGAGATTTAAGAAGATTGCCTGTAGGTTCAACACCGGTAGATTTTGCTTTTGATATTCATAGTAAAGTTGGTTTCCATTGTATTGGGGCCAAGATAGATGGTAAAATTGTTCCATTAGATACAAAGTTGCATAGTGGAGATCAGGTTGAAATTATAAGTTCAAAAAATCAGCATCCTAACAAAAACTGGATAAAGTTTGTTCAGACACATAAAGCTAAAAATGAAATTAGAAAATGGCTGAACAAAGAAGAACAAACAGTTGTAGATAGCGGAATGGAGATTTGGGAAAAGAAAATAAAAAAGATGAAACTTTCTTTTACTCCAGATGATGTTTTAAAAATTGCGCATTCAAATAAGTTTGATAATTCAAGACAGTTTTTTAAGGCAATTGCACAAAGTACTGTCAATATTGATGAAGTGTTGACAGCAACAACACAAAAAGATGATAAAGAATTTGAGAAGGAAATAGAATTCCAAAAGTTTGCTAAAATTTCCCGAAACGAGATTGGCGGAATTTTAGTTGATGGTAAGAAATCAGGTATAATGTATACTTATGCCAAATGTTGTAATCCAATCCCTGGTGATCCTGTAATAGGTTATATAACTATCGGTGAGGGAATCAAAATTCATCGCAAAACATGTGTAAATCTTATTTCACTTTCATCAACGGATTCCAGTAAACTTGTAAGTGTGCAGTGGCCTGAAGCGGAGGGTTCTTTATTTGTTGCAGGAATATCAGTGCGCGGAAAAGATAGACCGGGAATATTGAATGATATTTCGCATTCTATAGTTACATATCAGAATACTAATATTAAGTCTATAAATATAAATTCAAGTGATTCTATGTTTGAAGGCAGTGTTACATTATATGTTAATAATCTTGATCATCTGAATAGAATGATGGAAAGATTAAAAAGAGTTGCTGGTGTTTTTTCAGTTGAAAGATTTGAAAGTAATTGATGTTTGAAAACAATGAAACCAGAATTATGGGAATTGATTTTGGTATGAAAAGAATAGGCATAGCTTTATCGGATTCACTTAAAATGTTTGCTTACTCACACAAAACAATTCTAAATAATTCTACTACAATTAGTGAACTTGAAAAGATTATTAAAGAAAAAAATGTAACAAAAGTTATTCTTGGCATTCCAAATGAAGAAAGACAAAATAAAGAATCAAAGACATCTGTTATAAATGATGTTAAAAAGTTCAAAGAAAATCTGGAAAAGAAATTTGGTCTGGAAGTTGAACTTTGGGATGAAACCTATACATCTGTAATTGCACAGCAGCAGATTTTAGAATCCGTTAATAAAAAAATAAAAAGACAGAATAAAGATCTATTAGATATGTACTCTGCAGCAATAATTCTGCAGGAATATCTCGATTCAATAAAACTAAATAACTGATTGCATTCAATTGACTTTGCCATCCATACAAACTATTTTTTCCTATCAAAATCTACATCGGGAGCAAACTAATGGTTTTTGAGTCTTTAGGTGCATTTGAAACAAGCAGTGTGTCGGCATCCATAACTGCTTTAGAATTTATTCAAAAAGAGAAATCAATTAATATTGTTGGGAAACAAATATTAGGCGAAGGAATTGTAACGCTTTTTATCAGTGGAGATCTGGGAGCAATTAAACGTGCAATTGCATTCGGAGCAGAGGCTATTAGTGCAACAAATGAATTTAGAAGTTCACATGTAATTCCGCTTCCGCATAGAGAATTACTTTCTACTATTGGATTAAAGAGAAAATAAAAATGTCAAACTCGATTGGATTAATTGAATCAAAAGGACTAGTCGCTTTAATAGAAGCAGCAGATGTAATTCTTAAAAATTCACCTGTTGTTGTTTTAGGAATTCATAAATTGGAAAACGGTTTAGTAACATTGGCTATCAGCGGTAATTCCGATTATGTTAAAGCAGCTATTGAAAGCGGTACTGAAGCTGGGCGAAGAGTTGGAGAAATTTATGCTTCATCTGTTGTCGATAATCCGGGAAAAGAGTTATTACGTATTTTTTCAGAATTATTTCCGAATGGTGAAGTATTAAATTCTGTTTCAAATAAAATTGAATCCGAAAAAGTATTACCTTCAGATAAAATCACTGATGAATCCACCAAGCTTTTTGCTTCTGTTGTAAAGCAATCTAAACAGGAATCAAAGAGAGAAAAATCTAAACCATTACAGGTTACAAAAATCACTCCTATTCATAAGATTAAAAAAAATAAAGATCAGTTGAATAATCAAGTTGAAAGTAAACCTGATGGATCCTTGGAGAAAAAGATTGAATCTGCCCAAAGTGAAGTTAAGAAGGATGATGAAATTCTTGATTTAACAAAACCATTAAGTACAATTGAAAGATTAAGGATCGAAGCACTTGGTTTAGAAAGTAAGAAAAACAAATTAAAAGAAATTATATTACCTATAAGTAAAAAAGAAATTGGATTAAAAAGCATTAATGAATCAACTGATGATAGAGCTATAGATTTTGAAGCTATCAGCCAGATGAACGTTCACAAACTTCGTCACTATGCAAGAGAGTTTCCGAATTTCCCAATTAAAGGTAGAGAAATTTCACGAGCCAATCGCAGTGAATTAGTTGAACTATTTAGAACTATTAAAAATAATTAGCTGTAAAAAGTGAAAAATAGAATAAGCATAATAATTTTTTCTTTATTGTTTTCAATACTTATCTGGGGTTCTGTTACTTTATCTGAACAGTTTTTTTCATCAATGGACTTTAAGTTAAAGGTTGTAAATCAGCCTAATGGATATACTACCGGTGTTCTTAATCCAGAAAAAATTTCTATAAAATTAAAAGCTAAAGGCTGGCAACTTTTAACACTTAATCTTACCTCCCCAAAAGAGTATTATGTTTCAGCCGATAATGATAGCGGATTTATTACAACTAATCCGTTGGATGATATTAATGAAAATAGTTGGATAAGTGCAGGAATAAGTGTTACTGAATTAAATCCAAAACAAGTTTCTTTTAATGTTGAAAAGATAAAATTTAAACGGCTAAAAATTGAAGCCGAAACAGATTTAACATTTAGCGATGGTTTTGGATTGGCCACTCCCATAGGAGTTTTTCCTGATTCAGTTCTTGTAGCTGGACCTTCAGGTATTCTTGATAAAATTTCAAGTATTAAAACTAAAGTTGTACAACTATCATCATTAGATAACAAGACTAAAATAGTTGCGGAAATTGAAGAACCAACCGGTTTTCAGCTGGAGAGGAATATAGTTGAGTTAACATTTGATATTCAAAGAATTGTTGAAAAATCTTTTGACGAAGTTAAAGTTATAATCCATGATGTACCTGATGATCGAAATGTAGTTCTTATTCCAAATACAATTATTTGCAGTCTTAGAGGCGGAATTAATATTCTTGGCAAAATTAATGGAAATGAAATTAGTGCTTCTATAAATTATAGAGATATTGTTTATGATACTTTAGGAAGCGTTCAACCAGATATTATTATACCAAATAACACTCAGTTAGTTTTCATCAAACCTGTGCGGCTAAATTATATTATTAAAAAATTTGAATAAATATTTAGCTGCTTGAATCAAATTTAATAAAGGCAAACCAGTTTTATGTTCATATCATTCGAAGGAATAGATTTTTGCGGAAAATCCACTCAAGTGGAGTTATTAAGAGATTATCTTTTAGAGCAAAAAAAAATAGTTCATTTAATTCGTGAGCCAGGCGGGACAGAAATATCAGAAAAGATTAGGGAAATTCTTCTTGATAAAAAAAACAACGCTATGGTTATGGAAACAGAGTTGTTTTTGTTTTCGGCAAGCAGGGCACAATTAGTCAGAGAAGTTATTCGTCCTTATCTTCAAAAAGGATACTATGTTATTTCCGATCGGTTTCACGATTCTTCAACAGCATATCAGGGTTTTGGCAGAGGTTTATCTGTTGATGCTATAATAAAAATTCATAATCTTGCGATTGGTGAGACTTTACCGGATATAACTTTCTTTATTGATATTCCGAATGAAATTGCTATTGAACGAAAGCTTAAAAAATCTCATTCAGATTTAGATAGGATTGAAGTTTCTGATAATACTTTTTATGAGCGTGTTAGAGAAGGATATCTTTACTTATCAAAACAAGAAAAACGGTTTAGAGTTATTGATGGCAGACAGAGCATTGAAAATATAAATAAACAGATAATAGATGAAATAAAATCTCTTGAAGGTAATAAATAAATGAAGTCACGAAAAATAATTTTTATCACATCGTTAACAATACTTGTAATATTTACTTTTGGATTTGTTGTTAGCAAAAGTGATATCTACTTTGATATTAGCAAGAATCTTGAACTTTTTGGGAAAGTTTATAAAGAAATATCTTTTAATTATGTAGATGATATTGATCCGCAGGCTTTTATGCGTGCCGGCATAGTTGGTATGTTAAGTAAACTTGATCCATACACAGTTTTTATTGATGAAAAAAATCAGGATGATATCGATTTACTTACAAATGGCAAGTATGGCGGAGTTGGAATTTCTATAGGTATTCGTAATGAAAAAGTAACTATACTTGAAGTTATGGACGGATACTCTGCACAAAAGCAGGGAATCAGAATAGGTGATGTAGTTACAGGTATTGGCGATACAGAAGTAACACCCGAAAAAATTGATGACATATCCTCTCTTGTAAAAGGAGAACCGGGAACAGCAGTTCAAATAAAAATATTAAGATTTAGCGAAAAAGATACTTTACTGTTTAATCTTATACGTGAAGAAGTAATAGTAAAGAATCTGGTTTTTGCAGATTTCTTTCCTGAAAATTCTAACAATGTGTATTTAAAACTTTCAAATTTCAGTCGCTCAGCAGGAGATGAGTTAAGAAGTTCACTAAGGCAGTTAAAAAATAAGAAGGAAATAAAATCAATAGTTTTGGATTTAAGAGGAAATCCAGGCGGACTATTAGATGTTGCTGTAGATATTTGTGATAAGTTTTTAAAAAAGGATTTATTGATAGTTTCTACACGCGGAAAAGAAGAGGTTAGTGAAAAGAAATATTTTGCCTTAGAAGAACCATTGGTGGGTAATGAAAAACTCATCGTTTTGATTAATGGAAACAGCGCATCAGCATCTGAAATAGTTGCTGGTGCAATTCAGGACCACGATAGAGGAGTTATTCTCGGTACACAATCATTTGGCAAGGGATTAGTCCAGACAATCATTCCATTAAGTTTTAATACATCATTAAAAATTACCACTGCTAAATATTACACCCCTAGCGGGAGATGTATTCAAAAGATAGATTATTCTAAGAACAATCAGGTAATCCCTGATCCTGATTCTTTGACCAAGAACATGTTTTCAACAGATAATAAAAGAGTTGTTTTCAGTGCTGGTGGAATTACTCCCGATACTACTGTAGAAAATGGAATAGAAAGTGATTTGTTAAAGGATCTGTTGGCTAAAGGTGCAGTATTTAATTATGCAGATAAATTTTATTATCAAAATGTTGATTTAGATTTTAATAAAATAAATAATGAAAAAATTCTTAAAGAATTTAAAAAATTCCTGACAGAGACTGATTACAAATACGAATCTGATGTTGAGAAAAAAATAAATGAAGTAGTAAAACATCTAAATGATAATCACAATTCTAAAGAAGTAACTAAAACTTTAGAAAAGTTATCGTCCGACGTGAAACAAATGTTTGAAACCGAGTTCTTGGAAAGTTCAGATGAAATTTTGGAAGAATTGAAAATAGAACTTGCACAAAGGTTTCTGGGCAAAGACGGCGGCACATTAGAACGACTTACATACGATAAGCAGTTTACTACAGCATTACAGCTTTTAAAGGATGATAAAAGCTATTCTAAGCTTCTAATTAATGAATGATTTGGTTTTTAGGATTTTGTAAGATAATGAAATCTACATTTACCCTCTAAAGCTGATCATTAAGTTAATGCGACTTTATTAGCTACCCGTCTTGTTAAAGTTCGGTTATGATTATGTGATCTCACAGCCGTAACTACAAGGAGAGGATGATTAGTATTTTCTTGTTCTATAGATAATAATAGATGTAAAAAATGTGGCTGGAGAGGATTTTTATCAATTGTAAAACTTACTTTGTCCATACTTTTAGTCGTTTTTCTTTATCTTTTGATGATTTTTTCCGCTGGTTTTGCTACTTATCAAATTCTCATAATACTTCTATAGAATATTTTAATCATTACTTTATGATTCTTTAAAATCTAAAAATACCATGTGTCTTCTGTGTAAATTATCATATCCACACCAAAAAATTGCTCTTGTAAAGTATTACAGACTAACTTGGCACTGAAAGATTACTTATACTTGAACTGTCAAAAACTTATTTTTGATATTTAGAAGATTCGTTTGTTTTAAAAACATAAATTCATAATTTTGAATGTTCAAAAGAGAAATAATTGGTAATTGTCAAGCAGGGAAGAGCATCAAGTTCCCTGATTTAATCCGCGCATCTTAATCTTAATAATAATTTTTATAATCTTGCAGGTAAAACCTGTTTAAGATGTTTTTTTAATTTTTTTAGCCCTAAATCAATAAAGGGATACGGATGAAAAAATCTTTTCTGGATTTTATTTTTAGAAACAGATTGCCTGTTACACTTTTTGTTATTGTTGCATCTTTTACACTAACGTATTACGTTTCCAGAGCTGAACGAGATGGAATTGGTTACACTCCAGATCAACCAATTGCTTATTCGCATAAGCTTCATGCTGGAGATATGCAGATAGATTGCCAGTATTGCCATGTTGGTGTTGAAAAATCAAGACACGCAATGGTTCCTGCTGTAGCAACTTGTATGAATTGCCATACAGTTGCTCGTAAAGACAAACCTGAAATAATTAAACTTGCTGAATATTATCGTGATGGAAAACCACTTCAGTGGAAGCGCATTCACAAAGTGCCAGATTATGCTTATTTCAATCACTCAGTTCATGTAAACAAAGGAATTGATTGTACTGCTTGCCATGGTGAGATAACCCAGATGGAAAAAGTTGGACAGATGAATTCATTTACGATGGGCAGTTGTTTGAATTGTCATCGAGATGCTCATGCTAAGTTCCCTGAACTTAAAGATAAAATTAAGCCTGGACCAGAATATTGTTCAGCTTGTCATCGATAAAAGAAAATTAAAAATCAAAAAAAAATTTTTATATGAATAGAAAAAAGTTTTTTACATCAGTTTCATTAGGAGCAGTTGGATTTGCAATCTATAACTCATTTCCGATGAAATACTTTTCTAAAAAATCTAATAACCCAAACAACACTGTAAAAGTAAAGATCAATCCTCTTGCAGTTAGCAGAAATCCAAAGGGTAATAAGAATGTCTGATATAATATCCGATAACAAACAGAATATGGATAATGAACTTCAACCTAATTACTGGAGAAGTTTTGAGGCTTTATACAATGATCCCGCAGTAATTGAAGCTAAAGGACACGAGTTTAAAGAAGGCGTTACAGATGATTTTTCTGCTGCTGGAATGTCCAATCTTTCCAGAAGAAAATTTTTAGCTTTACTTGGAACTTCTGCTGCAATAGCAGGAACAGCTTGTACAGATTATCGTGATAAAGGTGAGATTGTTCCTTACAACATCAAACCTGAGGAGATTACAGTTGGCAAACCTAACTTTTACGCATCAACTTGTACAGCTTGTGCAAATGCTTGCGGTGTTCTGATTAAAACCCGCGAAGGAAGACCAATTAAGGTTGATGGAAATCCAGATCATCCTGTTAACAAAGGCAAGATTTGTGCAAAGGGACAAGCAAATATTTTAAATCTTTATGATCCTGAGAGATTAAAAACTCCACTGATCGGAAGAAACTCAACATTTAATGAAGTTAGCTGGAAAGATGCTGATTCCGAAATTATCAACACTTTATTAGCAGCAAACGGTAAAGAGATTGCAATAGTTACAAATCCAATTACTTCTCCAACCGCATTAAAAGTTCTTGAAGATTTTAAAGCTAAATACACATCTACAAAAGTTTATTCCTACAGTTTCTTTAATGATGACGTTAAAAATTCAGCCTATAAAAAAACTTTTGGAGCGGGAAAATACCCGCTAGTAAAATGGAATGAGGCTAAAGTTATTGTTTCCCTGGAATCAGATTTTCTTGGAGTGGATGGAAATAAAATTGAAAACTCCAGATTATTTGCTGAAGGCAGAGATGTTGAAACAAAAACTTTTAACAGACTTTATTGTGTTGATAGCACATTAACCATAACAGGCAACAATGCTGATTATAGATTGCGATTAAGACCTGAAGCTCAGTTTGAATTTGTTATGAGTCTGATGAATGAATTAAGCAGTAAAGGTGCATTAAATCTTTCTATAAACACCTCTGGTTATTCTTTAAGTGGAGTTGCAACAAAATACAATTTAAAGAAAAAAGTTTTAGATCAATTGGTAAAAGATCTCGTGTCCAACAAAGGTAAAGCTATTGTTGATGCTGGAAGTTCGTTATCCGAAAATGTACACATCGCAGTTAATCTATTAAATGAAGCACTTGGAAATTCAGCAATGTTTAGAAGTGATTCATCAACAACTCCACTTGTAGAAAATTCATCTGTTGAGGAAATTGAATCGCTCATCCAAAAAATGAATAATGGAAATGTTGCCGCAATAATTCATTTTGATTGCAATCCTGTTTATCATCTTGCTCAGGATTTTGGATATCGAAAAGCGTTAAGTAAAGTAGGATTGGTTGTATCGCTTTCTGAAAGAGAAAACGAAACAACATTTGTAAGTAAATATGTTCTTCCAATCAACCACAACTTTGAAAGTTGGGGAGATGCGAAGACAAGAACTGGAGTGATATCACTTCAACAACCTGTTATTGCACCATTAAACTCAACAAGACAAAAAGAATCGATCCTGCTTACGTGGATAAATGGTAAATCAGATTCATTTAGTGAGACTTTGTATCACGAATATTTAATGAAGTATTGGGAAACATCAATCTACCCAACATTAAATTCTAAATTAGATTTTAAGAGATTCTGGTTTGGTGCTTTACACGATGGAATTGTTTTAACAAATGATACCCCTTCCATTTCACGCTCATTTAATAACGCTGTAACCGGTTTGTTATCTTCAAGTGTTTCTGAAAAAGGATACGCTGTTATTATCAAAGAAAGTTACAATGTTGCTGATGGAAGTTTTTCTCACAATGGATGGATGCAGGAATTACCCCATCCAGTTTCCAAAATTAGTTGGGATAATTACGCTGCTGTATCCGAAAAAACTTGTAAAGATTTAGGAGTAGAAAATTTTGATATGATCGAAATAAAAATTGGTAACAGAAAACTTTCTTTACCTGTTTTTATGCAAGCGGGAACAGCTGATAATGTTGTTATAATCGAATCTGGTTTTGGACGACAAAATTCTGGTACAGTTGCAAATGAAGTTGGATTTAATTCGAACTTTCTGATGTCTAAAAATTCAAATCTTTCACAATGGATTTACAGTGATGCGACAATCACTAAAACTGGTGATTCTTATAAATTAGCATCATCACAAGAACATCATGCATTTGATGATCCTAAGGTTCAGGATTTACATAAATCACGACATATAATTCAGGAAGCAACTGTTGCAGCTTATGCAAAAAATCCACACGTTATAAAAGATAAACATCACAAAGATCAGCCAAGTGTTTACGATCCTCATCCATACAATGGATTAAAATGGGGAATGGCAATTGACCTTAATAAATGCACAGGCTGTGGCGATTGTGTTGTTGCCTGCAACGTTGAAAATAATATTCCCGTTGTTGGTAAAGACCAGGTTTTGGTGAGCAGGGAAATGCAATGGTTAAGAATTGATAGATATTATTCAGGAACTCCTGAAGAACCCCAAGTTAGCATGCAGCCAATGTTATGTCAGCATTGTGATCAAGCTCCTTGCGAAAATGTTTGTCCAGTTGTTGCAACAAATCATAGTCCAGATGGATTGAATCAAATGGTTTACAATCGTTGTGTTGGTACAAGATATTGTTCAAACAACTGTCCTTATAAAGTTAGAAGATTTAACTTCTTTAATTTCAGAGACCATTTTAGAGATAGCTTCCAGGAAAATCCTATACTTGCTTTAATGCATAATCCGGAAGTTACAGTTCGATCACGCGGAGTTATGGAAAAATGTACTTTCTGCGTTCAAAGAATATCTGAAGCAAGAGCAGATGCTACCCACGAAAATCGAACATTGATAGGAACTGATGTTACAACTGCTTGCCAGGATTCCTGCGGATCAAACGCAATTTATTTTGGTGATATAAACGATAAAGAATCAGAGTTTTATAAATATAGAAATCACGAGCTTGGCTACTACGTCCTTGAAGAACTAAACGTAAAACCTAATGTTACATACATAGCTAAACTCAGAAACATCCATTCGGAGGAAGTATAGTGAATATCGATTACTCCCATGAAATGCCCACTGTAGCGGGACGGTTAACACTTGCTCAGATCGAAGAGCTTGTTGCAAAACCAATGGATACAAAGCCCGATAAAAAGTTTTACATTGCGCTTTCCATATCAGGTACTTTGTTGATGATTGGTGCGACAATGTTAGCTATCAGTTTATACTATGGAACGGGTATGTGGGGAAATAACCAACCTGTTGGCTGGGCTTTTCCAATTGTTAATTTCGTTTTTTGGGTAGGCATTGGACATGCTGGAACACTTATTTCCGCAATCTTATTTTTATTAAGGCAAAAGTGGCGTACGGGTATTGCAAGATTTGCAGAAGCGATGACAATCTTTGCAGTTATCTGCGCGGGTATTTTCCCTGTTATTCATACTGGTCGTCCGTGGCTTGCGGGATATTTACTTCCATATCCAAATCAGCATGGTTTATGGGTCAATTTTACATCACCACTTTTGTGGGATGTGTTTGCGGTTTCAACTTACCTAACTGTGTCTTTTGTTTTTTGGTATGTT
>OEIV010000482.1_pt1 | contig 21649 bp, 22 predicted proteins | sample 1539231 | NCBI WGS metagenome assembly OEIV01 (sample SAMN03794762, study PRJEB22550) | activated sludge metagenome | feature: wastewater treatment plant; material: activated sludge; isolation source: Wastewater treatment plant of a petroleum refinery complex | place: Argentina: Buenos Aires ... | reverse complement strand
CAAGGCCGACGGCGTCGCCTTTGTCGGTCCCGGCGAGGGCGAGATGGCCTGCGGCGAATACGGCCCCGGCCGCATGGCCGAGCCCGCCGAGATCCTCGCCGCGATCGAGGCGCTGCTTGAGGTCGGGGCGGCGGCGCGGCCGCTCGCCGGCCTCAGCGCGCTCGTCACCTCCGGCCCGACGCACGAACCGATCGATCCGGTGCGCTATATCGCCAACCGCTCCAGCGGCAAGCAGGGCCACGCGATCGCCGCCGCGCTGGCCCGCGCCGGGGCGCGGGTGACGCTGATCTCCGGCCCGGTCGCCATCGAAGCGCCGCCGGGCGTGACGCTGGTCAAGGTCGAGACGGCGCGCGAGATGCTGGCGGCGGCCGAGCGCGCCCTGCCCGCCGACATCGCGGTCTGCGCCGCCGCCGTCGCCGACTGGCGCGCCGAACGCGACGCGGCGCAGAAGATCAAGAAGACGAGCGACGCCCCCGCCCCGCTCGCCCTCGCCGAAAACCCGGACATTCTGGCGGCGCTGTCGCGCCATCCCTTCCGCCGTCCGACACTCGTCGTCGGATTCGCCGCCGAAACGGAACAGCTCGTGCCGCATGCGCGGCTGAAGCTGGCCAAGAAGGGCTGCGACTGGATCGTCGCCAACGACGTCTCGCCGGCCGGCGGCGTCATGGGCGGCGACGATAACACCGTCGTCCTCGTCACCGCCACTGCCGAGGAGGCGTGGCCCACCTTGCCCAAGCACCAGGTCGCCGAACGGCTGGCCGGGCGCATCGCCGCGGAGTTCGCACGCACATGAAGCTCCCCGTCAGACGCCTGCCGCACGGCGCCGATCTGCCGCTGCCGCGCTACGAGACGGCGGGCGCCGCCGGCATGGACCTGATGGCGGCGATCGCTTCCGACCTCGTTCTCCAGCCCGGGGCGCGGGCGATCGTGCCGACCGGATTGCAGATCGCCGTGCCGCCCGGCCACGAAGGCCAGGTGCGGCCGCGCTCCGGCCTCGCCGCCAAGCACGGGGTCACCGTCCTGAACGCGCCGGGGACGATCGATTGCGACTATCGCGGCGAGGTCGGGGTCATCCTGGTCAATCTGGGGTCCGAGCCGTTCACGGTGACGCGCGGCCTCAGGATCGCCCAGTTGCTGATCGCGCCGGTCGTCCAGGCCGGGCCGGTCGACGTCGACAGCCTCGACGACACGGCGCGCGGCGCGGGGGGCTTCGGCTCGACCGGGCGGTAATCGCAGCGTTGCAGTCGAGGGGTAAGTCAGGCTGAAGTCTGGCGTAAGCCCCGCGCCCTGGACCGGGGCGGCCCGCCCGGGCCAAATGGGGCCGAGAGCGAAGGAGACACACATGGGCGACGCCCCCCCCCCCGCCGAGGGCCGCCTGCCCGGGCGCGGCCGCATCTACGACTCCATCACGCAGACCATCGGCGACACCCCCCTGGTGCGCATCAAGCGCCTGTCGGCGGAGGCGGGCGCCACGGCGGACGTTCTGCTGAAGCTGGAGTTCTTCAATCCCATCGCCAGCGTCAAGGACCGCATCGGCGTCGCGATGATCGAGGATCTCGAAGCGCGCGGCGTCATCACGCCGGGCAAGTCGGTGCTCGTCGAGCCGACCTCGGGCAATACCGGCATCGCGCTCGCCTTCGTGGCGGCGGCCAAGGGCTATCGCCTGATCCTGGTGATGCCCGAGACGATGTCGGTCGAGCGGCGCAAGATGCTGGCGCTGCTGGGCGCCGAGCTGGAGCTGACCGAGGGCGCGAAGGGCATGCGCGGAGCGATCGCCAGGGCGCAGGAACTGGTCGCCGAAATCCCCGAGGCCGTCATCCCGCAGCAGTTCGAGAACCCCGCGAACCCCGCCATCCACCGCCGCACCACGGCCGAGGAGATCTGGAACGACACCAAGGGCGCGGTCGACATCGTCGTCTCGGGCGTCGGCACCGGCGGCACCATCACCGGCGTCGGCAGCGTTCTGAAGGCGAAGAAGCCTGGCCTCAGGATGGTCGCGGTCGAGCCCGAGGACTCGGCCGTTCTGTCGGGCAAGCCGGCCGGGCCGCACAAGATCCAGGGCATCGGCGCGGGCTTCGTGCCGAAGATCCTCGACACCGGCCTCATCGACGAGATCGTCACCGTCACCAACGACATCGCCTTCCAGTACGCCCGCAAGCTGGCGCGCACCGAGGGCATCCCGGTCGGCATCTCGTCGGGCGCGGCGACCTATGCGGCGCTGCAGCTCGCGGCGCGGCCCGAGAACGCCGGCAAGACGATCGTCGCGATCATCCCGAGCTTCGCCGAACGCTATCTCTCGACGGCGCTGTTCGAAGGGCTCTAGCCCCATTCCGCCAGGACGGCGGGATCGCCTTCGCGCGCCCGCCTCTCCGCCGCCAGCGCCGCAAAGGCGGCCTCGTCCATCAGGCGGCGGCAGGCCCAGGCCGCCATCGCGCGGACCAGCGCACTGGAATCGTCCAGCAGCGCCTCGGCGGCCGGCAACAGCGCCGCCTCGGCGCTGTTGCCGATGGCGATCAGCACATTGCGCACGAAGCGGTCGCGGCCGATGCGCTTGACCGGCGAGCCGGAGAATCTCGTGCGGAACGCCGCATCGTCCAGCACCGCCAGCTCGGCGAGGGCGGGAGCATTCAGGTCGTCGCGCGCCTTCAGCTTGGCCTCGCGGCCGGCGACCGCGAACTTGTTCCAGGGACAGACCGCCAGGCAGTCGTCGCAACCATAGATGCGGTTGCCGATTCCTGCGCGCAGATCGTCCGCGATGTGATCCTTGTGCTCGATGGTCAGGTAGGAGATGCAGCGCCGCGCATCCAGCGTATACGGCGCAGGAAACGCCCCGGTCGGGCAGGCGTCCAGGCAAGCCCGGCATGTTCCGCAACTGTCCTCGGCCGCCGCGTCCGGCGTCAGGACCGCGCTGGTCAGCACAGTGCCGAGGAAGAGCCACGAGCCGAATTCGCGGCTGACCAGATTGGTGTGCTTGCCCTGCCAGCCGATCCCCGCCGCCATGGCGAGCGGCTTCTCCATCAGCGGAGCGGTGTCGACGAACACCTTCACCTCGCCACCGGCGCGCTTCGCGATTTCGGAAGCCAGTTCCTTCAGCTTGCCCTTGATGACGTCGTGATAGTCGCGCCCGCGCGCATAGACGCTGATCGCGCCTTTGTCGTTCAGCCGCGTGACCGCCAGCGGATCGCCTTCGGGGCCGTAGTTCATGGCGACGACCACGGCGCTCCTCGCTCCGGCCCACATCGCCTCGGGGCTGGCGCGACGCGCGAAGGTTTCCGCCAGCCAGCTCATGGTGCCGTGGTGGCCGGCCGCGATATAGGCGGCGAGTCCGTCGCGGGCGCGCGCATCCAGATGCGCCGCCGTCACCCGGCATGCATCGAAGCCGAGCGCCGCCGCCTTCGCGGCGATGGCGGCTTTCAGTTTCGTCTCAGAAGTCGAGGACCGCATAGTGCCGCGCAGGAGGCACGCCCGGCACGGTTTCGGCAAGCAGCGGACGGAAGGAGGGGCGCGACTTGATGCGCATGTACCAGGTCTTCGCCTGCTCGTTGGCGCTCCACGGCACGTCGCCGCAATAGTCCAGGCACGAGAGCTGCGCCGCCGCCGCGAGGTCGGCATAGGAAAGCGTCTCGCCGGCCAGCCAGCGGCGCGTGTCGGACAGATGGCCGATGAGGTCGAGATGGCGGCGGATCGCCTCCATCCCGCCGCGGATCGCGTTGATGTCGGGGCCGCCGGGACGCGGGGCGCTGCGCGCGCCGCAATAGCGCGGATTGACCTTCTGCAGCAGCAGCGGCTCGGTCACTTCGGCCTGGAAGACCGCGAGGAACCAGTCGTAGAGGCGGCGGGCCTCGCGCCGCTCGTCCGGCGCCTGCGGCCAGAGCGCCGGCTCGCGATAGGTTTCCTCCAGATATTCCGGGATCGCATAGGCGCCGCTGACCGGCACGTCGCCGTCGAGCAGGGCGGGTACGGTGCCGGCGGGGTTGATCGCCAGGAAGCCCTCGCGGCGATCCCAGAAGCGCTCGGGCGTCGCGGCGGCGTCGAGCCGCTTCTCCGCCAGCGCCAGGCGGACGACGCGGCAGGCGGGAGAGAGAATTTGATGGAACAACTCGCGCATGGGCACCGGGGCGGGGCGCAGTTGACCGGACAGCGTCGTGCGGCCTTAGAATCGTTGCGCCGTGATTGTGAGGCAGGGTGGAAGCTACGGGTTTAAAGAAGCGTTAGGGACGCAGGCAACCCGGCCGGCGAAGGAGCTAGCCGGCGGCCGGCGGCGCCCGCTTGGCGACCTCGGCCAGCACCGCGCGGATACGCAGCGCCGCCAGCAGGCCGTTGACGAGCTCGACGCCCGCCTGGGCGAGCGCTGCGGCGTCGGCCTGTTCCACGCGGCCCTCGAAGCCGGCGTAGAAATTGGCGACCTCGGTCGGCACGAGGGCCTCCATCGCGTCGGCATAGATCCGCATCTGGGCGGCGGGAAAGGCGTCCGGTCCGAAGCCGGCGCGGCGCAGGTCGCGCCAGAGCGCGAGGATGCGCGCATCGAGGCGGTCGAGCGCCGGTCCCTTGCGCGTGCGCGGGATGCGGATGACGCCGAGCCGGTCGAGCGTGGCGGCATCGGCGGCGATGACGCCGTCGCCCTTCGTGAAGGTCTCCAGCGGCGTCAGCGCGGCGCTCGCCTCGACGCCGAGACGGCCGGCGAGCAGGGCGCCGAGCTCGGGAAAGCCGCCATAGCCGGCGGGCAGCGCGTCTGGGTCGCCGGCGAGCAGGCGCTTGATGACTTCGAGCGGCAGGAAGCGTTCCTCCTGCAGCCGCTTGATCGTCTTCAGCCGCTCGACATGGGCGGCGCCGTAGGTCGCCACGTTGCGCGCCTGGCGCTCGGGCTCAGGCAGCAGGCCCTCGCGGATGTAATAGCGGATCGTCTCCCGGCCCACGCCGGACGCCCGCTCCAGATCGCGCATCTTCATCGGCGCTTGATGGACGCGGCCTCTCGCCGCGTCAACCTGCGGGCGGGGTCGCGTACACGCCGTGGGGAGTCGTGCCCCTTGGGGCGCTCTGCTAGCCTGACGGCATCATGCTGTGGGAAGCCTTCACGAAGCGCTTCCGCCACGGTCACCTCACGGTTCTGGGACCGGGACGGCGCGCGCACAGGATCGGGGACGGCGAGGGTCCCGAGATCGTCATCGGCGTGCGCGACTGGGCGACGCTGCTGCGCATCGCGCTCAACCCCGAACTGCGCTTCGGCGAGGCATATATCGACGGCGGCATCGTCTTCGAGACGGGCGATCTCGCCGACTTCTTCGCGCTCTACGAGCGCAATCGCGAGGCGGCGCCGCCGCAGCCGGGGCGTCTGGCGCGCCTCGTCCTGCCGCTCCGCCGGCGCTGGCAGCAGGCGAACGACCGGCGGCGGTCCCGGGCCAACGTGGCGCACCACTACGACCTTTCGGAATGGCTCTATCGCCTCTTCCTCGACCGCGAGATGTATTATTCGTGCGCCTATTTCGCGCATCCGGGCATGACGCTCGAGGAGGCTCAGGCGGCCAAGGCGCGCCACATCGCGGCCAAGCTCCTGCTGCGGCCGGGACAGAGCGTGCTCGACATCGGCTCGGGCTGGGGCTCGCTCGCCCTGGCGCTCGCCGCCGATGCGGGCGTCAGCGTCACCGGCGTCACGCTGTCGGCCGAGCAACTCGGCGTCGCCCGGCGCAGCGCCACGGCCCGCGGCCTCGCCGATCAGGTCGTCTTCGAGCTGAAGGACTACCGGGACGTCGCCGCGCGTTTCGACCGGATCGTGTCGGTCGGCATGTTCGAGCATGTCGGGGCGCCGAATTTCGACCGCTTCTTCGCGGCCGTCCGGGCGCGCCTCGCCGACGACGGCGTGGCGCTGGTCCACTCGATCGGCCGCCACGACCCGCCGGGTACGACCAATCCCTGGATGCGCAAATACATCTTTCCCGGCGGCTATGTGCCGGCGCTGTCGGAGACGCTGGCGGCGGTGGAGCGCGCCGGATTGTGGGTCACCGACGTCGAGATCCTGCGCCTCCACTATGCCGAGACCTGTCGCCACTGGCGCGCCCGCTTCCTGGCGCGGGCCGGCGAAGCCTGCCGCCTCTACGACGAGCGCTTCGTGCGGATGTGGGATTTCTACCTGGCGGCCAGCGAGGCGGGCTTCCGCTATGGCGACCTGATGGTCTTCCAGCTTCAGCTCAGCCGCCGGGTCGATGCGGTGCCGGTGACCCGCGACTACATCGCAGCCGCCGAAGCGGCGCAAGCGCCGCGCCCTACACGAAGATCCGGTAGGGCGCGATGATGCCGTCTGGGGATTTGATCGCGAATTCGTGGCCCTTCTCGGCCTCGCCGACCATCGCCTCGTAGAGGCGCAGGGCGTTGCGGATGACCTCGGCATAGGAGGCCGCCTCGGTACGTTCCTTCAGGCGCTGCAGACGCTCCATCGCCTGGGGCGGCATCTCCAGCTGGACGCGGGTGGTGGCGCGGCCTTCCTCGCCCTCGGCGAAGCGGCGGCGTGAATTCTGGTAGCGGTGTCCATGCATGGCCTAGCCCTCGCTCCGGCGGCGCCGGCATTCGGCCCGCCAGGCGCGCCGCTCGGCGCGCCGCTCGGAGCCGCCGAAAACGGTGTGGGCGACCCAGACGGACAGGACGATCGCCGCGGCCAGCAGCAGACCGCTCGGGCCGCCATGGGCGAAGAAGTGCAGCGCCGCCCAGATTCCCAGCAGGATGACCACGGCGCGCAGCAGATTTTCCGAGGTCCGGCGGCGCTTGCGATAGCGCCGCGCCAGTTCGGCCTCGCCGGGCTCGGCCGCCTCGTCCGGCCGGCACGAGGTCCAGCCGTCGCGATCGCCCCGGCTGTCCGTAACGTCGGCGGGGAAGGCATCGCCGACACCGACATTGTATTTGGGCACGAAATCCTCTCCCTCAGCATCCCTGATGGAGAAGAATTCTACCTTCCAATCATCAAAAATCAATCATCAACACTGTGACGAGCGTCGCCGGTCCTTACAAACCGGCGCGAACTTCGAAGCGTTCCCAGAAGCCGGCCGCCGGTTCGACCTGTTCGACGACGTCGATCAGCAGGCCGGCGGGATCGCGCAGCATGAACCGGACCTGCCCCCAGGGCTCGCGGGCGAGCGCATAGACGATGTCGGCCCCGCTTGCCGCCAGCCTATCGTGCGTGGCGGCGGCGCTCTCCACCTGCAGGGTCAGGATAAGGCCTTTGCCGTCGAAGGCTTCGGGCCCCGGCGGCCGGGACGGGTGATCGGGGGTCATGTAGGCGAGCGTATGGCTTCGCCCGCCGGCGCCGGGCACGCCGAGCATCAGGAACCAGCTTGAGTCGAAGACCACGGCAGCCTCGAAGTGAGCCGTCCAGAACCCGCGGACCGCAGCAAGATCAGGGGTGGTCACCAGGGGATAGGCATCGAGCAGCGTCATGGCCGGTCCTTTCCAAGAAGGGGCACTCGACAGCCCCTCGTCCACAAAGATACAGTCTGTCTGTATCTCTAATAACATACAGGCTGCATGTATGCAAGACCGGCAAAGCCTCAAGGCACGCAAGAGCGCCGAAACCCGCGCCCGTCTGATCGCGACGGCGCGCGTCCTGTTCGGCGCAGCCGGTTATTCCGCGACCGGCACTGAAGAGATCGTCGCCGGCGCGGCGGTGACCCGCGGCGCGCTCTATTTCCACTTCGCCGACAAGAGCGCGCTCTTCGCCGCCGTGCTGGACGAGGTGGCGCGCGAGATCGCTGCTGCGATCGCCGACGCCGCCGAGGGCGAAGCCGACCCCATTGCCGCGCTCAGCCGCGGCGCCGCGGCCTATGTCGATGCCTGCTGCGACCCGACGCGCCGCCGGATCTATCTGGCCGATGGACCCTCGGTGCTGGGGGCCGCCCAGTGGCATGCGGCCGAGAACCGCTACTCGCGGCCGCTGCTGCGCGCAGGGGTCGCCACGGCGCTCGCGCGCCCGGGCGCGGCCGCCTGCGACGCCGAGGCTCTGACCGCGCTGCTGAGCGGGGCGATGACGGAAGCGGCGATCTGGCTGGCCGATGCCGTCGACCCGGCGGCGGCGCGGCGGCGGGCGCTGGCCGCGCTCGACGTCATGCTGGCGCGCCTCTTCGCGGCGCCGGCCTGACGCCTATTGTGCCGCCACCGCGCTGATCGCCTCGATCGGGTGGGCGAGGCGGGTCAGCATCTCCTTGGGGCAGACCTGCCAGAAGCGCGGCCGTTCGAGATCCCAGTTCGTCAGCATGGCGAGCGCGAAGTGCGAGCCCGTCTCGCGCGCATGCTCTTCGACGCTCTCGCGCAGCATCCGCTCCCAATGGGGCGTCGTCACGCGCCGCCAGATCACGCTGTCCGGATTGACGTGGGCCTCGAAGCGCCCGTCGCCGTCGTAGACGAAGGCCATGCCGCCGGTCATGCCGGCGGCGAAATTGTCGCCGACCGCGCCGAGGATCACCGCAAGGCCGCCGGTCATGTACTCGCAGCCGTTCGAGCCGCAGCCCTCGATCACCGCACTCGCCCCGGAATTGCGCACCGCGAAGCGTTCGCCCGCTTGACCGGCGGCGAACAGCTTGCCGGCCGTCGCGCCGTAGAGAACGGTGTTGCCGATGATCGTGTTCTCGTGGGCGGCGAAGCGCGCGGCGGCGAGCGGGCGCACCGCGATGGTCGCGCCGCTGAGGCCCTTGCCGACATAGTCGTTGGCGTCGCCGAACAGTTCGATCTTGAGGCCCTGCACCGCGAAGGCGCCCAGCGACTGCCCTGCCGTGCCGCGCAGGCGCAGCGTCAGATGGCCGGGCGCGAGGCCGCTCATCCCATAGCGGCGCACGATGTGGCTGGAGGTGCGCGTGCCGATCGCCCGGTCGGTGTTGCGGACGTTGTAGGCGAGCTGCATCTTCTCGCCCTCCTCCAGCATCCGCGCCGCGTCGGTGACGATCTTGGCGTCGAGCGTATCGGGCACCTCGTTGCGCCGGGCGCGGTCGGAATAGCGCCGGTTGCTGCCGGGGTCCGGCTGGACCAGCAGCGGATTGAGATCGAGATCGTCCAGCGACTCGCCGCCGCGGCTCACCTGGACAAGCAGATCGGTGCGGCCGATCACCTCGTCGAGCCTGCGGAAGCCGAGCGAGGCCAGGATCTCGCGCACTTCCTCGGCGATGAAGCTGAAGAGATTGACGACCTTTTCGGGCGTCCCGGCGAACTTGGCCCGCAGCGCCTCGTCCTGGGTGCAGATGCCGACGGGGCAGGTGTTGGAATGGCACTGGCGCACCATGATGCAGCCCATGGCGATCAGCGAGGCGGTGCCGATGCCGAACTCCTCCGCGCCCATCATCGCCGCCATCACGATGTCGCGCCCGGTGCGCAGGCCGCCGTCGGTGCGCAGCGTCACGCGGTGGCGCAGATTGTTGAGAGTGAGCACCTGGTTGGCCTCGGTGAGGCCCATCTCCCAGGGCGCGCCCGCGAACTTCACCGAAGTCTGCGGGCTCGCCCCGGTGCCGCCGACATGGCCGGCGATCAGGATGATGTCGGCATGCGCCTTGGCGACGCCGGCGGCGATCGTGCCGATGCCGGTGGAGGCGACCAGCTTCACGCAGACCCGCGCCGCCGGGTTGATCTGCTTGAGGTCGTAGATGAGCTGCGCCAGATCCTCGATCGAATAGATGTCGTGGTGCGGCGGCGGCGAGATCAGCGTGACGCCGGGCGTCGCGTGGCGCAGGCGGGCGATCAGCTCCGTCACCTTGAAGCCGGGCAGCTGCCCGCCTTCGCCCGGCTTGGCGCCCTGGGCGACCTTGATCTCGATCTCTCGGCACTGGTTGAGATACTCGGCCGTGACGCCGAAGCGGCCCGAGGCGATCTGCTTGACGGCCGAGTTCATGTTGTCGCCGTTCGCCAGCGGCTTGAAGCGGGCCGGGTCCTCGCCGCCCTCGCCCGACACCGATTTTGCGCCGATGCGATTCATCGCGACATTGAGCGCGCCATGCGCTTCGGGGGAGAGCGCCCCAAGGCTCATGCCGGGCGTCACGAAGCGCTTGCGGATCTCGGTGATGGACTCCACCTCCTCCAGCGGCACCGGCGCGGCGGCGGGACGGAAATCCATCAGGTGGCGCGGCGCGACGGGCTTTTCCTCGTGCACCAGCGCGGCATAGCGCTTGTAGAGCGGATAGGAATCGCGGCCGACCGCTTCCTGCAGCATGTGGATGCTGGCGGCCGAATGGGCATGCGTCTCGGCGCCGCGGCGCGCGCGGTAGAAGCCGCCGATCGGCAGCACGGCTGCGTCCGTCGCAAAGGCGCGGGCATGCTGGCGCACGCATTTGTCCTGGATGCCGGCGAGGCCGAGACCGGAGATGCGGCTCGGCATGCCGGGGAAGAACTCGGCGACCAGCGCGCGGGAGAGGCCGATCGCCTCGAAATTGTAGCCGCCGCGATAGGACGAGATCACCGAGATGCCCATCTTGGAGATGATCTTCAGCAACCCGGCATGGACGGCATCCATGTAGGCCTTGACGCAGGCCCCCAGCGGCCGCTCGCCGAACAGGCCTTTCGCATGGCGGTCGGCGATCGATTCCTGAGCCAGATAGGCGTTCACCACCGTCGCGCCGACGCCGATCAGGCAGGCGTGATAGTGCGTGTCGAGGCACTCGGCCGAGCGCACGATGATCGAGGTGAAGGTGCGCAGCCCCCTGGCGACGAGGTGGGCATGGACGCCGCCGGCCGCCAGGATCATCGGCACGGAGGCAAACGAGCGTCCGATCCTCTCGTCGGTGAGGATGAGATGGCCGTAGCCCTGTCGGACCGCGTCCTCGGCCTCGGCGCGGATGCGCTCCAGCGCCGCCTTCAGCGCCCCGGGACGCGCCGTGCCGTCGCCGTTCGTCTCGAACACGCAGTCGATCTCGTAGAAGCGCCCTTCGAGGTGCTCCTTCATCCGCTGGACCATGCCGGTCGAGATGCAGGGGCCTTCGAGCACGAAGACCTCGGTCTGGCTTTCCTCGGTCGCCAGCACGTTGCCGAGATTGCGGAAGCGCGTCTTCAGGCTCATCACCCGCTCCTCGCGCAGGGAGTCGATCGGCGGGTTGGTGACCTGGCTGAAATTCTGCCGGAAGAAGTGCGAGAGCGGCCGGTACTGGTCGCTGAGCACGGCGAGCGGCGTGTCGTCGCCCATCGAGCCGACCGCCTCCTTGGCATCGTCCACCATGGGCGAGAGGATCAGCTCCAGCTCCTCCAGCGTGGTGCCGGCCGCGACCTGACGGCGGCGCAGCTCGGCCGGATCGAACAGGCGCGGCTCGGGGCCGGGTCCGACGATCGGCTCCAGCTCGACGACGTTCTTCACCCATTGCTCGTAAGGGTGCTCGGCGGCGAGCTTGTCCTTGATCGCGCGGTCCTCGTAGAAGCGGCCCGCGGCGAGATCGACGGCGATCATCTGTCCGGGCCCGACGCGGCCCTTGCGCGTCACTTTCGCCTCGTCGACGACGACCATGCCAGTCTCCGAGCCGACGCACAGCAGGCCGTCCTCGGTGATCGTGTAGCGCAGGGGCCTCAGGCCGTTGCGGTCGAGGCCGGCGATCACCCAGCGCCCGTCGGTCGCGCAGATCGCCGCCGGGCCGTCCCACGGCTCCATCACCGAGTTGGCGTAGGCATACATCGCGCGGTGCGCCTCCGGGATGGACGAACCCTTCTTCGCCCAGGCCTCGGGCACCAGCATCGCCTTGGCGAGCGGCGCGCTGCGCCCGGCGCGCACCAGCGTCTCGAACACCGCGTCGAGCGCGGCCGAGTCCGACGAGCCCGGCTGGACGATCGGCTTGATGTCGTCCTCGTGGCCCGCGAAGGCGTCGGACGCCATGCGGATCTCGTGGCTCTTCATCCAGTTGACGTTGCCCTTCACCGTGTTGATCTCGCCGTTGTGGGCGAGCATCCGGAACGGATGGGCGAGCCGCCAGGTGGGGAAGGTGTTGGTCGAGTAGCGCTGGTGGAAGATCGCCATCGGCGAGACGAAGCGCTTGTCCTGGAGGTCGGGATAGAAGGCCGGCAGCGACTGCGCCAGGAACATGCCCTTGTAGATGAGCGAACGCGTCGAGAACGAGCAGATGTAGAAATCGAGGATCGAGGCCTCGCGCACCCGCTTCTCGATGCGGCGGCGCACGATGAACAGTTCGCGCTCGATCGCCTCGATGTCGGCGGCGGCCGGGTTGTCGAACATGATCTGCTCGATCTCGGGCCGCGTCGCGTTCGCCTTCTCGCCGATCACCGAGATGTCGACCGGCACCTGCCGCCAGCCGTAGATGTAGTAGCCGAAGTTCAGCAGCTCGCTCTCGACGATGGTGCGGCAGGTCTCCTGCGCGGCGTAGTCGGTACGCGGCAGGAAGATCATGCCGATGCCGAGATGGCCCTCGCGCAGGGGGTGCCCGGTGCGCGCCACGTGGTCGGCGAAGAAGTCGCGCGGCACCTGGACATGGATGCCCGCGCCGTCGCCGGTCTTGCCATCGGCGTCGACGGCGCCGCGATGCCAGACGGCCTTCAGCGCACCGATCGCCGCCTCCACCACCTCGCGGCGGGCGACGCCGTCGATCGCGGCGACGAGGCCGACGCCGCAGGCGTCGTGCTCGTGCGCCGGGTCGTAGGCGTGGTTGGCCTCCAGCAGGTCGCGGTTGGCGGCGTAGCGCGCGATTTCGGCTTCGGCGGCCTTGCATGCGTCGGTCATGGCGCTCACTCCGCCGCCTGGCGGGCCGCGGCCCGCGCCTCGACAAAGGCGGCGATCCGCGCCGCCGCGTCGCGGCCGTCCTTGATCGCCCAGACGACCAGCGAGGCGCCGCGCACGATGTCGCCGGCCGCGAAGACGCCGTCGAGGCCGGTCATCATGGAGCGGGGATCGCACTTGAGCGTCCCCCAGCGCGTGAGCCCGAGGCCTGGCGCGCCGAACAGGGCCGGCAGGTCCTCCGGATCGAAGCCGAGCGCGGCGATCACCATGTCGGCGGCGATCTCGAAATCGCCGTCCGGCACGGCTTCCGGGGCACGGCGGCCCGAGGGGTCGGGGAGGCCGAGGCGCATGCGCTGCGCGCGCAGCGCCGTCACCGCCGCATCGCCGAGGATGGCCTTGGGCGCGGCGAGATACTCGAAGCGCACGCCTTCTTCCTCGGCGTTCGCCACCTCGCGCATCGAGCCCGGCATGTTGGCGCGGTCGCGGCGATAGAGGCAGACGACGCTCGCCGCGCCCTGGCGGATCGCGGTGCGGACGCAGTCCATCGCGGTGTCGCCGCCGCCGACCACGACGACCCGCTTGCCGCGCGCATCCAGCGCGCCGGCGTCGAACTCGGGCACCTGGTCGCCGAGGCCCTTGCGGTTGGACGCGGTGAGATAGCGCATCGCCGGCACGACGCCGTCGCGCTGCGCGCCCGGCACGTCCAGCGGGCGGGCCTTGTAGACGCCTGTGGCGATCAGCACCGCGTCGTGCCGCGCCCTGAGGGCGTCGAGCGCGACCGTCTCGCCGACCGCGACGCCGGTCTCGAAGACGATGCCGGAGGCGGCCAGGCGCTGGGTGCGCCGGACGACCACGTCCTTCTCCAGCTTGAAGTTCGGAATGCCGTAGATCAGCAGCCCGCCGGCCCGGTCGTAGCGGTCATAGACGGTGACCGCGAAGCCGAGCCCGCGCAGCTCCTCGGCCGCCGCGAGACCGGCCGGTCCCGCGCCGACGATGCCGACCGACTGGCCGCGCTCGCGCGCCGGGCGCACCGGCTTCACCCAGCCGCGCGCCCAGGCGGTGTCGGTGATGTATTTCTCGATCGCCCCGATCGTCACCGTGCCGTGGCCGGACTGTTCGATGACGCAGTTGCCCTCGCAGAGCCGGTCCTGCGGGCAGATGCGGCCGCAGATCTCGGGCATGGAATTGGTCGCCGCGGAGATCTCGTAGGCCTCCTCCAGCCGACCCTCGGCGGTCAGCTTCAGCCAGTCGGGGATGTTGTTTCCGAGCGGGCAATGGACCTGGCAGAACGGCACGCCGCACTGGCTGCAGCGGCTCGCCTGCTCGGCCGCCTTGGCGGCGGCGTAGCCGGCATAGATCTCGTCGAAGTCGGCCCGGCGCTCGGGCGCGGTGCGCTTCTCGGGCGCCGCCTGGCCGACGGAGACGAAACGCAGCATTCGGGCACTGGCCATCGCAGACCTCATCCGGCGAGAGGAGAGGCCGCCTTATACGGGCCGTTTTCCGCCAAGGAAAGCCCGGAGTGGCTATTTATGTCAGAATATATGACCTATAATTGGCACTGTGGAGATGGATGCCTCTTAGACGTCGTAAGTCCTGCGTCCTTTATATCCGTTCCGGTTATTATTACCACTAACCGACTGATTCCCAATCTCTTCGTCCGTCCGGACTGCGGCTCTTGGCGTTTTGCCCGGCGCATGATCAGGTGCGACTCAAGTCCCTCCCCTTCACGGCGCCCATGTCAGACCTTCTGCTCGCCATCCTGCTCGGCATCGTCGAGGGCCTGACCGAGTTCCTGCCGATCTCGTCCACCGCCCACCAGATCCTCGCCGCCGATCTGCTCGGCTTCAAAGTGGCGGGCTGGGACGCCTTCGTGGTGATGATCCAGCTCGGCGCCATCCTTGCGGTCTGCGTGCTGTATGCCGCCAAGCTCTGGCGCGTCCTGGTGACGCTGCCGAGCGACCCGGCCTCGCGGCTCTTCGCGGCCGGCATCGTCGTGGCGGTGCTGCCGGCGGTGGCGCTGGGCGTCGCCTTCCACAAGCCGATCAAGACGCTGCTCTTCGCGCCGCTGCCGATCGCCATCGCGCTGATCGCCGGCGGGCTCGTCATCATCGCGGTCGAGCGCAACCTGCCGCGCGTCAAGTACGCCGCCGCCGACGCCCTGCCGCTGTCGGTCTGCCTCAGGATCGGGGCGATCCAGTGCCTCGCCATGGTGCCGGGGGTCAGCCGCTCGGGCGCGACCATCATCGGCGCGCTGCTGCTGGGGGTGGAGCGGCGGGCGGCGGCCGAGTTCTCGTTCTTCCTCGCCATCCCGACGATGGCCGGGGCCTTCGCCTACGATCTCTACAAGAACTGGTCGGTCTTCACCCCCGACAGCGCGGTGCTGATCGGCGCCGGATCGCTGGCGGCCTTCCTTTCGGCGCTTTTCGTGGTCAGATGGTCGCTGGACTTCATCCAGCGCCGCGGCTTCACGCCGTTCGCCTGGTACCGGATCGCCCTCGGCGGCGCGATCCTCGCCGTGCTCGCCATCGGCTGAGGGACGCCGCCCCAACGCAAGGACGCGTCATGAAACGCCTCATCCTCGCCGCTCTCGCCATTGCCGTCGCCGCCGGCGCCCTCACTGCGGCGGCCGAAGAACGCCGCAAGGTGAACCCGCTCGCCATCCAGGGCCGCTGGCTGGGGACGCCCGGCGCGCTGCCCACGGCCTGCGACGTCGACGGCTACATCATCGGCTTCGGCACCAATGACGGAAAGAAGTTCCTGATGGGCGTGCAGAAGCGCGAGAACGGCATCGCGCCGCTCAACCCGATCGAGACCGTCTATTTCGCGATCGACCCGCCGGAAGGCGCGCCGGTGCATCTGGAGATCTTCATCGAGGCCGACAAGGGCGGCGAGAAGATCCGCATGGGCATCGACCATACCGGCGGCTCGACGCTGGAACTGGTGCCGGCCGGCACCGACAATGCCTACCGGGCGACTACGCTCTATCTGCGCCGCTGCTCCTGACGGGCCGGGGAGCCGGAATGATCACACTGCGCCACTTGCTCGCCTTCACAGTGCCGGCGGGGGCGACTCTACAGGCGGGGGCGGCGGGGTCGCGCCCGGGGCTTCCTCCCCCCCCGCCGCCCGGCGGGGGGGTCGGTTCGACCGGCGGGCGGCCGGCCGCCTGCGCCGCGGGCGGGCTGCTCGAGGCCGACGGCTACTGGGTCGTCATCCTCGCCGGATATGACGGCATCTCGATGTCGGTCCAGCCGCTCGCCAGGGGCCGGGTCACCGGCGAGACTCTGACGCAGTACAAGGTCGTGCCGCCGCCGCCCGGCGCGCCGGCATCGCTGGACATCTTCCTGCACGGACCCAAGAGCGATGTCGCGGCCGATGTGCTGAATGGATCGACGGTCGCCTGGGTTCCGGCGGACGCCGCGGGGAACTACAGCGCCCCTTCCCTGACCCTCTACCGCTGCAGCGCCGCGAGCTTCCCGCCATGAAGAACGCCGGGCCGCTCGCCACCGCCCTCGCGGCGCTGATCGTTGCGCTGGCCGCCTGGCTCGGCTTCGATCTCGACCGGCTGAGCAGCGGCGCCGGCCAGCCGCGCCCCGACATTGCCGGGCCGCCGGCGCCCTCGCGGGAGACGCGCCCGGAGCGCGAGGGCGAGGCCCCGCCGGCCGGCGTTCCTACCGGCAGCTTCGACTATTACGTCCTGGCGCTCTCGTGGTCGCCGTCCTATTGCGCGACCGAGGCGAGCGCGCGCGACGCGCTGCAGTGCGAGGCGAAGCCCCACGCCTTCATCGTCCACGGCCTGTGGCCGCAGAACGAACGCGGCTATCCCGAAGACTGCCCGACCGACAACCCGCGCGTGCCCGACGCGCTCGCCGACGAGATGCTCGACATCATGCCCTCGCGCGGCCTCGTCGGCCATCAATGGCGCCCCCACGGGCCCTGCAGGGGCCTCACCCGGGAGGCCTCTTCCGCGGGGGTGCGGGCCGCCTTCGAGGCGGTCGCCCTGCCGCCCCGGTTCGAGGCGCCGGACCGGCCGATGAACCTCGCACCGGGCGAGGTCGCGGGCGTGTCCCGCCGCGCCATCCCCGAGGGGCCCCCCGGCGCCGTTGCGGTCCCCTGCGACGGCGATCTGCCCGACGGGGTCCCCATCTCCCTGGCGAAGGACCGCCGCTTCCGGGATTGCGGCCGGCAGTCGCGCCGCGGCGCCTGCCGCCGCGACCGCATCAACGTCCCGCCGCCGGAGCCGACACGATGACGACGATCAGGCCCTGGCAGGTGCGCGCCAGCCGTACGCTCTACGAAGACCCGTGGGTGAGGATGCGCGGCGACGAGTGCGAGACGACGCCCGGCCATGTGCTGGGCGCCTATCACGTCCTGGAGTATCGCGACTGGACCCATGTCGTGGCGCTCGACGCCGAGGACCGGATCGTGCTGGTGCGGCAATACCGTCACGGCTATGGCGGCCTCTCGCTGGAGCTGCCGGGCGGCATGATGGATCCCGGCGACGCCGACGCCGCCGCGGCGGCGGCACGCGAGCTGGAAGAGGAGACCGGCTACCTCGCCCCCTCGATCCGCCACGTCGCGGCGCTCTCGCCCAATCCGGCGACCCACGCCAACCGGCTGCATGTCTCGCTGGCCGTCGGCGTGACGCCCACCGGCCGCCGCCACCTCGACGGCTCGGAGGCGATCGAGATCGAGCGCCTGACAGTTCCCGAAGCGGTTCGCCTCGCGATGGGCGGCGGCATGATCCAGGCGATGCATGTCGGGCTCATGATGATCGGCCTCAACGCCGCCGGGCGGCTGAAGGGCGCGATCTAGAGACATCGGATTGAGCATCGTCCTGTCGAAGAACCGGCCTCCCCATCTTCGGACGATGCTCTAGCCGGCGTTCAGCACCAGTGCGATGCCGGCGAGCAGGATGGCGATGCCGATCAGCTCGCGGCGCTTGGGCTCCTCGCGGAAGAGGAAGCGCGACAGCGCCACCGTCGCCAGGATCTCGACGAGGCCGAGGGTGCGCACATAGGCGACCTGCTGCAGCCCGAGCGCGAAGAACCAGCAGAGCGATCCGAGCCCGCCGACGATCCCGGCGAAGGCCGAGGCCCGCCATGCCCCGGCGATGGCGCCGAAGGCGCCCGGCTCGCGCGCGAGTAGCCACGCCCCCATCGCGACGGTCTGCAGCGACAGCACGACGAGCAGGGCGACCGCCGAGGCGGCGGCGATGTCGGCGCCCTCCATCGCCAGCACCGTGCCGCGCACCGCGACGCCGGAGAGGGCGAGGCTGGCGCCCGAGAGCAGGCCGAACAGCGCCGAACGTTCGCCCAGCCCCTCCAGCAGCGATCGCAGCGGGCGTTCGCCGCGCGCCGACATCAGCATCACCGCAAAGGTGGCGATGGCGATGCCGGCCGCCGCGCCCCAGGTGACGGCGGCGCCCATGACCAGCGCCTCGAACAGCGCCGCCTGCACCACGTCGGTCTTGGAATAGGCGACGCCGACCGCGAAATTGCGCGCCTCCAGCGCCTTCAGCAGGAAGAACGTGCCGCCGATCTGGCCGATCGCGCCGGTGCAGGCCCAGGCGAGCGCGGCGGGTCCGGGGGCGGGGAGTTCGGCGCCGAAGCCGAACGCCCGCGCCGCCGCATAGGCGGCCGCCACGGGGAGCGCGAAGAGGTAGCGCACATAGGTGGCGGCGGCGGTGGAGAGCCGTCCGCTCAGCCATTTCTGGGCCGCCGTTCGGGCCGCCTGGAACGAGGCGGCGCCGACGGTGAGCGGGATCCAGAGCCAGTCGGGCGGGGTCAGCTGGCCGCCGCCTCGAACTGGCCGGTCTTGCGGAAGCGCCACAGATAGGACGGCAGGATCGCCTCCGCCGCCTCGGCCGCGATGCCCAGCTCGGCAAGGCCCATGGCGCCGGCCGCGACCACATTGTCGCTCTTCAGCAGCTCGACCTGATCGGGCGTGAGGGGCGGGTTGGGCAGCAGCAGGGCGGCCGGCCAGGCGCCGAGCTTGGCGAGCGCGAATGGCACCGGGGCGAAGAGGCGGCGGCGGCCGGTGATCCGGATGACAAGTTCCAGCAGCTCGCGGAAGCTCAGCACCTCGGGGCCGCCCAGTTCGTAGGTCTCGCCGGCGCTCTTGGGATTGGCCAGCGCCGCCGCGACGGCCAGCGCCACGTCGCCGACGAAGACCGGCTGGAACTTCGTGCGGCCGCCGCCGATCAGCGGCAGGACGGGCGTGTAGCGCGCCATGTTGGCGAAGCGGTTGAAGAACTGGTCCTCCTGGCCGAAGACGATGGAGGGGCGCAGGATCGTCGCGCCCGGAAAGGCGGCGCGGACCGCCGCCTCGCCCGCCGCCTTGGAGCGGGCATAGGCCGAGGCCGAGGCCTCCGAGGCGCCGAGCGCCGACATATGGACGAGGCGTCCGGCGCCGGCGGCCGACGCGGCCGACGCGACCAGGCGCGCGCCCTCCTCGTGGACCGCGAAGAAGCGCTTGCCGCCCAGCCCGCCGTGCATCACGCCGACGAGGTTCACCACCGCATCGGCGCCGCGCACCGCGGCGGCGACCTCGTCCGGGCGGGTGATGTCGGCCTTGAAGGGCTGGACCTGGCCGACCATCCCCATCGGGCGCAGGAACTCGGCGAGATTGGGGTGGCGCTCGGCGGCGCGGATGCGCCAGCCTTCCTTCGCCAGCGCGCGCACGATGTGACGCCCCAGGAACCCGGAAGCGCCGAAGATGGTGACGATGCGACCCGACATGATGCCCCCTCGAACGCCGGCCGGAATACCGCGTCCGGGGCGGCGGCGGAAGGCGAAAACGCGCGGGGCCCCGCAACGCAATTGACAAGGGCGCGGCGGAGCCTTAGTGACCCGCCCTCCGAGACCGTGCCCAGATGGCGGAATTGGTAGACGCACTGCTTTCAGGTAGCAGCGCCGCGAGGCGTGGAGGTTCGAGTCCTCTTCTGGGCACCATCTAAGTCTCCGGCGCGTCACGGCCGGCCGGATATCGCGATACAAATCGTTACATAGCGCGGCTGACCCGCAATCTGCGGGAGACATCGCCGCGTCATCCTCGCTTCCGTCCGCGGCCAGGGCCGCCCCATCGACGGAGCGCTTCATGTCATCCTTCGCCCGCACCGCGGCCGCCATCGGGCTCGCAGCATCTCTTGCGCTATCGGCGGCGGCCCAGGGCCGGGACCCGGGCGAGATGCTGGAGCGCCTGCGCCAGGCCGATGCCGATGGCGACGGCGCCGTCTCGAAGGCCGAGTTCGCCGCGTTCCGCACCAGGATGTTCGACCGGCTGGACCGCGACGGCGACGGCTTCGCCTCGGCCGGCGACCTTCCGGCGCGGGCGGCCGGCGGGACCGCCGGGGGGGCCGGCGACATGCTCGCGCGGGCCGACGCCGACGGCGACGGCAAGGTCAGCCGCGCCGAATTCGCCGCCGCCCCGTCGCCCGGCTTCGACCGGCTCGACGCCGACGGCGACGGAACCGTTACGCAGGCCGAGTTCGCCGCCGCGGCGCAGGCGCTCCGGGTCCGCTGAGCGGCGCTCCGCCGAACGGGCCCGCATTGACTTCGCGCGCCCGGCGCGGCACGCAGCCGTCATGACGGTCCATCTGCATCACGGCGACCTGCCCGAAGGGCTCGACCTCGGGCCGGTCGTCGCCATCGACACCGAAACGCTCGGCCTCAAGCCGCGCCGCGACCGGCTCTGCCTGGTGCAGCTGTCGGCCGGCGACGGCGACGCGCACCTGGTCAAGTTCGGCGCGCCCGGCGTCTACGAGGCGCCGCGCCTCAAGGCCCTGCTGGCCGACCCGAAGGTGCTGAAGGTCTTCCACTACGGCCGCTTCGACATCGCGGTGATGAAGCATCACCTGGGCGTCGACACCCAGCCCGTCTACTGCACCAAGATCGCCTCCAAGCTCGCGCGCACCTACACGGACAAGCACGGGCTGAAGGATCTGGTGAAGGAGCTGGTCGGCGTCGATCTCTCCAAGGCCTCGCAGAGCTCGGACTGGGCGGCCGCGACGCTGAGCCGCGACCAGCTCGACTATGCCGCGTCCGACGTGCTGCACCTCCACAAGGTGAAAGCGATCCTCGACGCCATGCTGGCGCGCGAGGGCCGCACCGCCCTCGCCGCGCAATGCTTCGCCTTCCTGCCCACCCGCGCGGCGCTCGACCTCGCGGGCTGGGCCGGCGACGGCGAGGGCGAGCGCGACCTCTTTGCCCACTGATCCCGCCCCGGCGCTGCGCTCGCCCGCGGCGACCGCCGCCCTGTGGGCGCTGCTCGCGGTCGCCGTGGCATTGCTGTTCACCGCCTGGACCCAGCCTTTGCTCAGCGTCCAGGTCACCGCCAAGCTGCCGGCCTTCATCCCCGAGCCGTTCCAGAGCATGACGATCCTCGACGAGACCCGCAGCGTCGTCACCATGCTGGAGCGGCTGTGGGAGACGAACTACCTGGTCATCGCCGCCCTGCTGTTCTTCTTCGGCGTCCTGCTGCCGGTGGTGAAGAACGCCGGCGTCGCGCTGCTGCTCGCCAGCCGCGCCGGCTCGCGCGGACGGCGGATGGCCGACGTGCTGCAATTCGTCGGGCGCTTCGCGATGGTCGACATCTTCGCGGTCTCGATCATCGTATCGGTCATGGCGGCCTCGACCATCGGCCAGGGCGACAACCCGGGTCCCGCGGCGGTCGAAACCGTCACCACTTTGCGTTCCGGATTTTACCTTTTCGTCGTCTATGTGCTGCTTAGCTTCCTGATCGACGTCCTCCTCGCGCGGCGCGCGCGCGGCGCCTGAGGCGCGGCGGCGCCCGCCTGCGGCGGCCATCATGTCGGCGCATTTCTCCTGTGAGTACCGCCCCCCAACCCCACCCACGAGGCTGAGGACCATGAACCTGTTCAAACGCACCGTTTCCGCCCTGGCGCTCGGCGCCGCGCTGGCCGCCCCGGCGGCGCTGGTCGCGCCGGCCCTCGCGCCCGCCGCGATGGCGCAGGAC
>OEIV010000481.1_pt1 | contig 21668 bp, 18 predicted proteins | sample 1539231 | NCBI WGS metagenome assembly OEIV01 (sample SAMN03794762, study PRJEB22550) | activated sludge metagenome | feature: wastewater treatment plant; material: activated sludge; isolation source: Wastewater treatment plant of a petroleum refinery complex | place: Argentina: Buenos Aires ... | reverse complement strand
TCATCATTGCAAAGAATAATAAAATGGTTGCTATCAATTCTGCATTAGAGATTGATCTTACGGGCCAGGTTTGTGCAGATTCTATTGGTACAAGATTTTATTCTGGTATTGGCGGACAGGTAGATTTTATTCGTGGTGCTTCAAAATCTGAGGGAGGAAAACCAATAATAGCGTTACCTTCTTCTACAAAAGATGATGCGATTTCTCGTATAGTACCAATTTTAAAACCAGGCGCTGGTGTTGTAACATCCAGAGGGGATGTTGATTATGTGGTTACTGAGTATGGGGCAGTAAATCTGTGGGGAAAAACTATCCAGGAAAGAGCTAAGGCCTTGATTTCAATCTCACATCCTAAATTCCGCGATGAATTGACCAAGTATGCTAAAGAAACTTTTCATATTTAAGCAAACATGGTTGCAGTAATTGGAGATGTGCATGGTTGTTTTTATACTTTAAAACAATTGGTTGATAAGGTAAGAAACAAATATTCTTCAATTGAAATATTTTGTGTTGGCGATCTTGTGGATAGAGGAAATCACAGCTTTGAAGTAATTGAATATATTATTGCTGAGAATATTAAGTTCACTCTCGGCAATCATGATTATATGTTTTATTCTAATATGAGGGATCCATTTAGCTTAATGGCAAAATCCTGGAATTATAACGGAGCAGAAACAACCTTATTATCCTACAAAGATAGAATGCATCAAATGGATGAACATCTTGATATGATAATTAGCACTCCGCTTTTTTATAATCTTGATGATTGTTTTGTTTCTCATGCGGGCATTTCAAAATCACTCAAAGATAAACTTCCATCAAGTTTTCTTTCCAATGATTCTGAATTAAAAGAATTCTTAAGTACTGATTTGTTCAATCAGGATAGTATAATATGGACTCGGGGTGATTTGTTAAACATCGGTAAGCTTCAAGTAGTCGGCCACACACACCGCAAAGAAGTTTTCTTTGATAAAACTTCAAATGCCCTTTATATCGATACGACTGCTTTTGGTAATAATAAACTCAGTGCTGCAATTATACAACAAAACACATTAGTTGAAATAATTGACCAGAAAACCTGTGTTGATGACGTTAACAGAAATTGGATTTATCAGCTTTAACCAAGGCTAATTAAAATTCTATACTTAAGGTAAAGATTCTATTGATAGTTTATCCATTTTGCTCCTGAGTGTTGTTCTCGGGATTTTTAATATTTTAGCGGCACCAGAAACATTTTTCCCAGCTTTGTTTAAGGCCCAATCAATTATTTCTCTTTCCTTTGATAAAATATATTTATCAAACCCTCCGTATTCTTCAATCGGGTTTTCTGATACTTCTTCTTTAGTAGTCCCACTTATAAGAGGATCCAGCACAGTTGTATTCAAATATTGATTCGGAGAAAGAGCGATAATTCTTTCAGTCATATTCTCAAGTTCTCTAACGTTACCAGGCCAATCATATTTCTTAAGGATAGAATAAATGTTTTCATTAACATATTGCACTTTATCTTCAGCACCATGTTTTTTTAAGAAATGTACAAGTAATTCCGGAATATCTTCCTTTCGTTCGCGAAGTGGAGGAAGGACAACCGGAATTATATTTAATCTATAATAAAGATCTTCTCGGAAAAATTTATTCTTAACACGTTCCTTAAGATCAACTTTAGTTGCACAAACTATTCTAACATCAATAGGAATATTTTCTGTACTACCAACCCGTGATATTTCTTTTTCCTGCAATACTCTTAACAGCTTTACCTGGATAGGCAATGGAAGATCATCAATATCATCAAGCAGTAAAGTTCCACCATTTGCTTTCTCAAAATAACCTATGTGCCTTTTAACAGCACCGGTAAATGCCCCTTTTTCATGTCCGAATAATTCGCTTTCAATTAATGTTTCTGGAATAACTGCGCAATTGATGGCAATAAATTCTTTATCTCTGCGGTGTGAATAACTATGAATTGTTCTTGCACAAAGCTCTTTTCCGGTTCCACTTTCACCTTGAATTAAAATAGTGTGGTCCTGTGGTGCAACCATTTTAATCATGTCTAAAAAGTTCTTTACTTTAGCAGATGAACCAATGATTGTTTTCTTTTCAAAAAATTCAAGTCTGCTTTTCAGTTTTGCATTTTCAGAAAGAACATTACTTAATTGTTCGATATGTTTTAGAATACTTAAAAGCTGTTCCGGAGAAAATGGCTTTAATAGATAATCATAAGCACCAAGTTTTAATGATTCAATTGCGGTCTCAACTGTTGCATATGCTGTAATTATTATTACAACTGTTCTTGCATTTATTTCTTTTGCGGATCTTAAAATATCCAATCCATTCGTACCGGGTAAACGTAAGTCTGTTATAACTACATCGTAGTTCTCTTGTCTAAGTGAGTTAAGAGCCTCAGTGCCATCGCTAAAACTATTTACATCATAATTATCTTTTTTTAGGATATCAGTTAAAGTTTTTCTGGTAATCTTTTCATCTTCAACCAGCATTATTTTCATACTTAACCTCTGTAGGTAGAATTACTGTAAAAATTGTTTCTTTATTTGGTACAGATTTTACTTCTATTTTTCCGTTATGATTTTCAACTATTCCTAAACTAACCCAAAGACCAAGTCCTGTTCCTTCTCCGGGATCCTTAGTTGTATAGAATGGATCAAATATTTTTTCTAATTCATTTTCTTTTAACCCAATTCCATTATCATTAATAGAAAAGAATATGTGTTTATCATCCCGAATTCCTGATTTAATTTCAATTCGACCTTTTGCAGAAACAGCATCAAAAGCATTAATTAGTATGTTCATAATTACTTCCTGTATAAGTTGATTATCCGCACAAATTGCCGGAATATCTTCTAAAAGATTTAGAGTAACGGTCGCTTGTTTCTGTTTAAATTTATATTCAAGAAGTTTATAAACATTTATTATCATTTGATTGATGTTTAGTGAATCAGTTATTTGAGTTTGCTGTCTTGCAAAACCGAGTAATTTCTTGATTACATTTTCTATATAGTTCATTCCCTCATTGATTAGAGCTAAATATTCAGTAGTCTGTTCTTTGTTATTAGGCTCTTTTTGTATTGCATACAAACAGTTTTTAATGCCATTTAAAGGATTGTTTATTTCGTGTGCAATACCGGAAGCAAGTCTGCCGATAGAAGCTAGTTTTTCAGATTGATATACTTGCTTTTGCGCAGTTGCTAATTGTTGTTTGGAGAGATTTAACCTTTTCAATAAATCATCAAATCGGTTTATAAGAAATCCGATCTCGTCCTTATTTCCTCTTAGAGTAATTCCTTCAACAGTTTTAAAATCAATTTTATCAATCTGATCAACAAGACTTTTTAGTTTGAATGTTACTTTATTAATTAAAAAATATAGAACTGTTAGAGTAGCTATCGATAGCAGAATTGTTAATGAAAGAAGCACGAAAAAAATATCATTGATTTCCTTTTTAATTGGTTCTGCATCAAAACCAATTTTTACAACACCCCATTTTTTATTAGCTATTTTTAACGGCGCATAAGTATCTAGTAACCATCCGTAATCCCTGGATTTGTAGATTATACTTTTATACTTACCAGTAATTAAATTATTATCTGGTTGATTCAATGAAATTGATCCTGATCCATTTCTATCTTTTCCTGCAACAATCTCATTGTTGTTATCATAAATCTCAATGTACTTTATGTCCCTTACCCTTTGCATATAGTTATCGATATAAGTTTCAAGTAAGTCATCTTTTAATAACTCACGTTGTTCTGCATATATAAGAGCATCTAGCGCAGGAACTGTAAAAGCATCAACAATTGATTGTGCGTTAGTAACCTCTTTCTCTATTAAAATAGTTCTCCATTGAAATAGGATTGCTAAAGAAATAATCATCATTATCAATAGAATTACAGAACCAGTTACAAAAAGTATTCGTGTTTTTAAACTATTCTGGATGGAAATCATTTTTGTTTCCCCGAGTATTTTCTAATCAAATCATAATCACCATCATTTGCTTCGACAAATCCATAAATAAATTCCTTATCCCATGATTTTACAAGTTCCTGATACTTTCGTTGTTTCAAATCTATTTTTAGTAATAGAGATTTGATTACACCAATTATTTCAGGATCATAATTTTGTACTGCTACTATTGGTGAACCAGGAACAGGTTCGGAATATTCTATTATTTTTATTTTTCTCTCCTCGTATTCCTTAATAACTCTATCTTTAACAACACCGGCGTCAAAGTCACCATTTAATACCTGATAAATTACATTTTGATGATAAGCAAAGTTTTTAATCTCTTTAATATCTTTTTCAAGAATATTGTACTTCAATAATTCATATTTGATTAACCAGTTTCCGGAGAAAGATTCGCTGGAAGGTAAAGCAACTCTTTTCCCTTTTAAATCTTTTATAGATGCAATACTGCTGTTAGATTTTGTAAAAACTACAGATTTAAAAAATGGTTTAAAATCCTCATTCAATGGTTTTAGGATAGGAATTATCCCATACCGCTCGTGTGCATTTATGTATAGCAGAGTTCCAAAAAATGCAATAGCTACTTCACCGTTTATAAGTTGATTAACAGTTTCAGAATATGAGGTACTTAACTTAAGCTCAAATTGAAATTTCTCACTCTGATTTAAAAAATCAATTATTGGCTGATAACCTTTGAAGATTATGTTTGGCGGGTATCTGGAAATAACTCCAATATAAACAGTTTTTTTTTCTTTTTCAGAAATAGAATTTAATTCTTGTTTGCCAGCTGGGATTTTTGTGGAAATATCAACTGCTGATTTGTAAAATAGAAATGTTGCAGCAAAGCCAACTACAACAAAAACTAAAAGTGAAACTAAAAATTCTTTTCTGAACATAAATGCAGATCTGTCAAAGTATTTTTTTATTTCAGTCTTCAAATTTCAGTCCTAGTAATCCTTTCATATTGATTTTTATTTTCAAGTCAAACCTAATTAAAATGACGATAAATCGCCATAGTGACGACGATAAATCGCCTAGTTTGTTTAATTATTGGTTAAAGAATAAAAAAGTTGAGCATTTTGAACTATTTTAAGATATAATAAGGGCAATAATTTTAATTGCTTAGGGCACCATCCTTGCTAAAAACAATTACTATTTCAATCAAAAGGAGTAAAAATGGAAAACATAATTGCACGCTGGGAATGGCGTACATTCACAAATGATCTAGCTAATGCTGAAATAAATATCAGGAAACATCCTGAAGGAAAAACGCGTGAGAGCGATGAAGTTTACATTCTTTCTGAAGTAAGTATGGATAACACAAAAGTCCGAGATGATTTAATGGACATAAAAACTCTTCAGCAAGTAAATGAAGATAGATTAGAACAGTGGCTGCCGATTATGAAAGGAACATTTCCACTTCCAGTTGCAGAAATTGAAAAAGTATTTAAGTGTTTCAGAGTTGCACTTCCAAAGTTTGAAAGAAATGAATACACATTTGATCAATATCTTAAAGAAGTTATTGCACCTTCCAAATTATTAAAAGCGGTTAATGTGCATAAAAAAAGAACTGGATTTACTATAAACAACACAATTGTTGAAATTGCAGAAGTAACTGTTGATGGTAAAGTAATTAAAACGGCAGCAGTTGAAATGGAAGATCCCGCCTTAGTTATTAAAACTGTTAGAGAACTTGAACTGGATAAATTTCCAAATATTAATTACTTGCGCGGACTAAAAAACTTAGTCGGAATGAAATAAGGAAAAATAATATGGCAAATGAAATAGAACGTAAATTTTTGGTTAAAGGCGAATTCAAAAATCTTTCTGGCAAAGAAACCAGAATTGTACAAGGTTATCTTTCATCAGTACCAGAGCGAACGGTTCGTGTACGTATTAAAGGTGATAAAGGATTTATTACAATCAAAGGAATTGGTAGTGCATCTGGTGCTACCAGGTATGAATGGGAAAAAGAGATTCCAACATCTGAAGTTGAAGAATTATTAAAAATCTGTGAACCAGGCGTGATAGATAAAACAAGATATCTAGTAAAAGTTGACAATCACACTTTTGAAGTTGATGAGTTTTATGGTGAGAATAAGGGACTAACCGTTGCTGAAATTGAATTAAGTTCAGAATCAGAAGCATTTGTAAAACCCGAATGGTTGGGTGAAGAAGTTACAGGAAATACTAAATATTATAATTCAATGCTGATGAAAAATCCATTTACTAAATGGTAAAATCAACTTAAAAATTAGTATTAATCACTTTATCATTTTAAAAATTATATGACAAAATTTGATCCGCTCGATATGAATAACTATCGTATCGAAAAACTTCCTAAACGTGACAAATCAAAATTTGAAAAATGGTTAGCTGTTTTAGGTCCGATTTTAGCTTTGATCGCCTTTATTTTATTTGCCTATGTAATAAAATTTCCTTTTTTAGAATCGATTAATTCAAACGAACTAGTTTCTGAAACAGCAAAAAAAGCGTATGATAAATTAGGCTCCGCAGTTTTTATAAGAAATAATGAATATATGCTTGCCATTTTTGTTGCCTCTATAATTCTTTGGATGACGGAAGCAATCCCAAATTATTTAACATCACTTATGTTAATTATCAGTTTAGTATTAACCGGTGTCCTTTCTGAAAAAGTTGCTTATGCTCAGCTTGGTCATCCAGTGATGTGGTTGAATATAATGTCATTCGTGCTTGCAAGTATGTTGGTCGTAACAGGACTAGCAAAAAGATTCGCTCTTTGGCTAATCATTAAATTCGGGAAAAATGCCAATACTATTTTTATTAGTTTTTTAATTATAAATCTTGTTTTATCCGCATTTATTTCTGCTACGACTGCAAAGGCAGCAATATTGCTACCTATTTTTATGGTAATCGCAGCAATCTATGGGGCAAGAGGTGGTGAAAATAGAAATAATTTTGGTAGAAGCATTGTTCTTCAAAATCTTCTAAATATAAATCTTGGTGCCGGTGCTTTTGTAACGGGTTCCGGTGCTAATTTAATTGCTGCAGCACTAATAGGAGGTGCAATCGGTGGAAATATTTTCTTCTCCGAGTGGATGATGGCAATGTTTCCAATTATGGTCTTACTAATGTTTATTGGATATTTTATAGCGATGAAGATTTTCTTCCCGCTTTCACCAGAAGAACGCTTACCTCAAATTGAAGGCGGAATGGAGAGATTAAAACAAGAATATGAAAAACTTGGCTCAATAAGTTTTCTTGAAATCAAATCCGCAGTAATTTTTATTGCGATATTAGCACTTTGGGCCACTGACAATATTCATGGAATTAGTGCCACAGCAGTTGCTTTTGTTGGTGCAATCGTTGCTTTACTACCGAGAATTGGAATCGTTAAATGGAATGAAGTTGATGTTCCTTGGCATCTTATGTTATTCTCTGCTGGAGCTTATACTTTAGGTGCCGGCCTTGATGAAACTGATCTCCCCTCAATTAGTGTTAATGCATTTTTTGATCATTTGGGAATCGGTGATCATACAAGTTTCTGGTTATTGTATTTATTGTTAACCGGAGTTATGATTTTTAGTGCTCTAGTTTTTCAATCTAAAACTATGCGTGCAATGATTTTTATTCCGATTGCAATTGGTGTTGCAAACAGATTTGGTTTTGATATTGTAAGTCTGGCACTTCCCGTCGCATTCATGATTGAACATGTTTACGTCCTTCCATTCAACAGTAAACCAGCGGCACTACTTTATGAAACAGATCAATATAGTTTAACTGATACTTTTAAATTTGGTCTGACAATGATGGTTATTTCTTGGCTGCTTATTATTGCTGCGGGGGAAACATGGTTTAGATACTTAGGCATAACACCTAATGGTGTATTCGGGATTTTTTGATTTGCATTTTTTGTTCAGTAATAAGATCAGATAAAATTGAAAATACTTAAGAAGAGGATTAGAACTCTATGTTTTTAAAAAAAACAAAAAAACTTGAAACCCAGATTGATGAATATCTTGATTTGGTTATTACAGGCGGACTCATATTTAAATTAGGGATAAGATGCTACCTTGATCATCAAATGGAAGCATTTGAAGGCCATCTAAAAGATTTGAGAAAAGTTGAAGAAAATGCTGATGACTTGCGAAGAAATATTGAAATAAAACTATACACGCGCACGCTCATTCCTGAATCCAGGGGTGATGTTTTGGGTTTGCTTGAGAGTTGTGATAAAGCATTGAATATAACTGCTGAAACTTTACTTGAATTTTCTGTTGAGATCCCAAATTTATTGCCAGAATTAAAAAATGATTATCTCGATATCGCAGAAAGTTCAATTTCTTGTCTTGAAAATACAGTAAGCGGTATAAGGTCTTACTTTAAAAATGTTGATGCTGTTCGCGATTATGTTACCAAAGTTCAGTTTTATAAAAAAGAAACAAATAAGATTGCAGAAAGAATAAAGCGCACGGTTTTTAGAACTGATAACGAGCTTAGTTTCAAAATTCATACACGCTATTTTACTTTTCATATCGAAAGAATTGCAGAACAGTCTGAAGATGTATGCGATAGACTTTCAATAGCTATAATTAAAAGGTTCGAATAACTTTGGATATCTCAGTTTGGTTTTTTATTAGCAGTGGTTTATTTCTTGGTTGGTCTTTAGGTGCTAATCATGCTGTAAATGTATTCGGTACTGCTGTGGTTTCCAAAATGGTAAAGTTTAGAACCGCTGCAATCATATCCGGAATATTCGTTGTCCTTGGTTCAGTTATTAGTGGTGCAGGTACAACAAAAACATTAACAGATTTAGGTTCAATAAATGCTATTGCAGGTAGTTTTTCCGTTGCATTAGCAGTTGGAATATCTGTTACATTGATGACCAGAGCAAAGTTACCTGTCTCAACTTCGCAAGCTGTAATTGGTGGTATAATCGGCTGGAATATTTTTACGGGATCACCAACAGATTATAATTCATTGTCAAAAATACTATTTAGCTGGATTGCTTCACCTATTATTGCCGCGATATTCGGTTTTCTGATTTTTAAACTAATTAAAAAAACTGTTTTAAAATGGAAAATTCATCTTCTTCGTTTAGATAATTACACAAGAATTGGATTAATTATTGTCGGAGCATTAGCATCATATTCATTAGGTGCAAATAATATTGCAAATGTAATGGGAATGTTTGCATCTGCCCCTCTATTCAAAGATTTGAATGTTGGAAATTTAATAGTTGTTTCAAGTGCACAGCAATTATTTTTGTTAGGTGGGTTAGCAATTGCTGTTGGAATTTTTACTTACGGCAACAATGTGATGGAAACTGTAGGAACAGATTTATACAAAATTTCACCAATCACTGGCTTTGTTGTTGTATTTGCTGAGTTTATTGTACTCTGGCTCTTTACTTCCCAAAGTTTAGAAGCTTTTTTATTAAAAAATAATCTACCGTCAATTCCACTCGTTCCACTTTCTACTACGCAGGCATTTATTGGTGCAGTAATTGGTGTTGGTTTAGCAAAAGATCCGCTATCCATAAATTTTAAAGTATTAGGAAAAATTGGAATTGGTTGGGTAGTTGCTCCGTTATCTGCCGGGTTAATAACATTTATCTCACTGTTTTTTATCCAGAACGTATTTGAGCAAAAAATTATTCATCCGGTTCCATATCAAATTACAACTTCTGTAATACTCAAATTGAATGATGAAGGAATTGAGACCGAAAATTTAAAAGACATGCTGAACAATAGATTCACAAATAATAAAACCTTTTTAAATGAACTTAAAAGCAGATATGATTATAATAGTGAACAGATATATGCAATATATAAATATGCTTTAATCGACAGTTTTAGAATAGATTCCGTAATGATTAATGATTTACATGAAAATTATCAATTGACGATAACTCAAAAAAGTAAGTTGAAAGAACTGCATGGAAAATCATTTAGTCACAAAATTGATTTTGAGGAAGCAGTTTTTTCAAATTCCCAAGAATGGAGTTTTAACGGCAACAAACTAAGGGATAAAGAAATCGCGGAAAAGAAAATTAAAGTTGAAGAACTATTTAGAGTTACGAATAAAACTAAAAGTAATAATAATTAAACAACATATTTAGAGGAGATAAAATGAACTTTAAGAAAAACTTTTTACTAATTATCGCTATCTCTGTGCTCTCAATTCTTGGATTAAACGAATTGAATGCACAAGATGCAAAAGTTCCTGGTGGAGATGAAAAAGTTCCATTAGGCGTTGAAGCCAGAAATGGGAAACTACTTTTTCAATCGGATAACGGAGATTTTCAATGGTGGTTTGATTCAAGAATTCAGGTTGATGGAGCTATTTACAACGAGAACAAAAATGAAATGAGCAATGGTATTATTTTAAGAAGAGCAACTTTTGCACTAAAAGCTGTTCTTTGGAGAGACTGGCAAGCAGAATTCGATATGGATTTTGCTGAAGATACAGATACCGATCCGCAAACCGATTGGAGAGATATGTGGATTCAATACACTGCTCCCAAATTAGATCTTTCACTTCGAGTTGGTAATTTTAAAGAACCGTTTGGTATGGAGCGTTTGAACAGCTCAAGATTATTAACATTTCTGGAGAGATCTGCTGTTTCCAATGCTATACCTTTAGGAAGAAGAATTGGTATTTCAGCAAGATATTGGACGGATTTTGGACAAGTTACAGCAGCTGTTATGGGTCACGAATTAGGAACAAGAGTTGACAAAGGTCAGCAAGATGAAGGTTATTCAACCAACTTGCGCGTTTCAGTCGCTCCAATAAATAATTTCGGAAATAATTTTCATGTTGGGCTTGCTGGCTCATATAAAATACCTGATGTAACTTCAGAATTAAGGTTGAACACAATTGAGATAAGTGCAAGAACAGAAACTTATGTTTTCAATCCAAAATTCCTTCACACAGGAGATATTTCTGATGTTAACTATTATACTCGATATGGAGCAGAATTAATGTATATCAATGGACCATTTTATTTTCAATCTGAATTTATGGGAACCAGTATTTATAGGTGGTATGCAAACCCAACTGTTAATTTACAAGGTGGATATGTTTTGGCAGCCTGGATGCTTACTGGTGAAACTCGTTATTATTATGTTGATGAAGGTGAAGTTGGACCGATTGAGAAACCAATAAATTCCTGGGGTGCTCTTGAGGTAGCAGCTAGATATAGTATTACCAATTTGAATGATATGGATACAGATATACACGGCGGACAATCAAATCAGCTAATGCTTGGTTTGAATTATTATCCAAATTCCAATATAAAATTACAAATCAATTATTCTTATGTTAATTTAGATCAGTTTGCAACACGTAAAGGAAATCTATATGGTGACGATGACCATTCATTTATTCAAATGCGCGTTCAAGCGTCATTATAAAAAGGAGATGTATATGAAAAGAATATTAATAGCAGCAATACTTATTTTCTCTGGAATTTTTATTTCTTGTTCTAGAGAAGAACCATTTGTAGCACCACCACCACCACCACCAGATGTACAGATAAATGAAGTATATTCACGCGGTACACTTGGAAATGAGGATTGGATTGAGATTTATAATCCTTCAACAACTGCAACAGATATTAGTGGATTTAAAATTTATGACTCTGGTGGACAGGCTGGAAGTAAGCCAAAAAAAGAAATTCCTCAAGGAACAATTATCCCAGCGGGTGGATTTTTTGTTGTTGTCGTTGATGATACTTTAGAGAGTGGTTTTGGATTATCATCGTCTGGTGAAACAGTATGGTTGGAAAATGCTTCAAGTTCTATAATAGATAGTATAGCCTTTCCTGCGCTTGGTGTTGATACAACTTATGGTAGAAGTCCAAATGGATCTGCGAATTGGATTCAGTTAACTCCACCTTCTAAAGGTTTGTCTAATGGAAGTGGAGGAGGGGCAACTCAATCACTCGTTATGAATGAATTTTTCTCCAGAGGCGTTGATCCTGATTTTGACTGGATAGAAATTTATAACCCTAATCCAGTACAAGTTGAATTAACAGGATATAAAATTTATGATGGTGGAGGAAATCTGGGAACAAAACCTAAGTTAGAATTTCCTGTTGGTGCAGTTATTCCTGCAAATGGATATTATGTTATAGTTGTTGATATACAAGACGCTGCTGGTTTTGGATTGGGTAGCGGAGGAGACGAATGCTGGTTAGAAAATCCTAGCGGAACGGTAATTGACAATCAAATAATTCCCGCAATGCCAGTTGCTACAACATCATATTGCAGAGTACCTGACGGAAGCACAAATTGGTTGATTTCAAATACAATTACTAAAAGTGCACCAAATCAACCTTAAATATTAGTAAATTAGAGAACCAAATTAATTTTGGTTCTCTTTAATTTTTAAAAATCGGTAACTAAAGTGTGTTATAAATATTTATTATCAGTTCTGATTATTATACCCTTTGTCCTTGGATGTTCAAGAGACAATCCTGAAAGTATAACAAATCCTCCTTCTATTCAAAAAATATATCCAATAAATGAATACCTGCTTGATATTCCGGAACCTTCAGGAATCGCATATAATTCTATCAATAATTCTTTAATGGTAGTTTCTGATGGAAGGCCAGATATTTATGAAGTAAGTTTAGTTGGAGTTACATTAAATACAATAATTGCTTCTGGTTCAGATATGGAAGGAATAACACTTTCCAGGAATTGTGACACAATTTATGTAGTTGAAGAAAAGAAAAAACTTGTTACATCTTTTAACTTAAGTGGCAGCAAGCTGGCTTCATTCAGTGCTGACGTAGCAAATAATGATAACAGTGCTTTAGAAGGGATTACGATTAATAAAACGTCTAATAGTCTATTTGTTATTAATGAAAAAGATCCCAAAATGATTCTTGGTTACAATAATTTATTAGAAATCTGGCGTAAAACAATTGATTACACTTCTGATATTTCGGATATTTACTATGAAGAATCGAGTAATTGTTTTTGGCTGATTAGTGATGAATCACAAAAAATTCTAAAGCTTTCTTTAACCGGTGAATTAATAAAAGAATGGGAGATCCCTTTTACGAAAGGTGAAGGAATTGCAATCGTAAGTGATAAGATTTATGTTGTAAACGATTCAGATGGCAAGTTATACGTATTTCAAAAACCTAGTTAGTTAATATTGATCAATTTATTTTTATAGGAGTTATTATGAAGAAAAATTATTTACTATTATTTGTTGTATTATCAGCTTTCTTTATGCTGCAAAGCGGGTTTGCCCAGACACCAGTTATAAATGAACTATATTCTAGAGGTACAGCGGCTGAATTAGATTGGGTTGAAATATACAATCCAACTGCTTCATCTATCGATATCACGGGATACAAAATTTATGATAGTGGAGGACAAGCCGGAACAAAACCAAAGAAATTATTTCCAGTTGGAAGTGTGATTCCTGCAAATGGCGTATTAGTTATAATTACAGATGATACAGATCCAAGTGGCTTTGGTTTATCTAGCAGTGGTGAGAAAGTTTGGTTTGAAAATGCTTCAGGATTATTAATTGATAGCGTTGATTTGGTAGCAATAACAGATACAGCAACTTCTTATGGTAGAATGCCCGATGGAAGTTCAAATTGGCAGATACTTAATCCTAGAACTCGCGGTACATTAAATAGTCCAGCTGTTGTTTCTGTAGTTATTAATGAATTATTTTCAAGAGGAACTGCAGCTGAGTTAGATTGGGTAGAAATTTACAATCCTACAAGTTCATCTGTTGATATCACAGGATATAAGATTTATGATAGTGGTGGAAATGCTGGAACTAAACCTAAAAAAGAATTCCCAGCGGGTTCAGTAATCCCCGCAAATGGATTTTTAGTTATCATCGTTGATGATACAGCAGCAAGTGGATTTGGCCTTTCAAGCAGTGGTGAAAAAGTTTGGTTTGAAAATGCATCTGGAACACTTATAGACAGCGTTGATTTAGTAGCAGTAACTGACACAGCTGCTTCCTATGGAAGAACACCAAATGGAAGTGCAAACTGGCAGATATTAGTTCCTAGAACTCGTGGTACTTCAAATACTCTTACTAGTGTTGATGATGACTTTACAACAATTTCTGAATATAGATTAAATCAAAACTATCCTAATCCATTTAATCCAACAACAACTATTAGTTTTACAATTCCTACAACGAGTAATGTATCACTTAAAGTTTTCAATATTCTTGGAAAAGAAGTTGCAACAATCGTTAATGAGACAAAAATTGCGGGAAATTATTCGGTAAAATTTAATGCCGAGGGTTTAAGCAGTGGTATTTATTTCTATCAATTAACGACAGAAAATTTTACAGCAACTAAGAAATTTACTTTGTTGAAATAATATAATTATATAATAGTAATTAAAGGTTCATTTCACTTTTAGTGGAATGAACCTTTTTTGCTATTAATAATCTTTTGTAAAGGATTTAAGACCAAACCTGATTGAGAACGAGGAGATGATAATAGCAAATACAAAGAGTACAAAACTTGTACTTAACAGATTCCACATCGAAATATTTATCCCATGTTCAATTGCATAAAAATAATTTGAAACAGGAATAAATAGTATTACAATTATCATAACTAGATATAATAGAGTAAAAAGAAATGTGATTGATGCTCCTTGTGATGAAGCTAATCGAATGGCATTCTTTTCTTTATAATTTGCAAAAATTCCACCCATTCCAAAATTTAGGCTTATCAAGGTAACAGTTGTTAGCGCAGCATTTATCTGAGCAACTATCGAGAGCATAACCGGAAATTGAAAGTTTGAAAAGAAACTTATTAACTGGCCGATAAAGAAAATTAAAATAAAATAAATCAGAAGCCTTTTTATGAGTAGATCATTAAAATTAATAGGCGCACTTCTTATTTTCCACAAAGCTTCTCCTTCAAGGCTAATCAAAGGAAAAACAAATCTTAATGATAAGGATGCAACAAGAAATACATTGAATAAAGAAACAATTAGATAAATTAAAGTTTTTAAGTATTCGTTATAGGCTTTAAGAATAATAATATCTATTCCAGAAATACTTGAAATGAAAATTGTGATAAGAAATATCATCACTAGTAAGTGAAGCCATTGACTTGGTTCTCTAAAGAATAGTAAAAATTCACGTTTTACAATTGATTCATCAAATCCATTTAATAACGAGTCTTTGTGAAATCCAAAAAACTGTTTATTCTTATTCCCTTTATTTTTTAATTCTGCATTTACTTTTAGTGATGTTAACCAGGTTTCATAATACCATATCTTTGCTAAAAATAATGTAATTCCAAAAACAAAGATTGAAGTAATAAGGTTAGCATAAACAAATGGAATTGCTCTATCAATTTTATTTTCAGAAATCCAATAAAGTGATTCTGCAATCCAATAATTCGGTAAATATTTTACTAATCCGCTTTCTAGAAAACCAAAGTATTGATCAATGTTCGGATAGTAATCAAAAACGCGTTCAACCAGTTTTATAGGATTACTAATAAAATAAAATGAAATAACGCTTATTACGTAAATTATTCCAACAGTTACAAGAACCTTTTTTAAACCCCATTTACCGGATAATCTTAATACTATTAGCAGAATAATTACTCCTGCAGAACCTGCTGTAAACATAAAAGGTAGTATCAGTAAGAAGAGGGCAAATGGGTAAAACCAGAAACTAAGATTAAAATAAAATCCATAACCTAGGAGAACAGCAGTTATAATAAGTAATAAAGTAGTTGAACTGTAGAAAAAATTATCTAAAAATTTTATTAAAAATAATTTTGTAAAAGAAATAGGTTTCGTTATTAGATGAAAAACTTCTTTTGATTTGTACAATGTAGAAAATGAGACTACCATATTGCCTACATTTATTGCAATAAAAAAAATAAATAGTACAACTAATACAAACCGATGGAGTAGAAATGACCCAATTTTTACGTTTACAAGTAAATACTCAATAGTATTTGAAGTCATTATAAAACAGCCATACGCAAAGATAGAATAGACTATTCCTGATCCTACGCTTTTTACAAATGCAGAAAAATTAAAAGGTGAGTTTACTTTAAGGAAGATTAAAATCTTATAATAAAGTATGTTAAGAACATCTTTCATTATTTAGTAAGATGGAGAAAAAGTGACTCTAAGTTGTGATGATCGGAGCCTTTGATAGTCTCAAGAATTTCTGTTTTATCAGAAAAAATCATATTCCCGTCTTTAATAATTCCTATTCTTGTACAGATTTCTTCGGCTACATTTAAACTGTGTGTTGACATAAAAACTGCTGCACCATTATTCGCTTTTTCTTTCAGTACATTTTTAACAATCAATGCACTTTGAGGATCCAAACCAACCATTGGTTCGTCTACAACTAACAATTTGGGATCGTGAAGTAAAGCTGAAGCTATTGTTATTCTTTGCTTCATACCTTGTGAATATTCCTCCGTTCGTTTATCTACCCAATCACCAATTTCCAGTTTTTCAATTATTTCATCAATTATTTTCTTTAATGTCTTTTTTTCTATGGAATACAATCCACCACTGAAGAAAAGAAACTCACGTCCTGTTAGTTTTTCATAAATAAAAGGTTGATCCGGAATGTATCCAATTAATGATTTAGCTTTGATTGGTTCTTTATAAATATCATAACCATTAATTAGTATACTGCCTGAAGTTGAATTATATAAACCGGAAATCATTTTTATGGTTGTTGTTTTACCTGCTCCATTTTGTCCAAGAAATCCAAAAAAATCACCAGATTTAACATGAAGATTTAAATTATTAACAGCAGTAAATGAACCGAATTTCTTAGTGACGTTTTTTATTTCAAGCATTGTATGTAATAACAAAAATAAATTTTAGGTTTTAGAAATATATGCAGGATACGACAAAGTATTAAGTGCCTGCATTACGCAGAGCAGTTAAATCCTCGTAAGTTATCATCATCAAATCGCTTTCATTAATATCTTTTATTGCTAATATTCTATCTTCCTGATATGAAATTGCTTTATTAATTAATTCTTTAATAGTTCTTGCATTGTAAAAATTCTTACGAGTTTCTTTCTTTAATTCTACAATTAATTCCAGCATTTGCTGCCAGGCACCTTCATCAAGTTGGTAATTATTTTTTTGACTTATGTTTAGGGCAATTTCTAATAATTGCCTGGTTGAATATGGTTCAAAATAAAAAATATTTGGGAATTGATTGCCAAGGACAGGAAAATTATTTATAAGCGCTTCCATTTCTTCTTTAGTTCCAGAAAGTATAGCTACAACATCATCACTTATTAAATAAAGTTTTTTCAAAAAGTATTGAAGCAAAGAATCACTAAAATCATTATTGCATTGCAATGTTGCAGTAACATCATTTACAAGAATTACATTCCCTAAAAGTTTCTTAAAAAGTTCATCAATCATAAGATAGGCATCAAGCTTATCTAACCCATAAAAAGTTGAACCATCAATTTCGACTAATTGTCCTTTAGTCAATCGGTCTGATTCTTTCAGGCTCTTTGCATAAAATCGTGCTATGGTTGATGTTCCTGATCCATGCTCCGATATAAAAAATGAATTGAAGTTCTTATGTATTGAAGTAATTGACCTTTCCTTTTTAAGTTTATCAACTTTTATAGATGCGAAAATTTTATTAAAAAGAATTTTAACATCATCAAGACCCACAAGATTATTAACTTCACTTATATATTTATCAACTTTATCTTCCCGTACTTTAGTATGATTGTTTCGATTTTCAAGAATTATAAAAGCAGATTGAACATCTTCTTTGCGCAGAGTATTCAAAGCTGAAAAATCTTTTTCATTCTCTTCAAGTGACTGATATCGTTTACTAAGTTCTACCTTTGTTTCATTAAATAGATTTCTAACATATCGTGCATTCCCGAATGTATCGTTCGCATTGGCACAAATAGTTTCTAATCTTTCGGATATAAATTGTTCAGCTTCTTTTTCAACGATATACTTATCTTTGGCAGAGAATAATTTATAAATAGATGTAAGTTCTTCAGCAGTATAATCATCAAATGAAAAGTAATGTGTGAATCGAGATTTTAATCCGGGATTTGATTCTAGAAAATTCTGCATAAGAGCAGGATAACCTGCTGCAATAACAAAAAACTTACCTTTGTAGTCTTCCATTCTCTTGAGAATAATATCGATAGCCTCCTGTCCAAAATCCTGTCCGCTATTTTCTTTCTTAAGTGAATAGGCCTCATCGATAAATAGAATTCCACCCAGCGCCTGATTAATAACCTTCTCAGTTTTCTGCGCAGTTTCACCTATGTATTCGCCGATAAGATCAGCTCGATCAACCTCAATAACATGACCATTCTCGAGTAATCCAATCGCTTTAAAAAACTTACCAAGCAATCTTGCAATAGATGTTTTACCTGTTCCCGGATTTCCTAGAAAAATGCAATTTGCCGAAATACTTTCTTCAGTTTCAATACCGCTCTTTTTTCTCTCGTTTATAAAATTGAGATAGGTAATAAAATCTTTTAAGGATTGTTTAAGATTTTTCAACCCTACATAATTATCAAACTCTTCATATAAAGAGGGAAGTGTTGAATGTTCAGAAAATGTTTTATTAAAATGTTCGATTATTCTTGGTTGTTGTGTAGCTAATTTATTTGAGTTTTCAGTAACAGGCAATTGATCCAAATTAAAATCTATTATTTCAGAACTTCCAATCTGAAAAACCTGTTTAAGTATTAAATTATTTTCTAAGAGCACTTCAATTCTGCCTTCACCTTGTTTCCAAAAACCGGGCAATGGTGTACCCCAACTCTGAACAAACTCAACAAGTTCCCAATCTTTTTTTATTTCAAGATTAAAATCGTTTCTTCCAACTTCTTCATCTTCCAAATACCATATTGTTAAACCTCTAAGAATCGATTCTCTATCCGTTAAATGAGGATTTTTAAGAGTTATTTCTGCAGCTATATAACTTATTCTAGGTTGATCAAACTGCAACAAATAAGTGCGCTTTTGTGATTGCAAGCTTTCTTCAAGATTGAACATCTTTACTGATAATATTTCAAAATTACTTGGACTTAGGAAGTAATTTCCACTTCTCTGATTCAATAGATTTGAATTTCCAGCTGCGATTTCTGAAGATTTTACTCCCCTTGTGAGTAATTCTTTAGATTTCAAATCATTCGGCATATTTAATTTCATTTCTTTAATACCAGTTTGAATGATAAAAATCATTTTTTAGGATTTATTCAAATACCCTGCCATCAAAAAACATTTGATTTAAAACAAAAAAGGCGAGGAAAAACCTCGCCTTGTAAATTTAACAGAATTAAATTCTATTAATACATTCCGTCCATACCGCCCATTCCACCACCGTGTGGCATTGGAGGCATAGATGATTCTTTTTCTTTCTTTTCAAACACTACAGCTTCAGTTGTAATTAACAATGATGAAACTGATGCAGCATTCTCAAGTGCTGTTCTTGTAACCTTAGTAGGATCAATAACACCTGCTTTGATAAGATTTTCATACTTCTCAGTAGCTGCGTTAAATCCAAAATCATCTTTACCTTCTTTAACTTTCCAAAGAACTACAGAACCTTCAATACCAGCATTTTCAACAATTTGTTTTAATGGTTCTTCAAGAGCTTTCTGTACAATTCTGATTCCTGTTGTTTGATCTGGATTTTCACCAACAAGTTTATCAAGTACGTTAGAAGCTCGAACTAAAGCAACACCGCCACCAGCAACAATACCTTCTTCAACTGCCGCACGGGTTGCATGCAAAGCATCTTCAACACGAGCTTTCTTTTCTTTCATTTCAACTTCTGTAGAAGCTCCGATTTTTAGAACAGCAACTCCACCAGAAAGCTTAGCTAATCTTTCCTGTAATTTCTCTTTATCGTAATCAGATGTTGATTTTTCAACTTGAGCTTTTATCTCATTGATTCTTTTCTGGATATTTTTTGTATCTCCAGCACCCTCAACGATTGTAGTATTGTCTTTATCAATTACAACTTTTTTAGCTTTTCCTAAATATTCTAAAGTTGCGTTGTCTAATTTATAACCTTGTTCTTCAGATATAACAATTCCGTTTGTAAGAACTGCAATATCTTCCAACATAGCTTTTCTTCTATCACCAAAACCAGGAGCTTTAACAGCAGCCACTTTCAGTGTACCGCGAATCTTGTTTACAACCAATGTTGCAAGTGCTTCACCTTCAAGATCTTCAGATATGATCAACAAAGATCGACCTTGCTGTGCAACTTTTTCGAGCACTGGTAAAAGATCTTTCATTGCAGAGATTTTTTTATCGTGAATAAGAATAAAAGGATCTTCTAAAACTGTTTCCATTGATTCAGTATCAGTTACAAAGTAAGGTGAAATGTAACCACGATCGAACTGCATTCCTTCAACAACTTCTAAAACGGTTTCAGCTGATTTGCTTTCTTCAACAGTTATAACACCATCTTTACCAACTTTTTCCATTGCATCTGCAATTAAATCACCAATAGATTTATCATTATTAGCAGAGATTGAACCAACCTGCGCAATTTCGTTTCTGCCTTCAACTTCTTTACTTATTGATTTTAAATGTTCAATGATTTTGCTTACGGCCAAATCAATACCACGTTTCAAATCCATTGGATTTGCACCTGCAGTAACATTCTTTAATCCTTCACGATAAATAGCTTGTGCAAGAACTGTTGCTGTTGTCGTACCATCACCAGCTACATCGCTGGTTTTAGAAGCAACTTCGCGAACCATCTGAGCTCCCATATTTTCAATCGGGTCATCAAGTTCGATTTCTTTTGCAACCGAAACACCATCTTTTGTAACTGTTGGTGCGCCAAATTTCTTATCTAAAATTACGTTACGTCCTTTTGGACCCAAAGTAACCTTAACTGCATTTGCTAATTTGTCCACACCAGCTTTTAATCCGGCGCGTGCATCTGCATCATATACAATTAATTTTGCCATATTTTTATTTCCTTTATATTTTCTGTTAAATAATTACTTGCCTAATATTCCGAATATATCACTCTCACGCATAATGAGATATTCTTCTCCATTAATTGTAACTTCAGTTCCGCTGTATTTACCATAAAGAACTTTATCACCAACTTTAACTTCCATCTTTATAGTCTTGCCATCGTCAGCAACTTTACCAGGACCAGCAGCAACAATAGTTCCTTCAACTGGTTTTTCTTTAACTGTATCGGGTAGAATAATTCCACCAGCAGTTTTCTCTTCAGCAGCAGCAGGTTTTACAACAACTCTGTCACCAAGTGGTTTTAATTTGATTTCGCTCATAATTAGCTCCTTTTATTTTGTTATATGAATTAAATTAGCACTCTTAAAGGACGAGTGCTAATATACATCTGATTTAAAATTTTGTCAAGAAATCAAGCCCATGGTGTGATGTAAATTGCTTAATTTTGGATAGAAAATAAATCATTTTAGGAATTGGAAAATTTTAAGTTAAAAACAGAGCTAAAAGGTCTAATTGAGATAATCAAAGGCTTGGATAGAAAAGTTGTTCTTATTTTCCTATCTGTTGCGATACTTCAGACAATTTCATTCTATTACACATCAAGAAGATTTTTCCGTTCAAATTTATTCGAAGACTTTCAGAGCTATACTGATCCATATTTAATAGAATATCTGTACTGGTTTATCGGAGACTTTTTTACGTTCTTCATCCTTGGAA
>OEIV010000480.1_pt1 | contig 21696 bp, 16 predicted proteins | sample 1539231 | NCBI WGS metagenome assembly OEIV01 (sample SAMN03794762, study PRJEB22550) | activated sludge metagenome | feature: wastewater treatment plant; material: activated sludge; isolation source: Wastewater treatment plant of a petroleum refinery complex | place: Argentina: Buenos Aires ... | reverse complement strand
CGGGGAGATTATATTCGAGAAAGGTTACGGACTTGCAAACATTGAAAAGAACCAGAAAGTTACCAAAGAAACTAATTTCAGATTGGCTTCAGTTACTAAACAGTTTACTGCAATGTCTATCCTTATGTTAATAGACAGAGATCAACTTAAACTGGAAACGACCCTCAACGAAATATTCCCAAAATTCCCGGACTACGGGAAGAGTATAACTGTAAAAAATCTGCTGCAGCATACATCAGGATTAATCGACTATGAAGATTTGATCCATGATACGGCAACAATACAGGTGAAAGATCAGGATGTATTAAATTTGATAATGCAGGCTGATTCAACTTATTTCCAACCCGGGAGTCAGCATCGATACAGTAATACAGGATATGCTCTGCTTGCACTGACGGTTGAAAAAATATCCGGTAAATCATTTCGTGATTTTCTGCGAGATAATATTTTCCAACCTCTCGAAATGGATAATACAATCGCATTTGAAAATAATATTAACGAGGTAAGAAACAGAGCATACGGCTATGCTATTAAAGATAACCTTGTTGAATTTACAGATCAAAGTATTACTAGTGCAGTGCTTGGAGACGGAGGTATTTATTCATCATTAAATGATCTTTATAAATGGGATCAATCTCTTTATACCGGAAAATTAATTGACAAAAAATATCTTGATGAATCCTGGAGCAGGGGAATTACGAACAATGGAATTGAATTTCCTTATGGGTATGGATGGAGATTGGAAAAATATCACGACATTGATGTGGTCTATCATACCGGCAGTACAAGAGGATTCCGAAATATTATCTACAGAATGCCTGAGAAGAGATTTACAATTATAATTTTAACAAATCGTGATGCTGGATCAGAATATAACACACTCCAATTCGCACATAAGATCTATGACCTTTATTTCATAAAATCTACAGATTAAAATAATATTATTTGATATGAATGAACTAGAATATTTTATAGATAAAGAATTTTCAAACATCAATTTTGCAAAAGACGGATTTGCGCCTGGTGAATATGAGAATTGTAAATTCGAGAAATGCATCTTCTCAAAAGTCAAATTATCAGAATCAGTATTTATAAATTGTGAATTTATAAGTTGTGATTTAACAACCAGCAATATTTCTGCTGCTGTTTTTCGTGATGTAAAATTTAACAACTGTAATTTAACAGGATTGCAGTTTGATGGCTGTAACCAATTACTTTTATCATTTGAATTCACAGGATGTCAATTAAACAGATCATCATTCTTTGGAATGAAACTACATAAGATGGTATTTACAAAATGCGAAATGGTTGAAGTTGATTTTGGCAGAGCAGATCTTACAGGTTCGTCGTTTAATGATTGTGATTTACGTAATGCTGTATTTGATAATACTAATTTATATAAATGTGATTTTCGTAAAGCATATAACTATGCAATAGACCCGGATAATAACAAAATCTCAAAAGCGAAATTTTCTATAATTGGTATACCGGGTCTATTAACAAAGTACGATATTTTAATTGAGTAAACTAGTTTTTCTTCCACTCGGGAAATCTGCCCGGAGTAAAGGGCGCACCGGATTTCTCCAATTCAGATTCAACTTGCTTTATACTTGCATCTATTGTTTTTAAAGAAAGTAGAATATCATCAAATTTACTTGCTGCCAATTCATAAGATTTAATAAAAGTATTTGTTGGTGCCGCAGTTGTACTCCACAAAGCACCTGTTATTAAATCAACGCGTTGTTTTACAGAAGTTGGTGCAGAGCCTTCATATCTGCCTCTTAGTTGATCTCCATTTAGTTTTAAATTAAGATCTCTTAAATCACTCTCAATATTTATTATGTTACTATAAGTTGTAGTTTGAACATTAGCTCCATCTAATACTGCCTTCTTTAAATAAGCTAATTTACTTACTAATTCGTTTCTTAATGCTTCCGCCCCGGCAATTGATCTTGTAAGTTCCGCAACTTTTTTATTGAATGCATCAAGGGCAAACTTATCTTCTGCCGGAAGAGTTGTGTTGTTTAACGATTTACAAACAAATTCTTTTTTGCTTACCAGTTCAGTAAACTTTCCATCTTTAAATTTTGAGAGGGACACAAAATATCTTCCAGGCAAAACCATATAACCTTTATCAGGCTCATTCCATGGTACGGAATTATCAGGTGTCTCGAGCGATACTGGTGTAACAGGAGAGTATCTGAAATTCCAGGTTATTCTATTTATCCCCTTATTTGCATCTGTTTTTATTTTGCGTACAGTATTGCCGGCTTCATCTGTTATGGTAAATAATAGATAAGCTTCCGGTTCTTCCTGTTCAGCTTTTAAAGTTTCATAAGTCGGATATTTAATATCACTGTTTTTCTTCTGCAGTTTTTTCTCTTCATCGCTTCGCAAATCTTTTAATGTTTTGAACTCATCTTTTAAATAATAAGTAAATACTGCTCCAACTTCCGGATTTGGTGCTGAATAAAAACTTGCACCCATAAATGCAACTCCTTTAAATCCAAGCGGGTTAGATGGAATGAACATTAATGCATCTTTTACAGGAAATATTTCAGCTTCTTTTTTTAATGTTTCAGTTGATAAATATCTTAAGGGTGAATAATCATCTAGAATATATACTCCTCTTCCAAATGTTGAAACAACAAGATCATTTTCTCTTCTTTGTATATCAAGGTCCATTACACATGCGGGCGGCATACCGTTTTTCAATGGTATCCATTCTTTGCCGCCATCATTAGAAAAGTATACACCAAACAAAGTTCCAAGAAATAAAAGATTTTTATCAACATTATCTTCGGCTACAGAAAAAGTACTGCCATTATCCGGAAGATTATTATTAATTAAAAACCAATGTTTACCGCCATCAGTTGTTTTGTAAATATATGGTTTGTAATCACCGCCAAAGTAATTATTGCACGCAGCGTACGCTACAAGTTTATCAAAATTTGAAGCTATGATGTGATGAATCCGGGAATACTCCGGCAATCCTTCAATTACTGCCTTTGTCCAATTAATGCCGCCGTTTGTAGTAACGTTTATTAGTCCATCACCTGAACCCACGAATAAAATATTTTCGTCAAGCGGAGATTCTGCAATCGTTACAATTTGTGCCATACTACTTTTTCTAGCAAGCTGATCTATACTCCAGCTTTGTCCCATAAGTTTTTGCATCTCTTTGGGAACACCTCTTGTTAGATCAGGACTTATTTCTTTCCATGTACTTCCCTGATCATCACTTCGTAATAATTTGTTGCCACCAAGGTATAGTCTCTTATTATTGTGCTTTGAAAGAAGAAAGCCCGCATCCCAATCAAATCGATAAGCAGTATCGGTAAAATCCTGCGGTTGAATGAATAAATTTTCTCCGCTTCTTTTATCAAATCGGACAAGGCCGCCAAATTGGGATTGTGAATAAATTATGTCCGGATTTTTCCAATCAACTTGCGTTTCAAAACCATCCCCGGCATTAGTAAAGAGCCAATCCTGGTTTAATATTCCAGCTGAACTTACGGTTCGTGAAGGTCCTCCAAGACTGTTGTTATCCTGTGTGCCGATATAAATATTATAAAATGGCTCGGCATTATCGGTTGTAATTTTATAAATTTCTGCAATAGGTAGATTTGGTTTGAAATCCCAGTTCTTTGCCTGATCGAAAGTTTCGTAAAGTCCGCCATCACATCCGGCAAGAATGTGTTTATTGTTTAAAGGATCAATCCATAATGCGTGGTTATCAACGTGCTTTTTATCATCACCCAAATTTTTCCAGGTTTTTCCGCCATCAACAGTAAATTGTAAAAAAGTATCGTTGCTGTAAACTCTTTCTAAATCTAAAGGATCGCAATAAAGTTCGTGATAATAAAAAGGTGCGGTTGCATTATAACTGTTTTGCTTTGTCCAGCTTGCACCGCGATCAGTACTTTTGTAAACACCTTTGTCTTTATCAGTCGCTTCAACAATGGCATAGAGATAATCAGGATTAACAGGTGAAAGAGCCATGCCAATTCTTCCAACATCTTCCTGAGGCAATCCATTTTTAAGTTTTTCCCAGGTAGCTCCATAATCAAGGCTCCGATAAATTCCACTTTCAGGTCCGCCATAAACTCCTGTGTACAAGTTTCTCATTCTCTGATGTGCAACAGCATATAAAATGTTTGAGAAACGCGGGTCCATATGAACCTGGTAACATCCTGTAAATTCACTGATCTTTAAAACATTATTCCAGGATTTACCGCCGTCTGTTGTTTTAAAAATTCCTCTGTCACCGCCTGAAAATCTTGATGATCCATAAGCCGCTGCATAAACTATGTTAGAGTTATTTGGATCAATTGCAATTCCGCCAATCTGATGCGATGCGCTGATTCCCATGTTATTCCAGCTTTTACCTGCATCCTCACTTTTGTAAATGCCATCACCAAAAATCACATTGTTCTGATTATTATTCTCACCGGTTCCTACCCAAACAACATTAGGATTAGTTGGATCGATAACAACACATCCAATTGCATAAGATTTATTGCCATCAAATACAGGTGAAAATGTTACACCACTATTAGTTGTTTTCCACAACGACCCATGGCCTGATGCAACATAATACTCAGAGTTATTAACCGGATTAACAGCGATATCAACAATTCTTCCTCCGGTAATTGCCGGACCAATACTTCTGAAGGAAAGTCCATTGAGGGAAATATTTTTAAGCGAATCGGATTGTGAATTATCCTGCCCGAAATTAATCGCTGAGGTTATGATTAAAAAAGTAGCAATAAATATGATAAATAATTTATGCATGGAAATCACCCGGAAATAATTATTGAATATTTGAATTGAAAATCATTCTTTTTACAAGCACTATTTTTTCTGGAAAGGTTAGAGGAATTTTAAATAGTTTTAATTTCTTTAATAAAATAATAGCAGTAAACAATCAAATACAATATTAGAAGCAGATAAATTTGATTAACGGTTATCATAAATGATGAAAAAATAAAAACTCGCTGAACGGTTTTTTATCTGATTATAAGCACTCTCACACTACATTCAATTCTACTCAAAAAATAGTTTTAATATTCTTAACTGCATTTCAAAAATGCTTGATTGCTAGTCTCCGGATAAATTATTTTGATTAAAAAATTTGAGAAAGTTCACGTCTATACTAATTTATCTAAATGCAATTTCCGCAAAGCTAATGACCATATAATTGATCCTGAAAATAATAAAATATTAAAAGCTAAATTTTCTTTTATAGGTTTGTCGGGTCTTTTGACAAGGTATGATTTTGAGATTGAATAATATTGAATCATTATTCAATATTTAATTATTCGCTATAGTTGGGAGATACTTTCTGAGAATGAAAAAAATCACAAATTACTTTTAACGCACTAATTTAGGAGGAAGAACTTCATCTTTAAGTTCCACATACTTAAGAGAAAAAATGTTTTCAAGTGATAAGAATGCGTATAAAGGTATTTTAACTTCTACTTCATCATTAATTCTTGTCCCTACCTTAATCCCATTGTTCCATAATTCCTGGTCATCATAAAATTCTTCATCGATTACAAATTTAGCGTCTACCCACAAGTCATCATCTTCTTCATAAATGTTATAGCGTTTTATTATTTCCGGAGTAACAAGCGAGTTAAGATTAGTCCAATCCGTTTTGGTGTTTAGTCCTATAAGCTCATTGTATAATTTTTGTGCCCGGTTTGAATAGAATCCTGAAGTTACCTGGGCATAAGCACAAGAATAAAAAAATAAAATAAATGTTAAGAGAGCAACTCGTCTAACTATGGAAAAAGCAATTAAATACTTAGCAGTTTTGCTTCCTAGAAAAGGAAATATACTCAGAAGTTCTTTTTTGATGTCCATTTTTATTTTCTGTTTAAAATTTTTGAAATTTAAAGCATAATATATTTTTATAAGTTAATGAGTCAAGAAGTGATTTATAAACTTGCTGAAACTCACATCTTTAAATTGCATCAATAATTTTAAATTTCTAGCTCTTTGAATGCTTCCCTCGAAAGTAAAGCTAGGAGGTTAAGAATTGGCTGAAAATTATTTTCCAGTTCTTATAGATTTAAGTAAAAGACTTTTAGCACGATAAGTACAGTTTTTATGCTAGAAGACATTTTAGAAAAAATTTGATTTTAGTCTATAAATGAGCTGTTTTAATGCTCACAGAGTTTCCCACCCTCTCTGCGAGGCTTTTACAAATGCGATGATTGCTTTTTAAGTCACTATCGTATTTACTTTATATTTTCGATTTTATATAAATATACTCTTCAAGTTCTCTCACGATATGATTATTTTTAACAATAGAAGTAAGCCTCAAAAAATTTCAGGATTTAATTATCTTAAAATTAAGTTTACATTAAGTTTTAATAAAAATTGAGTTAAGCTTGGAGACAGAAACTAATTTAAAAAATATTATTCTCTCAATAATCAATGCCGGTATTGATGCAGCAAAACCTTCAAAACTTATGAGAGATAAAATTAATTACTCAGGTGGAGTACTTTCTATTGATAATGAGTCTCATGATTTAAATAATTATGACAAGGTTTATGTAATTGGTTTTGGAAAAGTATCCGCTGCAATGGCACTTGAAATTGAAAATATTTTAGGCCCACGTATTTCTGATGGATTAGTAATCACAAATAGCCCTGACCATTCTGAACTTGATATTATAAAAGTTAGAGTAGGTGGCCATCCGATACTTGATGAAAAAGTTATAATAGCTTCAAGAGAAATTCTTGATATATGTAGCAAAGCCACACAAAAAGATTTAGTGATTTGCCTGATATCTGGTGGTGGTTCTGCACTTTTTGAATTACTTCCTGAAGAAATAAAATTAAAAGATATGCAGGAGTTAACTAAACTTTTACTTCATAGCGGTGCTTCAATTGATGAAATAAATAAAGTGAGGAAATGTTTTTCATCAGTAAAAAATGGAGGTTTACTTAAATTTATACATCCAGCTGCTTGTGTAAGTCTTATTATTTCTGATGTTGTTGGAGATCATATAGAATCTATTGCTTCTAGTCCTACATTTTATGATACAAGTTCTTTTAAGAAAGCCTATGAGATTTTACAGTTTTATCATTTGATGGAAAAAGTACCAGTTAACATTTCGGAATTTCTACTTTACGGTTTGCGAAATGAATCTGAAGATTCTAAAGCAAATAATTCTTATAAATCTTACTTAAGTAACATTATAATCGGAAGAAATTTTGAGTCATTATTAGCCGCAGAAGAAATTGCAAAACAATATCAATTAAATACAATTATTCTTACAAGCAAAATTCAGGGCGAGGCTCGCGATGTTGCAAAAGTATTTGGAGCATTAGTTGATGAAATTAGCGAAAGAAATATTCCGGTTCCAAAACCTGCTTGTATAATAGCCGGCGGTGAAACAACAGTTACTGTTAAAGGGCAGGGAATTGGCGGAAGAAATCAGGAATTAGCTTTATCGACATTAATTTCTTTGAAAGAATCAAAAACAAAATTTGCATTTGCAAGTTGCGGCAGTGATGGAATTGATGGTGTTACTTCAGCTGCCGGTGGATACGTTGATTACAAGATGTGGGAAGTTATAAATAATAAAAAAATATTTCCAAACGAATATTTAAATAACAACGATTCATTTCATTTTCTTAAAGCCGTAAATGGTCTGATACATATTTCACCTGGGCAAACTAATGTTATGGATATTATGATTGGGATAATAAATTAGGTTAAAAATGAGTTGAAGAGTTTTTTAATTTCATGCTCAACTTGTTTAATTGTTCAATGTTTAAAAGATGAGGAAATATCAATTATTGAGGGAATAGCTTAATACCTTATTAAGTGTTCGTTTTGATATGTTACAAAACTAAATTTAACCCAAATTATTTCCCTTAATACTATTTTATTTCTATATATAATAAAAAACCCTGATACTTAGTATCAGGGTTTTTATATACTCCGATCTTTATTCTAAAGATTACTTCATCAAGATCATTTTCTTTGTTTCTACGAAATTACCAGATTGTATTTTGTAGAAATAAATACCGCTAGCTAATCCGGCGGCATTAAAATCTACTGTATAATTACCAACAGGGTATTCATTATTTACTAAGTTGGCAACTTCTGTTCCAAGAATATCAAATATTTTTAATGATACGAGTCCAGATTCCTTTATAGAGAATTTAATCTGTGTAGTCGGGTTAAATGGGTTTGGATAATTCTGAGATAGTGCGAATTCTTTAACTACCTGTTGTCCGTCTTCTTTAACACTGACCGGTTCCCATAAACTGCCAATCCAGGTATATAACCATCTAGACACATCACTCCAAGACTGATCTTCATTAAATGGGGAATAAGTTAAGATTCCTTCTCTTTCATTTGCAGCGTTAAGATCATTATCATTGATTGCATAATCGATCGGAATTCTATAGCCTTCAACAGGTGAGAATATATTATCACCACCAGCAGCAGCCAAATCAACCCAGCTTATTTTACATTCAACTATATAACCATTTGGGAAATTCTCAGCCCAATAGTAATTAGCTCCAAGTCCAAGAATACTATCTGCACCGGCAATTCCATCTAATATTACTCTATTATGTGCAAATCTAAAATGATAATCAGGTTCAGCGCCTCTTCTGTATGTTGTATGTGGTGCACCGCGCCAGTTGTATAAGCCTAAGTACAAATCTGGGCAATCGTTCTGATATGATGTTCCATTAACATTACCAGCCACTACATCATCAGTAACATCAAAGGCTAGATATAGATAATCTGCATCCACAGCTACCCAGGATCTAACTGATAAATCATTGTCGCCATTTATAGTAGTATTTGTAACAATGGTTCCAGAACCATCAGAAGGAAACATTCTGAATGGTGTAATTGATTGCCATTCACCCAAATTTCCATCGGCTGCAAAATTAGGAGCATTAATGGAAATTGTTGATACTCCCTTTGCCTGATTAGTTAATGGGGCAGAGTTTGTACTTAACGCACTAATATTTCCTGAAGCATCTTTACAAACAACAGCATAATAGTATGTAACGTCCTGATTTGTATTTGGTGCATATAATAAATGCTCAGCCAATTGAACACCTTCACCGACATTTAATTTAGCAACTTCTACACCTGGTCCATTTATACTGGTGATAGGATTTTTACTATAATAAATGTTATATCTTTCTCCAGTTTCACCAGGTACATCATCCCAAAGCACAATATTCTGAAATGAACCTGTAAAAGATGTTACATTTATTGGAGGGATTGGAGGCACGACGTCAAATGTTGGCTGTCCTGTCCACCAATCTGTTATATAAACCACTTTACCAGCAATACCAGAAGCTTCTGCCATCAATCCAACTTTCTGAACCATTGAAGTATCAAAACCGCTTGTTCCGTCCTGATAAACCATTTCTCTTAATGGTAGTGAATAACTATGCCATTGTCCGTCTGCTGTTGGAGTAAATACAGTGCCTTTTTTTGCAGCGCCGCTTTCAAACTGCATTCTCATAGGTCCAACACCAACATCGCATTTTAATTTAAATTTCACACTATCCTGAGACCAGGAACCAGCAAGATTAAATGCAGGCACTATATCTGCGCCTATTCCTGTCCAGCCATTACTCCATTCATTTCCTTGAACCCATTTAATAGCATTTGTATTTGGCAATGGACCAGCACCAGATTCAACTGATATTACTGATTGTCCCCAAGCCCAAGTTGAAATATAGGTTGGGAATTCTATTCCATTAAATATAATAGCAGGAGTAGATCTTAAACCAAGTCTTTCAAATCCATCAAGTGAAACTATAAGAGAATCCGCAGGAATATTCGCATTCGGGTCCCATCCTGTAGTAATCAGACCAATATTAATTCCAATGATTTTATCTCGATCTAACATGCTGTTATTATAGGTAAATCCACCCCAGCTTGTAGGAGCAAGAATAAATCCGGTACCATCAGGAATGGTAGTACCTGTTTGTTCTCTTTCAATAAAAGGAATAATAAGTTGAACCCAATCTTGTTGTGCATCAATGATAGTAGCATTTTCATAGATATATTCTTCAAGAGGATCACTCTCAGTCGGTCTATCAACAACATGAACTCTGAATACCATATTGGCTGGTATTGTTGGAGCTGTTCTAACTTTTATCCAAATGCTTAATGAGTCTCCGATTATAGACCAGTCTAAAACTTCTGTACTGTCTGTTCTATAAAGTAACTGAGCATAACTGCCCCATTGATGAAATGCACCGATCACTGCTTTAACATCCAATGCGCCAGTTCCTTCAACTTTATCAACTGTGTTTGTTGATAATTCTATTAAACTTGGGGATCCTTCTGTACTTAACTGATATACACCTGTTGCTGAATTATCGAAGTTATCAATCATTGCAGAAGTTTGTGCCTGAGAAATAAATGTGCAGGTGAACAACAAAATAGAAATGGTCAATAGCAATTTTTTCATAATGCCTATCCTGATTATTAAGAAAAATATTAATTAATTATTTTAATGAAATTTAATATCATAAACACGTTGCGCTAGTTGTGAACTGTTTAAGCAAATAGATGTTATTATGGGGATTAAGAAAATGAAAACAAACTGGCAGTTTACAATTAAAAACATATTATTCTGTAAAAAATATCTAATTCAGTTTTATGACATTCTGAATTTGCACATAATTAGTGCCAAGGAGTTTTTAGAAAAAGATCAAATACTATTCGTTATTACTAAATTCTTAAATTATAAAAAAAAATAATTATTAAATTGATAAAAAAGGATTACTATTTTAATAAGTAAATGTTATGACTGATTTGAGCTGACTGAGGATAATTTTATATCTTTGCTTGAGATTCCAAAGTTCAAAAACTCAGTAAAATAATGTGAGTTAGTTTATTTAAGATAAAGCATCTTTTTAGTTGTAGAAAAGTTGCCTGCTTCAATCTTATAAAAATATACACCGCTGGAAAGCTTAAACACGTTTGCATTAAATATTATTTCATGCTGACCGGCATCTTTTTTTTCATTAATCAGTAATGCAACTTCACTTCCTAATGTATCATATACTTTTATTTTAACAATCGCCTCATTTGGAAGATTATATCTTATGATAGTTACGGGATTGAAAGGGTTTGGAAAATTCTGTTCGAGCAGAAAATCGTTGGGAGTATTGTTGTCAATTCCAGAAATACCTTCACCATTAAAATATCCAAGTACAAATACTAAAGGAGCATTCCAGTTTATTGCAATTTCATTTGATGCATAACTATTTACGTTATCCACATAGCAAAGTGCCGGTGGTGTTGATGAATTAAACAATGATTGTAATAGCGGATCATCTAAGTATTGATCAGGGCCTCCTGCTAATAACCCGGGAACGGGATCTGTAATCCCATCAGAAGCTGATGGGCGATGATGAGGATTTCGGACTGACTTTGTTCCAATTCCAGTCACAAAACTTAGGTTATGTGCGTTACATCCAAGTATATAATTTAATTGAAATATTGCAGCCTCGTAATAATTATTGTTACTTGTTTCCTCAAAAGCATTTATTAGTAATAATGTCTTGTTAAGAATATCGGAATTGGAACCCCAACCATATTCACCCGGGTTAATTACAACTCCAAAACCATTTGCTGTAACTCTGCTGCGTAAAGTGTTGCAATAATTAATTAAACTATTTCTTATTGAATTTTTTAGAATCTCACTCGAAGCGGATTTTTGACTATTTAAATAAGTTAATAAAGCAAAGTTTTTAACATTTCCCCAATATTGAGTTGAATTAATCAATCCGCTTTGATTGTAATTTGAAATAAAATAGTTATGATAACCAACCTCACCTGTTGTTTCAAATAATTCTGCAGCAGCCCAAAGTCTTTCATCCGAATCATTATTATCGCCATATTGTCCAGTAACCGTTCCAACTGGATTTACGAATCCACCAGGAGGCACTATGGTTGGATTTGTTGTTAAAAAAGTCCATCCAAGTACAGCCGCATTTAAGCATTGATTTGCAAATGCACTATCGAATGGTTGAAATATTCGTGCAGCCTTTGCCATAACAGCTACAAAATCTCCTGTTGCTGTGCTTGATAACTGATAAATATATCTTAAACCCGAATCATTATTAGGCATTATAAAAGATTCAAACTGTTGTTTTGTTAATTTAAAATATACACCTCCATTTAAATTCTGCATCTTCAGAAACCAGTCTAATTCATATCTAACTTCATCAAGTAAATCAGGAATATTATTTCCACTTTCAGGAATATTTAAATCATCCTGGTTAAACTTAGGAGGAAAATTTTCATAAGCCATCAAGAGAGTTCCCAAAGTTATCCCGGCATTAACTATGTACTTTCCATAATCTCCGGCATCATGCCAGCCACCAGATGCTGCAAGGTAGCCTGATTGAGAAGTGGAAGAATGAAAATATCCGTCATTAGTATGACAAGGAGGATGAAAATACAAACCTGCATTGTTTTGAAGAAGGGAAGTTCCGCATCGCTGGTAGTAAAATCCTTTTAATGATTTTCTATACGAATTTTCAAAAACATCTGATGAAATCTGAAAAATAAAAGACGAATCATTTGAGCTAGTTTTGACGAAATAATTTCCATCTCTTTGTAAGGAATTAAAATCCCCGCGATAAAGTGTTAATCCGGTAGCTGGATCATTAGAAACTGACAATAATAATTCATCTTCGTAGTAAACAATTCCATCATCTATATCAATAATATAAAAACTATCAGCAGCTAAATTCGTGTAGAAAATTTTTGTTAGATTATTTACATAACCAGATTGATTAATAAAGACTTGGGCTTGATTAAGATGTGAATAAAGAAAAATTAAAAATAATATGGATAAATACTTTTTCATTTTATGAGATCATAATTATTAAACTTTATTATTTAAATTAGTTATAAACACTGCATCTGAAAATAAAATTTTTGAGAACGCCTAGTGTTACATTTGAAAATAAATACCATAAACCTCTTATTTGATAGTCTTACTAAGATTATACAACTTAATAACTTTTCTTAGATGTTATTGCTGTTTAAGGCATTTTCTAACAGCAGCAATAACTGTTGTCTTGTAAAAGGTTTTGAAAGGTAATGGGAACATCCGGCTTCGATTATCCGTTGTTTATCTCCAGACAAGGCATAGGCCGTCAAAGCGATGATCGGAGTGTCTTTATAATCTGGCATTTTTCTAAGTTTATTTGTTACATCAAGTCCGGTCATTTCTTTTTTTAATCCAATATCCATCAGAAAAACGTCGTATTTATGATCGATCGATTTCTTCAAAGCTTCATCCCCAGAGCGAGCGCATTCAATAACATACATATCTTTAAGAAATGATGAAACCATTTTAATATTTAGTTCATCATCTTCAACCATAAGTATTTTTACATTCTTCATCTAAGAACTTTCAATCATATCAACTAATAAAATTATTAAAAAATAAAATCAATAAAAGAAACTCATTTTGCAAAAAACATTTTAAGAGAAATTAAGAATAAGGAAATAGCAAATATTTTCTGTAAAACATTTTGCGGAAGACTGACTGCAAATTTAGCCCCAATATATCCGCCGACTATAAAGCCTATACAAATTAATGCTGCTATTTTAAGATCAACATATCCTTGTTGATAGTAAGCATACGCTGCCAGAATTCCTATCGGCGGTACCATAAGTGCTAAAGTTGTACCTTGCGCCTGTTGTTGCGATAATCCAAATAAAAATACCAATGCTGGTACAATTATTACACCTCCACCTAACCCTACTACACCACTGAAAGTTCCTGCAGTAAGACCGAGAATTATAAATAAAATTTCTTTAGGCATATTTACCTCTAATAATTAAATCAACTATTAATAACTGTTTTATTTTTTGATATCCGCCAATAATAAAATGGCAGACCAAGTAGAATTAGCAATGAACCCATCGCGGCATTTTCATAATCTGATATTATTGTGTTTACTAGAAATAGAAATGAAAAGATCACAAAGATCATTGGTGTATATGGATATCCCCAGACTTTGTAAGGTCTATGAACATCCGGCATTTTTTTTCTTAGTACAATAACACCATAAGCCCCGAGCATATAAAATAACCAAGAGGCAAACATTACATAGTCTGTAATTGTATCAAATGTTCCTGTTAATACAAGTACGCAAGACCATAATCCTTGTGCAACCAGGGATGTATGCGGAGTGGCATATTTTGGATGAATTTTATCAAGTGATTTGATAAACATATTGTTCTTTGCCATTGCAAAACAAACCCTAGCTGTCGAAAGAATGTTTCCATTTAATGCTCCAAATGTTGAGATAATAACTGCAATTGAAATTAGTATTGCACCATTAGATCCAAAAACAATTGAAGCTGCTGTGGCTCCAACTAGAGGAGATTCGGCCATTTTTTCAATTGGTAAAACATATAAGTAGGCAACATTTATAAGCATATAAACAAATACCACGATGAGCGTTCCAAATAGTAAACCTAATGGAACATTTCTTTGGGGATGTTTTATTTCACCAGCAACAAAAGTTAAATTATTCCATCCATCGTAGGCCCAAAATGCCCCGGCAATCGCTAATCCGAACAATGAAATAATATTTGAAGTTGTCGATTCTGGTACAGAAAACCCGGTTGAAATATTTGAAAAACTTCCAGACCCGCTTGCTAATAATAATATAGATAAAAGCACTATAGAACCAATTTTTACAAACGTAACAAATGATTGGACTGCACCTCCAAATATTACTCCTGCGTAATTAATCGCAGTTAAAAAAAGTATACACAAAATTGCTGCTGCTTTAGCACCAAATTCTGCAAAGGGAAAAATATTACCAACAATAGGAATATAAATTGAAATAGTTACCCAAGATTCTGGTAGTTGCGGATATTTAATAAAGTAACCGAGGTACTCTCCAAAAACATATGCAATTGCAGCACCAGCACCTGTTTGAATCACTGCAAAAACAGACCAACCATATAGATAGGATACAAAGTTACCGTACATTTTTTGGAAATAAACATATTGGCCACCAGTTGCATCTATCATTCCACTGACTTCTGCATTACATAGTGCGCCAATAAAAGTAATTATTCCTGCTACTAACCAAACAATTAAAAGTAATTCTGGTGACATTAACTGACCAGCCATTGTAGCCGGCTTTCTGAATATTCCGGATCCAATCATAGATCCGGCTGCAATCATTATAGCCGCAGTTAATGTTAGCCCGCGAACAAGTTCAGTTTTGGGTTTATTCATCTGGCAGGATTTTGTTTAATATGTAAATAGTATTTCCAGTAAATTAAATCTAAAGAAATATTTGCAAATGAACATAAATAAGTTTTTTAAAAGGAACAATCGACTATGTAAAAAAATCTTAATTCTCAATCTCGCGGGTTATACATATTTTTACATAGTATTTATAATCAATTCACAAAAATATTTTTGTTATGAGTGAAATCCTTCAACAACTCAGTCTTTGTATAGAAAAGGGGAGAGTAAATAAAGATTCAAATTATCCAGCGGATATGAAAGGAATGCCTGGAGCCATAGAATTAACTCAACAAGCTTTGAATGAAGGTACTCTTGCACAAGATGTACTTAACATTGGCTTTTTACCGGGGATGAAAATAGTTGGAGATAAATTTAAAGACGGCAAAATATTTCTTCCAGAAGTTCTCATTTCGGCAAGAGCAATGAGCAGAGCTATGGAATTGTTAAAACCCTATTTTCAATCAGGTGAAATAAATTATAAAGGCAAAGTTATTATGGGTACAGTTGCTGGTGATCTTCATGATATAGGTAAGAATATTGTTAAGATGGTTTTGGAAGGCGGTGGATGGCAGGTTGTGGATTTAGGAATTAATGTTAATGCAGAAAAATTTATCGATGCGATAAATACAAATTCAGCCAAAGTGGTTGGATTAAGTGCATTACTTACAACGACAATGCAAAATATGAATGAGATTGTAAGAAAGATTAAGTCTGAAACAAAAGATGTCTTAGTGGTTATTGGTGGTGCACCTGTTACTAAAGCATTTGCCGATTCTATTAACGCTGATGAGTATTTCCATGATCCGCAGGGAATGCTTGATTACCTTAATAAAAAAATGAGTAAATAATATTTATGGATGGCACAATATCATTAAAACAATCTATCATTAAAGAAATAGAATTCAATTATGAAAATTGTGCTATTTCCGAAAATCATATTATTGAATTATTAGGCTATGACGCTGATACCGTTCCGGAACCAGTTTTTGAAACAATTGGTTTTATACTAAATGAACTTCCGAACAAGGTTAGATTGCAAAGTGGTTATAAGATATTTAATCCCAAAAAGGTAAAATTAAGCGGAGATAATTTTACAATTGATAATAGAATTTTTAATTGTGGAAAGATTATCTATTCATCTTTAAAGAATTCTGAAACAATTGGATTTCTCATTTCTTCAATTGGGGTAGAAATTGAAAATTGGTCTAAATATTTCATGGAAAATAATGAAATTCTAAAAGGATATCTTATTGATAAAGTTGCATCAGAACTAGTTGAACAGCTTGCTGATAGAACTGAATCACTTCTTGAAAAAGAACTTGTAAAAATTGAATTAAAGGCGACTAATCGATACAGTCCTGGCTATTGCGGTTGGAGTGTAGCTGATCAACAGAATTTATTTTCTCTTATGCCTGAAAAATTTTGTGGAGTTTCGGTAAATGATAACTCAATGATGATTCCAATTAAATCTGTTAGTGCAGTTATCGGTGTTGGGAAAAATGTTGAGAAAAAGAACTATGAATGTTCAATTTGCGAATTAGACTTTTGTTACAAGAGAGACAGAAATGTATAAAATATCTGAACTTGTGAATACCGGTAAATTATTAACCTCAGATGGAGCTTGGGGAACATATCTCTTTAAAAAAGGATTAGCGAGCGGCAGTTGTCCTGAAGAATGGAATCTATCTCATTCTAATGAAGTATATGAAATTGCAAAAAGTTATATAGAAGCTGGTTCTGATATAATTTCAACGAACAGTTTTGGCTCAAATCTTTTTAAATTATCACAGTATAGTCTTCAGGAAAAACTTTCTGAGATATGCCAAACTTCAGCAGAGATTTCCCGCACAGCAGCTGGTGATGAAAATTATGTTATGGCTTCTCTTGGCCCAACAGGTAAGTTTTTAATCATGGGTGATGTTACAAGCGAAGAATTATATAATTCATTTAAACAACAAGCTATTGCTTTTGAAAAAGGCGGAGCTAATGCTGTTTGCATTGAAACATTTTATGCCTTAGATGAAGCAGAGCAAGCCATTTCCGCTGTTAAGGAAAATACATCACTAGAATTAATCTGCACTTTTACATTTGATAAATCTGAATATGGATTTAAAACTTTAATGGGTATTAGTCCACAACAAATGACTGAATCGTTAATCCTCTGTGGTGCAGATATTGTAGGTGCTAATTGTGGTTCTGGATTTGAGGATATGATTAATATTGTAAAAAAGATACGAGAAGTATCTGCGAGGATACCTATTATTATTCAGGCAAATGCTGGATTGCCAATCATTGAAAAGGAGCAACTGATTTATTCTGAATCTCCGGATAAGATACGAGAAATCGTTCCTAAATTAATTGATGCTGGTGCAAATATTATTGGTGGCTGCTGTGGAACAACTCCAGAACACATTAAAGTTATTGCAGAAATAGTTGGAAAGTATAACCAAGGAAAAAAGTAGTCAAAGATTAGAATTAATTTCTTTAACTGTTTTAATCATTGCTATATAGTTTTCTAATTTTACATATTCCGGAATTGAGTTACCAGAACCAACACAATATCCACCATTAAATCCAACTTGTTCAATATTTTTTTTAACATTTAGTTTAATTTCATTTACTGAACCACGAGCAAGTAGATCAACATCAATGTTACCAATTAAGCAAAGTTTATCACCATATCGTTCTTTAACTTCAAAAATGTTCATTGCCTTCGGTTCAATCGGATGGATTGCATCAACACCGCAATCAATTATCTTCTGCATAACATCATAAAGAATCCCATCGGTGTGATAAATAAGAGGTTTATTATGTCGCTTTGCTAAATCTCCAATCTTTTTTAACCATGGAAAGAAGTATTTATCTAAAACAGCGGGGGAGACCATTAAAGAGTTCGTATAAGCGATGTCATCACTATACCAAATTGCATCAACAATATCTGATTGAGCAAAGTACTCGAACATACTGAGTACAAGTTCTCCGAGTTTATCGTTTAATTTATTTACTAGTTCCTCATTTTCAAATAGTGCAAAGGAGAATGATTCAAATCCCATCATTTCCCATGTCATTGTAAAAATATCACCGTATTGTCCAATAACTCCCATTCCATCAGGTAACAAAGATTTTACTTTTTCAAAGTTTTTATAATCAAAATCATTTATAGAAGGAAATCTGTATTTCTCGAAATCTTCAAAATTTGTAATTACCCCATTATTTTCAGAAGCCCATTTTCTAAAAATTGTTCCATCATCATTGTATGAAACATTATTATCTAACCCAATTTTCATGGGATTAAAATCAGCTTTGGGTTGAAGCTTAATGTAATCATATCCTGCTGTATACCAGAATTCAACCTCATCTTTTAGGTTAGTCATCCTTTTTCCTAAAAATCGCTCTTTTATTTTTGGATGAACACCAAGTTCAGCAAGCGGGATGTAGTTTTCGTATTCTCTCTTTAGGGTTTTTAAGAATGCTTTGATATTAGGGCTGTTTGCTGATGACATTTTCAATTAAATTTAATTATTGTGATTAAAAATAAATACAATTTATATGTAAGTACTATTGATTTTAAGATTATTATTGAGCAATTTCAGGTCAGACCAAACTATCAGAAAGTAAGGGATGCTATGTTTAGAGTAATATTGTCATTCGTATTAACAGTTTTCCTATTTGCTAGCCTAATAGGGACAGCAAATTTTATGTTTAAATCTGAGAATGTAAATACTCAGAAAGTTATTGCTCAGGTATCTGAAAAGAAGGATACACGATTATCTATAAAAGAAATCGAATCTGTAACTGCTTCAAGTAACTTTCAATTTACCTCTGTTAACGCTTTAAGGTAATAATCTATTATTTCCGGGAGATCATTTTCTTTTTATTATCACTTCATAAAACCATTTATCCATAATTGATTTACAACTCATAGTTCAATTCTTATAATTGTCTTAGATGTAAAAATAATTTTTATTGAGAGGCAACAAAATGAAAACAAAAATTTTTCTTAATTGTCTTGTGTTAATTAGTATCTCTATTTCTTCTTTTGGTTTTATCAAACAATTACCCGCAAAAGTACACAATTATAATAGGGATTTAGTAATTGAAAATTTACTTAATGGAGTGAATTCCGGTAATCATGGATTAAGAATGAGTTCAGCATATCTACTTGGAGAGATTAAAGCTGATGAGGCAGTAATTCCATTGATGAAGATCCTTAAAAATGATCAAAATGAAGAAGCTAGAATTATGGCCGCATTATCTCTTCTAAAGATTGAGGACTCAAGAGGATTATTTGCAATTAAAAGAACTATACAATTTGATGATAGTGAACGAGTAAAAAAAATGTGTTCAATATTTTATCAGGATTATATAACTAACAAATAAGTTTTAAGATATATCCTCAGTATCTTAAAAGTGCTCCTGGTTGGTTGAAAACCCGATCGAAAGATCGGGTTTTATTTTATTCTGTTCTTTCTTACTAAGCATCACCAACTTATTTTACGATTGAAATAATTATCAATAATGAATTCAATACTCCTAAAAAATATAAAAGAAGAAATTTCTAAAACCATTCAGCTTGCTTACCCCGTAATTATTGGTCAGCTTGGAATAATTATGATGGGAGTGGTTGATAGTATTATGGTTGGACGGTTAGGTTCGGTTCCACTTGCAGCCGCCTCACTCGGTAATAGCTTAATATTTATAATTCTTATTGTTGGCATTGGTTGTTCAATAGTTATCAGCCCGCTTGTAGCTATTCTTGTTGGGGGAAAAAGATACACAGAATGTGGAGTATACTTTAGACAATCGTTACTTGTTAATGTACTTTTATCCTTTGCAATGATTGCAGTGATATTTATTGGAGTGAATTTTATATATAAGCTTAATCAGCCACCGGAAGTAATTGAACTCACAGTTGTTTATATGAGTATTGTTGGATTATCTGCTTTACCACTTATGATTTATCAAACCTACAAGCAATTTATTGAAGGTTTATCAATCATGAAACCGGCTATGGTTATTGCAATTCTAGCAAACATAATTAATGCTTTTGCAAATTGGGTCTTGATATTTGGAGAGTTGGGATTTCCAAAGCTCGGTTTAGCCGGCGCAGCTTGGGCTACTTTTTCATCAAGAATTTTTATGGCCTTAGCAATTATGATTTATGTGATGAAAAATGAAAAGTTCAAACAATTTGATGTAACATTTCATTTTCGTGGAATCAATTTCCCAATAATCAAAAAAATACTTAGACTCGGATTGCCTAGCGGATTCCAATATTTTTTCGAAGTCGGTGCTTTTTCATTTGCGGTTATTATGATTGGATGGATTGGTGCTAATGAACTTGCCGCACATCAGATAGCCATAAATCTTGCTTCAATTTCGTTTATGGCAGTTCTCGGAATTTCTCAAGCGGCGAGTATCCGAGTTGGCAATGCAATGGGGGAACAAAATATTGCTAAAATCCGTAAAGCTGGATTTACAGGAATTGCACTTGGAGCATCAATTATGTCGCTTGCAGGAATTTCATTTATTCTTTTGAATAACTTCTTGCCAACATTGTATATTGATGATGAAGCGGTCATTTCGATTGCCTCAAGATTAATAATAATCGCTGCTCTGTTCCAATTATCCGATGGAACGCAAGCTGTAGGGATCGGTGTTCTTCGCGGATTAACCGATGTCAAAGGTCCAACACTAATTACTTTTGTTGCATATTGGATAATTAGTCTACCAATCGCTTATATACTCGCATTCAACTTTAATTTAGGAGTGGATGGCGTTTGGATTGGATTGTTAATAGGACTTACTGCTTCAGCTTTAATGTTGACTTTTCGTTTTAACTATAAAAGTAAACACATAATTCATATTTAAAAATCATAGTCATAAGTTGGATCTTCTTTGACCTGAATGACTCTTTCATCTGTCGAATAAATTTTATCCGAACTTTGCGAAATACTTTCAAACAACTGTTCTTTTGATAAATAATCCTTCAAATAAAAAACTTTAACTTGATTTCTATTTTTAACTAACCAGTTTAATGTAATTTTCATCTTTTCAAGATCTTCATCAGTTGGATTTGAATCATTATTTATTGAACCATTGTAATAATCATCTAATGCTTGCTCAAAAGTATCTTTATGATCGTGCAAATACTTCTTAATGAAAAACTTTCCTTCAATCATCAATACATAATCATTTTCAAATCGAGAAATAACTTCAAACAAAACGTTTGCACGATTAACAGGTTCAGCAAGTATTGAAGATTTGTGAGTTTGATCTAAGATGAAATCGACAAGTTGCTTTATCTCTGCAGCTTGTTCATATTTTTCTTTTGATGAAAATTCTTTCATTTTATTTAATAGTCTATCTAAAGCAAATTGATTTTTACCATATAGAA
>OEIV010000478.1_pt1 | contig 21755 bp, 13 predicted proteins | sample 1539231 | NCBI WGS metagenome assembly OEIV01 (sample SAMN03794762, study PRJEB22550) | activated sludge metagenome | feature: wastewater treatment plant; material: activated sludge; isolation source: Wastewater treatment plant of a petroleum refinery complex | place: Argentina: Buenos Aires ... | reverse complement strand
TGTACCCGGTTTGATTTCCTCACCTCCGTGCAATGTGCCAGGTTTTATTTCCTCTCCACCATGCAGTATCCCAGGTTTTATTTCCTCACCTCCGTGCAATGTGCCAGGCTTTATCCCCTCTCCACCATGCAGCGTTCCAGGTTTTATTTCCTCACCTCCGTGCAATGTGCCAGGTTTTATTTCCTCTCCGCCATGCAGTGTTCCAGGTTTTATTTCGTCACCTCCGTGAAGTGTACCCGGTTTGATTTCCTCACCTCCGTGCAATGTGCCAGGTTTTATTTCCTCTCCACCATGCAGTGTTCCAGGTTTTATCTCCCCACCACCCCTTTGATGATTTGAAACGATACTCAATTTTTGGTTCCGAGCTGAACGTTCGATTTTGTTGATCAGATTTTCCATCTTTAGAAAAATGCCGCTTTGTTATAATTTTGTTTCGGTGCGGCTTTACCGAAACAAGACTGTTGTATTATTATAGATTAGTTAGTTGAGGTTAGATTTCTTTATGAATATCCTTTAATGATTCTACAAAGCCGCCTATAAGAATAGACAAAACATCTTCGTCTTGTATAACTTCTTGCCCTGACATTTGAGAGATGATAGCCTTCAATTTTTGAATGCTATCATAGAGTGACTCTCTTATTTGAATGGTTTGGAGTTTTGGCATTTTGTCAATCTTTTCATTATTGGTTAAGGATATAGAAACATTTGCGGGTCGTTCTGTTATGTATTCAGAATATGTTTCATCCCAAATGCCCAACTCCGCTAAAAGCTTATCAGTTTCAATCTTATGGTTGATTTCTGTGGTAGATTTTAAATAATCAAAATAAACTCTATCTCTAGAGGAAAATATGGCTGCTTTTTCCTTTTCATCTTCGGCACTCAATATCGCTAAATTCATTTGCTCTTCAGTATAAATTTCAAAAAGCCTTAATATCTGAAAGCCCCATAGATCACTTACTTTTTTTGTAAGGCATTGGTCACCAGATGTAACTGTAATATAAAGTTGAAGCCCTCCTTGCTCCAATTCAAAATAAGCTCTATTGCTAAAAGACGCTAAAGCTAGCCGCGCTAACAAATCCCAGTCAAAATCTCCTTCAAGTTCCTGAGGAATCCTATAGTTTATATCGTCCATTTTGAACTTTGAAACATATTCAATGTACCAATGTGCATCTTGCACAAGTTTAGGTAAGGAACCAAATAATTTCTTATATTTGGTAGTTATCTCAGATTTTACTGGATTCTCAGATAATTCAATAAGATAAGAATGTAAATTAAATAACATAGTTTTAATTTTTTAAGGTTAAATTTTATTGGAAAAGTTCAAGCATTTTTTCTTCAAGGTACTCGTTCATTACGCCATACAGTCCTCTAACGCCTATATTTTGAACAATAGCTTTGTTTGCGATTTTTACCAAATCTTCGTCACTCAATATCAAAGAGTTACCGGCGGTTTCAAAAAATTTCTGATAGTAATGGTATGGGCTTTGGGGGGCATTTTTCAAAATATCTATTAGCGAGTCGCTGGTAATTTTGTTAAGTTCAATAACGCCACCAATTCTACCCACAATCTCCTTAGGCATGCCAAAATATATAATATCCTGCAGGCTAATAGCCTTAGATGACAGTTGCTCGTTACTGGTACTGTTAAATCCAACGTTAGATCTTTGTTCACTTTTGCGAATTCCTGTAAATGCTCCACCAAGTACAAAGCACCACGAGCTAATATCCAAATCAATTATATTACTATCTCTAGAATAGCTTTCATTGCCTCGAATAGAATTGGTAGCCCCATCCAAAACCATCAACAACTCATCTAACACAGACCTTTTTACTTCCAAAGAATTAGTATTACAAAGCTTATCTATCTCATCGATGAAAACAATAACCCGGTTGGTGTGTCTTATTTCTGAAGGTAAAGCTTTAAACTGATGTATCATCTCTGTCGTTAATTTTTGACCTACAATCCCCTCACTAGTCAGGCGTGAAGCATCTATATTAATTATACCTGCATTTAAATATGAAGCTGCTGTATGTATAGAATACGTTTTCCCTGATCCGCTTTCTCCAATAATCAACCTGCTGTTCAGTGGTTTTAATGCTGCACCCCCTTTTATAGAGTTGTTCCAGTAAGTGACAAATTCGTATAAGTAAAGTGATAATTTTAGCATAGGTTGCAATTGACCTTTTACTTTTAAGGTAATTAATTTTGCTAAGGAGATCGGCGTTATGCTGTTCTTTTCTGGGAAAATTTTCATCAAATAAGGCTCCTCCTCAAAAAGCATTGTCCAATCTTTGGATGAAAGCTTGCCAAAAATATTTTCCCATGTACAAATTCGATTTGCGATAGCGGCCTTATCCATATTTAACAAGACTTGATCTTGAACTTTAGTCTTGTCGATAATAGTATTGACCACTTCCGTGGAAAAATTTTCAGCAATCACTTTTTTCAAAAGACGTTTAATTGCTTCTATAGGAAAATTTGGGTTGAGTAAAAGATTAACCAGAACTCTTTTCAATAGAGGGGTGTTTCCTTGTATTGTACTCAAAGGAACAGATAAAAACATTTCGGAGTTGATGACTTTATTTTCCATACTTATTTTTTGTTTATACCATTATTTAAAAACAGTTAGTTGCAGTTTAGAATTTAGATCTTCTGCCAAATTCTTCCATTTTCTTTGTTAACTCCAGTTCATTTACCTTACCCGTACTTTTATCAATAACACCCTCTAAATACCAAGGGAAGATGTAAGTACTTAAATTATTCGCCCAAGGAAAATAATCATCAAATGCGGTTAGGTTAATTGCAGATAATGAACTGTATGCACCACTGTTGGGGTCACCATTGGTTCGGAAGGATTGGCAACTTTCTAAAATATTTTGCTCTGTAAAATTGTTTCCATATTTAGCAATGGTATGATTGATAATATCAAATATCTGCCTTGGGCTTGCACCTTTAGAATAGATTTGATTAGAAGCTTCCAATAAAGCACTGCTATTGGCATTTAAGGTTTCTCTACCAACAATTCTTTTCTCTATCTTAGGAAATATGTTTGCAATTTCCTGTGGCGTTGCTTCTAATAATGGGATAGTAAGAAACCTGTTTATCATAGCAGGGTCAAGCAATTGAGGTGTATTACTGCAACCAACAATACAAATCTTCCCCCTTAGATCATCTCTTGCAGCAAACTTGAATAAAGTTTTTAGATAATGGCTACTTACACCCCCATCTAAACTACTATTACTGCGGTTGGAAAAGGTTTGGTCTATTTCATCAATAAACAAAATCACTGGTGATAAGGCTTCAATAAGATTCAAAGCCAAATTCAATCTTGATTCACTTTCACCCACCCACATTGATTTAATTTGGTCGCTAAGTTCAACCAAATTAAAACCACATGCATTTGCAAATGCACTTACTATAGTGCTTTTACCAGTACCCGGAGGGCCAGCCAATAAAATAGCTCTTGGCGATGACTTGTCCTGGTTACTTAGTTTTTCAGCAAATCCTTTCAGTTTACTTTTCGCTACCTCCAATCCTGCCATATCATCAAAAGATAGATCGGTTGGCATTACATTTAAGGTGTTTTCAGAAATTTGCTCTATCAATTTTTCCTTTTGATCGATGATGCTTTCTTTTTGCACCAGCACATTATTAGCTTTTGATTCTTTGAAAATAGCTGCAATTTGCGTAAGATTCAGTCCTCTACTGAGTTTAGCTAATGTAGTGGCATCCACATCTGATTTGGCGTAATCATCACGACCTTGCAATATTGTAATAAAAAGCTGATACTCTTCTAACGTTGGATACCCATAGGTTACTTTGTACATTCCTTTGAGTAAAGAAGATACATTCGTCTCCTCGTGGCTGTACACTACAAGTATGTTGCCTGATTTTTTTACGGCTGGCAAAGCTGTAATATCGTTGATGGTTTCAGCAACTATCCTTTCTTCAATAGAAGGACTTTGGTGTGAAGTGAGGTGTGGTGCATAATCAATGATAAACGCAAACGGATTGGCATTTTTTTGAGCAGCAATGTTTTTAAACCCTCTAAAAATTTCAATTACTTCGGTAGGAGAAATAGCATTGTTACCAATAAAGTTTGCAATACCTGCTTTTTTTAGAACAGTATCTAAATCAGACTTGTTTTTAACACTCTGATATTTATAAACACTAAAGCCTGAGCTACGGCTATAACGCAACACACTATACCCTTGCTCAAATAATTTTTCTGCCACATACTGAGGTCGGTAGAAAATGTCCTTAGGATTTTCTAACTCTACCTGTAAGTCAAACAAATTACTTCCTGTAACCAATACTGCATTGTATTGGTTGTTTAACGCTGTTAAAACAGAGTCTTTTACTTGGTTTGTCGCCATTTTACTTTATTTTATTATTGGTTAAGTAATCTTGGTTAGTTGAGGTAAGGTAGTCAGCCACCGTTCCATTGGTTGGAGTATTCTTCTTTTGAAGCAATTTCCTTAATACACCTGACGGCTGATTGTGTTTTAGCTTTTTGTACTCAAACGGGATACCTTGATCGTTGAGATATTTTATTATCTCATCCATTTTTAAGGTACAAGCATTGGTATCACAAGCTAAGCCTTCTAAATCTAAAGCAAGACTTGGGTTTAACTCCTTGTTGAGCTTTATAAATGCAGTGAATTTTCTGTTTTCTACATCTGTAAAAACAATATCTAATACATTTTTCGATTGGGTAATTACCTGAGCATTGGTATTGAATCCAGTAACTCTTGCAGCATCTGCAACCACATTGGCTACTTTATTGAAATTGTGTACTGCTAAATCTTTTACGCTATTTTGCAAGGCATCTTCCATCGATGATTTGCCTATTTCCATTTGTGTTAAATAGGTTGGCATAAAAGAATTTAAGGGGCTGTTTTCTGTTGCTATAACCGTTGCTAAGATTTCTTTTTGCGGAATAGATAGCCCTGTAGTCATTGTGCTGAATAGTGGATTGTTTATTACCAAGCCCTGCAAACGTATAGCTTCGGTTGCTAATTGAATAGGTGACGAAAATTGCTGGGCATTCAACCACTTCAACTTTTCATCAGTGGCTTGAATATCTTTGAGCATATCTTTATACTTCTCGTTGCAATATTTAGCTGTATATGCTACTGCATTGGCACAAGCCACACCAACTGCTATTGGTGCTCCTATTAAATTAAGCCCTACGGCTCCAGTTGTTACTTCTGACATTTTAAATTGTTTTAAATGTTTATGAACTTATTTGCGATTAAATATTATTGCTGCTATTACTCCTGGTATCCACCCAAATAGTGTGAGTATAGATACCAAGAGAATTGCTCTACAACCTTTATCAATTACAGATAAAGGGGGTAATATCAACGAAATGATGGCTCTGAAAATCCCCATAGCTTCAAAAAGTAAGGTTATCATCATCGTTTATAAATCTCTCCACCTCTTCCTCTGTTGTATTTTGCTGTTGTCGATTATTAGGCTGATTGTTGGGCTGTTGCTGAGCATTATTGGTTGCAGTATTGCTAACTGGCAGCACAGGTTCGGTAGCTTGTACAGTTTGCTGTGCATCACTTACTGGTATAATTGGTGTAGCCGGCTGATTACTATTTGCTGCATTATTTAAATTAATACCACTATAATAAGCAATTGCTTTACGTATATTATCGTTACCCTCAAGTACAAGTGTATTATTTGGATTTTGAGCATTGTATGCATCTCTTAAAGCCCTATAATCACGGTACGAATTATTAGTAGTCCGTGAAGAGGCGTTCATCCCTCTATGAATAAACCATAGACAAACAGCAAGATAGAAAACCAATAAATAAGTTAAAGCCTTTGCCAAAAGCAACCCACCTACAATTAGCTCCAAAAGGGCAATACCAACAACTAAATATGGTAAATATTTAAAGTCTTCGTCACCATTACCAGCTGACTTAACAATAAAATACTGACTTCCAATATATACGATTGCACCCACCACAGAGAGCCAAAACATAGTTCCAAATTCCCTGCGACCAGTAATTTCATCCTCTTCCATAGTTTCAAAAACACTATGACCTATCATCATACCAATTATGGCTAAAGAAGAACCAATGGTGGTTAAAACCCAATCGGGAACTACGCCATTCCCAGTTGGATCAATCAAACCAGCAATAGCCGTTTTCGCAGTAAAGCCTTCGTAAATACCGAGGCCAATCATTGCCAGGATAACTATGAATGACATAATAATCCAAATCGGTTTTAAGCCACCAACTTTGTCAATATAGCTGGTTCTCTTATCTGTGAGTGTTGCGAACTTTCCCTCTTTTGTAACAAAAGAGAAAGCTTTGTTTTCAGACACTTCCAGTGGTCTGGTTACTTTTGGAATTTGTAATGCTGCTGCCATTGTAAAAATTATTTTAGATTTATAATACCATCAATAATTGAGTTAGTTATAGTTGGCTGACCTATTACAAATGACTTGTTAGTAGGTCGAACCAATATCACATTAGTTGATTTAAAATCTACTGCATCCATTTTATCGATACCGTTCATAGGCGGTAAGTCATTTATACCATCACTAATAATAAGTAAGTTGGTGTTTGTTAAAGCGATGTTTGGCTGTTCTAGGGTAGTCTTCGCCAAATCAAGTGCATTGACCAAATCGGTAAATGGTTCCGTTTTGGGTAAAAGCAACTTTGCCTTAGCTTGTGAAATAAATTCACTCAAGCTAACCTGTAACTTGGCTTTTGCCTCGTCATTCTTCTTAGCTCTTTTTTTAATTTGGTATTGATTACCTTTTAAATCTAAAGTATCCAAGGCTGGAATGTCAAATTCAAATACTTCTTGCTTTCGAGAATCTGATTTAACAAGGTATGCATAAAATTTCCCCCCACCTTTACTTGCAATGCTATTAAAAATGGATACAAAATGGTTTTCATTCAGCAATGCAAATTCATCGTTGCTGGTGCTGATGTCGTATAATAATACAACAGTTGTTTTAGGCTTTTGAAGCATTACTTGCTTTTCTTGATTACTACAAGAGGTAATAGCTAAACCTGCTAAGAATAAAATGCTGATGTACTTGAACATATTAAAACTGTTTGAATGTTAGAAAAAATTAGTTAGCTGGAATTGAATTCTATTGATTATATCCTGGCTCTTACTTCTAATTATAAAATAGTTAGTTGAAGTATAGCTGTTATTTATTTTGAGGCAGGAACGTATCATACATATCTCTGCAACTTGGTTAATTGAGGTAGTTTGATAATCTAAAATGAAACCTTTGCTTTCCATAGCAGTTGTAAGAAAGCAGTTAGTTGGGGGTAGGTGCAGAGAGAATAAAATAAGTGTGCATATTAAGTACACTTTAAAATTAATTGTGGTGAGTATTACTACAAAAACCAAAGATTACTTTGCCCAAAGGCGGGTAAATTGTCCTCGTCAAAATGGGGGTAGATTTCAACCACCATTTCTGGGTATTTGACTGTAACCAGTAAACTTTTCTGGTTCTTACTATTTCAATACTTTCATGAGATTTATTTCGCAGCTTTTGCAATATTATAATTTCTCGCTGCACCTAAAAGCCAGTTTGACAATGCTACTCTACAAAGTTGCATTGCACTTAAATGTATTTTCCATTGCTCATTTCTAATTTTTTCATCACCCCAATTAAAAATATTTTCTACTAAAAGAAGCTCCCCAGCATGTGTTATTTTAGACCTTAGACCGTAAATTTCATTAATTTGCTTCTTAGTTTCTGGTGCTTTTGATACATATTTAAAAATAAAATCTCTAAACTTCCCCATTACTCGATAATGAGTAGTTCCACAGCTTTCACATTTTTTTACTACCTCATTTTTAAACTCAAAATCAACTAATGTTTCAATACTTGAAATAAATGAAATGTAGGATAAACTGTTCATTGTGCCTCTTATAGCAATACCATTATTGATTAGTGAGGATGATGCTTCTGCTATTTGCTTAATTTCTTCTGGTAAAGCATAGTAATTGTGTATTGCCGCAGTTAGATAGTAAGGAAAGACGATTTCTTCATTTTCATCTAATGAAATGTTTCTAAAGTATTCAAGATGAGGCTTGAAAGTCATCTGTGGAAAATCAGGATCACTAAAACCTTTAATTTGCCTTTCTCTAAAACTTTCAGGATACCAATATGTATTTAATCCTGGCACACTTTTCTGCTCATTTACTTCTTCGGAAGAAGCCCCATCAGGAATTGTACAAAACCACTGCCATTTTATTTGAGGAATATAAAATCTATAATTAGATAATGAGGTTAATAATGAAAGGATTTTGGTCTGTGGCAACATAGATGTTACCGATTGTTTATAAAAACTTTCTAAGTCCCTAAACTCTTCCGGCACCTTGACATCTATTTCTTCATCTACCCAATATTCTAAAGCAATGGGATGAAGTTTAACCTTATTGCTATATGGTGCATTGGGTGATGTGTAAGGATAAATCTGAAACTTATTTTCAAATTTATATTTAGTAGTTAACGGATTGTCAGAAAAAATTATGACTTTATAAAATTTTATTTTCATTGCACTTATATTTTCTATTTACAAAAACCACAGGTTGTCCTTGCCATGGTCGGGTAGTTTATCGGCGGTGAAGTATGGGAATATATTTTTAGTAACTGAAGTCATATACTTTAATTGGTAATGCCTAAATGGTTGGTAATGATCTCTATCGGGTCTGATTTTAGTCTAATGAATGAAACCAATTTTTCAAAATTAGCCAATCGGTTTTCCATCCTTCTTTTTAATGTCTCATGTATTTCGTCAATAACTTCATCAGTCAATTGGCAGTTAACCGAATAATTCAGAACGTTCACCGGAACTCTTGATAGTTTTATTTCTTCTTGATTAAACATCATGAAAATATCATAGTTAGTTTGTTCTATACTTTTATTAAGCTTTTTCGCAATCCGGGTTACCAAGCCGTTGATCGATGCATCTTTCATCAAATTATAAAGGCTGCTGCCATTATCTTCGAAACAATCAAAAAACTGAACTCCTTTTCCATGCAACTTTATTGTCCCGTTCTGCATTAGGAATAAGAAAATAATCATTTCAGAATTATCCTCTCTAATGTCCATTCTGCTGAGTGCATAAATCTTTTCGAAACGATTGGCTTCAACCTCTACCTTTTTCTTTTTTAATGCTAAACTTGTATTCGATGTTGGTTGTATTGTGTTTTCAAAGATGTCTTTAATCCTTTCCAGTTTCAATAGTGATTTTTTAATAAGGTCTCTTCGTACCTTAAAATTTGTGTCTGAATGTAACAGATATCCATAAGCCTCATGCCCATCACGGCCTGCTCTGCCGACTTCTTGATAATACTGCTCAATACTTTCAGGAACGAGGTAATGAACTACCACACGAATGTCTGGAATGTCTATTCCCATTCCAAAAGCACTTGTTGCAAAGACTATTTTTACCAACCCTGTTTCAAACTGTTCCAAAATTTCCAATTTCTCATTATCCTGCATATCAGCATCAAAATAGTGACAGTTAAATCCCTTCGCCTTAAATGCTTCTGTCATTTCCCTTGTTCCATACTCTCTTGCTTTGATGTGGGTATAAACTATTACTTTTTCATCCTTATGCTTGTCTAAAATTTCGATAAGCTGTTCTTTCTTTTGATCGTTATTTTCCACCTGTTCCAAAATGTTCAAGTGTAGATTGCTTCTAATAAGAGATTTACTGATAAATATATTTTTCTCCGAAATATTAAGATCTGTACATATTTCATGTTTATCATTAGGATTTAAAGTTGCGGTCAGGCAAAGTACCGGGGGCTTTTTGCTTTCACCATAAATACTACGGATAAAAAGCGGGATGGTCTTATAAGCAGGTCTGAAAGTATGCCCCCATTGTGAAATACAATGAGCTTCATCTATAACAATTAAGCCAATTTTTGAACGATGCTTTTTCAACAAATATTCAAGGTAGCCATCAGATAATACTTTCTCTGGTGAAACAAAAATGAACTGAGGCAATTGTTTATCCAAAAATCCCTTTCTCAGTTTGCTAAACTGTGTTTTCAAATCACCAATGCTACTATTATAGGATAGAACATTAATACCTTGTTCTACCAATCTTTTATTTTGTTGCTTCATTAACGCAAGCAAGGGAGAAATAACAATAGTAGTTTTGCCTGATTGCAAACCTGCAACCTGATAAATTATTGACTTGCCTCCGCCTGTCGGCATAAGGCATAACGAATTAGAACCCTCAAGAAGATTATTTATTACCTCTTCTTGAATGTCTTTGAAAGAATCAAAGCCAAAGTGCTTTTTAAGAATTTCTCTATTTGTCATCTTGCATCTTCCTGATCTCCTCCAGTCATAGTATCTATTGCATCAATTTTCATGTCCCAGATATGTGAAATAAAAGTATTGAGGTGAACAAAACGATACTCTTTTGACAATTTGTATTTATACTTCAAACAAAGCTTTTCTAACAACCTATAGGATCGCAGGCCATATAAAATAAATAAATCATAAGGATACCAGTAATTTTGATCAATATGCATGTTTCTATTATTCCTTTTGTTGCTCTCCTCTCTCATGTCGTTAATCATAATAAATTCGTTACTGCCACTGGGCAATCGAAAAGGTTCACAATCAGAAAGAAAATAAAAACCATATAGAGTGTTCTTATTGGCACAGAGAAAAAATTGCGGATTTAGAAAGTAAAGTACAGATGATTTGATACCCATGCCAATTACACCAGGAACATTGTAATCATCATCATCGTTTAAGACCACAAGGCTGTTTAATTCATTAACATCATCAAAAGCTGCAAATTCTTTATCATCAGTCTCCTCAATAAAATCATTCATGAATGTAATGAGGTTAAAGAAAATTGCATACACATCCGCAGCCTTTGATATGGCAAATCTTGTTTGCCATTCACGCATCATTTCCCGTTTTGAATTTCTCGCTTTTAAGATTACCGGCACTTTTGTACTTAAGGCTGATTTAAATGCCTTGGGATCATCTTCATCTTCAAATTCCTGCATACTATCAACATCAAAAAACTTTTTATATTTAGCATCTTCCTTTTGATAATAATATAACCCGTCTTCAAATATTTCAGAAAGCCTTTTCCTTATGTCAGGAGCGGCGGACTTCACTTTAAATAAACCACTTTCTTTAAGAGCTGATAATTCGTCATCTGCTTCAATCATTTTTTGAAAGTATATAGGAATATTCTTTTCAATTGATTCCCAAACCTTTTCGATGTGGTCAGCATTTTTGACTTTATTAAAGTCAGACCTTTCTGTGTTAATGTTTGAACGTAGCATTTTTTTATATTTTATAGTTCGAGTTCTGTGACGGCAAGTTTTTGATAAAAATTAATACGATTCTTTTTGATTTTCTTCTTATTTTCTATTGCCTCCATTGCAGTGGCAAAATCATCCTCAGTCGGATTGTTCAAAAGCATAAATAAGCCTTGCTTTGCTCTCGAACAACCAATGTATAGCCTATTCCTATAATGGCTATTCTCGTACTTCGCCACTTCTACATCCACCAATATTAGATACCCTGCTTCAAGGCCCTTAAAATCATCTACAGTATTAAAACAAATGCTATCCTTTTTCAGGAACTTTGATAAAGATTGACTACAGATTCTATTTTTGCCTTTTAGGATTGATTTTTCAAAATTAGACATTGTCAGAATTACTATATCTTCGGCATTAGCATTTTTTTCTTTCAGAAGTTGTTTGACAATTTTTTCAACTAAGGCAAAGCCTTCGGTACCTGACTTGTATTCAGAAATAAAAGACTGTTCGCCTTTTACCGGTGAGTTTATAAATGTTTTGCTATCTAAACCAATATTTCTTGCCGAGGTTCTGGCGATCTCCTTTGTATTACGGCAATTAGTATGTAGCGTTAATTTACATTCCGCATTATTAGCCCAAACTAATTCCTCTTGCTGATAAATGCTTTGATTTTTATCATAAAAGGCATAAAAACAACCATGTGTAATTTCTTTAAGTATTTCAATGAAGAAAGTATTAAAATCCTGAGCCTCATCAATAATAACATTAAAATAGGGCCACTTCTTTTTGTTATCAAATAGATTACCAGCCAGTGTGTCTGTGAGTTCATTCAACACAACATCTTCTTCATATTTAATAAATTCATCTGCTAATTCATAAATTGTTTTAAAGTGAACAAACTTTATAGGGTTGTTTTCTTCTAAGTGTATTCTCAGAGCTTCATTGAAACATAAGAATAATGTTTCTTCATTTTTTACTCCTAAGCGATTTGCTTTTTCCAATGCCAACATGGTTTTTCCAGTGCCGGCACTCCCTGCGATTACCGCAACCCTCTGTTCATCCAAGAAATTCATTATTCTGGATTGATCTTTAGTTAAAGTAATAAATTGCCTTTCCCTGCTTTCAAAATTTGCTCTCACAGACGGAACGGCTGAAAATTCAGGAGCTATAATGAATTTTAGCTGCTCAAATGTTGCTTTATTGTAGTTTGATTTAAACAATGATTTACTCCAATAGGTGAAAGCTACTTCTATTGCTGTTTGTGGGTCTTCAATTGTTTCTGCATCAAATAATATTTCTCTACTGTAATGGAGTGGCAATGGAAACCGCCAGTTTATAGATGGATACCACACAGCATGACAGACAAGACAATCCTTTATTATTGGATTTGCTTCTTTTAATAATTCGATGAACTTAAATTTACTGTTGTCAGCCTGACTCATTGGATCTTGTATTTCCTTCTCTATATGTGTTGTCCGGTTTTGTTGAAACCACTTTCTGCCTTCGCATCTTATATATCCAGCTTTAACTTCTAAAACCATAATGCCAAAACTCCTGTGAAGAATTAAGAAATCTGCTTCGCCTTGTGATTTCTTTGAAGAAGTAATCCATCTCACCGAATGGAATACTATAAAATTATCATCTAAACCGGATTCTAATGCAGAAAAAACAGCCAATTCCCCTTCACTGTGGGTATCAAATGGTTTGTAAGGAATCATTAATGCCATGAACGAACTGTTTTAAAAATGCTATACTTAATTGTTACTAATTTTTACTTTCTCGGTTAATCAAAGCTACGGTTCAATTCCTTCTCAACTTTCGTTAATGGAACTTCATCAGAACCCTGCAAATCTTCGTTGTTAATACCCCCAGCTTGTTTTGCTCTGCTTTTAGCCCATTTGCGAAGAAACTCAATCTGATCTTTCATTGTCTTTGAAAGTGGAACAGTGTCTTTGATTGCATTAAGCAGGTGGATTATTTGCAAACGTGGTTCATTACGATTTTCGGTATAGGCTGTAAATTTTGCTTCTTTAACACACTCTTCGATCTCGGCTCCATTAAAGCCCTTTGATTCCTTTGCCAATTTGTCGAGGCCGAAATCATCCGATTTTTGGTTTGTTTCTTTTAACGCATTCTTTAAGTGGATCGAGAATATACTCTTTCTATCTGCTTCTGATGGAAGGTCAACAAAGAAGATTTCATCAAATCTGCCTTTGCGTAGTAGTTCAGGCGGAAGCATTGAAATATCATTTGCGGTTGCAACCACAAACACAGGCTGAACTTTTTCCTGCATCCAGGTTAGTATCGTAGAAAATATTCTTGATGAAGTACCGCCGTCAGTTGAGCCACTGCTTTGAACACCTGAAAGTCCTTTTTCTATTTCATCAATCCAGAGTACACAAGGTGCTACTGCCTCTGCGGTTGCTATTGCTCTCCGGATGTTGCTTTCACTGCTTCCAACCGTTCCCTCAAAAACCTTTCCAATATCCAGTCTAAGCAATGGCATACTCCAAAGTGATGCAATACATTTTGCTGTCAAACTTTTTCCACAGCCTGGTACGCCCAAAAGCAACATTCCTTTTGGCTCAGCCAAACCCCAAGTCTGTGCTTTAAAATCAAAAGCTTGTTTACGCTTTTCTAACCATTCCTTTAATACTTCCATGCCTCCGACATTCTTCAAACTTTCATTCACCTGAAAGTAATCCAGCAAGCCGCTTTTCTTTATTATTTGCTCTTTCTCAAAAGCTACCGTTCTCGGAGAATTAATACCCATTTTATCTTTAACAGCTGCAAGACAATACGCCAAATCGGCCTCCATTACTGTCATACCTAATGCAGAGTCAATAAGCTTTTTCTTTAGATCATCGTCAACTTCCGCATTGGCGTTCTTTACAACTCTATTCAAAACACTTTCTAAATCGACTCTACCCGGCAAAGGCAATTCAAGAACGGTGATATACTTCTCTAATTCGATGGGTAAACTAAGAACTGATGAAACGATGATGATATGCTTACGGTAAAACCGTAATTTCTCCGCCAACTGTCTTAACTGTATCTTAATATTCCTTTCTGAAATAAAATCGTGAAAATCTTCCAGGACATATATTTCAGCATCATCCTTTTCTGTTTGGGAAGCGATATGTTTTAAAAGCTGTTCGGGTTCTTCAATATTCTCAAGGAATGTGATGCTACCATCATTCAAATCTCTTTGACCTAAGCCATCAACACAATTCCATTCATAGAACTGGAAGTTCTTATTCAGATTTTTGGCAATACCTATCAGCTTTTGCTTTGTACGGTCGTATTCAAAAGTTGTCAAGTATAAAACAGGGTAATATGCTTTAAGCATGTCTTGTATTTGACCGTAATGGTCAGCATTGCTTTTGGTTATTTGTGCCATTTATTTCTTGTTTAATGATATTGTTTTTTTGTTTTCACAAAATGTTTTGTGCTTGTATTTTAAAGGGATTTCCTTGCCGATTATCTCTCTCTTTGAACCCATGATGCTTTCCAATTCCAACATAGCTTTATCTGCTAATTCATGAATATCTCTCGGAATATAATCGCTGTCCGTTTTTACAGACCCGTCCTTTAGAATTGTAAATTTGATTTGAGCAACCTTTTCCGATTCCTCTTGTAATTTGCTTCTACCCACCATATAAAAGCTAACCTTCTCTTCATTATTTGCTTTGAACTTGTCGTTACTCTTAAAGGACCAGCCTTGTTTCTTGAACTCCTTGATTATGGATTCCTCGGCATACTTTACGTTTAATTCGTAGAAAACCGACTGCAACTCATTAACCTTGCTCCTGGCATTCTTCAAGTAATATGTGTTGTAAGTGACTGTATTGCCGATAATCTTCATTGCATATTCACCACGCAAATTCTCATTTGCACTTAACTGAAATATGGTAAGTTCATTGGCAGTCTTTGCAAATTTCCAACCCAGCTTAGTACAAGCCTGAACAAGAACTTCCTGATTCATTACATCAGGATTTTTAGCAAAAGTGGATGTTTCAAAACATGACATGGCTATCTTCTTTTTGGATTATTTCTTTGTTGTGCTGAAAAATTAAACGTTCTAAGGCTTGCAAGCATTTCAGCAACCTCCTTTGCACTTGACATTTGTAATTCAAGGAAATCCATGAACTCGTCTCTTAACTTTTCAAATTCACTTACTAAACTTTTCCTCCTATCTGATGAAATGGATTGCTTTGAAAGTTCTTCCGCCTGCTTTTTAAAATCCGCTATCTTGCCTTCAAAGTATTTTTTCCGGTAGTAATTCAGATTTTCCAACTTGTTTTCTTCGAGTGCATCATAAGCTGTATCAAACTGTTCTATGCCCTGATTAATGAAAGGTTTCAGCTTGCTGTAATCAACTGTCTTCAGCTTTTGCAAATATGACCTATCAATTTTTTCAGGTGGATTTTGGCAGAGTGAATTGAAATCCTCAATAGCTTTATTGGCATACTTTAAGCCGAACTGCCTTATTAAATCAGCAAACTCTTCCTGAACTTCTTCATTCCAATCCATACGTGTCATTTTCTCCTGCCTCACCTTCTGTAATCCCTGACTAACAAAGAATGAAAGAATATTGTAACTGCCGGTATAGTATAAATTGCTACCATCTTCCTTACTGAGCCATACATTCTTGTAATGAAAAGCCGGTAGTTGATGCAGATAAAAATTTTGATACCTTTTCTCTAAATCCAAGAGCTTATTCAATGGTTCATCATAAGCCATCACCTGCCCAGGTTCTTCGGGTTCTGAATAGGCAATAAATATTCTGCCCCCTTTTTTCAGGTACTTCTCAAAGAATGGAATACGTTTGAAAGTTGCATTTTTAATCCACGGACTAATAATCCATAGGTCATTTGCAGTATCATCAAACAATCGTTTAAGTTCTACTTCAAATTCAAGTGAGTTAAAATGACGCTTTATGGCTTCAACCTCTTTCTGAATTTCTTTTATCTTACCTATATTCTGAGTTTCGATTGCTTCATCTATCTCAATCTGTTTTTGAATCAATTCAGATTCAATTTGAATCTGGTCAGTTTGCTTTTCTTCTTCGGTAAATTCAATAGCATCATCTACCTTCACCAATTTTTCAAGTAATTCCGTTTTTATGCGCTCCTGCTTATCCAATACTTCAGACAATGAAGCAATGACGATATTTTGCTTTTCGTCATAAACTAATGCCCTTAATGTATTCTCTCTAAAGTTTTCCAACAAGATAACCCAAACTTTAGCTTTAAAACTATCAGCAGAAATAAACTCTGCGGATTGTAAAAGATAGTTCTTATCAGGGTAGTGAATTTCTTGTGCCTGATGCTCAGCTAACCGTCTTATTTCCTTCAAACTGTCTGGATGATTTGAAACCTGAGATTGTGTTTTTTCACTCTTCAGTTTGCTAAAAACACTTTTCACATTTGCTGCTGTGCTGCCAACTAAATCGAAATACAACTCAAAATTTCTTGTAAAGGTTGAGAACTTAACACCATTTTTAGCGTAGTCTATTCCTGTATCAGAAAGCCACATAATACTTTCATCACCTTCAAGCATTTTATCATCCTTTAAATCCTGTATCGCTTTCAGCAGAATCTCCTTTTCGGCAGGGTCTTTCTGAATATCAAAACCTAGTATATCACCTATTTTCTTTGCAGACATTTGTTCCGTCAACAATAAGTCGCAAAGCACCTCATCAAACAAATTGAACTCAACAGGTTGGGAGCACTCCCCTCTGTAATTAGCAACGGTGAAATTCCAATTAAACTCGGTGAATCCGATAATTCTTTCTATTACCTTTTTCTCCTTGCTACCAGCTTCAATGATTCGTAATTCTAACGGGACCTGATTAGATACAGGGACTTCTTCTTTCTTTGCTTTATTGGATTTCGGAGACTGCTTTTGATATTCTTTCCTTTTTTCAGCAATGAATGCCGGGAAATTATTTTCAATTACCTCAACAATCTCGTCTATGAACGATTCATTAGGATCTTCGTCACAATCATAACCATTTGTACGAAGAAACTCCGCCACATCTGAAATGTTAGCGCGTAAATCCCGGGCTATTTTGGATAATCGTTTTTTCACGGTGTAATTAAATTTTGAATTTGCAATAAATCAACCCGATGCATTTTCTGTATTGCCGCTGCATACTCTGGTTTATGAGAAAAATGCTTTTCATTCCCAACAACGATTAACAACCTTTTAGCCCTTGAAAAGCCCACATTGATACGTTGTAATTCTCTTGCAAAACCCAAAGCAAATGGGTATTTACTATTGTCAATAGGAATACGTCTTCCCTTTTCTTCTTTGAACTGCTTGTTACTGCGAACAGTAGAAATAATAATGATGTTTCTCTCCATCCCCTGAAATCGATCAACGGTATTTATTCTGAATGGAAGTCGAAACTCATTTTCAAATTTGTTCTGCTCGAAGTTTTTCCATTCATTTTTTGAAAAACTAGGATACATGGCCTTTCTAATTCTTTGCATCTGTGGCATATAGTAAGTAATAATACCCACCTCTTTATCCTCATCCTTATGAAAATGATTCAAGTACTCCTTGAAACCGCTGGCATGGGTCAAAGCCCTTAATACAGTTTGAATAGCATTGATTTCACCTTCGTTCTCATAAGATGTACCTACTTTACCTTCAGGAGTTTCTACATTTACCCAAATAGCATGGTTATTTGTGTCAATAAAAGGTACAGATTTCAATCCGTGCCAGCGGCTTGCCTTTACATTAAAGTCAGGTTCATTCATTTCATTTTTAATACCGCAAATCAGGCCATTTTCTAATTCTTCCTGGTCTGTATAAAATTGTGATATGCAGTTCATTATTTGCTCATGCATCCTGAACTGAGTATCTAAACTTGCCACGAAATTTTTCGGGGCATTCTTAAATAGTTTTTCAAATTGAGAAACTTTATAATCTTCCTTCGTCCATTGCTCAATTAAATTCTTTGCACCCACAGCTTCTAATGCTTCTCCAAATTCCTGTTCATCAATCATTGGAGGCAACTGCTTATGGTCACCTATTATAACTACCTTTTTGCCTAAAGTAAGTGGTAAGACCAATTCAGGTGGAGTAGCTTTACTGGCTTCATCCATTATAACTAAATCAAATTCAGGTTCTCCCTGGCTTTCGGAGTTTTTCTGAAAGGTAGATTGATAAGTATCTCCAAAATTCTTGCTACCGCACTCGCTACATGTAGCAGCAAATACATTTACATATTTGTAATAAGCATTGGCGAACGTTGTTTTAATCAGAAGGTCTTTCTCATGTAAACCGGATTTCCACTTTTCAACCGCATTGCTATATTTTTCTTCTGTACTACATTTCCCTTGTACATTCTCTATCCATTGGCAAACTGCATTCTCTGCATACAGTTGTTCTTCGTTGGTATTTGTTTTTGCTTGAAGCCATTTCTTTATCCTGTCATTTGAATATACTTTTCCTTCATCCTCAAACTTATCAATGTTGCCTATACGTATTGGGCGAACTAATTTTTTTCCTTTAATACGCTCCAGTGCATTATCAACTGCAAGGTTGGTTTGAGAAGTTATCAGCAATTTAGCCTGTGGGTCACGGAGCAGTGTTTGCCAAATGATCTCTGCAATTACAGTTGTTTTACCAGTGCCAGGAGGACCTTGAATTAAAGCCAGATCTTTTGCTATTAGCGTTTTTGCCACAGCTTCAAGCTGCTTTTGTTGTTCTTTTAATAATGGCTCATTCAAATCAGCAATCACTTTTAATTTTTCTTCTTCAATTTCAGCTGCTGATTGCCTTGCCTCATTCGGATCAAACAAGAAGTTGGAAAGGTTCCTGTTTACAGGATAACCTACCCGGCCTCCTGGTTCTGTTACTTTTTTCATTGCCTTTATCATCCGTCCAATGTTCGTTAATTCTCCCGGAAATATTGGTTTGATATATCCCTGCCGGATTTCGTTGAGGTCTATCCTGTCTTCCTCTCTTGCATTAATTCTTTCATCAAATTCATCGGTGATGCGGAACTTTAGACGATCTCTTTCCTTTTTTATTAGTTTTCCAATTTGAATGCCCTCTCTAAATATTGCCTCGTCACCAAAAAGTTCAATCGCTTTATTTAATTTGCCTCTTTGTTCAGGTGTCAGGTAAATGAACGTTGCTTGCCTAACATTTCCTGCAACCTCTTTTTCTTTTTCAATTTCAAGTGTTTCATTTTTGTGCAGTTCATAAATTGTTCTACCCAGCTCATTCTCAAATGAAAAAGAAACTATATCCTGATTAGGAGTACATGCCTCGGAAACAGCTTGTTTTAATTTATCTCTTTCCTCATCTGAAGTAAAGCGATATGAGAACAAGACTCGTGTATGATTTTTGATAACGTCAAATTCAACCTTACCAGTTACTGAATTTCTGATTTCGTTTTGAATCTTATTGATGAAGCTCTGTCTTTTTGATTCGACATCAGTTTTAAATTGTATTTGATAGGTGGGCTTAAATGGTTTGACTTGCAATGTTGCCTCAGGATATGCCTCCATTATCCTTCTTACTTGTTTGTTGTAATCGTCCGCATTTTCAGCAATTATGTTTAATATGGAATTTGAAAAAACAAATTCGGATTTGCTCTGCAAATCGGTAGCAGTTTTGAAATTGCGTAGCATCTCAGGGTTTACCCTTCTGCCAGGTTTGAAAATGTACAATGTATGCTTACGGAAAAACTGAACACCAGGAAAATTCTGTTGCAGAATGGCAAATGAATTGTCGATGTCTTCTTTACTGGCATTTGTTATTTGATAAAAATTGCCAGCTATTTCTAAGCCTTCTATTGGCTTTATCCTGATTTGCTTATTAGCAGAGAATCGAGATACTGACTCAATAAATTCTAAATTTTCTGTACTGAATTTACGAGGATGAATATATGCACCAACTTCAATGACTATGTTTTTGCCATCTTGTGATATAGAAACTGTACTTCTTGTTAATCCCTCCACATCAAGAATACCTTTGACTTTATCTTTCAGCTGTATTAAATCTCTACCGGAATTAAACTCAACTTTTAGCTGAACAAGATTATCCTTGTGTAGGGATATTAAGTTGTTGTAATTATCTGTAAGTATTTTTTGTAAATGCGGTATATCATTATCATTAAGAGCAATGTATCCGTCTTTGTTGATTTCAGCTTCGAGTTGATAGTCAGAACCCAACTTTGTCTTTATTGCTGTGTATATTTCATCTTTTGAAGCTGTATCTGTGTACTTGAATTGAATTTCTCCCGAAATGTAGTGAATGGGGGATGTAGCAGAGAGTTCATAAAATAATTCCTCGCCTAATTCTTTAAGTTGGTTTAATTCAGCTTGACTTAACTCCCTATAACTTTTAAATTCAACAAAAGCCTTCTCATCACTAACACCATAATCTTCCAATTCATCAGAATTGAAAAGACCTTCAATGTCCTCTATCAGCTGGCCAGTCAATTCTTTTTCATTGATGTAAATATCAATGTAGTTGGCTCTTTCAGTATCTTCATCCCGCTTTTCAGAATAGGGTTGGCTAATCTTTTGAATCTTCCAAACTTGTTCCTTTTGCTTCACTAACTTTTTCATGGCTACAACGTAGTTGTGCCATATTTGCTTATCCTTGTCTTTGTTAATATCAACTATAGGAATTTCACAGGCCTCGATTGCTATAAATAGTTCTTTAAAACTTTCGGCATTTGTACCTGCCTTACGATCAAGTTCCGCAAATTGAAATTTGCAATTTCTCCTGATAGTATGCTTGGTCGGTTCGTTGAAAAAGGAGATTTCCTTAAATTTACCTACCCGGTAAGAATAAATTTCAGTGAAATTATCTACCTTATCTGTCCACAAGCTAACTAATGCTTCAATAGCTCTCTCGTTGCCCAAAGGAATAATAATCTTGTGACGAGATTTATTATTTTGATCATCTGCTTTTTGCTTTTGAAAAAAACATACCCTGTTTTGAGATGATAGCAACTCTTTTACCTGCTCCGCTCGAAGTTTATTTTCTGGATTGCGATCGAACCTGCTATCAAAATCATCTTTCACCCTCAATGTAACTTCAACGGCATCCTCAGTAGTGCCTTCAAAGATGTTTCCGGTCTCTGGTTTCCTCGTAAATTCTGCCATCTTTTTTAATTTTTTATTTTGATAAAATAGCTCCTCAGTCCTTTAGGGCAAAAAAATTGTGAAAAACAAATCCTATATATTTCGGTCAAACCTTACAAGATAACACAGGGTAGGAAATACTATATATAATTTGGTTTTAATTTTCAATACGAATTTATTATTTTATTTTGATTATTTGTTTATGTCTTGCATTATTCTTTATTCTTAATTGTAACTAAATATTGCAATTTGGATACACACAGATTGTCAAATGTGAAACCTTAATTCCAAATACCATTGCAGTATATGACTGAAAACAGTCTCAAACCTTCTATATACTTTCAAAC
>OEIV010000477.1_pt1 | contig 21767 bp, 15 predicted proteins | sample 1539231 | NCBI WGS metagenome assembly OEIV01 (sample SAMN03794762, study PRJEB22550) | activated sludge metagenome | feature: wastewater treatment plant; material: activated sludge; isolation source: Wastewater treatment plant of a petroleum refinery complex | place: Argentina: Buenos Aires ... | reverse complement strand
CGGGAGCGGAAGTCCTCGTAACCGAAGCGGCGCACCACGCGCACTTCGTCACTGTGGGAGTTCCAGATCGCGATCGAGGGCAGGTTGATGCCGTTGAAGGTGCTGGTCTTCACCATCGTGTAGTAGGCCATGTCCTCGAACACCAGGCGCTGACCGAGCGACAGTGGCTCAGGAAAGGCGTAGTCGCCGATCACGTCGCCTGCGAGGCAGGTCTGGCCGCCGAGACGGTAGGTGTGGAGATGCTCGCCCGGCTCGCCGGCACCCGTGACCATCGGGCGGTAGGGCATCTCGATGACATCCGGCATGTGGCAGGTCGCGGAGGTATCGAGGATCGCCTGCGGCATCTGGTTCCAGGTCAGGTCGAGCACCTCGCTCACCATCACGCCGCACTGGTAGGCGATGGCCTCGCCCGGTTCCAGGTAGACCTGCACCCCGTGGCGCTCGCGGAAATCGACCAGCAGCCGGATCAGTTCGTCGACCTGGTAGCCGGGGCGCGTGATGTGGTGGCCGCCGCCGAAGTTGATCCATTCCATGCGCGGGATGAACGCGCCGAACTTCTGCTCGAAGGCCTGCACGGTGCGCGCGAGCGGCGGAAGATCCTGTTCGCACAGCGTGTGGAAATGCAGGCCGCTCAGCAGCTCGAGCTGATCGGCGCGCAATTGCGACAACGGCACGCCCAGACGCGAGCAGGGCGCGCAGGGATCGTACAGCGGCACTGCGCCCTCGGAATGCTCCGGGTTCACGCGCATGCCGACGCGCAGGCCGGGGCGCTCGGCGAGCGCCGCCTCCAGCAGCGGGCGGAAGCGTCCGAGCTGCCCGAAAGAGTTGAACACCACGTGATCCGACAGCGCGAGCACCTCCCGCAGGTCGGGCTCGGTGAACGCCGCGCAGAAGGTGTGGACTTCGCCGCCGAATTCCTCGCGCCCGAGCCGTGCCTCGTGCAAGCCGCTGGCGCAGGTGCCGGCGAGGTAGCGCCGCACCAGCGGCGCCATGCTGAACATCGAGAAGGCCTTCAGCGCCAGCAGGATCTTCGCGCCGCTCTCGCGCTGCACGTGCGCCAGCAGTTGCAGGTTTTCCTCCAGCGCGACCTCGTCGACGACGAAGCAGGGCGAGGGAACGCGTCTCGCGTCGAAGCGGTGGAAATGACGCACGCGGGGCGGCTCAGTCCATGCCGCCGTCGAGTCGCATCACGTCCCACGGCAGACCGTGCTGGTTCAGCGCCTCCATGAAGGGATCCGGATCGAACTGCTCCATGTTGAACACGCCCGCGCCGCGCCATTGGCCCGTCAGCATCATCTTGGCGCCGATCATCGCCGGGACGCCGGTCGTGTAGGAGATCGCCTGGGACTGCACCTCGCGGTAGCAGGCCTCGTGGTCGCAGATGTTGTAGACGAACACCGTCTTCGGCTTGCCGTCCTTCGTGCCCCGCGCGAGGCAGCCGATGCAGGTGCGACCCCTCGTCAGCGGGCCCAGGCTCGACGGGTCGGGGAGCACTGCCTTCAGGAACTGCAGCGGGACGATTTCCTGCCCGTTGTAGATCACCGGGTCGATGCGCGTCATGCCGACGTTCTGCAGCACCTTCAGGTGGTTCAGGTAGTTGTCGGAGAAGGTCATCCAGAAGCGCGCGCGCCGCACCTTCGGGAAGTGCTTCACGAGGGATTCGAGCTCCTCGTGGTACATCAGGTAGATCTTCTTCGGTCCGATGCCCTCCGGGAAGTCGAACATGCGGCTGACGGAAAGCGGATCCGTCTCCTGCCAGGCACCCTGTTCCCAGTATTTGCCGCGCGCCGTGACCTCGCGGATGTTGATCTCCGGGTTGAAGTTGGTCGCAAAGGCCTGCCCGTGCTCGCCGGCGTTGCAGTCGATGATGTCGAGCTCGTCGATCACGTCGAATTCGTGCTTGTGCAGCCACGCCGTGAACACATTGGTCACGCCCGGATCGAAGCCGCTGCCGAGCAGGCCCATGATGCCCCGCGCGGCGAAGCGCTCCTGGTAGGCCCACTGCCACTTGTACTCGAACTTCGCTTCGTCCGGCGGCTCGTAATTGGCGGTATCGAGGTAGTCGACGCCGGTCTCCAGGCAGGCGTCCATGATCGGCAGGTCCTGGTAGGGCAGTGCCACGTTGATCACCAGATCCGGCTTTTCGCGGCGGATCAGCGCGGCCATCTCGGCGACGTTGTTCGCGTCGACCTGCGCCGTTGCGATCGGGCGCGCGATCTGGCTCGCGATGTGGCGACACTTGGCCTCGTTGCGGCTCGCCAGCACGATCTCGGAGAAGACCTCGGGCACCTGCGCGCACTTGTGCGTTACCACCTGGCCCACGCCGCCCGCACCCACGATGATTACCTTGGCCATGGGATGCTTCTCCTCTCAGTCTTCGAAGTAGGTGTAACCGCGCAGGCTCGCGTTGAACGACTCCAGCAGGTGCTGGCGTTGTGCTGGCTCTATACGCCCGTTGCGCACCGCGCGCTCCGCGGTCCGGCGGAACTGCTCCAGCAACTGCTGCGGCTGGTACTCGACGTAGCTCAGCACGTCGGCGATGCTGTCGCCGCTCATCTCGCGCACGAAGTCGAAGCTGCCGTCGGCGTTGATGCGCACGCTCACGACGTTGGTGTCGCCCATCAGGTTGTGCAGGTCGCCCAGCGTTTCCTGGTAGGCCCCGACCAGGAACACGCCGAAATAGTAGGGTTCGCCCTCGCGCAGCGGATGTACCGACAGCGTCTTCTGCAGCCCGCGCGGGCTGATGAACTGGTCGATCTTGCCATCGGAGTCGCAGGTGATGTCGGCGATGATGGCCTGGCGTGTCGGCTTCTCGCCGTGGCGATGTACCGGCATGACCGGGAACACCTGCTCGATCGCCCACACGTCGGGCAGCGACTGGAACACCGAGAAATTGCCGTAGTAGATGTCCGACAGCGAGTCCTCGAGCCCCTCGAGCCCGGGCGGCAGGCGCTTGGCGCTCTGCGATTCGCGAACGATGCTGCGCACGATCTCCAGGAACAGCTTCTCCGACAGCGACAACGAGCGCAGGCGGATCTGGCCGCGCTTGAACAGGTCGCGGATCTCGTCGCGGTAGTACACCGCGTCGTTGTGGCACTCCTGCAGGTTCTTGCCGCTGACGCTCGTCAGCACCTCGGCGAGGTTGCGGATGAGCTCGTGCTCGGTCGGGTCGATCTGCTGTGGCAGCGTGCCGGACTCGAACCGGGTAACGTCGAGGATGTTGAACAGCAGCACCGAGGAATAGGCCACCGTTGCGCGTCCGGATTCGGTGACGATGACCGGGTGCGCGATGCCCTCGGGGTCGAGCGTGGTCATGATCGACTCGACGATGTCCGAGCAGTACTCGTCCAGCGAGTAGTTCTTGCTGTATTCGTAGTTGGTCTGGGTGCCGTCGTAATCGACCGCCAGGCCGCCGCCGAGATCGAGGTAGCCGAGTGCGGCGCCTTCCTTGACCAGGTCGACGTAGTAGCGGCAGGCCTCGAGCACGCCGCTGCGGATGTCGCGGATATTGGGGATCTGCGAGCCGAGGTGGTAGTGCAGCAGCTGCAGGCAGTCGAGCATGTCGTGCTCGCGCAGCGAGTCCACGAGTTCCACGATCTGCGAGGTCGTGAGGCCGAACAGGCTGCGGTCACCGCTGCTCTCGTTCCAGTAGCCGCCGACCTTGGAGGCGAGCTTCACGCGCAGGCCGAGGATCGGTTTCACGCCCATGCGGCGCGAGCACTCGAGGATCACCGGAAGCTCGGCAGGCGTCTCGATCACGAAGATGCAGCGGTAGCCGAGCTTCAGCGACTGCAGGGCGAGCGTGATGAATTCCTCGTCCTTGTAGCCGTTGCAGACGATATGGCTGGCGTCGGGGTCGAGGCTCGCCAGCGCGATCAGCAGTTCGGCCTTGCTGCCGCATTCGAGGCCGTGGCCGTAGGCCGCGCCGAAGCGGGCGATCTCCTCGATCACCTGGCACTGCTGGTTGACCTTGATCGGGAAGACGCCGCAATAGCTGCCGCGGTAGTTCAGGTTGGCGATCGCGTTTGCAAAGGTCTCGTTGAGCAGGGTGATCTGCGAGTCCAGCAGGTTCTCGATACGCAGCAGCACCGGCATCTGCAGCCCGCGCTGCTGCATGCCGGCGATGATGTCGGGGATGCTGACGCTGACGCGCTTGCCTTCCTGCGTCACACTGACCGTCACCGCACCGTCGTCGTCGAGGTCGAAGTACCCCGCGCCCCAGCTCCTGATTCCATAAAGTTCGGCAGAATCTGCCGGGGTCCAGTTCGGTTTGCCGTTGGCTTTCAATTTCTTCCTGGTCCTCCGCAAGGGGGGCGGGTATCGGGGTGGGCGGCGGATATTGCGGCCGCATAGGTCAAATATCAAGCCTGAACGTCATTACTATTTCATGAATCCACGCACTCGCCAGACGGGGTCAATCGCGCCGCAGGCGGTCCGAAATGGCGATCGGGTTGGGACAGTTCAGCACGACGATGTACGAGGAAGCGACGAAGGTGATGATCGCGGTCGCCTGGATCAGGTGCGAGGCCTCCTTGCCGATCATGCCGAAGCCCGCCGCCATGTAGGCGATCAGCAGCGAGAACTCGCTGTTCTGCCCGAGCCGCAGCCCCACGTCCCAGGCTAGCGCGGGGGTTTCGCTGAGTCGCCCGAGCAGGAAACGGAACACCAGCGGCTTGGCCACCAGCATCAGCAGCGAGAGCACGATGGCGGCGAGGTAGATGCTGCCGAGCACGCCGAGGTCGAAGCTGCCACCGAGCGAGAAGAAGAACAGGATCAGGAAGAAGTCGCGCAGCGGCTTCAGGCTGATGGCGATGTACTGGCTGATCGGGCTCGAGGCGATCGAGACGCCCGCGACGAAGGCGCCAATCTCGGGCGAGAGCTTCATCAGCGCCGCGAGTTCGGCGAGCCCCAGGCACCAGCCGATCGCGAGCAGGAAGATATACTCGTGGAAGCGGTCGAAACGCTGGATGAGCCGCATCAGCACGAGCCGGACGAAGACGACGGCCAGCGCGATCAGCAGCGGCAGTGCGAGCAGCGAGAGCAGCAGGGCACCGCCCTCGAAGTCGCCGCTGCGACTGCCCAGCAGCGCGACCAGCACGAGAATCGCGATCATGTCCTGCAACAGCAGCAGGCCGACCATCAGTTCGCCGGTGTGGCGATGATGCAGCACCGTGGTCGGCAGCAGCTTGATGCCGATGATGGTGCTGGAGAACATCATCGCGAGCCCGGTTATCAGCGCCTCGGTGCGCGAGAAGCCGAATGCGTACGCGACGCCCGCACCGATCAATGCGAAGCACAGCGCGCTCGCGAGTGCGACCAGCGTCGAGTTGCGCATCGTGGTGAGCAGGGCGCGCGGCTGCATGTCCAGGCCCAGCAGGAACAGCAGGAAGATGATCCCGACGTGTGCGATGTCCTGCAGCAGGGTGAGGTTGGTGATCAGCGCGAGGCCGTAGGGGCCGATCAGGGCACCGAGCACGATGTAGGCGATCAGCAACGGCTGGCGCGTGTAGAGGGCCAGCGAGGCCACGGCGGCGGCACCGGTGAAGATCAGGAAGAAGGAAAAGGTGACGGGCGACTGCTCCACGGACGCGATCCCCGCTCAGTGACGCGCGCGGCCGCAATGCGTCCCCGCGCCGCCCCTCGGCCCCCGGCTCCCCTGTACTGCCGCCGTGGGCCCGCGCATCCGATTCTCCCGCGTGTGAACTCGCGGGCAGTATAGCTCAGGCGCTGGCGCGGACCGGCCTCGCTTCCTGCGCCTCGCGCAGCAGCAACGGGGTGCCCGGATCGACGGTGGCGCCCTGGTAGACGTGGGCGAAGTCGCCGAGGCCCGCGAGTGCGTCGGCGGCATCGCGGTCGGCGCGGATCTCGAAGCTGTCGAAGCCGCAGCGTCGCAACAGGAACAGCTGGTCGCGCAGCACGTCGCCCATGGCGCGCAGTTCACCGCTGAAGCCGTACTTCTCCCGCAGCAGGCGGGCGTAGGAATACCCGCGGCCGTCGCTGAATACCGGGAAATTGATCGCGATCAGCTGCAGATACGCCAGGGCATCAGCCACTGCTTCCGGGTGTTGGCTGCTGTCGATCCAGATGCCGAGCGGCTCGCGCCGCGCGCGCAGCTCCTCGCCGCGCGCCTCCCAGAGATGCAGCGGCACGATCAGCTTGCCCGAGGGTAGCGTCGCGTCGGTGTCGAAGTCCGCGCCGAGGCGGGTCCAGTCATCCTGGACCACCGCGCCGTCCTTAATGAGCCGCGCCATAAACCGCCTCCTTGAATGCCTCGATGCCGATGCGCCGGTAGGTTTCGAGGAAAGTCTCCCCTTCGATGCGCCGCGCCACGTATACGTCGAGCAGCTGCGCCACCACCGCGGGAATCGCTTCCTGGGCGAAGGACGGCCCGAGAATCGTGCCGAGCGCGGCCTCGGTGCCGGCGTCGCCGCCGAGCGAGACCTGGTAGAACTCCTCGCCCTTCTTGTCGACGCCGAGAATGCCGATCTGCCCCACGTGGTGGTGACCGCAGGCGTTCATGCAGCCCGATATGTTGAGGTGGATGTCCCCGAGGTCGTGCAGGTAGTCGAGGTCGTCGAAGCGACGCTGGATGGCCTCCGCGACCGGGATGGACTTGGCGTTGGCCAGCGAGCAGTAATCACCGCCCGGGCAGCAGATGATGTCCGTCAGCATGCCGATATTGGGCGTGGCGAGGCCGGCATCGCGCGCGGCCTCCCAGAGCGCGAGCAGCTTCTCCTTCTCGACGTCGGCGAGCACCAGGTTCTGCTCGTGGGCGACGCGGATCTCGCCGAAGGAATAGCTGTCCGCAAGATCGGCGATGAGCTCCATCTGCCGGTCCGTCGCATCGCCCGGGGCGATGCCGGTGGGCTTGAGCGACAGTGTCACGATGGCGTAGCCGGGCACGCGGTGCCCCGACACGTTGCGGCTCATCCAGCGGTCGAAAGCGCGGTTCGCCGCGCGCTGCCCGGCGAGCAGCGACTCGGCCGCGGCGTCGTCGACCGGGCGGTAGGGCGGGGCGGTGAAATACGAGCGTGCGTGCTCGATTTGCGCGGCGCCGAGTGCCGGCATGCGCTGGCGGGTGATTTCCCATTCGCGTTCGACGCGCGCGCGGAATTCCTCCGCGCCCAGCGCCTTCACCAGGATCTTGATGCGCGCCTTGTAGAGGTTGTCGCGCCGGCCATACTGGTTGTAGACGCGCAGTATCGCCTCCAGGTAGCTCAGCAGGTCCGCGACCGGCAGGAACTCGCGGATCGTCGTGCCGATGATCGGGGTCCGCCCGAGACCTCCGCCAACCAGGACCTCGAAACCGGTGTTGCCGGCGGAACCGTGCACGATGATCAGGCCGATGCCGTGCACGCGCGCCGCGGCGCGGGCGGCGCGCGAGCCGCTGACCGCGATCTTGAACTTGCGCGGCAGGAAGCTGAATTCGGGGTGGAAGGTGGACCACTGCCGGATCAGCTCGCAGTATGGCCGCGCGTCCTCGACCTCGTCCGGCGCCACGCCCGAGAACTGGTCCGCGGTGGTGTTGCGGATGCAGTTGCCGCTGGTCTGGATCGCGTGCATCTGCACGCTGGCGAGTTCGGCGAGGATGTCGGGAACCTCCTCCAGCCGCGGCCAGTTGAACTGCACGTTCTGGCGCGTGCTGAAATGCGCGTAGCCCTTGTCGAAGTGGCGGGCAATGTGGGCCAGCTTGCGCAGCTGGCGACTGGCGAGCATGCCGTAGGGGATGGCGACCCGGAGCATCGGCGCCAGGCGCTGCACGTAGAGGCCATTCTGCAGGCGCAGCGGGCGGAACTCGTTCTCAGCCAGTTCGCCGCGCAGGTAGCGCTCGGTCTGCCCGCGGAATTGCCGCACGCGGTCATCCAGCATGCGTTGGTCCAGATCGTCGTATCGGTACATGATGTCCTGGTCGAGGGCTTGGTGATCCAGTGGGGTTGCCCGCCAGCACTGGCGCCTAGGGAGCGCCACGAATCACGTCGGGGCAACGGCGCTCAAAGTAGCAGAACGATTATGGCTATAAAAGAAATCAATTTTTATAACCAAATAATCATCAGTGATATTCCCTGCGGAGGTCGGCCAGGATGCCGCGCAGGCTTGAGAGGGGCGGGCCAATCGTCCACAATCGCGCGCTCGAAATCCACATCCCCTCAAGGAAACCCTGATCCAATGGCCAACCCCGACAATTCCATCGAGATCTCCGCCGAGGAACGCGAGGCAGACAGCAAGGTCGATGCCATCAGCGCCATACTGCTGGTCGCGATCGCGGTGTTTACGGCGCTGTTCTGGATCTCCGGGCAGTAAGGCCGGCGCCCGGCGCGCCGCGCTCAGGACGCGCCGGCTTTTTTCAGCACCAGCGACACCACGAAGGCGACCGTCAGCACGAAGATGACCGTGAAGATGATGCCGCCGACGATGAAGTGGCGGTAGTTGCCGTGGGTGAAGTCCGCTTCCCTGTTGCGGCTGCTCTGCACGCCGAATGCGGCTGCGGCAATGCTCTTGACCACGCCGAGCAGAGGCACTGACTTCCTGCCCTCGGCGCCGCCGCCGTTTTCCCTTCCCGGTGACTGTTGACTCATCTGTTTCCTCATCGGCCAGTTGTAAATGCTGCCTGCGCGCGCCGGTCTAGGCCAGGTTCGGCCGCAGCCAGCGCTCCATTTCGTCCACCGGCATGCCTTTGCGGGCCGCCACATCCTCGAGCTGGTCGCGCCCTATCTTCCCGACCGCGAAATAGCGTGAGTCGGGGTGGCTGAAGTACCAGCCGCTGACGGCCGCCGCCGGGTGCATCGCGAAGTTCTCGGTCAGCGTGATGCCGGTGCTGCGCTCGGCGTCCAGCAGGCGGAACAGGGGGCGCTTTTCCGTATGGTCGGGGCAGGCCGGATAGCCGGGCGCGGGCCGGATGCCGCGATAGCGTTCGCGGATCAGGTCCTCGTTCGACAGGCTCTCCGTGGGCGCATACCCCCACAACTCGCGCCGCACCAGCCGGTGCATGTGCTCCGCCAGTGCCTCGGCCAGGCGGTCGGCCAGCGCCTTGGTCATGATGCTGTTGTAATCGTCGTGCTCGGCCTGGAAGCGCGCTGCAAGCTCGTCGGCCCCGAAGCCCGTGCTGACGGCGAACGCGCCCAACCAGTCCGGCGGGCCACCTGCCGGGGCCACGTAATCGGCCAGGCTGAGGTTCGGGCGACCGTCGGCCTGCGCCTGCTGTTGACGCAGGCAGTGCAGTACCTCCAGGCGGGCGCTGCGCGTCTCGTCGGTGTATACCGCGATATCGTCGCTCCCGAGCCGGGCCGCGGGCCAGAAGCCCACCACGGCGCGCGCGAGCAGCAGCTTCTCGTCGATGATCCGGCGCAGCAGCTTCTGCGCATCATCGAACAGGTTGCGCGCCGCCGCTCCCACCGTCGCATCCTCGAGGATTGCCGGATACTTGCCGGCGAGATCCCACGAGATGAAGAACGGCGTCCAGTCGATGACGTCGAGCAGTTCGGTGAGCGGATAATCGTCGAACACGCGCACGCCCGTGAAGGCGGGCCGCGGCGGCTGGTACGCGGCCCAGTCCAGGGCGGGCGCATTGGCGGCGGCGTCGCTGTAGGAGAGCAGTGCCGCGCGCGCCGGGCGATTCGCATTGCGCTCGCGAATCCGGGCGTATTCGTGGCGCCGCTCGGTGACGAATTCCGCGCGCTGGGTGTCGCTCAGCAGCTGCGACACCACGGTGACCCCGCGCGAGGCGTCGGGCACGTAAACCGTGGGGCCCGCGGCGTAGGCGGGCTCGACCTTCACCGCCGTGTGCGCCTTCGACGTCGTGGCGCCGCCGATCAGCAACGGGATATCGAAGCCCAGGCGCTGCATTTCGCTCGCCACGTGGACCATCTCGTCCAGCGAGGGCGTGATCAGTCCGCTCAGGCCGATCACATCGACATCGTGCTCGCGCGCGGCGGCGAGGATGCGCTCGCAGGACACCATCACGCCGAGGTCGATGACCTCGAAGTTGTTGCATTGCATCACCACGCCGACGATGTTCTTGCCGATGTCGTGCACGTCGCCCTTGACCGTCGCCAGCAGCACCGTGCCGTTGGTGGTGCGCTCGCCCTCGGCGCGATCCTGGTTCATGTAGGGCAGCAGGCAGGCCACCGCCTGCTTCATCACGCGGGCGCTCTTGACCACCTGGGGCAGGAACATCTTGCCGGCGCCGAACAGGTCGCCGACCACGTTCATGCCGGCCATCAGCGGGCCTTCGATCACGTCGAGCGGGCGTGCGGCCGCCACGCGTGCTGCCTCGGTGTCTTCCTCGATCCAGCTGTTGATGCCCTTGACCAGTGCGTGCTCGAGGCGGCGCTCGACCGGCCAGCCGCGCCATTCCAGGTCCTCGACGGCCGCGATCGCGGCGCCGCCGGCGTATTTCGCGGCGATCTCCAGCAGCCTTTCCGTGCCATCGGCGCGCCGGTTCAGCACCACGTCCTCGACGCGTTCGCGCAGCTCCGCGGGGATCTCGTCGTAGATGGCCAGCTGGCCCGCGTTGACGATACCCATGTCGAGGCCGGCGCGGATCGCGTGGTACAGGAACACCGCGTGGATGGCTTCGCGCACGCGGTCGTTGCCGCGGAACGAGAACGAGACGTTGCTGATGCCGCCCGAAACCAGCGCGCCCGGCAGGTGCTGCTTGATGTGGCGGCAGCATTCGATGAAGTCCACGGCGTAATTCGCGTGCTCCTCGATGCCGGTGGCGATGGCGAACACGTTGGGGTCGAAGATGATGTCCTCGGGGGCGAAGCCGACCTCGTGCACCAGCAGTTCGTAGCAGCGCGTACAGATCGCGATCTTGCGCTCCAGCGTGTCGGCCTGTCCCTGTTCGTCGAAGGCCATCACCACAACCGCGGCGCCGTAGCGGCGCGCGAGGCGCGCGTGGGCGAGGAATTCCTGCTCGCCTTCCTTCAGGCTGATCGAGTTGACGACGGATTTGCCCTGCACCACGCGCAGCCCGGACTCGATCACGTCCCACTTGGAGGAGTCGATCATCACCGGCACGCGGCTGATGTCGGGTTCGGAGGCCACGAGGTTCAGGAAGCGCTCCATCGCGGCGCGCGAATCCAGCATGCCCTCGTCCATGTTCACGTCGATGAGTTGCGCGCCGGCCTCGACCTGCTGGCGCGCGACATCCAGCGCGGCGTCGTAGTCCTGGTCCCTGATCAGGCGGGCGAAGCGGGCCGAGCCGGTGACGTTGGTGCGCTCGCCGATGTTCACGAACAGCGAATCGGCGGTGACGACCAGCGGTTCGAGGCCCGCCAGGCGCAACGCCGGCGGTGAGCGCCCGATGCGCCGCGGCGCCACGCCCGCGACGCGCTCGGCGATCGCGCGGATGTGTGCCGGGGTAGTGCCGCAGCAGCCGCCCACGATGTTCAGCAGTCCGCTGTCGGCGAACTCCCCGACGATTGCAGCCATCGTGGCCGCGTCCTGGTTGTAGCCGCCGAACTCGTCGGGAAGCCCGGCGTTCGGGTGCGCGCTGACCGCGGTGTCGGCGATTTTCGCCAGTGCGAGCACGTGGGGGCGCAGCTGTTCGGCGCCGAGGGCGCAGTTGAGGCCGATGGCCAGCGGTCGGGCATGCGCCACCGAGTACCAGAACGCCTCGGCGGTCTGCCCGGAAAGCGTGCGCCCGCTGGCATCCGTGATCGTGCCCGAGATCATGACCGGCCAGCGGCGGCCGTGCTCCTCGAAGAACTGCTCGCAGGCGAAGATCGCGGCCTTGGCGTTCAGGGTGTCGAACACCGTCTCGATCAGCAGCAGGTCCGCGCCGCCGGCGATCAGCCCCTCGATGGCAACGCGGTAATCCGCGGCGAGGCCATCGAACGTGATGTTGCGAAAGCCCGGATCGTTCACATCGGGCGACAGCGCGTCGGAGCGGCTGGACGACCCGAGCCCGCCGGCGACGAGGCGGGGCTTGAGCGGCTCGCGGGCGGTGATCTCGTCGGCGGCGAGGCGGGCGACGCGCGCACCGGCCTCGTTCAGTTCGCGCACGATGTGCTGCAGTTCGTAGTCGGCCTGCGACACGGCGGTCGAGTTGAAGGTGTTGGTCTCGATGATATCGGCACCGGCCGCGAGGTAGGCCGCGTGGATTTCCCGGATCACGTCCGGGCGCGTCAGCGCCAGAAGGTCGTTGTTGCCACGCAGCGGTACCGGGTGGCCGGCAAAGCGCGTGCCGCGGAAGTCGGCTTCCTGCAGACCATAGCCCTGGATCATCGTGCCCATGGCGCCATCGAGCACGAGGATGCGTTCGGCGATGGCCTGCTGGAGAGTCTGGTCGGTTTGCATTGGGGTCTCGGTTCGGTCCGGAAATGGCCGCGTGCCTGGGCTGCCCGCGGAGCGTAGAAAGGAAATGGTAACAAAGGGGGGGCAGCGGCAGGCTGAGAATCAGTAATCCTGCACGTGAGTATCGCCAATACCCGAGTAAATCAGTAATATATTTCTGTCAGCATTTCACGGATGGCGATGGCATGATCACGATCACCGAGTCGGCCCAGGAATACCTCGTCGGATTGCTCGCCAAGCAGGATCCGGAGGTGAGGGGGATACGCGTATTCATCAACGACCCCGGCACCCCGCGGGCGGAGACGTGCATCGCGTATTGCCGCGACGCCGACATCAAGAGCGATGACGAGCGGCGCGAGTTCAACGGCTTTGCGGCATGGTTCGAGGCGCGCAGCCTGCCGTTCCTGGCGGATGCGCTGGTCGATTACGCCGCGGACCGGATGGGCGGGCAACTCACGATCAAGGCTCCCAACGCCAAGGTGGCCAAGGTCGACGCCGACAGCTCGCTGGAAGATCGTATCAACTACATCCTTTATAACGAGGTGAACCCGCAGTTGGCCGCCCACGGCGGCGAAGTGCGGCTGGTGGAATTGCTCGAGGACGGTGTCGCGGTGCTGCAGTTCGGTGGCGGTTGCCAGGGCTGCGGCATGGTCGATGCCACCCTGAAGCACGGTGTCGAAAAAACCCTGCTCGAGCAACTGAGCGACCTGAAGGGCGTGCGTGATGTCACGGATCACTCGGTCCGCACCAACGCCTATTTCACCTGATCGCCTTTCCTCGTCCCGCGCTTGCCGGGCCGGCGCGTGCCCGGAGGGCGTTTCACGCCTATTTGTCGCCGCATCGGCTATCCTTGCCTGAGGAATGGCCTTGACCCTGCCCTGACGGCTGTTGTTCGCTGCGGTGACAGGGATCGGTGCCTGCCGGGATTTTCTTCAGCGACAGGGGGCGGCAGTGAGCATATTCAGGGAGCCCGGATCCAGGCGCGGCCGCGGCCGGACGCTGGTATTGCTTGCCGCGGGCGCGCTGCTGGGGATAATCGGGGTCGTTGCTTTCAATACCACGCTGGAGGCGACGAGCACCGACGAGTTCTGTCTCGGTTGCCACAACCATGGCATTCCCTATAAACAGCACCAACTCACGGTCCATTACACGAATCCGCACGGCGTGGTCGCCGGCTGCTCCGATTGCCACGTGCAGCACGAATTCGTACCCAAGATGACCCGCAAGATCGAGGCGGCGCGCGAGGTCTGGGGGCATTTGCGTGGCGTGATCGACACCGACGAGAAATACCTGGCGCACCAGCCGGCCATGAAGGCTAGGGAGCTGGCGCGTTTTCGCGCCAGCGATTCGGCCACCTGCCGCTCCTGTCATGACGTGGCGCGCATGGATCTAGAGGCGCAGAGTCCCAAGGCGAGGCGCGAGCACGCGAGGCTCGGCTCGGGTGCCAAGACCTGCGTGGACTGCCATGAAGAGGCCGGCCACGCAGCGCTGGCGCCAGCCACGGCCGAGCAGGAGCAGAGCTTCGACTTCTGAGCGCGGGATGATCCTGGTCAATGACATGAGTGCGTAATGTCCTACAGTTTCAATGCTGTTGCATAGCGAACACAAAAAAGGAGAAGAGGTCGTGCCGCATCAGTCGCTCCGCCCCAGAGTTCCGCGTTCCCGCCGCCTGATCGCCTGCGCGTTCGCATGCGCCATGGTCCTGCCGGCGGCCTCATGGGCAGTCGACTGGGGCAAGACGGCTGTCGCCGAAGTTTCCCTGTTCTACCCGGGACAGATGTCGTGGGAAAAAGTGCTCACGGCGTCCTCGCACAAGGGCGCTACGAAGTTCCGCGCCGGTGAGACTTGCCACGACTGCCACCGCGACGAGGAAGCCGAGATGGGCGCCTCGCAGGCGCAGCTCACTGGTTTTGCGGGCCGCAATGCAGTCACCGTGCAGCTCAGGGCGGCAGTGCAGGGCGACAGCCTGCACCTGCAGATGTCGGGTCCGGCCGTGGATGGCAAGGCGCCATCGGTCGCGATCATGCTGGGCAATGAAGCGCTGAAATCCACCGCACAGGCCGGTTGCTGGGCCGCATGCCATGACGACGCTCCCGGGATGGCCAGCGACAGCGGCCAGAAACTCGGCAAATACCTTCCCCGCTCGCGCAGCAGGAACACGGCCACCGGCGGGGGCGACAGCGTCCGCCCGCAGGCGGAGCTCGATGTGGCCCTGACGGCGGGCGAGTTCCTCGACGTGCTGGAAATCGAAGCCTCGGGCACGGGTGAGCGTGGCCATGTGCTCGACAAGCTGCATATGGGTGAGCTCGTCGGGGCCGCGTCGATGCGCATCGAGAACGGGCGCTGGGTCGCCGAAATCCAGCGCCCGCTCCAGGCCGCGGGCAGCGGCCAGATCGCGCTCGAGGCCGGCAAGGTCTATCACCTGGGTATCGCACTGCACGATCCCGGCAGCGAAGGGCGTGAACACCTGGTCAGCCTGGCAAGGTCACTGTCGATCGGTTCGGGAAGCGCCGATATCGTGGCGGCGAGTCAGTAGCGCGAACCGCTGGTGCGCGGGTCCGGGTTGCCCGCCGCACGCACGGTCTGGATGCAATTGCAGCGAACAAGAAGGGGGAGTCCGGGGTATGCGCAATCTGAGGCTGACAAGGCTGTTCGGCGTGATCGTTGTTTCTCTGGCCTGCCAGGCGGGCGGCGCTGCAGCGGCTGGGGAGCGTGCGGCGCTGCCGCCTTCGACCACCTACAGCGAGGGCGTCAAGGTCTGCACCGAGTGCCACGACGACGAGCATGCGACGGCCATCATGAGCGGTCCCCACGGGATGGCCGCGGATCCGCGCACGCCCGCGGCGACCAGGGGCTGCGAGTCCTGTCACGGCCCCGGAGGCGAACACGCCAGGCAGGAAAAGAAGTTCCGCGTCGCGCAGACCCTCGAGGGGCACAGCGAGGAAGACGCCGCCGCGCGCGCCGAGGTCTGCATGAATTGCCACGGCAAGACCGCGCAGAAGCACTTCCTGACCAGCGAACACAGCCGCGCGGATGTTGCGTGCAGCGACTGCCACGACGTGCATTCGCGCAACGACAAGGTCCTGAATCGCCTGACGCAGACCGAGGTCTGCGTGGACTGTCACCAGGATCAGAAGGCGAACATGAACAAGTTCTCGCGTCACCCGATCCGCGAGGGCAAGGTGGCCTGCACCGATTGCCACAATCCGCATGGCGCCAAGGGTGACCACATGCTGGTCGAGGCGACTACCAACGAGACCTGCTACAAGTGTCACGCCGAGAAGCGCGGCCCCTTCCTGTTCGAACACGAACCCGTGCAGGACGACTGCTCCGAGTGCCATAACCCGCACGGTTCCGTGAATGACCAGCTGCTCACGGCGCGGCCGCCGTTCCTGTGCCAGCAGTGCCACAACGACACGCGTCACCCCGGCACGGTCTACGCGAACGCGAATGTCGCCTCGAGCAACCGGGCGATCGGCCGGGGCTGCACGAACTGCCATACGAACGTGCATGGAAGCAACCACCCCTCCGGCGTGACCTTCCGTCGCTGATCCGGGCAAGCGTATCCAACAGGGGAGTCAAGACATGAACACCAGGCGCAAGACACTGTGGATCGCGATTGTCGGTGCCGGCCTCGCCATGGCGGGCGCCGCACAGGCGCAGGACGAGTATGGCTTCGAGGATACGAGCGCCGCGAAGCCCAGGGTGGTCTACGAGAACTTCATCGAGCTCGGCGGCGGCTACACCGATGACGGCAACGGCAAGTTCGGCGAGTACACCTCGGGGCTCACGGATGCCTTCCAGGACGAGGGCGGCTTTCCGGTGGGCGCACTGCGCCTGAGCGGTGGCGACGACGCCACCGCGCGCGCATGGGAGGTCTCCGCGGGAGTCGGCAACGGGCGCGCCCTGGAGGCCAGCTACGGGGTCCAGAACGACTTCGGGATCTCGCTGTACGGCGATCGCATCGAGAAGACCGAGTATGGCGAGGCTGGCACGGTCTACGGGGGCGCGTCGGACACGATGTTACTGCCGCCGACCTACAAGTTCACGACGTCGTTTCCGATACCCGCCGCTCCCCCCGGCAGCTACGATGCCGCGAATTTTTCGACGCAGGACATCCGCCACGAGCGCCAGATCTTCGGACTCGAGGGCTTCAAGAACATCGGTGACGCCTGGACCGTGAGCCTGGGCTTCGAGAGCCAGGAAAAGTCCGGCGAAGACGTCTTCGGCGGCAACCAGGGCTTCAGCGGAACGGCACTGGTGCCGGAGGAGCTCGACACCGAGCACCAGCAGATGCGGGCGCGCATCGACTATGCCGACCGCTGCCTGCAGCACGGTATCGAGCTGTACCTGTCGGAGTTCGAGAATGGCAACGATGCGATCGCCTTCCAGAACGCGATAGTCCCCGGATCCTTCGTGCCCAACAACGCCAGTGGCACGTTCAGGCCGCTGGGCATCGAACAGGTCGCCTCGGATCCGGACAACCGCTACCTGCGCCTCGGCATGGACGGTGGCTACAGCATGGGCCTGATGACGCGACTCAGCTGGTTCGCGGACTGGAGCCGCGGTGAGCAGGACGAGGACTTCCTCCCGGTGGTGCTGGACACCAACTATTACCCGTCGGTGAACCCGGTGTTCCCGTTCTCCAACCTCGACGGGGAGGTGGAGCGGGCCAACGTCAAGCTGAGCCTGGCGGGGCGGCCGTTTTCGCGTTTCGACTATCGCGTGCAGTACGCCTACAAGGACCGCGACGCCAGGCACGATCCGCTGCCGGTCAACGAGCTGAGCTACACCTACAACAGCAGCGCGCCGGGCTTCACGTCCAAGGTCTACGACAAGCAGACCCAGACCCTCGGCGCGGAGGCGGGCTATCGCTTCGGCGGGCGCGTGAAGCTGCGCGGCGGCTACGAATACGAGGAAGCGGATCGCGATACCGACGAACTGGAGTACGACTCCGTCGCCAGGCTCTACTCGCCGGCCTCGTTCACGGATTCGACCACCGAGGACAAGGTCTGGGCACAACTCAGCATCGCGACCATCGAGGCGCTGACGATCAAGCTGCGCGGCGAGTACAACGTCATCGAGGCGGATCTGAGCGACGAAACCGGGGAAGTCATCTCCCCCGGCGGGATCCCGCGCCGGGGTACGCCGGTCTTCCTGCTCGACCGCGACCAGGAGGTCTACGAGATCGAGGCCAACTACGCGCTGGGCGCCGCGGCGTCCGTCTATGCCCGGTACGATGTGGTGCGCGACGACTACGACAACGACACCTTCGGCCTCGAAAAGCGCGACAGCGAGATCTGGAACGTCGGCTTCAGCTGGAGCCCGAGCGATGCCGTGGCGCTCTCCGCGTACGCCAGCCGCGAGAGCTACGAGTTCGAGCAGATCGGGCGACAGATGAACCAGGGCGGCCCGACTCCCTACATCGACTGGGGGCTCGATACCGAGGACGACGTGGATGCATTCGGTCTCGGCATGGATTGGGCGGTTGTGGAGGACCGGTTCAGCCTGTCGGCCGACGTGGCGTACCTGGAGGCGGATTCGAGCTACGCGAGCGAGTTCCTCGGCAGCACCTACCCGGCGGGTACGGCGCTGCCCTTGTTCGGCGACACGCCGGACAGTCAGGACGAGCTGTTGCGCTTCAGCCTTTCGGGCGTGTACCGCTGGAACGAGAGGATCGACGTGTCCGGGCGCTACATCTACGAGACCCGGGATGCGGAGGACTGGGGCTGGAGCGATCAGGTCGTGGGTCCTGCGACACCGGCGGATCCGGCGCAGGCGAGCGCGAGGTATCTTGCCTTTGCCTGGGCCCGGCCGGACTACAGCTCGCAGCTGGTCGTGATGTCGGTCCGCTACAAGTTCTGATCGTCGGTCCTGCAATGCGCGGCGCCCCAGGGCGCCGCTCCTTTTTTTGGGGGTAGGAGATGGTGCAACCCTTGCCGCCGGACATCGAGATCGCGCGTGCCGCGACGATGCTGCCGATCGACGCAATCGCTGCTCGTGCCGGCATCCCCGCGGATGCCCTCATCCCCTATGGCCGCAGCAAGGCCAAGATCGATCGCGCATTCCTCGAGGCGCTCGACGGGCGCCCCGATGGCAAGCTGGTCCTCGTCACCGCGGTCTCGCCGACGCCGGCCGGCGAGGGCAAGACCACGGTGGCGGTCGGTCTCGCCGACGGCATGAACCGCATCGGCTGCAACACGCTGCTCGCGCTGCGCGAACCCAGCCTCGGTCCCTGCTTCGGCATGAAGGGCGGGGCGGCCGGCGGCGGTTTTGCGCAGGTCGTTCCGATGGAGGACATCAACCTGCATTTCACCGGCGATTTCCACGCCATCACAGCGGCGCACAACCTGCTCGCCGCGATGGTCGACAATCACCTGTACTGGTCCAACGATCTGAGGATCGACCCGCGCCGCGTGAGCTGGCGGCGCACCGTGGACATGAACGACCGCAGCTTGCGCGATATCTGCGTCGGGCTGGGCGGCGCGGCGAACGGGCTGGTGCGCGAGGCGGGCTACGACATCACGCCGGCCTCCGAGGTGATGGCGATCTTCTGCCTCGCGCGCGACCTGGCGGATCTCGAACGCCGCCTCGGCAACATCATCATCGGTTATCGCCGAGACCTCTCACCGGTGTACGCGCGCGAGGTGAACGCCGCGGGCGCGATGACGGTGCTGCTGCGCGACGCGATGCAGCCGAACCTGGTGCAGACCCTCGAGAACAACCCGGTGCTGATCCATGGCGGTCCTTTCGGCAACATCGCGCACGGCTGCAATTCGCTGATCGCCACGCGCAGCGCACTGAAGCTCGCCGACTACGTGGTCACCGAAGCGGGTTTCGGCGCCGACCTGGGCGCGGAAAAATTCTTCGACGTCGCGGCGCGCACGGGTGGCCTGCATCCGGATGCCGCGGTGCTGGTCGCCACGGTCCGGGCGCTCAAGATGCACGGTGGCCAGCGCAAGAGCGAACTGGGGCGCGAGAATCTCGAGGCGCTGCGCGCGGGTTGCGCCAACCTCGCGCGCCATGTGCGCAACATCGGGCTGTTCGGTGTGCCGGTCGTGATCGCCATCAACCGCTTCGATGCCGACACCGATGCCGAGATCGCGCTGCTGAAGGAGCAGGCCGCGCGCCTGGGCTGCGAGGCCGTCGAGTCCACGCATTTCCGCGACGGCGGTGCCGGCGCCGAGGCGCTGGCGCGTGCGGTGCAGCGGCTCGCCGATTCGGGGCTCTCGCAGTTCCGCACGCTCTACGACGACGACATGCCGCTGTGGGACAAGGTGTGCTGTGTCGCGCGCACGATCTACGGCGCGGGGAAAGTGGTCGCGGACCAGAAGGTGCTGGACAGGTTCCGGCAGTACGACGCCATCGCCGGCCGCTTCCCGGTCTGCATCGCGAAGACCCAGTACAGCTTTTCCACCGATCCGGGGCTGCTCGGCGCGCCGACGGACCACGCGGTGTCGGTGCGCGACGTGGTGCTCGCCAACGGCGCCGAGTTCGCGGTGGTGCTCTGCGGCGACATCATGACGATGCCGGGACTGCCGCGGCGTCCGGCGGCCGAGGGCATCCGCCTGAACGGGAGCGGGGAGATCGAGGGACTGTTCTGAGGGAGGGCAATTTTCCGGCACCGACGCGACGGGCGCTGCCCGTCGGGCAGCCCGTCGCGCGCGGCGGCGCCGGCATCAGCTGCCGATGGCGCCAGAGCGCTGCGGCAGGATGCGGCGCAGCTTTTCGTGCATCGAGCGGATGGCCTGCTCGGTGCTGTTCCAGTCCATGCACGCGTCCGTGACCGACACGCCGTAGCGCAGCTTCGACAGGTCGGCCGGAATCGGCTGGTTGCCGGCTTCCAGGTTGCTCTCGAGCATCGCGCCCACGATCGAGCGGTTGCCCTCCAGGATCTGGTTCGCGACGTTGTCGAGCACCAGTGCCTGCAGCGCGTGGTCCTTGTTCGAATTCGCGTGGCTGCAGTCCACGACAATGTTCGGCGCGATGCCGGCCTTTTCGAGCTCGCGCTCGCACACCGCCACGTGAACCGAGTCGTAGTTCGGGCCATTCGAGCCGCCGCGCAGCACCACGTGGGCGTGACGGTTGCCGCGGGTGTGGATCACCGCGACCTTGCCCTCGATGTTGATGCCGAGGAAACGGTGCGGACTGTTCACCGATTTCAGCGCGTTGACCGCGACCGTGAGCCCGCCGTCGGTGCCGTTCTTGAAGCCGACCGCGCACGACAGGCCGCTCGCCAGCTCGCGGTGTGTCTGCGATTCCGTGGTGCGCGCACCGATGGCGGACCACGCGATCAGGTCCTGCAGGTACTGCGGCGAGATCGGATCGAGGGCCTCGGTCGCCGTCGGCAGGCCGATGCCGGTGATGTCGATCAGCAGCTTGCGCGCGATGTGCAATCCTTCCTCGATGCGGAAAGAGTCGTTCAGGTGCGGATCATTGACCAGCCCCTTCCAGCCGGTCGTGGTGCGCGGTTTCTCGAAATAGACGCGCATGACCAGGTACAGCGTGTCCTGTACCTCCTCGGCCAGGCGGCGCAACCGGTGCGCGTACTCCATGGCGGCGCCGGTGTCGTGGATGGAGCACGGGCCCACGACCAGGAACAGCCGGTGGTCCTGGCGGTCGAGGATGTCGCGCACGATCCCGCGCGCCGAGCGCACCGTCTCGCTGACCGCGGGCGTGAGCGGCATCTCCGCCTTGAGCTGATCGGGAGTGATCAGCTCCTCGATGGTTTCCACATTGAGATCTTCGAGAGTCCTGTCCGTCATCGGCGACACCAACCTGCCTGTTTCATGTGCTGCGCGGCGCAGCGGGGGCAGGATTATAGCGAATGCGACAGCTCCGATCACTCGCGCCGTTCGCGGCGCCGGGGCGGATCCCGCGCCGCGCCGTCGCCAGCGCCTTGTTCAGCTCGCCAGAGGGTTGCGATGGAAGGCCTCGGGGACCAGTTGCGGGGGCACTGGGCAGAGGTCAGCGGGCGTGGTCGGTCCGTTCGAGTAGGCATGTTCGCCGCAGCCCAGGCCGTCTTCGTCGAACACGAAGAAGATGCAACTGCGCTTGGTGAGTTGCTGCACCGCGCCCGGATCGGCGGGAGCGAAGCCGAACAGCGGCTCGATCAACTCGCCCGGATAGAGTTGGTGGACGATGCCGTCGAGCGCGAGCGTATCGCGCCCCACGGTCAGCTTCTCGACCTCGACATGGATCAGGTAGATGTTGGCCGTGATCAGGCCGTGGTAATGTCGCTCGAGCGCTTCGTAGGACTGCGGCAGGTGCGCGGCGTAAGCGGCACCGGCACCCCAGGCCGTGTAGGACTGGCGCCGGCGCGAGCAGGACGCCATCAGGCGCGCATAGTCCCCGGTCGCCTCGGCGGCAGCATGCTCGATGAAGTTCTGCAGGATCAGGCGCTGGCGGGGGTCCGTCAGCATCGCGAGGTGCGCCTCGGCGACCCGCGCGACGTTCAGCGGATCGAATCG
>OEIV010000476.1_pt1 | contig 21775 bp, 15 predicted proteins | sample 1539231 | NCBI WGS metagenome assembly OEIV01 (sample SAMN03794762, study PRJEB22550) | activated sludge metagenome | feature: wastewater treatment plant; material: activated sludge; isolation source: Wastewater treatment plant of a petroleum refinery complex | place: Argentina: Buenos Aires ... | reverse complement strand
GCCCGCGTGAGGTCACCAAGCGGCCCTGACTGTCGATCACCTCGAGCACCAACGCCGAGGTGGCACCGAGATCGCTCAGGCGCACGGTGAAGCTGCTGCCGTCATTCGGGTTCGGGAACACGGTGAAGCTTGGCGCGTTCGTCGCGCTCATGCTGCGGGCCTGAGCGCTGGGCGGGTTGCTGATGCTCACCGTGCAGACATCCCCGGCCGGACAGAAAGTGGCGGCGTTGTCCAGGCTGGCCTGCACCGTGACGTCGTAGGTGACGCCGTTCTGCAAGGGCAGGGTGGCCCAGTTCAGCACCAGGTTGGTGCTGGTGATGGTGATCTGGCGGACGAAGCCTCCACCGTCGGCCTCGAAGCGGAAGCGGTAGTGCGAGGCACCGGCCACCGGGTAGCAATGCACCTTGTCCGAAGCACCGAACGCACGGGTCACCCCGCACGAGAAATTGGCGTTGTTGGGGTTGTCGATGAGCTTGGTGGTGGGGCAGGTGACGGCCGGGCTGGGGATGCGGAAGCGGCACGCGGGGCCGAACTCGTTGTCCGTTCCGTTCACGCGGCTGCGGATGCGGACGTTGAGCAGGCGGTTGGTGGGCAGCGGCAGGGTGACGATGCTGCTGAGCTTGAGGTGGCAGGCGCGCGTGGCGTTGGCCGGGCCGAACCCACCGCTGGCGGCGTGGCTGCGGAAGATCCGGCGGCTGTAACCGCCATCGGCATCGAAGAACCAGAACTGGTAGCCGTCATCCGTCTGGTCACCCACGGTCCACTCGTCGCTCACGGCCGGGTTCTCGGTGGCCACGATCACGCCGGTGGGCAGCCAATCCTCCTTGTCGCATTGCTGGAAGATGGGTCGGTCGAAGCCCACGGGCACGCAGAAGGGGTTGTTCGCCGTTCCGGTGGCACCATAGCTGCCATCGCTGTCCAGCACACGCTGGCCTTGCTCATCGGCCAGGACGTAGCTGCCCGGTGCGTCAAGGCCATCGCCGAAGCTGTCGAACAGGACCAGCTCATAGCAGCCGTTCGGCAGGCAGCAGCTCTCGGTGATCGTGCTGAGCTGTTGGAAGTAGGGGCCGCCGGAGCAGACCGTCGGACCACCGCCGGCCTCCTGGATCACCCACGTGATCTCGCCCGGATACGTGTCGGTGTTGATGGTCAGGGCCATCTCGTTCTCCGTGCACGGCGGGGGAGGGGTGCAATCCTCGGTGATGCTGCCGATGGTGACGTTGCACTGTGCGTACGTGTCGTGGGTCACCGTGATGGCCACCAGGTCCAGGTTGTTGAAGGTGCCGATGGTGTACACACCGGTGCCGACGGCCGACTCGAAGTCGAAGTTGAGGTCGTTGAAGATGTCCACGGCGGCGCTGCTGCCCAGGTCGGTCACGTTCACCAGAACGTCCCACGTGAAGTCATCCACGCACACCGGGTTCACGGTGAAGGTGGGCGGTTCGCAGAGGCAGAACTGGTTGGTGGCCCCGTTGGCGGCACCCGGGGTGACGCAGCGCAGGCTGAAGTCCACGTTGTTCTGATCGGTGTCCACACCGTCGGGGAAGCGGGAGAGACCTTGCTGCTCGTAGCTCGGGATCAGCGCAGGGTCGTCGTCCAGACCCACACCACTTCCTTCGGTATAGCCGGTGATGTTGCCTTCATAGGTCATGGCATCGATGATCACATCGGTGCTGGTGAGCAGGGCCACGCCATCGGGCGCTCCGTTCTGGATGAGGTTGGTGGCCGGTCCGGACTGGAAGTCGCAGTTGGCGACCGAACTGCCGGTGCCGCAGATCACGAAATAATCGCCCGCGGCAAGGGTCACGTTCGGCAGGTTGAAGGTGAAGTAGGGCAGGTTGGTGCTGCCGTTGATGAGCTGCACCTTGAGGCCGTCGAGCGGGATGGCCGTCGCACCGGTGTTCTTCAGCTCAATGAACTCCAGGGCGTCCGTGCCGTCCTGGTCGTAGTCCACTTCGTTGATCACCAGGCTGGGCAGGTCGTCGTTCAGGATGGTGATCTGTTGGGCGGAAGTGCCCAGGTTGGCCGTTCCACCGGTGACGGACAGCTGAAGGTTCACGGTCTCGTTCGCTTCATAGTCCGGATCACCCGATGTGGGGAAATTGACGGTCTGTGTGAACGGGTAGGTATCGGCAGGGGTGAAGGTGAGCGTGGTGGCGCTGAAGGACGGGTAGTCGCTGGCGCTGGTCGCCGTGCCCGTGAGGAGGTCCGTGATGTCCACGGTGACGTTCGCCACCGGGGCGATGTTCATAGATACACCCACGCTGGCCGTGCCGCCTTCGGCCACCGATTGGCTGGACAAGGTGAAACCAACAATGGGGGTGGGGGCCCCGGCCCCCGTACCCGTGATGGTGATGTCATCCAGGGCGAATTCATCGCGCGACCCTGATCCCCCGGCATCCGCACCGCTCCAACGCACATAGAAGAAGCCACCCGATGGAATGCTGAGGCTGGACACCGTGGTGCTCCGGGTGTTCAGCACGAAGCCCAGGCCATCGGCCGCGAGCGGGCTGGTATAGTCCAGCGCCGGAACGGGCGTGTAGGTCACGTCATCCGTGCTCCAGGAGAAGTTGAAGCTGTTCCCCCGGGGCTGGTCGTTGCGAACCCACAGTTCATAGGCCACGTCCACCGAGGACAGGGTCCCCGGGGTATTGTTCTGGATGCGCAGCGTGAGCGTACCGGGCGCCCAATCGCTGCCACCGGGCTGGATGCCCAGGGAGGAACTGCCGATGTTGGCGTTGGTGAAGGCGTACATGCCTCCGGTGGTCTGGGCTGCCGCCGTGGTGCCTCGGGTATAATCCGTCCCTGCGGTGGTCTGGGTGCCTCCGAAGGCCAGGTTGCCGTTGCTCCAACCGGTGACCGCCCAGGCGTCGCTGTCGAGCTGACCGGCGGCGGGCGAGGATTGGAATCCGGCTCCGGCGAAGACGCCGTCCCCAACGCCGCTGAGCGTGGCATCAAAGGTGATCACCACAGGGCTGCCGGAAGTGGTGAGGCCCAACTGGGCTTGGAGCCCTGCGGGGAACAGGGCGCCGGCCACGGCCAAGGGGATGAGGCCGCGTGTGCGCGAATACAGGTCTTTCATGGGGTCGGGGGATTGGGGATTTCAGGAGGCAAAGCTCGAACGGGAAAGTTAACCGGGATCTGGGGAACCGTTAACCCTGCGGTGCCATGCACCGGATCGGGGCCATCCGCTATTTTGCACCATTCCCGAACCCATGCGCATCACCATTGCCCTCTTTCTCTCCCTGATGGGGACCGCCACCATCGGCCAGACCATCCTGTACTCGGAGAACTTCGAAACGACGCCCACCTTCACGCTGAACACCACGGATGTCGGTTCCAGCGCCGTTGGGGCCAACACCTGGCTGATCAACAACACGTACGCCGGCGGTAATGGGGACGTGGACTGCAGCGGGTTCACCATCACCTTCACCATCCCCTCCACCGCCGGTCAGCCCGGCGGCATCCAACCGGCGAACGGGGGCTACCTCCACACGGCCAGCACGGAGGCCGTGGCCGATGGCATCACGTGCTGTTCGTTCGCCGCTGCGGATGGCTTCTGCACCAACCCCGGCAACCACTTCGCCCGGATGAGCACGGACATCAGCACCGTGGGCCAGACCGATGTGACGCTCTCGTTCTGGTGGCTGTGCAACGGGGGCAACCAGAATTACGGCGAGGTGTACTACAGCACGAACAGCGGAGGGAGCTGGAACCTGATCACCACGCCCATCGGTCAATACCGCAACCAGCCGACCTGGACGCAGCAGAGCATCATGTTGCCGGCCTTCGACAACCAGGCCACGCTGCGGTTCGGCTTCCGCTTCGTGAACGGCACCTCGCTCCTGGGCGGGCAGGATCCGGGGTTCGGCATCGACGACATCCAGGTGAGCGCGGCCGGTGTCCAGCCGAACGCGGTGACCACCACGACGGTGAGCCCCTTGCAGGTGTGCGTGGGCAGCACGGTGCAGGTGGTGTACACGGCCACCGGCACCTGGGGGTCGGGCAACGTGTTCACCGCGGAACTGAGCGATGCCTCGGGCAGCTTCGCCGCGCCGGTCGTCGTGGGCAGCATCGCCGCCACGACCCCGACGCCCATCACGGCCACGATCCCGGTGGGCACGGCGGCGGGCGCTGGCTACCGCATCCGGGTCACGGCCAGCACGCCGGCCACCACCGGGTCAGCGAACACCCAGGACATCACGATATCCAGCGGCAACAACGCCGGGGCCGGAGGCAACATCTTCATCTGCAAGAACACGGGGCTCTACACCTTGCTGAACGAGCTGACGGGCACCCCCGACAACTGCGGCACCTGGACGGGACCGAACGGCAACCCCTTCAACGGCATCTTCAACTCGGCGAGCGACCCGGGCGGCTGCTACACCTACACGGTGGCCTGCAGCGTGGGCTGCCCGTCGGACGACACGGACCTCTGCATCACGCTCATCGATGGGGCGAACGCCGGCCAGGACGCCACGGCCGCCGTGTGCAACGCCGATGGGGCGCAGAGCCTGTTCCCCTTTGTGGTCGGTGGCGACCTCACGGGATTGTTCTTCGATGGAGCGACGCCACTGGTCGAGACACCGCTGGCCGCAGCGACCTACGACCTCACCTACGTGGTCTATGGCCAGGGACCATGCCCCAACGACACGGCCTCCTTGGTGCTTGTCGTGGCGGACAGTGCCTGGGCGGGGACGGGCGGAACGGTCACCTTGTGCGTGAACGACCCGGCCACGGCGCTCTTCGGCCTGCTGACGAATGCTCCGGATCCGGGGGGCGTTTGGACGGACCCGAACAACGTGATCAGCAGCGGGGTCTTCCTGCCCGGGGTGTCCCCGGTCGGGTTGTACACCTATTCAGTGACCGCCATGGCGCCATGCCCGACCGATGAGGCGGTGTTGGCCGTGGTGGTGGACCCTTGTCTCGGCCTCGCCGAGAGCGAAGGGGGCGATATTGGCCTTCGGGTTCGGACGGACGGAGAGGTGGTGACGCTCTCGTGGGCCTCGCAGCATGCTGACCTCGGGATTGAGGGCGTGGACGCTACAGGAAGGATGGCACCGGTCGAGATCATGGCGGTCCAACCGGGTCAGGTCCGTTTGGGCGTGGCGTCCCTGACCATGGGCGCGTACACGGTGGTGTTGACCGATGGTGCGGTGCGGAGCGCGGCCCGCTTCGTGATCGCACGGTAGGGCGCACGGGGATCGTGGAAGGATCGTGGAAAACCCATGGGGATCCGCATCCTTCGCCCCTGGTACTTTGTGGCCGCCTTGGAGCCGTGCGCCGAGGTCGTGTTCGGGCCACGGGCCGCAAGGCCGACCTGGTAAGAGGTGTGGACCGGACAGCACAAGCGGGCCAGCCACGCTTGTACGGACCGAAGCAGTACCGGGGATCCCGATCGCAAGAACGGTCCCGGTGGTGTGAAGCGCAGGTGAAGAGGGCGTGAACCGGGGATCAAGGTCCACGGAACGCGTGAGCAGGGGGCGCCGAACGGGCGCCCCCTGCTTCGTTCCTGCCCGCTACGATCGGCGCGGGATGCGGGAGCATGCTGGATCATCCGACACGATCGATCGTGGATAAGTGCGGGACCCCTTGGCCTGTAAAGGGGCCGGGGGGGCGGATACATTTGGTCAGCAACGTTCCTTGATCGGATGAAGAAGAAAGACCGGAAGATCTTCGTGCTGGACACCTCGGTGATCCTTTACGACCACTCGGCCATCGAATGCTTCCAGGAGCATGACGTCGCCGTCCCCATCCAAGTCCTAGAAGAACTTGACACCTTCAAGAAAGGCAACGACACCATCAACTACGAGGCGCGGGAGTTCATCCGGCACCTCGACGGCATCGCGCAGCGCGACCTGTTGACGGATTGGATACCGCTGAACGGCCCCGGCAAGGGCAAGCTCAAGGTGGTGGCCAAACACGACCTCAATGGCGTGGACGCCACCAAGGTGTTCCAGGACGGCAAGAACGACCATCAGATCATCAATGCGGCGCTGACCCTTCAGCGTCAGCACAAGGACCGCAAGGTGGTGCTGGTGAGCAAGGACATCGCCCTACGGCTGAAGGCCAAGAGCCTCAACATCGTGGCCGAGGACTACCTCACCGGCAAGGTGCAGGACATGCAGCACAAGCTGTACACGGGCCGCACGGTGTTGGATGACTACAACGAAGGGCTGATCGACACCTTGTTCGAGCAGGGCAGCCTGCCTGTGGATGACCTGGGGATCAAGCGTCCCCGTGGGAACCAGTTCTTCATTCTCCGACACAAGAAGAAAAGTATCCTGGCCAAGTTCGACCCGCGCACGGGACTGGTGGGAAGGGTGGAGAAGCAGCATGTGTTCGGCATCGGCCCCAAGAACGCCGAACAGGCGCTGGCGATGAGCGCGTTGCTCGACCCGGAGATCAAGCTCGTGACCTTGCAGGGGGCCGCGGGTACGGGCAAGACCCTGTTGGCCCTGGCCTGCGCCCTGGAGCAGCGGCGGATGTACCGGCAGATCTATGTGACCCGCCCGGTGGTCCCGCTCAGCAACAAGGACATCGGCTACCTGCCGGGCGACATCCAGAGCAAGCTGGACCCCTACATGCAACCGCTGTGGGACAACCTGAAGCTCATCAAGGGACAGTTCGAGAAGCACGACAGCACCCCGAAGCGCATCGATGAGATGCTGGAGAACGAGAAGATCGCGATCGCACCACTGGCCTATATCCGAGGTCGCAGCCTCAGCAACATCTTCTTCATCGTGGATGAGGCGCAGAACCTGACGCCCCTGGAGGTGAAGACCGTGATCAGTCGGGCGGGGGAGGGCACCAAGATCGTGTTCACCGGGGATGTCCACCAGATCGATTCGCCCTTCCTGGATGCCGAGAGCAACGGGCTGAGCTACCTGATCGACAAGGCCAAGGACGACCCCTTGTTCGCTCACATCACACTGGAGAAAGGGGAGCGGAGCCCGTTGGCGAACCTGGCGAACGAGCTGCTGTAGAGCGGGTGAAGGACACGAACGGGGTCATCCCTCTCCGTGCCGTACCCATGCGCGGTCCTCGCCCCCGGAGGATGCCGGCGCGTCAACTCATCGCGTCACACCGGCGCGCGCGAACCATCCGGTCGAGCCGCTCCTCCATGTAGCCGGAACGGTGGACCCGTTCAGAAGAGTTCCTCGACCTCGATGAACTGGAAATCCAGCCCGAAGAACCGCTGGTAGTCCTTGCCGGTCTCGGCCATCTCCTCGTCGCCTGTCTCGAAGTGCCAGTTCACATGCACGCGCTGACCGCGCTCGTTCACCGCGTTGAGGCGGTCGAAGATGTTGTAGAGGTGCTTGCTGCTGCTGGTGTCCAGATAGTCCAGCTTCATGTTCACCGTGGTCTCCTCGCGCGGGGCCCGGAGGTACTCGTCCAGCCAGCGGTAGACCCTGCTGTAGAACTGTTCGGAGTTGGCAGGCAATGAGCGCCCTACGAATTCCAAGGTGCCCTGCTCCAGGTCCATGTCGATCTGGGGCGAGGTCTCGGTGCGATCGATGTGCAGCAGTTTCGTGGCCATGATGAGCGCGACGAAACTACCAGCCCGGTGACCGGTCCGGTCGGGGTGACCGGTTGCGATGCCAACAGGGGGGCGTGAACAGCGGGGCGCTAACGACCCCGGTATTCCGTCAGGATCTCCTGGTCGCTGGGGAGCACGATCTCGGTGTCGTTCACCCGGCGTACCCAGTACAGGTACTTTCCGGTGCCCTGACAGGCGAAGGCGGTCAACACCTCGTTGGGCGCCAACGCTTTCACCGGAAACGTCCGCCAGGTCCCGTTCTTCTCCTGCATCGCCACCTTCACTTCCACGAGCTGTGGGCAGGTGTTCTGCAGCTCAATGCGGTAGGTGCCGCTGAAGTCACGCTTGTAGCCTTCCTTGTAGAACTCGCACTTCTCACAGGGCCGCCCCCAAGCGGATGACGACTTCACGATGCAGTCGTTGACGTCCATGTCCTGGGCCAGCGCGCCTGCGGCGAGACCGATGGCGATGATGATCGTGGAGAGACGGTTCATTTGCAGCGGTTGTTGGTGAGGATGATGCGGGCCTCGGCATTCCCCATGCGCTGGCTGGTGCGCCAATCCTTGCAGGCCCCGGCCGGATCACCTGCCCCTTTTCGGGTCCAACCGCGGTTGTTATAGGCCTCCTCGTTCCTGGGGTCCAGGGCGATGACATGGTCGAAGTCGCGCATCGCCTTTTCGTACTGGTGGAGCTTGTTGTATGCACTTCCCCGGCTCGTGTACGCCCAGAGGTGGTCCGGCCTGCGGGAGATCACCGCGCTGAAGTCGGCCACGGCAAGCTCGTAGCGTTTGGTGAGGGAGTGGCAGAAGCCGCGCTGCAGGTAAGCGTTGAGGTGCTCGGTGTCCTGATCGAGCACCTTGGTGAAGAGAGCGATGGCTTCGTCATACGCCCCCCGCTGATAGGCACGTTCACCTTCCGAGTAAAGGGCATTGACGGTAGCGTCATCGGACCTGCCGGCGAGGGCAAGGTCCTGCGCCTGCGTGGCCTGGGCCACGATGAATGCAGCGGATAGTGGAAGGATGAGGCGGTTCATGGTCATGATCGGTCGGTCACCTTTTACGTTGCGGACGGGCATGGGTTTCGGCCTCCTTGAGTGCGATGGCATGCTGGGCCTCGCTCACCAAGGCGCTGAGCAGTCCGATCGCCTGGGCGCCATCCCTGTCACCCGCAGCCACGGGGAAAACACTGCGCCCGGTATGGCGGATGACGTTCATCCGGAACACCTCCTTCTCGATGCAATTCGCATGGTCCGAAGCGCAGGTCATCACCACGGCCGCCTCCTCTTCGGAGTACTTGAACCCCGCAGTGTCCAGGAACTCGATGTAGACCACGTCCTGGCGGAAATGCCCGGTATGGTCGAACAGGTCGGCCACCAGGCGGTCCTCCTGATCGATCTTGAACCGGACCGACCCTCCATAGAGCGCATTGAGCTCCTGCAGAATGGTGATCGGCGATCGGGCCTGGATCAGGGCGGCGGAGAAGAACAGGAACAGACTGAACGGTGCGCGCATGACCGGGAACTTGGATGGCCCCTCTTACGTACACGCGGCTGCCGGGTTCCCTGTCCGGTACCGTTCCATGCGGCACGCACCCACGCTCCTCCTTCTTCTGTTCAGCGTACTCCTGACGTCCATGACGTTCGCTCAGCGGGCATTCACCATCACCGGTCGGGTGAAGGTGGAGGGCGGTGGGCTGGAGAACACGAAGGTGGTCGTTTACAAGAACGGCGAGAAGGACCGGGTGATCACCAGCGGGCTGGGCAAGTTCAACCTGGACCTGGCGCTCAATGCGAACTACGTCCTGAGCTTCGAGAAGGACGGCTTCGTCACCAAGAAGCTGGTGTTCGACACGAAGGTGCCGGCGGATGCGGCGGCCAACGGATTCTCCCCCTTCGAGTTCGCCGTATCGCTCTTCAAGCAATACGATGACATCAACATCGTGGTCTTCAACCAGCCTGTGGGCATGATCCGGTACGAGGCCTCGGTGGATGACTTCGACTACGACACGGACTACACCAAGAGCATCCAGTCCCAGCTACAGGCGGTGATGGAGCAGGTGGAGGAGAAGCAGGCCGAGGAACAAGAGGCGGCGAAGGAGGAAGAGAAGAAGGCCGCAGAGGCTGCAAAGGCCAAAGCCCAGGCCGAAGCGGAGGCAAAAAAGGCCGCCGAGACAGCGGCCAGGGAGGAGGCCAGGCGGAAGGCCGCGGAAGAAGCGGAGGCCGCGCGACTTGCGGCTTCCGAGCGCAAGGCTGAGGCGGAGCGCAAAGCGGCCGAGGCCCGCAAGGCCGAGGAGGAGCGCAAGGCCGCGGCTGCGGCGGCCAGGTCCGAGCCAACGCCGAAACCCACCCCGGTGGTGACGGCCAAGGAGGAGCCGCCTCCACCACCGCCCGCACCCCGCGTGACCCGAAACGCCCTTGCCGCCCGTGTGGTGGAAGGGGAGGACGGACGTCGTCCGCAGGCCCCGGTCGTAGGGGAGGAGGGATCGCCCGTCCGGCCGGCCCAAGCACAACATGGAACAGAGGAGCGGCCGGAGGAAGCCGTGCCTGTGGCCGCGACCGTCCGAGAGGAGCAGTTGGTCGTGGAGCCCAACAAGGTGATGACCGTGATCCGCCTGGAGCGTGAAGGGGTGAGCACCGAGTTCAAGCGCATCGTGCACAAATGGGGCGGCATCTACTACTTCAAGAACGGCGACAGCTGCACCCGTGAGGTCTATGAAAGCGAAGCCCTGGCGACCGCGGAGTGACCGCAGGTGACAGGCCTGTGAGGCGGGTAACTTAGCGGGGTGATCGTTGGGTTGACCCTTTTGGCGGCCCTGGCCGTGGGTTACACCGCCCTGTGCTTGGTGTATTACCTGCTGCAGGAGCGGCTCATCTTCGTCCGGCATCCGCTCTCGCGGCGGTACAGGTACCGGTTCGGCCATGCGTTCGAGGAACGATGGATCACCGGGTGCGACGGAGCCGAACTGCACGGTCTCTACTTTCCCACGGAGAATGCCGTGGGCGTGGTGCTCTATTTCCATGGAAACACGGGCACCCTGCGGCGTTGGGGTAAACGGGCGCCACGGTTCACCCGGTCAGGGCATGCCGTGCTGATGCCCGAACCACGGGGGTATGGAAAGAGCAAGGGGCGTTTAAGTGAGAAGGCCCTCCTGGCCGATGCCCTGCTCTGGTATGACCATTTGCGTTCCACATGGCCGGAGGATCGGATCGTGGTGTACGGCCGATCGTTGGGAAGTGGGTCAGCGGTGCCGGTGGCCGCACAACGGCATCCCAGGACCCTCGTGCTGGAGTCGCCCTTCGCCCGGCTGATCGATCCAGCGCGGAACTACTTTCGTTGGCTGCCCTACAGGCTGCTGCTGAACTACCGGTTCGCCAACGACATCGCGATCAGACGCGTGCAATGCCCGGTCTGGATCTTTCATGGCGAACGGGACGGTGTCGTGCCCATCGCCAGTGCGCTCAGGCTCTACGCATCCGTCCCGACCAATGTGGAACGCCAGATGATCGTGTTCCCGACAGGACATCACAACGATCTGGCGCGTTTCGCCCGGTATCACCGCATTCTACGGAAGCTGCTCGACGACGAACGAGAAGGGAGGGACGACCTGGCCGGCCCAGGTGCAGTTCCAGAGCTCCGATGAGTGAGATGGGCGCTCCATGTGCTCGAAAGCTGTTGCGAACGAACAACATATGTATGGCCATGCATATGTTTCGGTGCGCTCTCTATCCGGATATTTAACTGAACATCACTGAATTGGTGAGGGAGCTTGACCCACGATGATCGTCTTGAGAGGTAAGACATGGAGGTTGCGAACAGCTGTAACAGACTGATCTTCTGTTACATACATCGGACGCTCCGAACGGTCAATATATGTATGGCCATACATACATCCGGTCCCGAAGCATTGGTAGCCGACCTCTCCGCCCGACCTATCTTCGCCGCCCATCTGTAACCACCCATGATCATCCGCTCCCTGTTGACCGCCGTCGTTGTCGTCCTGCTCACGGCCTGTTCCAATGAGGTCACCGGCCAGAAGGGCCGCAACGCCCCGCTCAAGTCGAACATCGACTCGGTGAGTTATGGCATCGGCACCGACATCGGCCACAACATGAAGTTGAGCGGACTGGATTCCCTCAATGTGGACGCCATGGCCATGGGCATCCGCGACGGGTTGGACAGCGCAGAACGGATCAACGCCGACAACGTGCGGGCCCTTGTGCAGGCATACATGCTCGCCGCCCAGAAGAAGGTGATGGAGCGCGAGCAGAAGGAGGGAGAGGAGAACCTCCTGAAGGGAGAGGCTTGGCTGGCGGAGAACGGCAAGAAACCAGGCATCACCACCACGCCTTCCGGACTTCAGTATGAAGTGCTGCAGGCCGGCACGGGTCCCAAGCCGACCGCTGAGGACGTGGTGAAGGTGAACTACCGGGGCACCTTGCTGGACGGCACGGAGTTCGACAGCTCATACAAGCGCGGGCAGCCGGCCATGTTCGGCGTGGGCAATGTGATCCCGGGATGGGCGGAAGCCATTCAGCTCATGTCCGTTGGTTCCCGCTATAAGCTCTTCATCCCTGCCGGACTGGCCTACGGCAACAGCCGCGGTCCCGGAGGCGACCTTCCGCCGAACAGCACCCTGCTGTTCGAGGTGGAGCTGCTGGAGATCGTGCCCCCGGCCCAGGGACGCTAAGCGTCAGGGCCAGGTGGTAGAGGTCGCCAATGTGTGACCGCTTCGAAGAACTGGTTGCTTGATCCCTCACCTGCCCACAGGTGAGGTGAGGTGGCCTTCCCGGTCTTGCTCGGGTTCTGCGCGAAGTGGTCCTTCAGGAACCGCAGAATGACGACCTCGCGCAACTCCGTCGCGCCGGTCTTTCCAGGCAGGTAAACGTGGTGCCCCGGCACCCAGCAGAGCACGCGGTCCCCGTTGTCGGGCAGCCGTTCCATGATGCTGATCCACCCGTCGCTCACGGGGCCAAGGTAACCGGTGTTCCGGGGAGCTTAGACCAGCACAGGTCGGTTGGGTCCAAGGACCAGGCCGATGAGCTGCTCACCGGCCGTCCGCAGCGCGTCATGTGTCGGGGCCTCCGGTCGTGCGGCCAGCTTTTCCACCTCCTTTTTCACCAGGAAGGTGATGAGGTCATCGTGGATGTCGAGACCGGAGGCGGTGACCCGCCCCTTGTCCGCCACGACCCAATGCCAAAGCAAGGCGATGGCCAGTCGAACGCTGCTGCGGTCATGTGTGCGACCGTCGAGCTCGATCCTCGACGCGCCGGTCGCCATGGCCGACAGGCCGAGCAGGCCGGTGCGGACGGCGCGTACCAGTCCGTCCACGGAGATGTCCCCCGCCGGTCGGCGTATCAGGTCGCTCACCGCAATGTTCTCTCGCCGTTGCACCGCGAACTGATGGCTGGCCCCCATGTGCTTGTTGAACTCGGCCATGGCTGCGTTCACCAGGCCCGGATGGGCCATCAGGGTCCCGTCCATGCCCAGGGCGGCCTCATGTTCCTTGTCGTTGAGCATTTCCAGGAGGGCTGGTTTAGGACGTCCATGCCCCGACGGGGGGAGCCCATGTCCGGGTGTGCCCAAGGCGTGCGCGCCTCGTCGATGGCAGGTGCCGATCACGGTGCGCGCCAGCGATTCCAGCATGCCGAGGTCCATTCCGAACCGTTCGCGGTCGGGGAACACGCCGCTTTCCCGGCTGGTGAACAGGGCGATGTGATCGGCCACGTATGCCGCATTGTCCAGTGCCAGGCCGCCGGCATGCGGGGCGAGCTCGAAGAGGATCTCCTCAGACTCGAGGGCCCCGATCACGTTGTCCACGAACACGGTGGCCCTGATGCTGCCCCGATCGAGTCCGAGGCTTTCCTCCAGGGCGTCGAACACATCGTTCCATAGCCGGGCCTCCAAATGCCCCTGGACATCGCGCAGATACACATGAATGCTGCGTTGGCGCTCCAGCAGTGATGCGCCGTGGTGATGAACGAGCATGACCAGGTCGAAGAGGCCGGCCCATACCGGGCGCCCCCCATGGCGGACCATGGACTCCGTGGCGCCCAGGGGACGAAGGGCCACGGCCAATCGTGTCGTGTTGGAGGCATGGGGGCGGATCCGGCCGCCTTCGGGCGTGATGCGACTGAGCCGTCCCTTCGCTGCACGGCCGATGGCCCGATGGGCACGCAGCAGGTTGGCCTTGTGTCCGGCGGCCAGATCGAAAAGATCCGCGATGTAGGTCTTCGTACCTGAGTTCAGGCCTGCGATGATGCTCTGCCGATCGGCCGGGCCGATCACCTCCACCCGGCGCTCCATCCAGTTGGCGGGCATGGGGTCCACACACCAGTCCGCCTCGCGGATGTGCTGGGTATCGGCCAGCTGTTCCACATCACCCGCCGCCATACGATCCCTCCGCACCACGCGCTCATCCATCAGGCGCTCGATGCGTGGCGCGAACCGTGCCTCCAGCCCTGTCAACAGGTCCAGAAGGGAAGGGGTCAGGGCCGGATCGGTGGACGCAACGCGCTGAGGAGGCATGGTCAGGATGACGGGATGGTGCATGGTATCGACGAAATGGCGGGATCCGTCGACGAATCTACCGCGTGGTCAGACCGACTGTCAAGCAGCACGATGGACGCTACGCGGGTGATGGTCGTCGAGCGCAACGGAGGATGGGGCTCCAACGACGGCCTGCGGTTGCAGATCGCGGACGTACTTTTGGCCGCCCTGCCCGGTGCCCACGGAACGGCATCGGGCACCCAAGCCGACCGGCATGCGGAGAACAACCACCCTTCTTCTGGCCCCAATGCTCGCCATCCCGCTCACCGCGCAGAAAGGCGCCATCACGTTCACGGAGTTCGACCTTGACAACGGCCTTCACGTCATCGTGCACGAGGATCACGGCACCCCGATCGTGGCGGTGAGCGTGATGTACCACGTGGGCAGCAAGGATGAACGACCTGATCGGCGTGGATTCGCCCACTTCTTCGAGCACCTGCTGTTCGAGGGATCGGCGAACATCGGTCGCGGGGAATTCAGCAAGCACGTGGAGAAGGCCGGCGGTGTGCTGAACGCGAACACCAACGGCGATCGCACCTACTACTACGAGGTGCTGCCCAGCAATCAACTTGAGCTCGGGCTCTGGCTGGAGAGCGAACGCATGCTCCATGCCCGGGTGGATCAGAAGGGGATCGACACCCAGCGCGAGGTGGTGAAGGAGGAGCGCCGTCAGCGCTACGAGAACCAACCATATGGGAGCATCCTGATCGAGGTGCTGAAGCGGGCGTATACCGTCCACCCGTATCAGTGGCCCACCATCGGTTTCATGGAGGACCTGAACGCAGCCAGCGAGCAGGACTACATCGATTTCTACAAGACCTACTACGTGCCCAACAATGCCGTCCTCGTGATCGCCGGCGACGTGAAGGCGGCGGATATGCGCAAACTGGTCGAGAAGTACTTCGCCGCCATTCCCCGTGGGAAGGACATCGTGCGTCCCACCGCCGTGGAGCCTCAGCTCAAAGGGGAGGTACGCGACGTGGTGCATGATCAGATCCAGCTTCCGGCGGTGGTGCAGGCCTATAGGATCCCGGCGTACGGCACGGCCGATTTCTACGCGGTGGACATGCTGAACCGCCTGCTGAGCAACGGCAACAGCTCCCGCTTGAACGTGGAGCTGAAGGACCGCGCACAAAAGGCGCTCTATGTGGGCGCGTTCAGTTTCCCGTTCGAGCATCCCGGTCTGGCGATCGCGTTCGCCATCGCCAACATGGGGGTTGCGGCCGAGGAGTTGGAGAAGGCGATGGACGCGGAGTTCGCCAAGGTGAGAGAAGGGATGGTCCCACAGCCCGAGCTGGACAAGCTCAAGGCGCAGCTTGAAACGGAGTTCGTGCGCGACAACAGCCGGGTGGCCGGTGTGGCCTCGAACCTGGCCACTGCCCACACCTTCCTTGGCGGCGCTCAGATGGCCTCCCGGGAACTGGAGCGCTACCTGTCCGTGACCCCGGAGGACCTGCAGCGGGTGGCCAAGGAGTACTTCTCGCCGGATGCGCGGGTGGTGCTGCATTACCTGCCCAAGAACCAGAAGCCGTGATCATGCGCCCCGCCTTGTCCCACCCTTTCATGGCCGGCCTGCTTCTGGCCGCCTTCACCCCTTGCATTCCGATGAACGCCCAGGTCGACCGCAGCAAGCCGCCCCGACCGGCTCCGGCCCCCGCCGTGAATGTGGGGCAGCACACCACCTTCCTGCTCGAGAACGGCATGCGGGTGATCCTGGTGGAGGACCATCAGCAGCCGCTGGTGAGCGTGCAGGTGCGGTTCGACATCGAACCGGTGCTGCAGGGTGACAAGACGGGATACATCGACCTCATGGGCGAGGTCCTTGCTGCCGGCACATCGGCCATGGACAAGGAGACCCTCGACCGCACGGTGGACCAGCTCGGTGGGGACCTGAGCACAACCAGTGACGGGGTGTACGCCTCCTGCCTGAAGAAGAACTTCAGTGCGCTGTTCGATGTGGTGCATGCCGTGGTCACCACCCCCAGCTTTCCGGAGGCCGAGTTCGAGAAGGCGCGCAAGCGCATGCTGAGCGGGCTGCAGAGCCGGAAGGATGACCCGGACGGCATCGCGGACGTCGTGGGGCGTGTGCTCACCTTCAGCAAAGGCTATCCCTATGGCGAGATCCCTACGGAAAAGAGCGTGGCGAAGGTGGAGCGCAAGCACCTCGAAGCGTACTACAAGCGGTTCTTCCGGCCCGAAAAGGCGTATCTGGTGTTGGTGGGCGATCTGACCGAACAGGAGGCCAGGCAGGCGGCGGAGAAACGGTTCGGTCCCTGGCGCCCGGCACCGGCGGCCGTTTCCACGGATGCCAACGGTCAGGAGGTCGTCGACGGGCTTGGATCCGTCGTGCGACCGACCAAGACGCCGAAGCCGTCGCGTGTCCGGCGTGTGGCCATCGTGGACCGTCCCGGTGCGCCCCAATCGGTGGTCCGGGTGGTGTTCCCGGTGGACCTCAAACCGAACGACCCCATGGCGCTGGCCGGGCAGGTGATGAACACCGTTCTTGGCGGAGGCGTGTTCAACGCCCGCCTGATGCAGAACCTGCGCGAGGACAAGGGGTACACCTACGGCGCGTACAGCAGCCTTGATGCCGACCGGTACTGCGGCCATTTCAGTGCCGGGGCCAGCGTGCGCACCGAGGTGACCGACAGCGCGGCGAACGAGATGGTGTTCGAACTGGAGCACATGCGGCTGAACGGGGTGAAGCCCGACGAACTGGCGCTGGCCAAGAGTTTCATGGCCGGAAGCTTCGCCCGGTCGTTGGAGGACCCACGGACCGTGGCACGCTTCGCCCTCAACACCTACTTGTACGACCTGCCGAAGAACCACTACGCCACCTACCTCAAGCGGCTCGATACCGTGAGCGCCGCTAGCGTCATGGCCGCCGCCGAACGGTTCCTGCACCCGGACCATGCCGCCATCCTGGTCGTGGGCGATATGGAACGGATCGGCAACAAACTGGTCCCGTTGAGCTTCGAACGGGGCCTGTTGCAGCTGGACGAGAACGGTGATCCCTACCGGGAGGAACTGGGCCCCGTACCCGCCGGGGTCACTCCGCAGACCGTGCTGGAGGCATACTTCAAGGCCATCGGCGGGCGCGAGGCCGTGGAAGGGGTCCGCAGCCTCAAGCGGAGCATGAGCACCACCATCATGGGCATGCCGGTCACCGTCACCGAGTGGAACGCCGAACCCGACCGGTACGCCATGGAGATGCGAAGCGGGACCATGCTCCTCCAACAGGTGCGCTGCGATGGAACGCGCGCGAAGCGGTCCGGCCCCGAAGGCGCGGAGGAGATCATCGAAATGGAACTGGAGGAGATGGAGATGAACGCGCCGCCCTTCCCGGAACTGCACTATGCCAAGATGGGCCGCTTGGTCCTGCCGGGGACCGCACAGGTCAATGGGGAGCCGGCGTACAAGCTGATGGTGATGACGGACATGGGTTCGACCTTTTCCGAGTTCTACAGTGTGGCCTCTGGCCTCAAACTGCGCCGGGAGGAGATGAAGGCCACCCCGGAAGGCACCATGAAGGTCTCCTCCGAATGGAAGGACTATCGCGCGGTGAAGGGCGTGCTCTTCCCGCACCTCATCGTACAGAAAGGCCCGGTCGACATGTCCCTGTCGGTGACGGAGATCCTGGTGAACGGGGCTTCGGACGCCAAGCACTTCACCGTGGAGTAGCCGCTCATGCGGCTGACCTGCCAGCGCCGCGAACGGACGGCATGTCCTTTCGAGCGAAGCTCCACATGTGTTGAACGGACCTTGGAGCGTGATCATGAGCACACGGTGGGGCAGGCGCCGGCGCGGTCACCGGTCCGGAGTTGATGAGCGACGTGCTGTGGATAAAACACCCGCAGGTCATTGCGCCTGCCAGGTGGCCGGAACTACATTGAACGAAATTCCGGAACCCATGCGGTACATGATCACGTTTCCGGCCCTGCTCGCACTGAGCATGGCCCCGGTCGTTCAGGCACAGCCGGGCTGCAGCGAAGAGCTCACCCTGACCCTTCGCACGGATGTTGACGCTTCGCAGACATCCTGGGAGATCACCCTCGGGGGCACTTCAACGGTCCTGTGCTCCGGTGGCGGCTATACACCGAACACGCTGTTGAACCTTTCCTGCTGCGTGGATCCGGGGTGCTACTCCCTTCGGATCTACGACAGCTTCGGTGACGGGATGAACGCGAACGGCTATTACATCCTTAACGATGTGGACGGTGAGCGCATCATCGACAACCGGAGCAACGGCGACTTCGGCTTTGTGAGCACGGTGGCCAACAATGCCCCGTTCTGCGTACCCATCGGTCCCGACCGCTTGATCGAGGCGCTCTGCGACCGCAGCGATCTCATTTACGGCAACCTGTTGATCGCGCATCCCGAACCGGCCGTCGTGGCCGCCTACCAACCCGGTGTGCAACTGGCCCTTCAGGACCCCGGCTACGGCTACCAGTTCTGGCTGTTCGACCCCAACGGCAGCTACTCCCGCCGGGTGTACATCCACAACGGCAGCTACAACGGTTGGACCTCGAACGACCCGGAGCGGGCCTCATACCTCAACTATGCCGGGTGGGAGGCGCTGCGGGGGCCCAGGGAGCATTGGTGGATTGGGGGGCGCCGCGGGGGGACCGGGGGGGTGTCCCGGGGGTCCGGCCCCGCCTGTCGGATCTATCTCAACCCGGAGAAGCCACCCTGCAACACCACTCGTTTGGTGGATCGGCCGAACGACCCGAAGTTCTCCTGCGGGGTCACCCGGATCTTCGGTGGAAGCGACCGGCTGTATGCCTTCAAGCGGGTGAGCGCCGACCGGTATCAGTTCGAGTTCAGCAACACGGGCTCCGGTTACCTGCGTCGGATCTCGTTGCCCACATCCGGCGTCATCCTCAATTGGGTGACACAGCCTTTGGTGGCCGGCAACACCTACAATGTGCGCGTACGGATCAGCTACGATACCGGGCAGAGCTGGTGCAACTGGGGTCCGAGCTGTTGGGTGGCCATCGGAACCACACCGGGGGACGACGGTCGGGAGAAGGTCCTGACGCCCGAGACCGGCCTGCTGTGGCCGAATCCCACGGACGGGTCGCCCGTGCAGGTCTCGCTGGGTGACGGATGGGTCCAGGACATGCCGTTGGAGCTGCAGGTGCTCGCAAGCGACGGGCGGATCCTCCTGCAGCAACGCCACAGCTCGGTGATCGATGGTCAGGTCGCTCAACTGGATATGGCCGGGCTGGCACCGGGCCTTTACATCGTACGGTTGAGCCAGGGTGAACGCCTCGCGCAGGAGCAGCTCCTGATCCGCTGAGCACCACCGGCGATCGAAGGCCTCCGGTGAACCCGGGGGCCTTCATCGTTCCTTGAACGACCGGCGCCAAGCTGGGACCGGGTGGCCGGGCGAAGTTCCATCGCACGCCACATCCCAGCGGCGAGGGTGGGACCGGCCGAGCTTTTCGCCACCTTCACCGGATCCATCCCGCTCCCATGCGCCACCTCTTCGCCCTTTCCATCCTGTGCATGGCCGCCCCTGCGCTGGCCCAACGCAGCTACACCTATCGTTCAGTGCCCGGGGACCTCACCGACACGCGCATCTACACCTTGGACAACGGCCTGGAGGTGTGGCTGAGCCGCAACCCGGATGCACCACGGGTGCAGACGAACATCGCCGTACGGGCCGGAAGCAAGAACGACCCGGCCGACGCCACCGGACTGGCCCATTACCTGGAGCACATGCTCTTCAAGGGCACCTCCCGGATCGGAACGTCCAACTGGCCCGAGGAGCAGCGGCTGCTGAAGGCGATCAGCGACCAGTACGAACTACGTCGCAACACCAGGGACGAAGCGAAGCGGGACGCCATCTATCGAACGATCGACAGCCTCAGCCAGCTCGCCGCGGCGCTGGCGGTGCCCAACGAGTATGACAAGATGGTGAAGAGCATCGGCGCGCGGGGCACGAACGCATACACCAGCACCGAGCGCACCGTATACATCAACGATGTGCCCAGCGATGAACTGGAGAAGTGGATGATGATCGAGAGCGAGCGCATGCAGGAGTGCGTGCTGCGGCTCTTCCACACGGAGCTGGAGACCGTGTATGAGGAGTTCAACCGGAGCCAGGACAACGATGGTCGGCTGGCCTATACCAAGAAGAACGAACTCCTCTACCCGCACCACCCGTATGGCACGCAGACCACCATCGGCACGGGCGAGCATCTGAAGGACCCCAGCATGGAGAAGATCCATGCCTTCTTCGAGGCTTGGTATGCGCCCAACAACATGGCGGTGGTGCTGGCGGGCGACATCGATCACGACCGGACGATCGCGTTGGTGGACAAATACTTCGGCGGCTGGACCCGGCGCGAGGTGCCCCGCTTCGAACACGCCCCGGAGCGCCCGCTGAACGGGCCCGTGGTGGCGGAGGTCACCGGTCCGGATCGGGAGTGGGCCACGCTTTCATGGCGGTTCAAGGGGACCGGAAGCAGCGATCCGCTGATGCTCGAGTTGGTGGCCGGCCTGCTGAGCAATGGTCAGGCGGGCCTGTTCGACCTCAACCTGGTGCAAGCGCAGCGTGTTCTCGATGCCTCGGCCTACGCCATGGAACAGGCCGACCACAGCGAGTTCAACGTGCGCATCGAACCCCGTGACGGGCAGACACTGGAGCAGGCCCGCGACCTTGCCTGGGAGCAGATCCGGCAGCGGGCGGCCGGTGACTTCGATGACTGGCTCATCGGCGCCGTGGTGAACGACCTTAAGGTCCAGCGCATCCGCCAGTGGAGCGACAACAACGGACGGCGTGCCGCGGCCATGACCGATGCCTTCATTCTGCGCAAGGACTGGAAGGAGGTGCTGGCCGAGCACGACCGCATGGCCGCGATCACCAAGGACCAAGTGATGACCTTCGTGAAGGAACGGCTCGGAGCCGACCATGTCTGTGTCCTCAAGCGCTCCGGTGAGCGGACCGGCGTGCACAAGGTGACCAAACCCCGCATCACACCCATCGATATCAAGCGCGAGGGCAGAAGCGAATGGCGGCGTGCGTGGGAACAGGTCCCGAGCGCCGAACTGACCCCGGAGTTCATCGATCTCGCCTCCGCCATCGAATGGCGCGACCTGGGCAAGGGGATCGAGCTGGCCCGTGTGCACAACCCGTCCAACGAGCTGTTCAGTCTGCGATACATCCTGGACATGGGCACGACAAGGCGATGGAGGTGGCCGTGAAGTACCTGCCCTACCTCGGCACCACCCGGTACACCGCGCCGGAGCTGCGCAAGGAGTTCTTCAAGCTGGGCCTGTCGCTGGATGTGTTCGTGGGCAACGACCGGTGCTACGTGACCCTCAGCGGTCTGGAGCGGAACCTGCGTCAGGGTGTGGTCATGCTCGAGCATGTGCTGGCCGAGTGCCGTCCCGATGCGGAAGCCCTGTCCGGGTTGATCGCGGACCTCCGCAAGGAGCGCCAGGACCAGGCCCGCAACAAGGGCGTGCTGCTTTCCGGCGCGCTCTTGAGCCAGGCCCGTTATGGTGCACGCTCTCCGTTCAACGATGTGCTCACCGACGCCGAACTGAACGCGTTGAAGGCGGAGGACCTGGTGGCCCGCCTCCACGGGCTCACCTCCTACAAGCACCGTGTGTTCCACTATGGAAGACAGGGTATCGACCAGGTGGAGGCCCTCTTGCGGGAGCTGCACCCCCCCCCCGCTGA
>OEIV010000475.1_pt1 | contig 21802 bp, 18 predicted proteins | sample 1539231 | NCBI WGS metagenome assembly OEIV01 (sample SAMN03794762, study PRJEB22550) | activated sludge metagenome | feature: wastewater treatment plant; material: activated sludge; isolation source: Wastewater treatment plant of a petroleum refinery complex | place: Argentina: Buenos Aires ... | reverse complement strand
GGATTAAAAATTGAAAACGGAATTGCGCAAGTTCATACATCAACCTGCAGACATGGAATTTGTAGACAGACAATAGCAAGCGGAGTTGGGAATATAATTGCATGCGCACCGAATAAAGTTATAGTGAAGGTTAGTGTCACTTAGAATGAACCAAATAACACTTATAATAAAGATTGTTGTCATTTTTCTTTTATTCTCGCTAAGTGGGAATTGTAAGATTATTGTTATAGAAGAAGATTCAACACTTATCGTCTCTGACAACAGAGTTTCGATTGGCGTTTTTGGTGGCATTAGACTGAAAGAATTAACGCCCAATACTGATGCTGGGTTTTGGGGAGGTTTAACTGTTGATGTTCCGATAGGGGATAATTGGAGCATAAAAATTGAACCAAGCGTTTGGCAGAGCTATGGTTATGAAGATTTTAGTTCTTACAAAGAATATTATTATAAAACTGGTAAAATTTTGGGTCATACATTAGCGTTTAGTATTTCCAAATGTTGGATTATTGAAGACTATTATCTTGCAGCTTCTATTGGTCCAAATGTTATGATGCTTAACAGTAGATTATTTAAATATAAGTACTTCCGAGAGTTATATTTTGGTTTAAACCTGAATGTTTTTATGGGAATAAGATTAAGTAGAGATGTTGATTTGAATTTAAGGATAGGAATAATTTCTAATAGTAATTTTTACAGTCAACATTATGAGCCTATTTTGATATCTCTTGGTTTTAATTATTTGTTATAGTTATGAAAAACTATATTTCATATATCATTGGTTTTATTGTTCTTTTTCTTATTGGATTTTTCATAGCAAGAAACAACAGCGATGAAATTAAAACAGTTAAGCGAACACAAATTCTACTCGGAACTGTTGTGGAAATACAAGTTCGTAATTCAGATGAAAATAAAGCTGAAGATGCAATCAAAAAAGCATTTGCAGAAGTAAAACGGATTGATGATTTATTCACGACTTATAATGAAGCCAGTCCTGTTTGGAAAATAAATAATTCATATGATTCAATTATCTCTGTTGATTCTGAAATTTATAGTTTAATTATTCTTTGTGATTCAATAACAAAACTATCAAAAGGAAGTTTTGATGTAAGTCTTGATAATCTTACAAAAGCCTGGGGTTTCTATACTGATGATCCACAGTTACCAACAAAAGTAAAAATAGATTCTGCTTTGTTAAATAGTGGTTGGCAGAAAATAATTTTGTTAGGGAATAATAAGATTATTAAAAAAGAAAATGTGGGATTAAACTTTGGGGCAATTGCAAAAGGATATGCCGTTGATAAAGCTATTGATGTTCTTAAAAAATATAAAATAAAAAAAGCGCTTGTAAATGCTGGTGGTGAAATAAGTGTAATTGGAAATGATTGGATTCTTGGTATACAAAACCCAAGAGATGTAAATTCAGTTATTAAGAAATTGAAGTTGAATGGAAACACAGTTGCAACCTCTGGGGATTATGAACAATATTTTGAAGTTGATGGAAATCGGTACCACCACATACTTGATCCTAAGACCGGTTATCCCTCAAAAGGATTACAAAGTGTTACGATAATAAATAAATCAAACACCATTGCGGATGCACTTGCAACAGCAGTATTTGTGATGGGAAAAGAAAACGGAATAAAACTAATTGAATCTCTTGATGATACCGAAGCAATGATAATTGATAGCAATGGTAAGATTTTTTATTCAAGTGGTTTTAAAAAGTATTTAATAAATTAAAATTTGTTCATCCCGAACTTGTTTCGGGATCTTTGGTGAATTAAGCAGATGCTGAAATAAATTCAGCATGACTTTTATAAGGAAATAGAAATGGACATAACATTAATAATAGCAATAGCCACAATGGGCGGACTTGGATTTATATTTGCCGGCGCACTTGCAATAGCAGATAAAAAATTAAGAGTTGAGGAAAATCCGAAGATCGGTGAAGTAAATGAAATACTGCCTAATGCAAACTGCGGTGCTTGCGGTAATGCGGGCTGCTACGATTTTGCAGTTAAGGTTATTGATGGAGAAGCGAAGATAAACGGCTGTCCCGTTAGCGGTCAAGATGTTGTTGATGAGATAGCTCGTATACTTGGAATGGAAAGTTCTGAAAGTGTTAAACTTGTTGCACGCGTTTTATGCAATGGCGGTAATATTGAAGCAGCAAGAAAAGCTACTGCAGAATATAATGGACCAATGTCTTGCTCTGTTCAAACAATTGTTGCCGGCGGAGATAAGATGTGTTTATATGGATGTCTCGGCGGCGGTGAATGTGTTGATGCCTGCCAATTTGGTGCAATATTTATGAATGAAAATGGTTTGCCAACAGTTGTAGAAGAACTTTGTACTGGGTGCGGGCAATGTGTAGAAGCATGTCCTAGAGGGATAATAGAAATCCACCCCGAAGACAGAGAATTATTTGTGTTTTGTAAAAATCATGATGATCCTAAACGATCTAAAGAAGTTTGTAAGGTTGCATGTATTGGCTGTGGAATCTGTGCTCGTAAATCTGATGGTTCAATTGTTATGAAAGAATTTTTACCTGAAATAGATTACGCAAAGTTAGATCTTTCAAAAATTCCGCTGGATAAATGTTCAACTAATGCTATTAGATTTGTACATCCGGAAAAAGCCGCAGAGTTGTTGAAAGAAGAAAATATAGAAGTAAAAGTAAATTGAAATTTGAATTATAATTTCCACGAAACTGCATGACATTAGGCCGGGGCGGGAATTTACTTTTAAATAATTTAAATTCCGGCTCGAAGACAGAATGACCAAGCAAAAAAAATGTACAACGAAGAATTAACAGAAGAAGGAATTGTAAAAGAATCAAAAGATGGAATTGCAACTGTTGTGATTTCAAAATCTGATAACTGTGAAGAATGTACTGCAAAACTTTACTGCAAACCAGGGAATACTAAACAAAGAATTTTAACTGTTAATGATCCTCTAGGAGTTAATGTTGGCGATAGTGTTAAGGTTTCAATCAAGGGAAGTCAGATACTTAGAGTGTCGTTTTTAATTTACGGAATTCCACTTATTCTGATTCTGGCGGGATTATTCCTTGGAATGCAGGTATTTCAAATCAATAAAGAGCTTTTCTCAACATTATTAGCCCTTGGACTGGTTTTAGCTTATACTTCCATTATTCTTTTTGTTGATAAAAAAAAGAAACACAACGTAAGATCATACCCTCAGATTGTTTTTGTAAATCGCACAGTATCTAATGACTAACTTTCCGCATTAAGATTAAACACTTTTATTCCACTTACTTTTAAAATACTTATCAACAAAACTGCCGCACCCATCCACTGAACGGGTGAAAGAATGTTGCCGTGAACAAAATATTCTAACACTACTGCGGTTAACGGAAAGGCGAGTTCACAGATAGAGGCAACCGATGCAGAAATTCTTTTTAATCCATAATAGTAAAGAAAAATTGCAGCTCCGCCGGTTGTAAATGCAATTATTAAAAAGATTATTATTTGTTTTGGTGTAACAATAGCCACACCATAAATATCACCGGTTGATGCTGAAATGATAAACATAATTATTGAAGCAAAAAGAAAACGTAAATATGTTCCCATTTCATAATCAACATTTCTTAATGCCCGTTTACTTAGCACTGTGGATGAACTGAAACTAAATGCGGCAAGCAAAGCAAATAGGGCAGCAATTGTGGTTTTATCTCCGGTTGAAAAATTTGGAGCAGACAAACCAAATGTCATAAAGTAAGCTCCAATGATTGCCAGCCCCGCCCATAGAAAAAACTCCTTGGGTAATTTTTCTTTTAATAAAACAGTTGCTAATGAAATTGCAAACACAGGTTGAAGTTTTTGCAAAAGAATTACCACTGAAAGATTAACAAAATTTACATAGAATAGGGCTTTGGTAATTGCCATCGTTCCTATTGCCCCACCAAGTACCGCAACGCCAAAGAATGCAAGCCAGTCTTTTTTCTTTAAATATCTCAGCGAAGAAAGTTTTTTAGTGAAAAACGGTGTAAGCAAGACTGCTACGATTGAGCTTTCAACGAGTACAACTAACGGAACAGGTAGACTGTAAAGCGATGGACGCAAAACAATTCCATCAACAGCCCATAGAGCTGCAGCAATTACTACTAATAATGGTGCTAATAATTTTGAATTCTGCACTTTGTTTTTTCTTAAATCAAGTTTTTTTAATTATTCTTTTTAGATGGAAATACATCTAATCTAAACTTAGTAACTAAAATATAGATTGCAATAATTATAGTAACAGAATTAGCGATAATTATTGGATACGAAACAAGTAAAATTCCGTACCACAGCCAAAGAATAAATCCTGTTATAAGAAGAGAAAACATTCCTAAAGAAATATCCTTTGTGTGCTGTGATTTGTAAATTTTTACTGCTTGCGGAATGAATGCGATTGTTGTGCAAAATGCGGCCAAATAACCTAAAAAAGATTCCATATTACTCTGTTTAATTTTGTGTTCAAACTTAGGAATAAATGAAGAATTATTTATGAAATTTGTCCTATTAACCTTGATCTTAGCTGGATATAGGCAAACCCATTTTGTGGTAAAATTTACCCAAATTAATCATAACCCTACATTTTTTCAGTTGACCACTTTCAAAATCTTTCAGAATCTCAATAGTAAAATGGAATAATAATTGCATAAATCTGTTAAAAATAGAATAATGGCATTTGGCGATACAATGAGTTTCATGTTCATCCAAATGTTTTTTGATAAACCAATTTGAGGTAATTTAAGTGCAAGACCAGCTAACCAAAGAAACCGTATCCGGTAAATTTGCCGAAGATTTTGATATAGACGTTGAAAAAACAATCAATAAAAGTATCATACCAACTGAATTGCCTAATTGGAACAAAGCCGAAATATCTTTGCAAAATAAACTTCAGTTTGTTTTAAGAAGAGTAAATCTATCTAAATCTTTTTTAGATGATGATGTTTCCAAGTGGGTTAATGCGTCAAACGAAACATACGAACTTTCTTCTTTAAGAACTTATCTTCTGTTAAGTTGTGTTAATATGATTGGAGAAATTAGTCGCACAGATACCCCAATGACATTTTTATCATGGCTGGATACTTCAAACTCAGTAACAACAAGAAGTATTCGCGAAGAATCAATCAGTAAAGCAATAAATTCTGTTGGTGTTGTTGATGATCAGAAAAAAGCTGTTAAACTTATTAAATCTGTTTTTGCACAATACAGATTAACCAATTCAGTTGATTCAAATTATTTTTCTTTCTTTACTGATGCGCTTGATAGTGAAACACAAAATTTAATTGCATCAAACAGCTGGATATATCAGGATAATCCTTTAGAGAAATGGGCCAACCTGCAAAACGTTAAGGAAGGTTATACAAACTTAACTTCTGCAGAAAATAAAAGATTAACTAATGCTCGTAAAAGATGGGATGGATTAGATATAAATCAAAAATTATTTGAGGTTTCTCAGTTCCTTGAATTTTTATTTAATCAGTATAATTTGTGTCAGGTAAATCCTCCGGTTAAGATGGATAAAGATCCTGTGGCTAAAGTTTGGAAAGATATAGATCAGGCAGTTAGTGATTATAAAGTTAATTACTTATCTAACTCTCTATTTAATCATATTGGGGCAGATGGTCAGAAATTTAAGTTCAACGAAGTCAGGTGTGTATTTAAGGAAGAGGAATTAATTGTCTTTGAAGGAGACGTTAGGGAAAAGGACAGAGAGCTTTGGTTAAAGAGACTTTCTGAATGGGTAAAAACAAAAATAGAATCTGAAAACGCTATTGGTGAAACGATCTTTTTAGCCCCTAAAAATCAGGCTCTGGTGCTATCTGGAGAAAATCTTGCTCCGTTACTTGAAAAATGGATTGATAAAGCAGTTAAGAATATTTTAGATAAAAAATAGTATTTGGAAATAATTACTAACAAAAAAAACCATGGTGCACCATGGTTTTTTTATTTTAAACAAATCAAATTTCAATTAGCTTTCCGCTAATCGTATAGCCAATCTTTTAGTTGTTGTAAAGTGTGTGTTAAAAACTGTTGCTGCGGATTTGGGAACATGAACATCAATAGCTGTTTCTTTAAATAAAAATTCTAAACTTAACTGATTTGGGTTTTCTTGTGAAAGCTTTTTAGATTTTTTCTTTTTCATATTTAGAAGTGCAGAGAAAAATTATTTTATTGTGTTATAAAATTTGTAATGGTAAAGTAAAAATATTAATCTATAAAAAGAAGAAACATGAAAAATTAATAATTAATTTTACTACGATAGAAATATTTTCTTAAAAACTGTAATAAGTTTTTACAAGTTTTACAATCACGCCCTATTAACAATCAACATTAGTTTCAAATCAGCATCAAAAATTTTTAGTTAACTAAAATAATTTATAATCTATAAAAAATTATTTATTCCTACTTCTCATCATATTCAACACTTTTTAAATAATGACCTGGATCCATGTGTCTTAACATAACAGGATTTGTTGTAAAATTTTTTTCTTCACCAGGTTCAAGTTTATCAATACTTGCTGTTGAAGGTTGAGCATCAATCAAATAGGTTACAACAATGTTACTTAATATTTCATCACTAATATTTTTTATTGTTCCGGCATAGTGGGAAAAATCTCTTGCTTGAAGTGCTGGTGCGTCAATATCCACTGACTCTCTCACTTTGTTATACGACGCATTTATTTCCACAACCTCTTTTTCTTTTAGAAAATTATCGTAAGCAAAATACCCAGCGGCAATTAATAGAATGAAAACCAAAAATTTTTTCATAATCTCTCCTTCGGCTGATTTAATGATTTACAATACTTGGCAACTATTTGCCAAATTTGCTAAGCACTTTTGAACAAAAAGCACACCATTATCAACAATCTATTATTAGAATTAAAAATGCATAATAACGCAATTTTTACGGTTAGAGTAACTGCTTTCTGCAAATTATTACTCTTGTAGCAGCGAAGAGTAACTGAAAATGGTTTTCATTGGAGACCATTTTTTATAGAAAACCCTGCATCGGATAATGGGACCGGAATTGGCATCTGTCAATCAGAGATGTTTATCGACACAATATAAACACTTATACATCTTGGGGCTGCCAACTAAAACGATTCAGTGCTTATTGATTGAACTGATTTCTTAATCTAAAATCGATCAATCCGTTGGAGAATAAATCTCAGAACCATGTACCATATATCACTTAACGAATAATAATAATCAAAAAATTCCTGCTCAAAATGTGGCAGGGATTCTTATTTGCTTCATTTCCAAACAGATCATTTTGGTCGTTTGTAACCATCTAAATTTAATTTTATTCAACAATCTTCAATTTATTAACTATTTTAATACAATTTGTATCTGGCCTTGTATTTGTATTGAGCTCTTTAAAATATTTATAAACTACAATTGGTAATAAAATGATGCAGGGAATCCAAACGGCTTACGAAGGAGTAAAAATGGATTTTGAAGATTTTACAAGAGAAGTCGTGGGAGATGTTTTAATTGAAAAAGTTAACTTTTCCAGAGCCACTTTTAAAGAAGCCCAGGAGTTTAAAGATAGACTTGTTTACGACATACTAATGAACAATGAAAAGATTATAATAGATCTAAGTAGCTGTGAATATATCGATTCTACTTTTCTTGGCGCATTAGTTGTTATTCTTAAGAAAATGGCTGAACGCAGTGGAGAGATTAAATATGTTATTCCACAACCTTCGGCTTTATATCTATTTAAGATTACTGGTTTATATGGTGTACTTAATCTATATAGAAACAGAGAAGAAGCAATAAGTAGTTTTGCTTAGTTGGTTTCTGATTTTCTGGTTATCAAAATAAATAATTACGGGTGCTTTATGGAAGCAATAGTTTTATCAATAGTCTTTATAGTTATAATAGGCTTCTGTTATTCCTTATGGAAAGCTGCTGTTAATGAAGAGAAAAAAGAAATTAAAAAATTGTTTCATTAATTTGTAATTTATAAGCATTCTATGTTTTAGACCGCAGCTAATGCGGTCTTTATATTTTAAACCATTTTACTAACAACTTATCTTGCACCAAACTTTGAGAAACTATGGCTTTTCGTTATTTTTACAACGCATCCGTAGCTCAGTTGGTAGAGCAGTAGACTCTTAATCTATTGGTCGGGGGTTCGAGTCCCCCCGGGTGTACAGATAAGAAAGTTTAACGGTTTTTATGTAAAAATTCCCTCTAAAAATTGAGGGTTTTTTACTTTTAAATCACTTTTTAACTTGCACACGTTTTGAAAGACTAAATATCACATGTTCTTAACTTTATCGGAGAAAATGATTTTGAAAACAATTTTTTATACAATTTCACTTATAACAATATTTGCTCTTTCTGTTCAAGCACAGAATTATGAAGACACTTTAATGATCTATGGCCGTAATAGATTTTACAAAACACATCTGCCATTAGGATATAATTTACAAAAACAATATCCCGTAGTTTTTGTTTTTCATGGCGGATTAGGAAATCCGGATTTGACCGAAAAACAAACTGGTTTTTCTATAAAAGCAGACGAAGAAGGATTTATAGTTGTATATCCCTATGGTACTGGTTCATTTGATAAAAAACTTTTAACATGGAATACCTGGGATTGCTGCGGATACGCAGATAAAAAAAATATTAATGATGTTGATTTTATAAAAGCAGTTCTGGCAGAAATAAAGTCTAAACATAGTATTGATGAGAAGAGAATTTATGCCGCTGGTTTATCTAACGGCGGAATGATGTGCTATCTCCTGGCTTGCGAATTACCAGAATATTTTGCCTCGGTTGCACCTGTTGCAGCAACAATGTTTGATACTGTTTCTTGCAATTTCAATGCTGAGGTTTCTTTAATAATATTCAATAGCCTTAATGATCAACACATTCCTTACGGCGGTGGAATTGGTGAAGAGTCTTTGGTTGATGTTGAAAAACTTCCTGTTGAAACAGTTGTTAACATGTGGGTAAATAAATATAACGCCATTCTTATGAGCAAATCTGAAAGTTCTTTTTTTCATAAAACCAATTACAAAAACAATAATGGAACTGAAATAGTTTTATATAAAATGCTTAGTGGCGGACACTCGTGGCCGGGCGGAGAAAAAATCAGAAAATTTGGTGATGCCCCGGTTAAAAGTGTTTCTGCAACAGATTTGATTTGGGAATTTTTTAAGAATAATCCGAAACACTAAACATCAAGCAAAGCCATTCCGCCTTCTGATGTTTCTTTATAAATGCTTGGCAAATCATGCCCTGTTTGATTCATAGTTTTAACAATCTTATCAAACGATACTAAATGTCTTCCGTCAGATAGCAAGGCAAAGGTTGAAGTGTTTAGTGCCCGTTCTGCTGCAAATGCATTTCTTTCTATACAAGGAATCTGAACCAAACCATTAATCGGATCACAAGTTAAACCAAGATGGTGTTCGATTCCCATTTCTGCAGCATACTCAATTTGATATGGAGTTCCGCCAAGTAATTGTGTAGCAGCCGCAGAAGCCATCGCACATGCCGTTCCGATTTCTCCCTGGCATCCAACCTTTGCTCCTGATATTGATGCATTTTCTTTAACAATATTTCCTACTAATCCCGCAGTTGCTAACGCCCGTAAGATCTTATCATCAGAAAAAGTAAAACTATCTTGCAGATATTTTAAAACAGCAGGAACAACACCGCTTGAGCCACAGGTTGGTGCAGTAACTATTTTTCCACCGGAAGCATTTTCTTCTGTAACAGCAAGTGCATAAGAAAATATTAAAGTTTTTTCTTTAAGTGATCCGCTAAAATTTTTTGCACGAACAAAGTATGATGATGCTTTTCTAGCTAAACCTAATCCACCTGGTAATATTCCTTCACTATCAATTCCACGTTTGATTGAATCCTGCATGATTGACCAGGCTTCACGCAGATGATCATATATTTCTTTCCCTTCTGTTAATTCTACATACTCCCAAAATGATCTACCGGATTTTTTTGACCAGCTGATTAGATCTTTCATTGTGGTTAAATTATAAACCCTGTTTTCGTTTTCATCATTTTCAAAGTCAGTTATCTTTCCGCCACCCACGCTGTAAATAGTCCATTCGTCTAAAAGTTTTGCGTCTACATCAAACGCTTCAATCTTTAAAGCATTGGGGTGTTTTGTTAAAAATGTTTCAGGTCGCCATTCAATCATTAATTCCTGAGGATGAAGTGCTTGAGTTAGAGCAACATCTGTAAGATGTCCTTTGCCTGTTGATGCTAAACTGCCAAATAGAGTTACTTTAAAAGTTCTGGCTGTTGGATTTTTTGATTTAAAAATTTCAGCAGCTTTTCTCGGCCCCATTGTGTGGCTGCTTGATGGGCCATTACCAATTCTAAAAATTTCTTTTATTGATTCCATTGTCTGTAACTCTTCATTGTTGCAAACCAAAGTTACGAAGTTTGCAAGCAAAAATATTAATCAATTTGGGGCAATTGCAGTTATTGAGTTTAGATTTAAAACAGAAGAGGGACACTCTATTCAAGTGTCCCTTAAAAACAACTCGTTATTATTTGAGAAGCATCATTTTTCTAACCTGTACTTGATTACCGCTCTCTAATCTGTATATATAGAAACCGGAACTTAAGCCATCGGCATTAAAGTTTATGCTATGAGTTCCTCTGGTCAAATTTTGATTTATCAAGGTTGTTATTTCTTCACCAATTGCATTGAACACTTTTAATGTTACAAACTGATCTGTCTGGATTGAGAATGATATTGTTGTTGATGGATTGAATGGATTTGGATAATTCTGTTCAAGAACAAACATATCAACTGTAACAGGTGATTCTTCAACACTTGTTGGCGAGCTTAATTTTGATTGAATCTGTAATGCTGTTTTGTTTGATGAAGCATCTACTGCAGCCCAAACAATAACCTGCTGACCAGATATTAACTGACTTGCATTGATAACATTGTAGTTGTTATCTATTACAATCGTTTGGTTGTTGATAACATAGTTACCTGTTGGAAGCTGTATTGCAGAACCGTTTACGATTCCGCTAAAACCACTAACTTTAGAAAAGTTCATTCCGTCTTCAATTTTAATTCGTAGAGCCAACAAGGTGCTGTCTACATTACGGATCATCTTAACTTCAACAAACTGATCCACGCTTAAATCACTAAACCCAATTGTCTGATTTGCATGATTTAGATAAACAGTATTTTCATTAACAAAAACAACCAGGCCATTTAATTCTATACTGTTAATGTTTATTGCTGTAACTCTTCCAAAGATTTCTATGTCTTCATTACCTTCAATCTTAATTCTTAAAGCTTTGGCTGTTGATGTTCCGGTTTTTGTTCCTTTTACTTCAACAAACTGCCCCAATAGCAATGAAGAGTAAGAAATTGGATTGTTCAAGTGATCAAGAACCTGTGTTGTGCTGTCTACAGAGAATGTAATTCCACCGACTACAAGAGAGACTTCTGTTAATTCTGTGATGTTTCCTTTCAATTCAATTTCATTTCTAACAAAATCTTCAATTTGAATTCTGCTTGCATAATATGAACCATCTTGTTTTTTAAACCCTTTTACTTCAACCCACATTCCAACAACTAAGGATGAAATTGTAACCGGCATCCTGTTATCATCAAGAAAAACAGTATTAGAATCCGTAACAAAAGTTATTCCGTTTATTGTTACTTCTGATCCAAGAATACTTTCTATTTGTGCAGTAAACTCAATTTCATTTTCGGGCATATCTTCAAGTTTTATTCTTACAGCAAGATATGAGTTATCAAGCTGCTTGTAAGCTTTAACTTCAACTCTGTCACCGATATTCAAATCACTAAAATAGATTGGCATTCTATCGTGATTTAGAATTACTGTTTGTGCATCAACAAAAAACTCATATTGGCCAAGAACAATACTATTTGCGGTTTTGTTGTCTATAAGAGCTGTTATTTCCAATTCACCATTATGTTGATTATGATCATCTTCTGTTTTAACTCTTGTTGCAAGCAGATCGCCGTTTGTTTGCAGTTCGGCTTTTACTTCCAGAAGAAGTCCTGCTGCAATTTGTTCAAATGAAAATGTGTTTCCGTTTCTGCCTCTGTATTCAGTGTTAGCATCAACATAAAATGTGCTGCCGTTAACAACAAAAGAAACTGTACCAACCTCTGTAACATATCCTGTCAATTCAACTTCATTTTCATTGTTCAACCCGTCTTCAGATTTAACTCTTGAAGCTAGAAAAGCACCATTGCCATTATTGTCGGCCTGTACTTCCACAAGATCGTTTAACTGGAAATATGAAAAAGTTACTGTTGAATTACTTGGTCCTCGAAATTCAGTGCTTCCATCGACATAAATTGTATTGCCCTGTACAATTAAATAATCAGAACCGAGTTCTGTTATATTGCCGATTACTTCTAGATCATGTATCGCGAATAAGTTTATGCTGCTTATAAGCATCATAAGTGGTATTAGAAAAACTTTACTAACGTTTAGCAAAGTAAATCTGGAAAGTGTTAGATGTGTATTCATTGTGTACTCCTTTTATATTGTGTTTGTGTTTGATGGATGAACTTTAATTTAATCTTCCCAATTACTGAACAAGTGTGTGTCTTAACATTAAAGTGACATGTGATTTGATTTTATAATAATCCTTGTGAAACAAATCAAATCTTGATTGTTATTAGTGCTGGATTGAATGTTTATGAATGACTGTTTTTAATAAAAAACCGAAACTGAATCTCGTTTCGGTTTTTATAAAAGAGGATGATGTATAATTGTTTTAATAAAGATTTATTTCATCAAAGCAATTTTTTGTGATAGACGTATTGAGTTTGCCTCTAATGAAACGATGTAAATTCCTGATGCAAAACCACTGGCATTAAAGTTTACTTCATTTATGCCAGATGAAAATATTTGATTGCTAATTTCTGCAATTTCTTCTCCTAATAAATTATAAACCTTAATGTTTACAATTTGTGGTGAGGAAAGTGAAAAAGAAATTGTTGTAGTGGGATTAAATGGATTAGGATAATTTGGATATAATTTTATTTCTTCGGGAACAAAGCCTTCCTCTATTTCAACGTCTGTTAATGTGAATTGTATGTTTAATTGATACTGGTTTTGGTTTTGCGGACTAATTGTAAATGTGCTGCTAGTCGCGTTTGGAAATCCAACCTTTTGAGCAACAAGTTGATATGAGCCATAAGGTAAATTACTGATATAAAACCGGCCATCATCTTTTCCAAAGTTATAAGAATAAAGCTGGTTATTGGATAAAGATTTTGCAAATACTGTAATTCCATTAAGTTGCTCGGCATCTAAAAACGGAAGCGAAATGTTTCCATATGCTCCACCACCGCCATAAGAGGAATCTCTTTCCAGATAGAGATTTTTATTTGTTATCGTTTGGTTTACAAAAACTGAGTCCGCATTCTGCCAGAAAATAGATGCTGAGTTTTGACTATTAAAATATGTTGGAAGAAAATAATCAGAATATCCCTGAACAAAATAATATGTGCTGTCTTCAACATTAATGTTATAACTTCCATCAGATCTAACAAAACCAGCATACACGGATGAATCAGAAGTCAACGGGTTTTGCTTTAACAATGTTGGAGTATGTGTTCCTTTTCTAATAATTACAACCCCTTTATCTATTGGAGTTCCATAAACAGAATCAATTACAACTCCCGAAACTGAAAATCCGGTATTGTTTATAACAGGAAGAACCAAATCCACATTAACTGTTTGTCCAGAGTCGAGAAGAACTGATTGCGCAAAATATGGATCGGGAGTATTACCAGAAAACATTACCCGGTATCCTTCCTTCTCGGCTGCAACGGTATAATCTCCAGTTGGTAATTGTATATTGTAGTTGCCGGAAATATCTGTTAATGTTGAATCGAAAAGATAAATTCCGTAATAAAAAAAGAAGATTTTAGAATTTGGCAAGGGAGTTAATGCTTCGTCTGATATTATCCCAGAACAAGTTCCAAAATCGTCATCGAAGAAATCGATTTTGATTCTTAAATCTCTTGGACTTTCAGAATCATTGCTGTAAACCCAAACAGTGTCTGCGGTATCGTTTACTGTAATATTATAAAAATTTGTTAAAGTAATATTTAGCCTTATAGTATCGCCGGGATTTACAGCAATAGGCAATTGCGGATGATTTTCAAAATCTAAAATATAATGGGGTTTTGTCGCAGATAGACTATCTATATAAAGTACTTGGTCTCCGTCATTATATATATATGTATAATCAAATCTGCTGAAAATATCTTCAAACTTAATATTTCTCGGCTCAATCTTAATATCCGGCTGAGCGATTAAGTTAAAGGTCTGGCTTAGTATTAATAAAAATGTAAAATAATATTTATTCATAGTCACGAGTTTATTTATTTTAGTACTAATAATATGAATTTAGTGACAAATTAAAGAGAGAAAAAAATCGACTTTTTAAATTTATCAAAATCAGAACTCGAATCGCTTCTTTTATCTTCAAAAGACGGGGATTCTAATGCCTTTAATAAAATTTCCGGTTACGTTAGGGAAATATCCTACTCTTATTTTCTATCTAAACATCGCGCACATAAAATAACAAACAAAGATGACGTAGACGATTTAGCCACAAATGTATATATCGCTTTTGCTGAGCAATATCACAAAATTGATGCTATTGAAAACTGGCTTAGAAGAGTGCTTTTTTTAACTTTTGTGCGATGGTATAAACAAAATAACCAGCGACGAACTATAGAGCTAAATGAAGATATAACCGCAGATGATTCAAATCTCAGGACTGACGAAGGATTTGACGTGAATGCTATTTTAAAAATTCTGGATACTTTAAGTGATGAGAAACAGGAAATTGTTAAACTAAGGTTTTGGGGTGACTTGAAGTTTTCTGAGATTGCTGAAAAGCTTAATAAAAACGAGGCGGCAATAAAGAAAATGTTTTATCGTACAATTGAAGAACTCAAAAACAAATTAGAATAATGTCACCTTTTAATAATTAAGATTACTAATGATTAAAGAAGCATAAAAAGGCATTTGTAAAATGAACGATTTTGAAAAGATAATTGAGCTTTTAGATAAAGATTCGTTAACCGCCGAAGAGAAAAATGTTCTGAGCGGGATGATAAAAAAGGATCCGGAAGCAAGTAAAATAAGCAATGCGTATTCTCAATTAAAAACTTCATTAAGCAGAAATGAACATATTGATGAGGAGTTAATGGGTGAATATGTTTTATATAAAAATAATCTTTCATCAGAAAGATTAATAATACTTCTCTCCAAAATGGTCGAAGACCATATTAGAATATGCGTGCAATGTGAAAGCCTATTTAAAGAATTAAATGCAGAATACTGCGATATTGATTCGTTTGTAAGCCAATCAGTAGTGGATAAGGTAAAAGAAAAAAAACTTGCCGCATCTAAGCAATTTTTCTTGTTTAATAATTTTAGTGCAGCAAAATATGCTTTTGCATCAATAGCCGCTGTTTTTGTTTTGTATTTAGGATTGTTTGCTGTTTCTTCATTTACCACTCCTGATTATAAAAAATCTTTTCTGGATGGTGAGGATTTTTATACTACAAGAGGAAGAACGTCTGAATTATTTCAGCGCGGATTAGATGCAATTGATAGAAAAGATTACAATTCAGCAATACAATATCTGAATGATGATGTAAACAAAAGTCAAGGTGATGAATCGGTTTTTTATACATACTTTGTTCTGGGAATAACTTATGTAAATAAAGCTGAAAACGATTTTCTTGGTCTCTTTAAATCGTTTAGCAAAGAAGATGTACAAAAAGGAATTACAAGCTTTGAAAAATCGATCAAATTTAATAACAGCGGTAAGTTTGATAATCTTAAACTTGATGCGCATTATTTTATCGGAAAATCTTATTTGATGATAGATGATAAAATATCTGCAAGTGAGCATTTGCAATTAGTTGTTGATGGCAGGGGCAGTTATTACAAAAAGGCCGAAAACTTGATTAAAGAGTTATAATTTGTTTTAATGAGCGACAACGATGAAAAAACCTGCAATTACATTTTTTGCCCCAATATTGTTAGCTCTTGTCGGGTTATTTTTAATTGCCACTGGGTTTTTACCCATTGATGAAACAAAAACTTCTCATGTAGATTTACAATCCACCCATTCTAATACTTTTAATGTCTCCGAAAACTTTAAACGATTTGAAAACTTACTATTAAGCTCTACAAACCTTTCTGGTATTTCTGATTCTATTAACACACTCGATAATGATTTGGAAAAAACTTATTTAAGGGCGTTGCTAGAAAAAAGAAAAGCTGAATATGAAAAATCATTTAACCTTTTATTTTCAATTCTTAAAGACTTTCCACGACACTATTTATTTTATGATGAGTTGATTTTTTCAGCCAAAGCTTCAGACAATATCAACAGAATAGAAAAGTTTATTAAATCAGATAGAACACAAAATAAATATTTTGATTATTTGTTGGCATTATATTTCTATCACACAAATGATTATTCAAAATCAATCGATATTCTTAAAAATCAAAATGATTTTAATGAGCTGTATTTACTTTCATATTCTTATCGAGGAATCGGAGATTATGAAAATGCTTTATCATCAATAAATAAAGCAGAAGTGTTGGTGCAAACAGAAAGCAATCTGGCAAGCATGATTCTAATTTCTAAAGGCTCGCTCTATTATCTTTCTGGAAAATATGATCTGGCCGAAAAGTTTTATAAGTCGGGAATGGAATCTGCAAAGTTATCCGGCAATAAAAAGGAGGAAGCAAAAGCGTTAATAAACTTAGCAATACTTGATGATCAAAGCGGTAATGTTGAAGAAGCTAAAATTAAATTAGAATCCGCAGTGCTGATATCAAAAGCAATTGAAGATAAAGAGCTTGAAGCAACGGCTTTATCTGAACTTGCTGTGTCATATACTTATTCTGGAAATATTGTTGAGGCAAAAAATAATTATGAAAAAGGTTTCGAGATATTTGCCATATTGAGTCATAAAGAAAGATTATCAAACCTTTGTGCAAACATTGCTTCGCTTTACTCGCAAACAGCAAACTATTCAACTGCAATAGAGTACTATAACAATGGATTGAATTACGCTGGGGATAATGCTGTATCTAAAATACTAAACCTTCGCGGGCTTGGTGACGTTTATGCTAATCTTTCCAACTACTCTAAATCCTTAGAATACTATCAAACCGCAAAAGAACTGGCTAATAAAATAAAAGATATTACAACAGAGTCCACTGTTGACGTAAGCATTGGAACTCTTTATTATAACATCAACAAACCAGCAAAAGCTTTGCAGATATTTTGGGGTGCAATAAACACTATTGACCCAAATAGTGATCCATATACAGCAGAAGATATTTATTTTAAAATAGGATTAGCTTATTCTAAAATTGATAGTTTAAACCAAAGTAATGGTGCTTTGCTAAAAGGACTCTATTTGTCAGAATCCGTAAATGATGTTTATTATAAAACTATAATTTCAACAGAACTTGGACACAATTACTATTTGCAAAAAGATTTTCTAAAAGCCAAAAGTTTGATAAGTGAATCTATGCAATTGTCTAGGGCAAATCTATTTAATCAGTTACTTGGCGTACAAAACCTATATTTAGGCAAAATTGAGTTTGCCAACAATAATGTTAGTAATGCGATAACGTATTTTGATGCTGCTCTAGCATTAGCAACAAAGGAACTGGACTACAATAATATTTTTGAATCCGAATATCTTCTGGCAAAATCTTACTTAGAGCAAAATAAATTTAATGAAGCAGAAAATCATTACCTCAATGCAATTGCACTTACTGAGAAAATTTCAGAATCATTAATTAATAATGCAGAAATTCAAATCGCACACTTTTCTGGTTTGAATGATTGTTATTCCGAACTTGCTGAAATTTACATTGAACAAAAGCGAAATGAAGAAGCTTTTGCTATTATTGAAAAATCACATTCACGAAACACTTTTCAAAATTTATCGGATTTAAAAATTCACTCCTCAGGGATTTCAAGTGAGATGTTAAACGAATATTATGACTTGAAATGGATGATTGACTCTGGATTATTTTCGGGTAATAAACTTGGTGAGCTTAAGGCTAAATATGAGGAGATTGAAAAGGGAATTAAAAAAACACAAAGCTATTCCAAACACACAATAACTAATTTCAGTTTATCAACGCTCCAGCAAAATCTTAATAATAATGAAAATCTTATCACCTTGTTTTTTGGAGAAGAACATCTTTATTTCATTAAAGTAAGTAAAGAAAAATATTCTGTAGAAAAAAGTGCTCTAACTAAACAATCGATCTCAGAATTATTAAGAAAAATCGCTCCGATTTATGCGTCGGATTATCTAAACAGTAATCTTTATTTCAATCAGGACTTATTTTCATTCAACACAAAAGCGGCGCATGAATTTTACTCAAAAGTACTTCATCCGATAATTAACGATATTCCTGTTGAGAGTAATTTAGTCTTTTCCCTTCCGCCAGAATTAATTCTGGTCCCATTTGAGTTTTTAGTAACCGAGTTTAAAGAAGATGATAGTCCTTTTTACTACGATAACAAAAAATATTTAATTGATGATTATGCCGTTTCTTATTCGCCTTCTGCTTCAATTTATATCTTGCAAAAGAAAATGAAACAGGCAAATGAAGATAAAGTTTTACTTGTAGGAGATCCGCAAATAAGTGATAAAGATTTTGCACTTAGTTATCGAGGTGGTTTACTTGAGGATGATTCTTTCAATGCAAGAAATATCGTTTTGTTTCCATTAAAATATTCTAAGGAAGAAATACAAAATGTAAACTCTCTCTTTTCTAATGGATTAACTTTGCTTTCTGATGATGCAACAGAACAAAAATTTAAAGAAAATGCTTCACAAAGCAGTATTATTCATTTATCAACGCATTCGTTCCTTCATAAAAATCAGCCCTTAATAATTTTTTCGCTAGATAAGAATAAAAAAGAAGATGGATATCTTGAGAGTGGTGAAATTTTACAGCTAAAACTAAATTCGGATTTGGTGGTTTTAAGTTCTTGTAGATCTGGATTGGGTGAAATTGATGAGGCTGAGGGTGTAATTGGAATGCAGAAAGCGTTTTTTGAAGCTGGGGCAAAAAGTGTAGTCGTGTCTTTGTGGGATGTGAATGATAAATACACTTCTTTATTTATGCAGAGTTTTTACAAATACATTAGTGAAGGTTTTGATAAATCAGAAGCACTTAGAAAAGCTAAAATCTTTTTCAAACAGAATTATTCTGCAAATCCATATTATTGGTCAGCATTTGTACTTTCGGGTGATGTTTCTAAAATTCAAAATGTCAAAACAGCATCATCAAACTATCTTTTATTTATTCTACTCGGGGTTTTTGCTTCTATTTTTGCCATATATTTTGCACGCAGAAAATCTTCCTTACGTTAACTTTGTCTCTCTATTACACATTTGTTTTTTATTTTTATCTCACTTTATTTATTATTCGTTATCAATTAATATTAATAAGGAATTACAATGCCCATTGAAGCGAATAAAGTTGTTACTATGAATTTTACACTAACTGATGAAACTGGAAACGTTTTAGATTCTACTGATGCAGGCGGACCTTTCTCATATATTTCTGGAACTGGAATGGTATTACCTAAGCTTGAAGAAGCTGTAAGCGGAATGATCATAGGAACAAAAAAACAATTAAAACTTGAAGCAAAAGATGGTTACGGTGAATATAATGATGATGCTGTTCAAGCGGTTGGAAAGGAAAATTTTCCTGAGGATTTTATTTTGGAAGCTGGCATGGAATATATGGCAAGTAATCCAGATGGAGTTCAGATGCCATTTATAATTACAAATGTAGAAAACGAAACAGTTACTGTTGATTTTAATCATCCTCTTGCCGGTAAAGGCTTAAACTTTGATTTAGAACTTCTTGATGTTAGAGATGCTACTGCTGAAGAATTGGCCCACGGACATGTTCACGGAGCTGGCGGACATCACCATCATTAATTAGAATGAAAAATTTATAATGTAGAATTAAGAGGGTTGATTTTTTCAATCCTCTTTTTTGTCATGCTGAACGAAGTCGAAGTGTGACTTTAATCTTTTGCTGTCAGCTTATTATTATTCGCATCTGCATCAGGTATATTTTTATTTAACATCTCAACAGATTTAACCTTTGATTTTACATCAACATCCAGCCAAACTTTTTTATCTCCGTTTTCCCAGATTGATGTTGAAGCAGAAAGTTTTGTGTGTGTTCCGTCTTCAAGGGTTAATGTTAAATCAATTGGAACAGGAAGATTACCAACATTCTCAATTAATACTTTTGTTTTACCATTTTCAATCTTTAAATCTTTAATTGCTAAATCAGGAATATGAGATTCAAAAAACCAGGGATTCCAGAACCAGCTTAAATCCTGCTTGCCAACATCTTCAAATGTGTAGAACATATCCCACGGAGTTGGATGTTTACCATTCCATCTTGCAATAAATTCTTTTAAACATTTTTTAAATAGTTCATCGCCTAAAGCTGATTCAAGCATTTCATAAGCAAGCGCAGGTTTATAGTAACTCATCATACTTAAGTGAGGATCGCGTGAAAGTATTGATGGAAGAATCATCGGAATATCCATTTCATTTCCCGCCCATTTAGAAAACCCAATTGCCGCGCGCGTTCTATGATCATATTCGGAAAGTTCTATTTGCAGATCCCACGGAAGAAAATAAGCCATTCCTTCATCCATCCAGCCGTAACGGGTTTCATTTGTTCCAACGTAAAATGGAAAGTACATATGAGAAATTTCATGAGTGGTTACATAAACATCATTTATCTTGTTAGAAAATTGTCCATCGTTTACAATCATCGGAAATTCCATTCCGCCATCGCCATTAAAAACTGTTATTTGCGGATAAGGATAAAAAACCCCAGGCATTTGTTTTGAAAAATATTCTATTGTTCTTTTTGCCATTATGGCTGCTTGAGAAAAAAATTCAGATGACGGATTGTAAGCAGAAAAGCAAGCAACTCTTTTCCCGATTTCAAGTTCGATGCTTGTTCCATCCCATAAATAAAAATCGCTCATACCAAAAGCAAAATCAGAAATATTTTTAGCAGAATATTCAAAAGTTGTATATCCATTTTGATGTTTATATATCTCTTTGCCGCTATCTTCTTTTGCAACGATGTTAACAAGTTTATCTGAAGAAAGGGATTCATTATATCTTTTAAGAAAAACATCATTTAAAACTTCATCAGGATTTTGCAGCATTCCTGTAGCCCAAACACCAAATCCTTTTGGTACTTTTATTTCAACATTCATATCAGAATAATCAAAATAAAATTCGTGCTCAGCATTATAGCTTAACATATCCCAACCGCGTATATCATCGTACACAGCAATCTTTGGATACCAGTAACCAACAAAAAAAGTTGATTCGCCGTAAGCGCCAATTCGTATGTCTGTTCCCTTGGGAATTGTAAAACTCCAATCAACATTTATGTTTGCTTTAGAATTTGGCGGAAGAGGAGAAGTGAGCTTGATTATAAGGTTCGTTCCAAAGTATGAAATAATTTTATCATCAACATTTACGCTAATGTTTTTATTATCAACAGAAAGGCTGCTAATCTTAACTCCATCTGTTACAGTTTCTGGATTTAGTTCTGTATTTCTTGCAGCGCCCTTTTTATACATATCCTGGTAAAGCTTTAGCACAATAGTTTTTAATGTGTCTGGACTATTATTAAAATAAACTATCTTTTCACTTCCAGTTAACAATCTTGTTT
>OEIV010000474.1_pt1 | contig 21894 bp, 20 predicted proteins | sample 1539231 | NCBI WGS metagenome assembly OEIV01 (sample SAMN03794762, study PRJEB22550) | activated sludge metagenome | feature: wastewater treatment plant; material: activated sludge; isolation source: Wastewater treatment plant of a petroleum refinery complex | place: Argentina: Buenos Aires ... | reverse complement strand
TTATTCATCTCGCGTGTGCTTTCGTTTGGTTGGCTTGATTGTGAACACACCCTAGGGCTTGTTGTTGGTAGCCGTCCCCGCCGGGGGGCCGAGAATCTTGTTCAATTCGATGTAGTTGCCATCGGCATCCCATACCGCGCTGAACAGGACGGGAATGATGCCCCCGCCGGCGGCGGGATAGTCGATGCGCTTGGGCCCGGTATCGACGGTCACGTCGGGGGTGGCGGCAATCCGTGGCCAGCGCTCCTCGAGATCGCGGACGTTGACCACCAGAATGGTATCGCCCGCACTGGCGCGTGCCGGCTTCGCCGGAGGCGGCACCGGCTCATCCAGGCGCTGCATCAAGCCCAGCGCGCCAATGAAAGTGTCGTTGGCGCGAAGCAGAACCAGTCGGACGCGGGATGGCCGCGGCTTGCCACCCTCGTCGCCGCCACTGGCGATGACCTGGTCGTAGATCACGTTCAAGCCAAGGGTGTCGCGGTACAGTGCCAGGGATTTTTCGACATCCCGCACGACGAAGGTGGTGCGGCGGATATCCACCGGAATGCGTTGGTCACGCGGAACCGGCTCGGCTCCGGCCCCGATCGAGGTCAGGAGGCAGGCCAGCGACAGCCAGCGGATGGCGCTACTCACCGTCGTGTTCCGCGGCGGCCATCGATGCGCCTTGACATGACCGGAGGAGTGACAGCGTCGCCTCGGTCGTCATTACGTCGCCGACCTTAAGCGCGATGTCGCGCAGGTTGTAGTCGTGGGCAAGGCGGTCGCGGTCGTCGCAAGCGTCGGCGACCACCGCGACGCGGAAGTCGCATTGCAGGGCGTCGACCGCGGTGGCGCGCACGCAACCGCTGGTGGAAAAGCCACAGACCACGACGGAATCGACCGCCTGGTCGCGCAGCAGGCCGCGCAAGGGGCTATCGAAAAACGCGCTGGGCACGGTCTTGCGCAAGATCGTTTCACCCGCACGGGGGGCGACGCGCGGGTCGATCGCGGCCCAGCGGCCGTTGGCAGCCAGTTCATCGAGCACCGGCAGTTTCATGCGGAAGACGCGGGCTTCATCGGGCGAGGCATAGGCATTGACGGTATAGACGACCGGCGCGCCGCGCCCGCGGAAATTATCCAGCAGCAAGGCGACGTTGCGCAGCGCCGCCGAGCCATCCAGACCCAGCGGCGATGCCGGGTCGGTAAAGCCGAGGGTCGCGTCGATGACCAGAAGCGCCGGGTGTCCGCCCAGACCGACGGAACTATTGGGCAAGGTGGTCATGGCGCCGGCTTCAGTCGCCGGCCTTCTGTTCGACATTCTTCAGCCGGCGGGCATCTTCCGCGCACAGCCACTGGGCGGTCCGGCCGCCCAGCGACGCTCCGGTGATGCTGGTCGCCACTGCCATGGCCAGGCGCAGCTTCGCAATGTCGATACCGGTGTCGAAACCACACTGCTCAGCCATGAGCACCAGATCCTCGGTGGCCAGATTGCCGGCGGCCCCCGGGGCGAAGGGGCAGCCACCCAGGCCGCCGACGCTGGTGTCGAAACCGCGAATGCCCTCTTCCATCGCCGCCCAGGCGTTGGCCAGCGCGAATCCCCGCGTGTCGTGAAGATGCAGGGAAAGACGCTCGGCGCCGAAACGTCGGACGGCGTGATGCAGCAGTTTGCCGACTGCCCGGGGCGCGGCGGCGCCGATGGTATCGGCGATCACGACTTCGACCGCGCCAGCCGCGAACATCCGTTCGGTGAGGTCGATTACCCGGTCCTCGGCAACCAAGCCCTCGAACGGGCAGGCAAAGGCAACCGCGACATAGGCCTTGCCGGTCATGCCCGTGCCAATGCCGGCGGCAAGCGTCGACGCGCACACATTCGTCGCCTCGGGCAAACCCATGTTGATGTTCCGCCGATTCATTGTCTCGGTGGCCGAGAGCACGACCGCAAACTCCCGCACACCGGCTTGATGGGCACGTTCCAGGCCCCGCTCGTTGGGCACCAGCGCCGAGTAGCGAATCCGCCGCGGGTCGGGCAAACGAGGAAATAGCTCCGAAGCGTCGGCCATCTGCGGGACCGCCTTGGGCGAGACGAAACTGGTCGCCTCGATGGCGGCGACACCGGCATCGACCAAGGCCGAGATCAGCCGCAACTTGTCGTCGCAGGAAACCTGACGCGGCTGGCTTTGCAGGCCGTCGCGCGGCGCTACTTCGTTGATCCTGAGTTTTTCCACGACTGATCCGATCGATACACGTGATTCGCCATTAAAACAAGTTGCGCCGCAGCGCGAATTCAGCTGGCACGCGAGTTGAATGAAGCAACTATCCTGCCAGATGAGATGCATTGGTCGGTACAGGTAGCGGGATGAAACAATCTCGCCATCATCGAGGTGTACTGCGGATTGTCTTGCCGGCCCGAGACCTGCCCCTGAATTCGATCGTGAAACTATTGAAACACTTTCGCTGTATCATGAAACATGTTTGTGGGATCATCGCACATGGTGGCGCGGTCATCGTCCATTCCAGTCGATCTTGGTCGGCTGGTCGTGAAATCTGTTGAGGGAGCATCATGCCGTCAAGACGGGAACGTAAACCACGCCTTTGCATCCTGAGCTACCAGCGATTGAGTCACCTGGTGCGAACCATCATTCCGGAATACAGCCATCGGGCGGAAATCGACATGACGGAGGTGGTGTTTCAGGATGCGTTGGATCTCGGCCGTGAGATTGAGAGCAAGCGGCAGTACGACGTGATCATCTCGGCCGGCGCCAACGCGGAACTGCTGCGAGACACGCTCAATTTTCCCGTCGTGTCCATCAAGGTCACCGGATATGACTTGCTGGTGGCCCTGACCAAGGCCGGAGAGATTTCCGACCATGTTGGCGTCGGCATCTATCAGGAGAAGATCGAAAGACTGGAGTCGGTCAAGCATCTGCTGCAAGTCAAGATTACCCAGCAGACATACCAGACGGTCGCTGACGCCCGAGAATGTGTCTGGCGTTTGCGCAACGACGGATTGAAGGTGATCGTCGGTTCGAGCCTGGTCGTTGAACTGGCCGAGGCCTGCGACCTGGTGGGTATCCTCGTGTATAGCCCAGAATCGATTCGACAGGCCATCGAAGACGCGCTCCAGATAGCCGAACTTTCCGTCCGGGAGGAAGCCCGTTACGACAGTTTGAACTCGGTGGTGCGCCATCTGCGCGAGGCGGTGCTGGCGGTTGATGCGCAACACCGGATTACCGCGATCAACCCCTCGATGGAACAGTTGATCGGCTTGCCGCGTCCGGCCTTGTTGGGCCGCAACCTGGGCGAGGTGGCTCCCGACCTTTCCCTGGAGCGCGTGTTGGGCGAGCGGGAACCGGACGTGGGGACGGTTCTGACTTACGGCGGCAAGTCCTACCTGGTGTCGAGGACGCCATTGCGAGAACTCGGCAGCATCACCGGCGCGGTACTCGTCATGTACGACACGCAAACCATTCAACGCGCCGACGTCGTCGTCCGCTCGCAGCGAAAGTCGAAGGGATTCGCCGCCCGATACAGCTTTGATCAGATCATCGGCGTCAGTCCGACGCTGCGGCAAGCGTGCTCCGTGGCGAAGCGTTGCGCCCATTCGACATCGACAGTCCTGATCACCGGCGAGAGCGGCACCGGGAAGGAGCTGTTTGCGCAGGCGATCCATAGCGCGAGCCCGCGTGGCGGCGGACCATTCGTCGCCCTGAACTGTGCTTCGTTTCCCGAGACGCTGCTTGAAAGCGAGTTGTTCGGTTACGAAGATGGCGCCTTTACCGGATCGCGCAAGGGCGGCAAGCCAGGATTGTTCGAAACCGCGCATACCGGGACGGTGTTTCTCGACGAGATTGGCGACATGCCGGTCTCGTTGCAAACCAGATTGCTGCGCATCCTGCAGGAGCGCGAGGTGGTTCGGCTCGGCGGCGTGCAGCCGATACCCGTTGACGTGCGGGTCATTGCCGCGACACATTGCGATCTGACCGAGTGGATCCAGAAGGGCAGGTTCCGCGCCGACCTCTATTATCGCCTCAATATCCTGAGGGTCGCCTTGCCGCCGCTTCGCAGCCGGCGCGAGGATATCGGCGTGCTGGCTCAGAAACTGCTGCAAGGCAGCCTGCGTCGCCAGGGCTGCGCCTTGCAGGCCGAGCAGGTTCTGGCTCCATTGTTAAGCACGCTCCACGAGTATTACTGGCCGGGCAACGTGCGTGAACTGGAGAACGTGATGGAGCGGTTTGCGGCCTACCTCGGCGCGGCCGAGAGTCTTGCCGGCATCGACTACGACGGCTTCATCCTGGAGGCCCCGGAGTTGCACTCGTCGCACGCCGGCATGCCGTGCGCCGAAGCCAGTCATGCTCACGCGTTGCCGATGACGGACAAACTCCCGGTGGCGGACAACTTGTCCGTGGCTCAAGCCTTGTCGCGGACGAAGGGAAACCGGCGCATGGCGGCTGAAATGCTTGGCATCAGCCGAACGACGCTATGGAGAAAAATGCGCGAGGGTTGAGCCGGAACGCCGGAGGTCGGCTGCTATCTGGGGCGCCATCGGGATTTCCCGGCGAGATACTTCTTGGCATCGCGCAGATCCTCGGGTTGATATGGCGTGAAGAGATTCGGCGGGTAATTGCTTCGATATCGCTCGAACACCGGCAGGTAAAGTTCCGAGTGCACCACCGGCTGACGGTGCTTTTCCCTGAACGCCGCGATCGGGATTCGTGCCGTGATCATCGTTTCGAATTTGGAATCGGTGGTGGCAAGGGCCTTGCCGTCCGGTCCATAAATGACCGAGCCGCCCGCGCCGGAACCGGGGTCGTCGAAAAACCCTGGGTTATCCGGTGAATAAGCATTGTTGGCCAAGGCGACATAGATCGAGTTGTAGAGGGCGGAGGCCTGGATATCCAGCGGGCTGAAGCCGCCGGTCGCCGTGCGCAGCACGATTTCGGCGCCCTTCATGGCCATGGCCCGAATGAGTTCCGGCTCGAGCTGGGTGGATGTCGTGGCAATGTTCCCGATCGGGGTGCGGGTGACCGGTATCACCTCGTCAAGGCCGTACATCTCCACGTAGCGGTCGTAGACATCGTAAATCGTGGTCGTAAACAGCTCGAAGCCATGGAATACCCCCTTGATGTTTCTGGCTTTCCAGTGCTTGCCGACAATCTCGCCCTTGGGATCGATGATCGTGGTGATGCTCAGCACGTGTCCCGGCCAGTCAGGGTCCTTGGCGTAGGTGCCGAAGACCACGTAGCAGCCGTACTCACGCGCCTTTTTTGAAATTTGCTCGGTTTCTTCGCCGGGGAGTTCCAGCGCGAAACCCAATATTTCCTTGCGCGTCCAGGTATTCCAACCGGTGATCGGGAACTCGTGGAAAAACAGAATGTCGGGCCGGGGACCGTAGTGAAACGCCTTGTCGATCAACTCAAGAAAATGTTTCAGGTTCTCCTTGAGGACATCCTTGTTGCCCGCCCGGAAGGAACGAACCCGCGCCTGAACGACGCCAAGCGTGATGTCCGGCTTTGCCAGGTCGACCTTGTCGTATTCGCCATCGTTCCGCATCGACAAGGGGGCCGGCGCGCCACGCTGGGCCGCGCGCGCCGAGTGATCCAGCATCAGGGCGCCAGTGGCGCCCATCGCCATATTGAGCATGAACGCTCGACGCGATTTCATGGTTCCTCCCGGAGTAGCGCCAATACCATGGTGTCCGATCAAGGGGTGGATATTAGAAGTCGTAAGTCACGGTCATGCCAACCTGGCGCGGCCGAGCCGGCATGTCGGCGGCGGTTCGCCGGAAGGTGGCCGGATCCAGGTAGCGGAATGCCGTCATCGACTTGTCGTTGTCGGTCGCGTTCTTGACCCACAATGCCGCGCGCCAGGTCTTGGCGCGAACACCGAGCGTGACATTGACATTGGTGAAGGGATCGGCCCAGAGCATGTTCTGGATGTCGCCATAGCGACGGCTCTGGTGAGTCACATCCAGCCGTCCAAAGCCACGCAACGCCGTGCCCGCGATCGGCAGGTCGACGGCGGCGGAAACGGTCGCGGCATGCTTGGGCGTGCGTGGCAGATAGAAACCGGCGACCGAGGTATCGCCGCCGAAGACGTGGCCATTCATGTTCTCCGTGCCCTTGGTTGCCTTGGCGTCGGTGTACGCGTAGTTGCCACTCAGTGTCAGCCATTCGAGCACTCGTGCCGACACGTCCAGTTCCAGGCCGCGAGTGCGGGCCTTGCCGACGTTATTGACGATGGTGGTCGATGTCGATGTCCCGGTGATGGGATTGACGATCGTTGCTGCGTTGGAAAGTTGCAGTTCCTCGATGTCATTGTGGAAAATGGCGGCGTTGATACCGATGCGATCATCGGCCATGAGCGTCTTGTAGCCGATTTCGTAGGCTTTCACTTTCTCGCCGTCATACGAGAAATCCCCGCTGGACAAGCCGGCGTTGTTGTTGAAGCCACCGCTCTTGCTGCCGCGGGCAATCTGCCCGTAGACGGTCGTATTTTTGGCCAGCTTGTAGTCGACCGTGAGTCGCGGCGAAAAGTCCTTGAACGTCTTTTCCCCGCTCAGTGAACAGACTTGTCCGGTTCGGCATGCGCCGGTGGTGACCGTCGCGACACCGAGGTTGGTGCCGATGATCTTGACGGTTTCCTTGTTCTGGCGCCCTTCGAGGGATACGCGCAGAGGAAGGCTCGGGCCAAAATCATACTGGACGCGCCCGAATGGAGCGACGTTGCGAATCTCGACACCGGCGGTGGGTAGCAATGGCACCCGGGCTCCGCTGGCCGTGGTCACCGTGGAGGACTTGCCATTCAGTTCCTCGTTGTAATAGAAGGCGCCGACCAGCCAGGTCAGGGGCTTGTCTTCGGGCGACGCAAGGCGAATTTCCTGCGACTTGTAGTCCACATGATCGCGAGCGTAAGTGAGCCAGGAAGTTCCGGCGCCGATACCGGTACCGTTGCCTATGCCGTTATATGACTGGTCAACGCCATTGTTCAACTGCTGCCTGGTCACGCCGGTCTGCGAGGTCAGGGTATAGCCGCCGCCGAACTGGTAGTTCATGGTCAAACCGGTACGGTCGATTTCGCGGTCCAGACCAAGAATATTGCCATAGGCGGTGCCGGAAGCGGGGTCAGTGTAGTTGAGCAGAGGCCCGTCGACGCGCGGCATGGAATGACTGGAGAACGATACCGACCCACATGGCCAGCCGTTGGCCTTGGCCGCGGCGGTGGCGGTGGCCCCCGGTACCGTGGTGATGTTGACCGTGTGACCATTGCACGTGGCGCCATTGGGTACGTTGCTGGACCCATTCTGGCTGATCACCGTTCCCGGTGGCGATTGCGTCGGTACCGGTCGCGTCACGATCGGAAAGTGGCCATCCCGGTTTTCGGCATGATCATGGGTGAGCAAGGCGTCGAAGTTGGACGTCGGCTTGAAGGAAATGCTGATGCCCATGGTGTCGTTTTCCATGTCGCCTATCTTTCTGCCGGTCAAACTGTTCTTGAACTGACCGTCGTACTCATAGTGCTTGGCCCGCAAACGAATCGACAGCGATTCGGCGAGCGGTATGGTCATGGCGCCGGAGGCCGTCCGTTCGCCTCCCTCGGCCACGCCCAGGGAAACAGTGCCATTGAAGGTCTTGCCGGGCTTTTTCGTGACGTAGTTGATGGCGCCCATGTAGGTGGCGCGGCCGTACAGCGCGGATTGCGGGCCCTTGATGACTTCGACGCGCTGCGCATCGTCCAGCATGAGCGATAGCGCGCCATCCCGGATATACAAGCCATCGATGAAGATCGACACCGGTTGGGGCGAAGCCGGGATATTGGCCGAAATGCCGCGAATAACCGGACGTTCGCCAGCCCGCCCGAAGTCGGAACTGTAGTTGAGTCCGGGCGTGATGCGCGACAGCTCCTCGACATTGTTGATGCCGCGTTCCTCGAGTTCCCTGCCGGTGAGCGCCTGGATCGACAGCGGAACGTCGATCATCCGCTCGTTGATGCGCCGGGCGGTGATGACAATGGTTTGGATGGCTTCGGGACTGGCGCCAGGTGTGCTCTCCTGGGGAGACGACTGTGCGAAAGCCTGGGCGGTGGCGACCGCCAGAATGGTTGGGATCCCGATACGACGGGCATCGTGGAACTTACTGGACTTGAGCGGCATTGTTATCTCCCCTTGCTTGATGTGTACGATGTCGACGGCTCGGTGTGACGCCACCAGAAAAGACGATGGTGATCGCCGGAACGGTGCTGGCCCTCATGAATGCAAGATGCTTGCCAACAAAGAAGATTTCACTCCATTCAGGCTTCTCGCGGAAAAACGGATAGTTTGTTTCCCCGCTGAAACGCATGCCGTTTCATAACGTTCCTTTCGTTTCGGCAATCGATTACATCCGTGCCAGGATTTCGCTGGCCGCGCGCTCCCCCGATTCCATGGCGGCTTCCATGCCGCGAAAGGTCTTGGTGGTGTGCTCGCCGGCAAAATGAACCCGGCCATGGCTGCGCCCAATGGCGTCGCTGTAGCGGGAAATCTGGCCGGGGCGCCAGTTCGCCCAGGCGCCTCCGGCCAAGGGGGAGCGGTGCCAGGCGACGCGGCGGGCGACCCGCAGCTGCCCCCGGGATGCGGGGAATATCTTGCCGAACTCCAGATCGACGCGCCGCTGGACTTCCTCGTCGGTGAGCCGATCCCAGGAGTCGGTTTCCGCCCCGTTGATCCAGACCGTGAGGGTATCGGCGCGGCCAAGGCCGCTGGGGTCATGGGGGAATACCCGCTCCAGCGGACCGTCGGACCAGATCCACGGCGACAGGCGTTCGCTTTCCCAGAATGGCGTCTTGACTTCGAGATGCAGTTGGGTCACCCGCGCATAGGCCAGCATTTGCACCGCCTCGGCGTGACGGGATGGCAGGGGCGGATCGAAATGCAGGTGCCGCATCGCCGGCAGCGGCAGGGCGCAGACCACAAAACGCGCCCGGTGGGTGGCGCCGTCGGCGCAGGACACCAGAACCTCGGTGCCTCGTTCCGTGACCGAGACGGCCCGCTGCCCAAGCAGAACACCACCTTGGAGCCCTTTGGCCATGGCTTCCGGAAGTCGCTGGTTGCCGCCGGCAAAGTTCTGGACCGGTCCCGGTATTTTCATCAGCTCGACGAGATTGGTCTGGATATAGTAAAGATTCAGTAGCGAAGTGTCGGCCAGGGTGTCGCCGTAACTGTTATTGACCTCCATCAGACGCCTGGCCTTGGCGTCAATGCCGCGGGCGAGCAATTCGCCGTCGACCGGCACGTCGTAGGCGAAATTGGCGGCATCGCGCCAGGCGCCGATATTTTTCAAGGGACTCGGCCCCAGGATGCGGCCCAGGGCGCGATCCGGTGACATGCCGCGCAGAGGCTGTGGCAGGGTGTTCTCCGGGGCTCGGCCCCACTCCTCCCGCGACATGCGGCGGCCGGCGACGTAATAGAGCATCCGGCTTTCGTCCGCCATCAGGGGCGACTGGCTGCGTTGCAGTGTCAGCCCCAGGCGGTGCGCGACGTCCATGGTGCGGGCGTAGCCGGGAACGATGGAATTGCCGCCGGCTTCCGGATGACCCGGAAGGTCGTCGAGCGAATGGAGGCGGCCGCCGATGCGGTCACTGGCCTCGAGGACGTGCACGCGCAGGCCGAATTGCTCAAGGGTCAGGGCGGCATTCAGACCGGCCAGGCCAGCACCCACGACCAGTACGTCCCACACGGGCTCGCGGGCCCACAGGGGGTGGCAAATGAGCGAGGCCGGTGCGGCTGCCAAGGCCCTCAGCACTCGCCGGCGAGAGTTGGTCAAGGTCATGGGGAGGGTTCCAGAGGTCGGTTGAGGTAAATCCATGGGCGTTCCTGCCGGTCCTGTCGTTGAAACGCATCGATACGGTCGGCCAGTTTGAGGGTCAGGGCCACCGGGTCCAGGCCTTCCAGCAGCATCTCCCGCTGGGCCGGCGGGATGTTGAACGAATAGACCGAGCCCCCCGGGGAGAATACCTGGCAGGAACGAAGATCGACGGTTACCGGTCCACCGGCGCTGCTGTCTTCGGCAATGGCAATCAGTTTGGTTTCGTCGAGGACGATGGGCAGAACCCCGTTGCGGATGCAGTTGTCGCGGAAGATCACTCCGAAGCTCGGCGCCATCACGGCGCGGAAACCATATTCCTTGAGCGCCCAGACAGCGTGCTCGCGCGAGGAGCCACAGCCGAAGTTTTCTCCGGCGAGCAGGATGCTGGCGCCCGCATAGCGGGCCTGATTGAGCACGAAGTCCGGTTCCGGTTCGCGGCTGTCGCTGTTCCGGTAGCGCCAAGCGGCGAACAGGCCTTGGCCAAGGCCGGTCTTGCCGACCCGCTTCATTTCACGGGACGGGATGATGGCGTCGGTATCGACGTTCGCGCGCAGCAGCGGCACGGCGATACCTCGATGAGTGGTAAACGGCTCCATGTTTCAGTCCGCCAAAGTCAGTCGTCGCGGATCGGCGATATGGCCGGCAATCGCGCTGGCGGCGACGGTGGCCGGGCTGGCCAGATGGGTGCGGGTGCGCGGTCCTTGCCGGCCTTCGAAATTCCGGTTGGTGGTGCTGACCACCCGTTGTTCCGCACCGAAACTTTCGCCGCCCGCGTTGAAACACATGGAACATCCCGAAACACGCCACTCAAAACCGGCGTCCAGGAATATCCGGTGCAAGCCTCGCGCTTCCGCATCCCGGCGGACCTGCATCGAGCCGGGCACGCAAATGGCCCGGACGCCTGGCGCAACCTTGCGACCGCGCAGGAGACGGGCGGCACTTTCCAGGTCCGACAAGCGGGCATTGGTGCAGGAGCCGATGAAGGCCGCGTCGATGGGCAGGCTCTGCAGGGCCTCATGGGGCCGTAGTCCCATGTAGGCCAAGGCCCGTTCGCGACCCGTCCGGCTGTTGGCGGTGGCGGCGATCGAGGGATCGGGAACCACTCCGTCCACCGGGACCGCGTGCTCAGGACTGGTGCCCCAGGTGATCATCGGCGGAATCTCGGCCGCGTTCAATGTCAGCTCACTGTGGAAGCGGGCATCCGTGTCGCCGGGCAGACTGCGCCAGTGTCGCAGCGCCTGTTCCCAATCGTGCCCCTGCGGTGCGAATGGCCTGCGGTGAAGGTATTCGAAGACCTGGTCGTCCGGCGCCACCATGCCGGTGAAGGCCGCGAATTCCACCGCCATGTTGCACAGGGTCAGCCGCGCCTCCACCGACAGCCCGCGGATGGCCGGGCCGGCGAATTCGATGGCATGGCCGCTGCCGCCGGCGGCGGTGTGCCGGGCGATCAGGAACAGCATCAGATCCTTGGCGCCGACTTGGGCAGGCAGGGCGCCATCGACGTGTATGCGCATGGACTTCGGCTTGCTAACCCGCAGCGTCTGGGTGGCGAGGGCGTGCTCGGCCTCCGAGGAACCGATGCCCCAGGCCAGCGCGCCGATGCCGCCCTGGGTACAGGTATGGCTGTCGGGGCAGACGATCGTGGCGCCGGGCAGGACGATGCCTTGCTCCGGCGAGATGACGTGGACGATGCCGTGGTCGGGGTCGCGGACATCGAACAGCCGGATACCCGCCCGGCGGGCTTCCGTCCTGGTCGTCTGAATGAAGTCCTTGCCTCCCGGCATGAGGGTGTCGTCGCCGCGCCCCTCGAAGGTATCGACGATGTGGTCCATGGTGCAGAAGACCAGTTCCGGATGGCGCACGGGGCGGTGTTCCTGGGCAATGGACTGCAAGGCGACCCCCCCCGTGCGTTCATGGAGGAATATCCGGTCGATGTGCAGCAGGCTGAACTGGGCATCCAGTTCGGCAATGACATGCAACTGCCACAGCTTGTCGAAAAGCGAGCGAGGCGTCACGTTGCGGGTCTGTCCGACAAGCGCACGATACCCTCGGCGGCCAGGCGGGTGATCTCGGCATCACTGTAGCCCGCCTCGCGCAACACCGCCGCCGAATGCTCACCCTCGCGCGGGATTTCGTGGCGCAGACCGCAACGCTGGCCGTCCAGTTCCACCGGCAAGGCGGGTAGCCGCGTGGTGGCGCCGGAGGGAAGCGTAAGCGGTACCAGGCCGTCGCCGGCGTTGAGGTGGGGGTCGTCGAACAGGTCTTCCGGGCGGGCGATGGGGGCAAACGGCAAGCCGATCACATCGAGACGGCGCATGATTTCGGCTTTTTCAAGCTGGCGCAGGCCTTCGCGGATGACGCCGATGATGCGCTCGCGCTGCCGGACACGGTCGCCATTGGCCGTCAGGGAGGGGTCGGCGAGAAATTCAAGGAAGCCGAAGGATTCACAAAACTTGCGCCACTGGGAGTCGGTGACGACGCCGACAAAGATCTGGTCGCTGTCGCGCGTTTCGAAAATGTCATAGACAGCCCAGGCCGACTGCCTGACCGTCATCGGTGGTGCGGCGACGCCGCTGACCGCCTTCTGCGCCATGTGCTGACCGACCAGGAAGGCCGTGGTCTCGAACAGGGAAGTCTTGACCTCCTGGCCGCGGCCGGTGCGGTGACGTTCCTCCAGGGCGGCGAGGATGGCAATGACCCCGAACATGCCGCCGGTGACGTCGATCACCGAGGCGCCGGCGCGCATGGGCTTGCCGGGCAGTCCGGTCATGTAGGCGAGCCCGCCCATCATCTGCGCGACTTCGTCCAATGCCGTGCGATGCTCGTAAGGGCCTTTCAGAAAGCCCTTGGCGGAGCAATAGATCAGTCGGGGATTGCGCGCGGACAGGGTCGCGTAGTCCCAGCCGCTTTCCTGCATCGCCCCGGGCCGGAAGTTTTCGATAAGCACATCCGCCCGATCCAGCAGCCGCCCTATCGCCTCCCGGCCGGCGGCTGACTGGGTGTCGATGGTCAGGTTGCGCTTGTTGCGGTTGTACATCGGGAAGTAGCCGGCGCCAGAACCTTGCAGTCGGCGCGTGTTGTCGCCTTTGAGCGGCTCCACCTTGATCACCTCGGCGCCCAGGTCGCCCAAGATGAGGCCGATGGCGGGCCCCATGACCATGTGCGTGAATTCAATGACCCGGATGCCTGCCAAAGGCTGCTCGCACACTTGCATGGAAAATCTCTCCTGAAAAGCTCGTCAACTGGGCTCAGCAAGTTATGTACCATGTTCAGCCCGGGCAGTGTTGCCCGTCTGTTTGTTGGCCTGAAGTTTGCTTTGTCACTGCGCCTCCTTGTTGTTCAAGTGTCCCTGAATGGAAGAATTGCCATGAGTTACGAGTTGAAAGCCATTGATGCCGTCGTGAATCTCTGGACCGCGGAAGTGCTGTCCTCGATGCCGCCCCGACGCCAGTTCTATGTGGACAAGATGAACGTGGATGACTCCACTTTCGCCGGCGTCAGCCTGGAGCAGATGTTGGCGCGGATGGACGCGGCGGGCATCGAACGGGCGTTCCTGATCGCCGCGAAGGTCGGCGTCCAGCACCATCCGGCCTGCTATCACGTGCCCTATCGGTTGGTGGTGGACGCTGTGCAGAAATACCCCGAGCGGTTTTCCGGCTTGGCCGGCATCGACCCCACCGAGGGCATGACTGGCGTCCGCGAGCTGCAAACGCTGGTGCGTGACTACGGTTTCATCGGCGCTCACAGTTATCCCCACTGGTACGAACTGGCGCCTGACCATGCGCGCTACTACCCCTTTTATGCCAAGTGCGTCGAGCTGGATGTGCCCATCCAGTTGCAGGTCGGGCAATCGATGGTCTATGACGCGCGCTTTCCCCGGCGCAGCGTCGCGCGGCCGATCACCTTCGACGGAGTTGCCTGCGATTTCCCGGAACTCAAGCTGATCGGCATCCACGTGGGCATCCCATGGACGGACGAGATGATCGCCATGGCCTGGAAGCACACCAATGTGTTCATCGGTTGCGATGCCCACCGGCCCAAGTATTGGCCGGAATCCTTCGTCAAGTACATCAACAGCTATGGCCAGGACAAGGTGCTGTTCGGCACCGACTTTCCCGTGCTGGGCTTCGAGCAGACCCGGGCGGATATCGAAGCGCTGAACCTGAAACCGGACGTCATGCGCAAGCTCCTGCGCGACAACGCGGCGCGCGTGTACGGCTTGCCTATCTGAGGGCGCCTTTTGTCCCGGCGCTTAGTTGGCCGGGCCTAGGAACCGCCTCGCGGCGGCGAGGCGGGCTGGAAACCCTTGGGCAGACCCGCGGCGGCGATGAAGCCGTAGAGCGGTTCATCGGGCAGCGCCGCGGCCAGCAGCGAACGCGCCGCGACCAGCCCTTCGATATCGATGCCGGTGCGCAAGCCCATGGCCTCTAGCAGGAAGACCAGATCCTCGGTGACGATGTTGCCGCTGGCGCCGGGCGCGAAGGGGCAGCCGCCAAGTCCGGCAAGTGAGGCATCGACCGTGGTCAGGCCCACGTCCAGGGCGGCGACCACATTGGCCAGGCCCTGGCCGCGCGTGTTGTGGAGGTGAATCCCGCTTAGGTACTGGTGGCCGACCGCGCGCCAGACGGCCTGGGTCAGCCGCTTCACCTGGGTCGGATTGGCATAGCCGCTGGTGTCGGCCAGCCCCACCTCGTCGCAGCCGGCGGCGAGCAGGGCCTCGGCCAGCGCCACCACCCGTTCCTCGGGCACCGCGCCTTCCAGGGTGCAGCCGAAGGCGGTGGACAAACCGCCCTCGAACTTGGGTCGTTGCGCCGGCGGCACTTGGCGCAGCAGGGCGACGATCGCCCGCGCTTCGTCGAGCATCTGCCGGTGCGTGCGCTTGACATTGCGCAGGCTGTGGGTCTCGCTCACCGACACCGGTAAGGTGATCTTGTGGGCGCCGGCGGCAATCGCCGCCTCGGCACCGCGAGCGTTGGGCACCAGCGCGGCGACCGTCAGCCCCCGCGTGCCGCGGGCATGGGCGACTATCTCGGCGGTATCGGCCAGTTGCGGCAGCACCTTGGCCGGCACGAAGGAGCCGACTTCGATTTCCCGTAGTCCGGCGGCCGCCAGGGCGTCGATCCAGCGCTTCTTGGCCGCCGTCGGCATGATCGCGGTGATGCTCTGCAGGCCGTCCCGCGGCCCGACTTCGCTGACCAGAACGTCGATGTCGGTGTGCTCTGCACTCATGGCGAGGCCTGGGCGACGAAGGTGTCCAGGATCTCGCCCGCCTCGGCGTGCCACACGCCGGGCAGCGAGCCGAGGTAGTCGAGCACGGCTTCCACGTGCTTGATGCGATGGGGCTGGCCCATGACCCAGGGATGCAGCGACAGGCCGAGGATGCGGCCGCCCTGGCGAACGCTTTCGGCGAGCAGGAAGTCGGCCGCATCCATGACCTGCCGTGCCCAGGAGGCCTCCGAATGCTGGTTGTCCATGACCACGAAGCGATCTTCGATTTCCGTGGACAAGGGCATCGCCCACAGATCGCCGCCGGCAGTGTGAAAGCGGTAGGGCAATTCGTCATTCACCCAGTCGCAGAAATAGCGAATGCCGGCCGCCTGCAGGAGGTCGGGTGTCTGCGCGCTCTCCAGCTTGCCGGGACTCAGCCAGCCGCGCGGCCCGCGGCCGAACGCCTGTTCGAGCCGCTCCAGGGAGCGGCGCACCAGTTCCCGTTCCGCGTCGGCGGCGAGACCACCGGCATGAGGCGTGTCCATGCTCCACGAGTGGCCAAGAATCTCGTGGCCTCGTTCCCGCAGGGCGCCGGTCAGGTAGGGGTAGCGGTCGGCCAGTACCGCATTGACGGCGAAGGTTGGTCGGCACCGGTAACGGTCCAGGGCATCGAGCAAGCGCCATACGCCGACCCGGTTGCCGTAGTCGCGCAGTGTGTAGTGCCGCAGGTCCGGATAGGGCATGGTCATCGAACCGGGCAGCTTGACCGGCTGGCCCGCCGGATTCATCGGGAAATGTTGCAGGCTGACATTGATCCACAGGGCCAGGGTCTTGCCCTCGGGCCAGCGCACGGCCGGTCGGTCCACCAGCATGGACCAGTCGTAGCGGTCGTGGTCCATGCCGTGGCGGCGCATCGGGTATTGCAGAAAAGCCGGATCGAGCGGCATGGCTTAGCTCCCCGAAAGCTTCTGGTTGATATCGGCCATCGCGGCGTCGTGGTGATGCGCCAGATAGTATTCGGCGATCTCGCGTCCGGTGGTAATCCAGACATCCGCATGGCCGGTGATGTATTCCAGCGCTTCCTCGAATGCCTTCATCCGGTGCGGGCAACTGACTTGATAGTTGTGCGTGGGCAGGCACATTACGGTGCCGGAGTTCGCGCCTTCCGCATAGAGACGGTCGAAGGCGTCCTTGATGATCTGGCCATACCGGCGCGGCTCGATCTTGTTGACTACATAGACGATGGTGTCGTTGAGCTCGAGAGAATAGGGGATCGAGACGAAGCGCCGACCGTTGCGAACGCGCACCGGCGTGGGTTGATCGTCGTGGAAGAGATCGCAGGTGTAGATGCCGCCGAGTTCCGCGAACAGGTCGATGGTGGTTTCGCTATGCGACAGCGCCGGCGCCAGGTAGCCGGCGGGCCGATGGCCAACGGCTTGTTCGATCGCGTCCATGGATTCAGCGATCATGTCCCGCTCCTGCGCCTCGCTCATGCCGTATGTATAGCGCGTGTTGTAGATGCCGTGAGTGAAGAACTCCCAATCGCGCTCGCGACACTGGGCAATGATTTCCGGGTGGTGGGTGATCAGCGCGGTGGACAGCGATATGGAGCCGCGGATGCCGTACTTGTCGAGCAGTGTCATCTGACGCGCGTGGCCGACGCGATTGCCGTAGTCACGGATCGAGTAGCCCGGCACGGCGGGATACGGATGCGGCCACGGCGTTCGTTGTGGATTGCGGGGAGGATCGAGCTCGTAAAATTCGATGTTGGGGGCGACCCAGAAGGCCAGGCGCGCCCCATTGGGCCAGGTGATCCTGGGCCGGTCCCGATAGGGCCAGTAGTCGTAGTAGCCGGTATCTTCTTTCATGCAAGTCTCCTGGGCGTCACTGGTCCGCCGTGGCGATGCGCTGGTCGAGCCAGGCCAGAGTCTCGGCGACGTCAACCACGTCGGCATACTTGAGCATCAGGTCGGTGAGATTGGCAAAGTGGTAGCTTTCATGCTTGTCGGCGACACACTGCTCGGGAACGATGGTGCGATAGCCGCGCGAGAGCGAGTCCACCGCACCGGCCCGCACGCAGCCGGAGGTCGAGCCGCCCGTAATGATCACCGTGTCGACCTGGTGCCAGACCAGCAGCGATTGCAGCGGTGTCTCGAAGAAGGGTGAAGGCATGCGCTTGCAATAGACCAGATCGCGGTCGCGCCGGACATCGCAGCGTTCGTCGAACATGGCGCGACGGCTGCCGTGCTTGATGTTCTGCAGGGAGTCGGGCGTATCGGTGCGCGTACCCCAGACGCCGGCATCCTCCCCGGACTCGGCATAGGCCACATGGGTCCAGATCACCGGCCAGCCTAGCCGGCGCATGCGCTCGGCGAGTTGATTGATGTACTCGATCTGGCGCGGGTCGGTCTCGTAGGCGGTCTTGAACTCCTCCGGGCGGGTATAGGCGCACTGGAGGTCGATGTTGGCCAGGGCGGCCTTGGCGCCGTAGCCGAAGCGGGCGCGATTGGGATTGGCCTTCACGTCGAGCCAGATTTCGCGGGCGGTTTTGGCGGAATGTTCCATGGCCTTATTCCTTGTCCATGACGGCATCGACCGGGAACCACCAGGGCGACGGCGTGCCATCGTTGATGAGAAAAGCCTGTTGCCGATAGAAGCGAGGCAGGGATGCCGAGCCCATGCGCGAACCGCCAAGGCCGGAATACTTGAAGGACTGCTTGGGCGCGTCGTAGACCATGGCCGTCAGGGCGGCGTCGTTAATCGAAATGGCACCGGCCTCCATCCGTGACGCGATGCGCCGGGCGCGCTCCAGATCACGGGAGAAGACGCAGCCGGACAGGCCGTAATCGCTGGCGTTGGCCAGGCGCACCGCCTCCGCTTCGGTCGCGAAGCGCATCACCGGCAGCACGGCGGCGAAGGTCTCCTCCCGGACGATGGCCATGTCGTGGGTTGCGTCGACCAGGATGGTCGGCTGACACCAAGCGCCACCGCCGTGGCGAAGGACCCGGCCGCCGGTGACGGCGCGGGCGCCAGCGGCCTGGGCCTCGGCAAGATGGCGCTCGACGATCGGCACCTGAACGGCGGCGATGATCGGGCCGATTTCGCCCTGGTCGATGTCCGGCCAGCAGTGTTCGAGGCGACCCACCTGCGCGGCCAGGAGTTCGACGAAACGATCATGGATGGATTCATGCACGTAGCAGCGTTCGATGGACATGCAACTCTGGCCGGCGGCGCCCATCGAGCCCCAGGCAATGGCCCGTGCCGCGAGCGCCAGGTCGGCATCGGCGCAGACGATGGCGGCGTCCTTGCCGCCCAGTTCCAGATGCGTCGGGATGAACGCATCCGCGGCGAGCTTGGCCACCTGCCGGCCGGTCCGCACACTCCCGGTAAAGCAAATCACGTCGCTGTTGCGGATCAGCGCTTCCCCGGTGGTGCCCGGCCCGGTAACGATCTGTAGCACATCGGCGAGTCCCGGCACCTGGTCGATGGCGGTGCGCAGCGCCGGCACGAAGCGCGGTGTCGCTTCCGACGGCTTGATCAGCACGGCGCAGCCGGCGGCGAGGGCGGGGATGGCGTCGATCAGCGACAGGATCAGGGGAAAGTTCCAGGGGCTGATGATGCCGGCGACCGGATAGGGGCGACGATGTTCCTCGATCAGCACATGGCCGATGCGCGAACGACGTCTAGGGGTCTCGGCCAGCAGTTGTGGCGCCTCCTCCAGCCAGCGATCGATGATCCGCTGCACGGCGTCGACCTCCATGGCCGATTCCTTGCGGCGGCCGGTATCGGCGGCGATGGCAGGGGCCAAGGCGGGCTTGGCCGGGGCCGGGGGGGGGCCGGGCGCGGGGAGCGGGGCCAGCCGCTCGGCGACCGGTGCCGCGGCCCAGGCCGGCTGTTTGGCGCGCAATTTTTCGGCGGCGGCGGCGACCCCGCCGGCGTCGACCACGGGCATGTCGTAGTCCAGCGCACCGGTGCGCGGGTTACGAGAGGGTAGCAGGGTTGGGTCAGGCATCGCGGAATATCCCCCGGGCGATCAACGCATCAATCACGGCACGCTGGGTCGCGGCAAGTTGGCTCCGTTCCGGCACCGCGATCCGCCCCTGGGCATCGAGCATGCCATTGGGTGGGTGGATGCTGCCGCTGTAGGTCTTGGCGAAGAGTTCGAGGCGCAGTCTGGACAGTGTGTTGCCCATGCCCGGCGTCAGGCGTTGCCGGCGCAGTGCGGCAACATCGATGAGCGCATTGGCGGCCATGGATTCCCCCGACCCGGCCTCGGCGAGGACTTCACCCTTGTAATCGACCAACTTGGACATGCCGGTGGTCGAATCGGTTGGAAAGTCGCCGCCGAAGATCCCGCCGGTGTTGGCGGATACCAAGTACGCGCAGTTCTCGTAGGCGCGGGCGCGCTTGGCGATGTCCTTGGGCGTCAGGCGCGGGCTCGCCACTTCGCTCGATGAGTGCAGCAGTACCTCGGCGCCGCGCAGGGCCAGGGCGCGTGCGATCTCGGGATAGACGATTTCCTCCGAGGCGATGCAGGCGAGTCGCCCCAGCGGCGTGTCCGCCACCGGGAACAGCGCGTCGGGGCCGTAGACTTCCAGGTAGCGGTCGAGCAGGTCGTGGGGTGTCGGCGCGAATAACGAAACCAGCCGCCGGTAGCGCAGCACCTGGCGGCCCTGGTCGTCGAAGATGAAGCTGGCCTGGAAGTAGATACCCGGAAAGTGCGGGTCGGTTTCGTAGGCGTTGCCAGAAATATACAAGCCGAGTTCCCGGGCGATTTCGCCCATGCGGCGATACTCGGCGCCATCGGGAGCCAGCGCGGCCTTCTCGGCCCAACCGGGGAGGCTTTCGCCGAGCGGATAGCCGGTCAGGAAGTACTCGGGCAGCACCACGAGGCGCAGTGCGGGGCCGATGAAAGCGCGGCTGGCGGCGATCTGCCGGGCAACGCGTTCCAGGCTGGCGAGCATCGCCGCGCGCGCGGAAGCGCTCTCCGCACATCGATTGACGGTATGGCAAGCGGTTTGGAGGGCGAGGGCGACATAGGGGACGGGCGTAGCGTTCATGCGGCCTCCAAGCCATCGAGCAACTTGACGTCGAATGCGCCGGTGCCGATGCGCAAGGTCTTGATCTCGGCATACTCCGGCGAGTTCCAGAAACGCAGGGCGGCAGCCCGGTCGGGCCATTCGGAAATGACGGTCCTGAGATCGGATTCAGCGCCCTCGAGTTGCAGCGGCTGGCCGCCCAGCACCCGGTAGCGGCCGCCGAAGCGCGCGACGAGGGCGGCTGCCCGTTGTGCGTAATCCCGAAAACGCACCGGGTCGGTGAGGCGCGCCTGGATCAGCAGGTAGGCAGGCATGACGTTCAGGCCGGATCGGTGACCAACTCGGTCAGCTCGTAGTAGGTCTGCATGTAGCCGCCGACACCGCCTTTCAGAAAGATGTAGTGGCCGTCGTCGGTGCACCAGACATCGTAGGGCGGATGTTCCTCGGGAAGCTGTCCGGCCGTGTCGACGTAGCGGAAATGCAAAGCGTCGAAGCGACCGGCGGCGACGCTGACTTGCTCCCGGCCGACGAACTCGAGGCCGAAACCGAGGCTGAAGAGCATCGGTCCGGTGGCGCCGCGATGATCGGGCGAGGTGAGCATGAGATTGGGGAAGAACTGCCGGCCCGGGCCTTGCGCGAGGTCGTAAATCCGCAGGCACAGAGCGTCGCCACAGATGGGATGCGCCCCCAGCCAGCGGACCCGGCCGGCGAGATCGATGCGCTGGCTGATCCGGCCGTCGCGCCGGTTGATGGTCTCGCATTCGGCGATGCCGGGCGCGAAACGCATCAGGCCGGTGCCCTCGTAGCGATCGCCCACGGTCAGGCGCACGCTGCAGTCGAGGGGGTACCACTCGGCGTCGAGCGCCATGACCACGTCGCGTATCACATTGGGTTCGTCGTCGATCTCGCTGTGGGCGTGCACCACGCGGGTGCCGTCCGCCTGGTCGGTGACGATGAAGTATTCGCGGCCGCGGACTTGGCCGAGACGCTCCGGTTTGGTGCTGGTATAGCGTATGGTGCCGCGCAGGGTCTTGTGTTTCATTTCTCGATCAACCAGGTAGGAGTGCGCTTAGGGAAGAAGGTGGATGCCGAGGGCGGCATTGGTCAGCAGGGTCAGCCAGATCAGCGCCACCCAACCGCGGCAGCGGCGCAGGGCATCCTCCAGCGCCAGCGAGGTATCCCGCCGCGCCGGAGCGCCCGGAGCGGCTTCGGCCAGGCTCGCGAGTTCCGCGAGCGCCCTTGGGAAATGCGCCAGTGCACGCCTGACGGCAAGACCGGCGATGACCGCGACATCGAAAACCAGGAGTTTGATCGCCACCCAGGTGCCGTCGTCCGTGCCGGAGGCAAGCACCGTAAAGGCGAACATCGCCAGGCCGACCGCGACCAATTGTCGGAACCAGCGGTCGATACGCTCCAGGCGCGCACTGTTCGTTCGCCCTCTGCAATGGTGCGCGCTCCAGGCAAGCGCGAGCCAGAAGACGGCGAGCGTCCAAACTGCGGCCACTGCCATGGGCGATACGATCAGCCGACCTTGTAGCGCCGCGAGGTTGACGCCGGTCGCCAGCGCGAGCGGCATGCACAGGCGCGGCACAGTATCGATGGCCAGCATGATGCGCGCGGAAGTCAGCCGTGGCGACGCGCCGAGATCGCCGCGCATCACCCAACGGCTGGCGTAGTAGGTGCCCAGATCCCCGCCCAGCCAATAAACGAAGAGCAGCAGGTGGGCAAATTTCAGCCCGAGCACGATACTCATTCATGCGTTGTCGACACTGCCTAGGGTCCGTTCACAATCAATGATTGAAATGCCATTTGCAAGTCGGCCAGAATAA
>OEIV010000472.1_pt1 | contig 21930 bp, 21 predicted proteins | sample 1539231 | NCBI WGS metagenome assembly OEIV01 (sample SAMN03794762, study PRJEB22550) | activated sludge metagenome | feature: wastewater treatment plant; material: activated sludge; isolation source: Wastewater treatment plant of a petroleum refinery complex | place: Argentina: Buenos Aires ... | reverse complement strand
AGCGACGACTTGCCGGTGCCGCGCGCGCCGGTCAGCAGCACGTTGTTCGCGCTGCGGCCGGTAATGAACTGGCGCGTGTTCTGTGCGATGCGCTTTTTCTGTTCGTCGACTTCCAGCAGGTCGTCGAGCCGGATGCGGTGCGGGTGATGCACGGCCTCGAGGTGGCCGCGGTTCTGTCGCTTGCGCCAGCGGAAGGCGCTCGCGCTCCAGTCCGGCGCGGGTGCCGGCGGCGGCAGCAACGTCTCGATGCGGGCAATCAGCGCTTCGGCGCGCAGCAGGAATTGGTCGAGTTCCACTTCGGGTAAGCTGCCTGGATTGATGACGCCAGAACTCTAGCAGAACATGCAATACCTCATTTCCCTGCTGGCGGCGGCGGTGCTGGCCGGTTGCGCCATGCCGCCGCCGACTTGCCCGCCCAGCCAGCCCTGTCCGGCGTGCTCGGTCTGTCCGCCAGTCGAGCCGGCATTTCCACCCAAGCCGCCGGAGAAACCCCTGCGGCCCGCCGAGTGGAGCGATCTCGTGGGCTGGCTCGATGACGAACAGCTCGCGGCTTTCGAGGTTTTCCTCGCGTCCTGCGGCAAGATCGAAAGTCAGCCGTCGTGGCACGCCGCCTGTGCGTCGGCACGCACTGCCGGCGTCAAGTCGACCGCCGGGGCGCGGGCATGGTTCGAGGCGCAGTTCCGGCCCTGGGCGCTGGTGAATCCGGACGGCACGCGCAACGGACTGATCACCGGTTACTACGAGCCCGTGCTGAAGGGCAGCCGAACGCGCAAGCCGCCGTATCTCTCGCCACTCTTCGCGCCACCCGACGACATGGTGTCGGTCGAACTCGGCGATCTCTATCCGGAATTGAAGAACCTGCGCCTGCGCGGCCGCATCGAGGGCCGCAAGCTGGTGCCCTATTACTCGCGCGCCGAGTGGACGCAGCAGGAGAACGGCCGGAAGGGAGGCGCGCTGTTCTGGATCGACGATCCGCTCGATCTCTTCTTCATGCAGGTGCAAGGCTCGGGGCAGGTGGTGCTCGACGACGGCGCGCGCGTGCGCGTCGGCTATGCCGACCAGAACGGCCATCCGTACCGCTCGATCGGCAAGTGGCTGGTGGATCAGGGCGAGCTCAAGCTCGAACAAACTTCGATGCAGGGCATCAAGGCCTGGGCGCGCGCCAATCCGAAGCGCGTGCAGGAACTGCTCAATGCCAATCCCAGCCTGGTGTTCTTCCGCGAGCTGCCGCTGAATGGCTCGGGCCCGCCGGGGGCGCTGGACGTGCCGCTGACGCCCGAGCGCAGCATCGCCGTCGATCCGCGCGTCGTTGCGCTCGGCGCACCGGTCTTCGTCGCCACCACCTGGCCGAACGAGGAGCGTCCGCTGAATCGGCTGATGCTGGCGCAGGATACCGGCGGCGCGATACGCGGCGCGGTGCGCGCCGACTTCTATTGGGGCAGTGGCAATGATGCCGGCAACTTGGCCGGACGCATGAAGCAGACCGGCGTCCTGTGGGTGCTGATGCCGAGGGCCTGGTCACCGAAATGAGGCATTGACGACCGATCGGCACCGCGATGGTGCAACGAAGCTCACTCACTGGCGCCAAGCCATTGTTTTGTCGTAAGTCGAGGTCAGGGCACGCTTGTTGCAGCGGTGCACGGGATTCGTGCTTGCTTATCCCGAGGGCCCCAAGATGGAGAATCTGAAAACTTCCGCCGACGTGCTGTTCATCCTGCTCGGGGCGATCATGATCCTGGCCATGCATGCTGGCTTCGCCTTCCTCGAACTGGGCACCGTCCGGCGCAAAAACCAGGTGAACGCGCTGGTCAAGATCCTGGTCGACTTTTCGGTCTCGACGCTCGCCTACTTCTTCATCGGCTACGGCATCGCCTACGGCGTGCATTTTTTCGCCGGCGCCGAAACGCTGGCGCAGAAGAGCGGTTACGAACTGACCAAGTTCTTCTTCCTGCTCACCTTCGCCGCGGCGATCCCGGCCATCGTCTCCGGCGGCATCGCCGAACGGGCCAAGTTGAATCCGCAGCTGGCCGCCACCTTCCTGCTGGTCGGCTTCGTCTATCCCTTCTTCGAGGGCATCGCATGGAACAACGCCTTTGGCATCCAGGACTGGCTCAAAGCGAGCTTCGGCGAGAGCTTCCACGACTTCGCCGGCTCCGTCGTGGTACATGCCGTCGGCGGCTGGATCGGGCTGGCCGCCGTGCTGCTGCTCGGCGCGCGGCGCGGCCGCTACCACAAGGACGGCGGCATTGCCGGCGCGCATCCCCCCTCCAGCATTCCCTTCCTCGCGCTCGGCGCGTGGATTCTCGTGGTCGGCTGGTTCGGCTTCAACGTCATGAGCGCGCAGACGCTCGACAAGGTATCGGGCCTCGTCGCCATGAACTCGCTGATGGCCATGGTCGGCGGCACGCTGGCCGCCCTGATTGCCGGCAGGAACGACCCCGGCTTCGTCCATAACGGCCCGCTGGCCGGGCTGGTGGCCGTCTGCGCCGGCTCGGACATCATGCATCCGCTCGGCGCGTTCATCACCGGCGGTATCGCCGGCGGCCTGTTCGTTGTCATGTTCACGCTCACCCAGAACCGCTGGAAGATCGACGACGTGCTCGGCGTCTGGCCGTTGCATGGCCTGTGCGGCGCCTGGGGCGGCATCGCCGCCGGCATCTTCGGCGCCAAGGCGATGGGCGGCCTGGGCGGCGTCGCCTTCATGTCGCAGCTGATCGGTATGCTGATGGGCATCGTCATCGCCTTCGGCGGCGGCTACATCATCTACGGCCTGCTCAAGAAGGCCGTCGGCATCCGCCTCGACGCCGAGGAGGAATTCAATGGCGCCGACTTGAGCATCCACAAGATTTCCGCCGGCCCGGAGCGCGAAACGCTCTGGTAAGCGGTCCTGGCGGTCAGGATCGCTTCAGCCTGACGCTGAACCAGAAAGTGCTGCCCTGGCCCGGAACGCTCGATGCACCAGCCTGGCCGCCCATCAATTCGGCCAGGCGCTTGGAGATCACCAAGCCGAGGCCGGTGCCGCCGTGTTCGCGCGTGCTGGAGTTGTCGCCGAGTTCGAACGGCGTGAAAAGCCGGACCAGCGTCTCGGCGGCGATGCCGACGCCGGTGTCCTCGACCTCGAAGCGGATTAGCGCGTCCTTGCCGGTGTCGGCTTCGAGCCGCGCGCGCAGGGTCACCGAACCCTGCTCCGTGAACTTGACGGCGTTGGCCACGTAGTTGGCCAGCGCCGAGCGGATGCGACTGGGGGCGCCGATCATTGCCGTCGGTAGCCCGCTGCTGGCAATGACCGACAATGCCAGCCCCTTGGCCTGGGCCTGCGCGGTGAACATGCCTGCCACCTCGCGCATGAGGGTATCCGCGTCCACGGCGGTTTGCTCGAACTCCAACTGGCCGGCCTCGAGTTTGGCGAACTCCAGCACGTCGCCGATCAGGGCGAGCAAGCGCTTGACGGCATTGTCGATCTTGTCGAGTCGGCCGATGCTCTTGTCAATATTGCCCGTGACGCTATCGCGGCGGAGCAGGTAGCTCATGCCGCCGATGGCGTTCAAGGGCGTGCGCAGTTCATGGCTCATGTTGGCCAGGAAGGCGTCCTTGGCGCGGTTGGCCGCATCGGCGGCCTGCTTGGCGGCAACCAGTTCCGCGGTGCGCTCGGCGACCAGTTCCTCCAGTCGATCGCGATAACGCGCCAGCGCCTCGGTCTGCTCTTTGAGATCGGTGACGTCGGCAATGACTGCCACCAGGCCAGCCGGTCGGCCGTCGCGGTCGGCGACGCGCACGCTGGTCAGATGTCCCCAGAAGTCGCCGCCGCCGTCGCGCCGGTAATGCCGCTGCAGATCGGCGAACGTTATCGCGCCCGACATCAGCCCCTCGACGTTGCGGATGGCCGCGGTACGCTCGTCCGGATGAACGTGGTCAACATAAATGCTGCCTTGCAGCCGGTTGAGCGTGGTATCGAACATTTGCGCCATGCGCTGGTTGGCACGGCGAATCAGACCATCGGGGCCGATGAAGGCAATGGCGACGCTGGCGGTATCGTAGATCGTCTGCAGTTCCTTTTGATTTCGCTGAAGGTCGAGGTTGGCTTGCCGGATTTGCGCCTGACTACGGGTGACGATCGCGACCAGTACGGCGAGCAGTATGCTGATGGCCAGACCGGCGATCAGCACGATATCTTCCCTGGCCAGCCCCGCCTTGACGTGGGCGCCGGGCAGCGCCTGCGCTGTCACGGTCCAGGGTCGGCCGGCGACGACGACGGCGCTGGTTTGGGCAAAGCCGGACGGATCGGCGGCGGCGGGGTCGCCGTTGGCGAACAGCAGGGTGCTGGTGGCAACCTGGCCGTCGTAAACCGCGACGACCACCCGCCGGGACAACTCGGGATTGTCACGTTCGAGGATGCTGGTCATCAATTGCTTCATGCGCAGGGGCGAATAGGCCCAGCCCATCAGTTCGCGGCTCGCCGCCGGATTCGACGAACCCGACGGCTTGCGATAAATGGGCACATAAACCAGTGTTCCCGCCTGCATGTCCTTATCGGTTTCCTGAACGAGCGTCACCTTGCCCGACAAGGCTGGCTTGCCGCTCTCGCGCGCGCGGGCCATGGCTTCCCGGCGCGTTGGTTCCGACCACATGTCGTAACCAAAGGCGCGCTGATTGCGCCAGTCGAAAGGTTCGAGATAGACGATCGCCGAATAGGTATCCCGCTCGCCGGGCGGACGCACCGTGTACTCGGGAAAACCCTCGGCGCGGACCGACTTGACGTGGCCCGCGAGTTCGGCCGGCGGGATCATCCTGGTAAAGCCGACGCCCTGGATGCCGGGGTAGCGCTCTTCCAGGCGCAGGGCGGCGACGAAAGTACGGAACTCCGTCCGGGAAACGTCTTCACTGGCTTCGAACAGGCCGACCACGCTGCGCAAGACCTGCTCGTTGGCCGTCATGCGCGCCGCCACGGCGTCGACGAAAGTCTCGAATTCGTGAGTGAACTCGATGCGGGCCGTTTCGACCGTCTGCTGGTGGGCGGTGCGCCAGAGCGACAGCGTCAGGCCAAGGTTGGCGGCGAGAACCAGCCACGGCAGCAGCAGAAGGAAGCGACGTCCGAATAGGGCGTTCAACATGCTTGAAGTCACGTGCGATCGGGCAGGGTGCTTGCAGGCAACCGTTTCAGCTTACCGCAATTCGACCGGAACGGGGCCGTGGCCGACGGGGTGAACGTCAATTACGACGTCTATCGCATCCGCACCGAAGTCACCGAGGCCGGCGCCAAGGTGGAGGCGGGCTACTGGGTACAGGTGCTGGACCGCGACACGCGCAAGAAGAGCGACTGGCAGCTCGACGAGGATTTCGACTACGACCCGACCGAACTCGACCGCAGCGTGCAGACGCCCGACCAGATCCGCAAGGTCATCACGACCTTCCGCGACCGTTGGCAAACCGAGATGTTTCCGCAGCGCACGGAATTGCCCAAGACGCTCGTTTTCGCCAAGGACGACAACCACGCCGAAGCCATTGTGCAGATCATCCGCGAGGAGAGAGTTCGGCCGCGGCAACGAGTTCGCCCAGAAGATCACCTAACCGCCCTCAACGACGCGCTTGCGGCATAATTGACCACCATGATCGCTGTCATCGAACAACACGCCGCCGAACTCTCCCGCCTGTGCCGCCAATATGGCGTGCGCCGGCTGGAAGTCTTCGGCTCGGCGGCCAACGGCGAATTTGATCCGCAGCGCAGCGATCTCGATTTCCTCGTCGAGTTCGATCCGGTGGGCGAAGCCAGTCTATTTCAACGCTATTTCGGACTACAGGAAGCCCTGGAAAGGCTGTTCGGGCGCAAGGTCGACATGGTTTCCGCCGAGGCCATGAAGAACCCGTATTTCATCGCCGAGGTAAATCGCTCGCGCCAGACCGTGTATGCAGCCCCGCTCGCCGAAGCTGCTTGAGGACATCCGAGACGCGGCGGCCTTCATCCGGGAAGCGACTCGGGGCAGTGAGGCGGAGAAATTCCGCAACAACCGGTTGCTGCGCCAGGCCGTCGAGCGCAATTTCGAGATCATCGGCGAAGCGGTGCGCCGCATCGACCGCGAAGACCCCGAAACCGCCAGCCGCATCGCCAACCACCGCCACATCATCGCATTCCGAAACGTCCTCAGCCACGGCTACGACATCGTCGATCCGGCCGTCGTCTGGAGCGCCGTGCAGGACGATCTCGCCCCGTTGCTGAAGGATGTCGAGACGCTGCTGGCGACGGTGCGCTGAATCGGGAGTTGGCTGCGGGTGATGTCTTAATCAACATCGTTGGGCCGCCACTGGGACAGGTTTCGGTTGTGCCCGAATCTCTTCGCGAGGCCAACATCAATCAAGCGATTGCTCGTTTTCGCGCAATTGCACCGCTGGATTCGTCATTTCTGGCAATGCTGTTGATGAGTGATGAGGTAATGCGCTGGGCAACCAGTCGAGCAAAGACAACAGCTGGGCAAGCAAATCTGACCCTCGAGCTTTGTCGTCTTCTGCCCTTGCCACTTCCTCCCCTCCCCGAACAACACCGCATCGTCGCCGAAGTCGACCGCCTGCTCTCCATCGCCCGCGAAGTCGAGGCCGAGGTGGACGCCAACCTCAAGCGCGCGCAGGGGTTGCGGCAGGCCATCTATGCACTGAATGAGGCTTTCGTCGACTACCTGAACTTCGGCGGCTATCTCCACGGCGACTGGGGCCTCGAGTTCGACGACGATCCGCCATCGATTGCAACCGATGGCGATAGCCCGCGGGGCTGAAGCGGCGCGGCGGTTGCCGCCGTGTCGCGTCGCCGGGTTCGATGTCCGAAGAAGCGCAGTCAGCCGGCGCAAGCGCGCTCCGCGAGGTCGGTCGCGATCAGCCGGAACTGTTCCAGTGCCGCTTCCAGGTCGTCCACGATTTCCTGGGCGATGATCTCGGGGGCCGGCAGCTTGTCCGAATCCGCCAGTGCGTCATCCTTCAGCCAGAAGATGTCCAGGCTCGCCTTGTCGCGTGCCGCGAGTTCGTCGTAGTCGTAAGCCCGCCAGCGGCCTTCCGGGTTTTCCGCCGACCAGGTCGGTTTGCGGTCGTGCCGGTTGGTCGAGTTGTAGAGGCGGACGAACTCCATCAAGTCGTCGACCTTCAGCGGATTCGTCTTCAGCGTGAAGTGCTGATTGGTGCGCAGATCGTAGATCCACAGTTGCTTCGTCCATGGCGCTTCCGAGGCTGGCTTCTTGTCGAAGAAGATCACATTGGCCTTGACGCCCTGCGCGCAGAACAGGCCGGTCGGCAGGCGCAAAAGGGTATGGACGTCGCACTCGTGCAGCAGCTTCCTGCGGATCGTCTCGCCCGCGCCGCCTTCGAACAGCACGTTGTCCGGCACCACCACCGCCGCGGCCGTGGATGTCGAGGAGGGTCTTGATGTGCTGCACGAAGTTGAGCTGCTTGTTCGAGGTGGTCGCCCAGAAGTCGCCATGCGACATGCCGTCGTCGCGCAGCACGTTGCAGTAGTTCCAGAGCTTCTGGACGAGGGTGGCGGCGTTCATCCTGGAATCTTCCTAACGGGCTGGATCGAGCGTATTGCGCCCGACCGTGTAGCAATGCAAGCTGGTCGGCGCGAACTCGATCTCCATGCCGTTCATGGCCTTCACCCCGCTGCGGCTCAGGGTCGTCACCAGCGGCATGCGCGCCAGCTTGTGCTTCTCGGCGAACTCGATGATTCCACGGATTTTCGCGCGGCCTGCTAACCCAGTTCGACCAGCAGATCCTTCGGCTCGACGCGGTCGCCCGGCGCCACCAGTACCTTGACGACGGTGGCGTCGCGCTCGGCGGTGACGGCGGTTTCCATCTTCATGGCCTCGATGGAAACCAGCGGGCTGCCACGGCTGACTTTCTGGCCAGGCGTGATGGACACGGTGACCACGGCGCCGGGCATGGGCGCGGCGACATGGTTCGGGTTGCCCTCCTGCGCCTTGGCATGGGCCTTCTTCCGGGCCAGTCCGGCCTTGTCGATGTGCGTCGGCCGCGGCTGGCCGTTGAGTTCGAAAAACAGGTGCGCCACGCCTTCGCCGTCATCGTCCTGCCGGCCGGTGAGCTGGATCACCAGCGTCTTGCCGGGATCGATGTCGACGGCGACCTCCTCCTTTTCGTGCAGGCCGTAGAAGAACACCGGCGTCGGCAGCACCGAGACGTTGCCGTAATGGCGCTGATGTGCCGCGAAATCGGCGAACACTTTCGGATACATTAGGTAAGAGGCGAGGTCCCGTTCGTCGATCTGGCGACCGGCTGCTTTCTCGGCCGTGGCACGCGCGGCTTCGAGGTCGACATCGGGTAGGTGCGCGCCGACGCGTCCCGCCACGGCTGACTTTCCCTTCAGGATCTTTTGTTGCAATTGCGCCGGGAAGCCATCGGCCGGATAGCCCATCTCGCCGCGGAACATCGACACCACGGAATCGGGGAAGGAGACTTCCTTGTCCGGATCGGCGACCTCGGCCGGCGTCAGGCCGTTGGCGACCATGAACAGCGCCATGTCGCCGACTACCTTCGATGAGGGCGTGACCTTGACGATGTCGCCGAACAGCTGGTTGACGTCGGCATAGGCCTGGGCCACGTCGGACCAGCGCGCATCGAGGCCCATGGAACGGGCCTGCTCGCGCAGGTTGGTATATTGGCCGCCCGGCATCTCGTGGCGATAGACGTCGGAAGTGCCCGCGCGCATCTCGGCCTCGAAGGGGGCGTAGTAGTGGCGCACGCCCTCCCAGTAGCGGGCGAAGGGCTGGATGTCGCGGTGCGTGAAAGCCGGCGCGCGTTCGGTGTTTTCCAGCGCGGCGAGGATGGCGCCCATGCTCGGTTGCGAGGTGAGGCCGCTCATCGAGTCCATCGCCGCATCCACCGCGTCCACACCGGCTTCGATGGCCGCCAGTACCGAGGCGACGCTGCCGCCGCTGGTGTCGTGGGTGTGGAGATGAACGGGCAGGCCGACTTCCTCGCGCAGCGCCTTGACCAGCGCGCGCGCCGCCGGCGGCCGCAGCACGCCGGCCATGTCCTTGATGCCGATGATGTGGGCGCCGGCCTTCTCCAGCTGCTTCGCCATGTCGACGTAGTACGTGAGGTTGTACTTCGGTCGGCTCTTGTCGAACAGGTCGCCGGTGTAGCAGATGGCCGCTTCGCAGATCGCCCCGTTGTCGATCACCGCGTCCATGGCCACGCGCATGTTCTCGACCCAGTTGAGCGAATCGAAGACGCGGAAGATGTCCATGCCGTTGGCGGCGGCCTGCTTGACGAAGTAGCGCACGACATTGTCGGCGTAGTTGGTGTAGCCGACGGCATTCGAGGCGCGCAGCAGCATCTGGAACAGGATGTTGGGCGTCGCCTCACGCAGGCGAGCCAGGCGCTCCCATGGGTCTTCCTTGAGGAAGCGCATGGCGACGTCGAAAGTGGCGCCGCCCCAGCACTCCATCGAGAACAATTGCGGTAGGCCGTGCGCGTAGTGCGGCGCCACGGCGACCATGTCGGCCGTGCGCATGCGCGTCGCGAACAACGACTGGTGCGCGTCGCGCATCGTCGTGTCGGTGAGCAGCACCTGCCGCTGTTCGCGCATCCAGCCAGCGAACTTCTGCGCGCCGAGCTGCTTGTAGCGGTCGCGACTGCCGGCGGGCGGCGTGTCGCCACGGCTGACTTTCGGGAGGATTGGTTTCGCGAAGGGCTGGTGCGGCATCGGCCGGCCCTTCATCTCGGGATTGCCATTCACCTCGACATCGCCGATGAAACGCAGCAAGCGGGTCGCCCGATCCCGGTGCTTCTTGAAGGTCAGCAATTCGGGCGTGGTGTCGATGAAACGCGTCGTGCATTCGCCGCTCTTGAACAGCGGATGCAGGATGATGTTCTCGAGGAAAGTCAGGTTCGACGCCACGCCGCGCACGCGGAACTCGCGCAGCGCGCGGTTCATGCGCCGGATGGCCTCCTCGGGGTCGTGGCCGCGCGCCGTGACCTTGACCAGCAGCGAATCGTAGAACGGCGTGATGACGGCGCCGGTGTAGGCGGTGCCGGCATCGAGGCGGATGCCGGCGCCCGAGGCGCTGCGGTAGGCGGTGAGCTTGCCGTAGTCCGGCGTGAAGTTCTTCTCCGGGTCTTCGGTGGTGACGCGGCATTGCAGCGCGTGGCCCTGCAGGTGGATGGCCTCCTGCGCCGGCAGGTAATGGTCGACACCGATCTCGCCACCTTCGGTGACACGAATCTGCGCCTTGACGATGTCCAGCCCCGTGACTTCCTCGGTCACCGTATGCTCGACCTGGATGCGCGGGTTGACCTCGATGAAGTAGAACCTGCCGGAGTCGGCGTCCATCAGGAACTCGACGGTGCCGGCGTGCGTGTAGTCCACACCGCGCGCCAGCTTGAGCGCCGATTGGCAGAGCGCCTCGCGCTGCTCTGCGGATAGGTAAGGCGCGGGCGCGCGCTCCACCACCTTTTGATTGCGCCGCTGCACCGAGCAGTCGCGCTCGAACAGATGGACGAGATTGCCGTGCGTGTCGCCGAGCACCTGCACTTCGACGTGGCGGGCACGCACCACCATCTTTTCGAGATAGACCTCGTCGTTGCCGAAGGCTGCCGCCGCCTCGCGGCGCGCCACCTCGATCGCCGGCGCCAGTTCGGCTTCGTTGTTGATGGCGCGCATGCCGCGGCCGCCGCCGCCCCAGCTCGCCTTCAGCATCAGCGGATAGCCGATGCCGGCCGCGAGCTTCCGGCAGTCGTCCAGGTCGCGGGGAAGGGCGCCGGTGGCCGGCACCACCGGCACGCCCACGCGCTCGGCCAGCGCGCGCGCCGCGACCTTGTTGCCCAGTTCGCGCATCACCTCGGGCTTGGGGCCGATGAAGGCGATGCCAGCCCGGCCGCAGGCATCGGCGAAGTCGGGATTCTCGGCAAGGAAACCGTAGCCGGGGTGGATGGCGTCGACCTTGGCCAGCCTGGCGATGCGGATGATGTCGTCGATGTCCAGATAGGCCTGGATGGGTTTCCTGCCTTCGCCGACCAGATAGCTTTCATCCGCCTTCGAGCGGTGCAGGGCAAGACGGTCCTCGTTCGAGTAGATGCCCACGGTGCGGATGCCGAGCTCGCTGGCGGCGCGCATGACGCGAATGGCGATTTCCGAGCGGTTGGCGACCAGGAGACTGCGGATGTGCTTGTGGCTCATGGCGGATGACCAAAGAAGGATGATTCAAGGCGGCGGCATTCTGCCTCAAAGAACTGCTATCGCAGTATGACCAGCGCGCAAAGTTGTTGCCGGAGAATTCATCTTGATGCAATGCAGCAATATACTTGCCATGCCGCCACGCGTGAACAACCTCCGGAACCTGCTCATGACTCCCACCGAACTCAAACGATTCCTGCGCGAACGCGTGCCCTTGTTCGAGGGCTTTGACGCCAAGGAAATCGGCCGGATCGTCGAGCCGAGCGAACTGCGCACGTTCGAGGGCAGCGAGGCGATCGTTGAGTGCGGCGAGGCAGGCCGCTTCTTCGGCGTGCTGATCAGCGGCCATGCCCAGGTGTCGGTGGCCGATAGCACGGGCGGCCGCGTCGTCTTCTGCGAACTGAACGCAGGCGATGTGTTCGGCGAAATGTCGCTGCTTACCGGCGACCGCACCGTGGCCGACGTCATTGCCGGCAACCGCTGCTTCGTGCTCATGATTCCCCAGGACGTGTTCAATGCCCATATCCTGGTCAACCCGCGCGCCGTGACTTTCCTGTCCAAGCTGCTGGCGCGCCGCACGCGCGAGCAGACCATCGACATCACCAGCCGCCAGCTACGCGAGCAGGCGGTGACGCAGTCGAGCGACCCCTACGCGTTGAGCCTGCGAACCGAGGTGCCGGGCAAGCTGCTGACCCTCAACATCGGCTTGTCGCAAGTCCGCTTCGGGGTCTTCGACACGCGGGACACCGGCAAGGACGTGCATGGCATCATCGATTGCGGCGACCGGGCGCACGCCTACATCACGCTCACGGCCGGCGGCGTAGTCAGCCGGCGCGAACGGCCGGTCTGCCAGCTCGACGAGCTGTTTCAGGTGATTTTCGAGTCGATGCTGCTGCTCGGCGATCAATACTTGTTCACACCCTATGAAGTCATCGCGGTCGGTCACCGCGTCGTGCATGGCGGCAGCAAGTTTTCCAGCGCGGCGGTGATCACGCCGCGCGTGCTCGCCGACATCGAGGCGCTCTCGGCGTTCGCGCCCCTGCACAATCCCATCAACCTCGAGGGCATTCATCTGGCGAAGAAGCTGTTGCCGGACGTGCCGCATGTGGCCGTCTTCGATACCGCGTTCCACCATAGCCTGCCGACCTACGCTTACCTCTACGGCTTGCCCTACGACTGGTACAAGAAGGAGGGTTTTCGCCGTTACGGCTTTCATGGCACTTCGCACCGCTTCGTCTCGCTGAAGTCGGCCGAGATCATGCGCCGGCCGCTGGGCGAACTGGAAATCATTTCCTGCCATCTGGGGGCAGGCGCGTCGCTTTGCGCGATTGATCACGGGCGCTCGGTCGATACCACCATGGGCATGACGCCCTCCGATGGCCTGATCATGCCCAGCCGCGCCGGCAGCATGGATCCGGCGATGATGATTCACCTGATGGATCATTACCACATGAGCCGGGACGAACTGCTGAAGCTAATCAATGCCGACAGCGGCCTGAAGGGAATCTCGGGCATCTCCAGCGACATCCACGAAATCGAGGCGGCCGCCAGCGAAGGCCACCACCGCGCGCTGCTGGCCCATCGCGCTTTCTGCTATCAGATTCGCAAGGGCATCGGCGCCTACGTGGCGGCCATGGGCGGTGTGGACGTGCTTGCCTTTACCGGTCAGATCGGCGAAACCAGTCCGACGGTGCGCAGCCTGGCCTGCCAGGGGCTTGGCTACATGGGTATCAAGCTCGACGAGGAGAAGAATCGTCGGCTCGGCGCCGCCGGCAGCCATGCGCTGATCTCGGCCGACGATTCGCCGGTGAAGATCCTGGTCATCGCCAATAATGACGAGCGCCTGCTGGCGTGGGAGACATTGCGCGCCATCGAGCGCGACCGGATCGCGCTGGCGATCAAGGGCCAGCCGGCGGCGCCGATACCGGTCGAGGTTTCGGCACATCACGTTCATCTTTCACAGTCGGACGTCGACGCGCTGTTCGGTGCCGGCCACGCGCTGACGCCGGAACATGAACTGTCACAGCCCGGCCAGTTCGCGTGCAGGGAACAGGTCGATCTGGTCGGGCCGAAAGGCAAGATCGCCAAGGTTCGCGTGCTCGGGCCGACGCGCAAGGAGACGCAGGTCGAGATCGCGATGACCGAGCAGTTCAAGCTTGGCATCCAGGCGCCGATCCGCGAGTCCGGCGACCTCGCCAACACGCCCGGCATCACGCTCGAGGGCCCAAAGGGCGCGGTCCGGATTCCGCGCGGCGTCATCTGCGCCCAGCGTCACATCCACATGTCGCCCGAGGATGCGATGAACTTCCGCGTGCGCGACAAGTACGTGGTGCGCGTGCGCATCGAAGGCGAGCGCGAGTTGATTTTCGGTGACGTGGTGGTGCGGGTGAATCCGAATTACCGGTTGGCGATGCACATCGACACGGACGAAGGCAACGCCGCCAACATCGGGACCGGCATGATCGGCCACATCGAAGAGATTCAGTCCCGGGCCTGAGAGCCCTTGCGTGCCACCAGGTCGATCCTGGCCATGCCTGCCTCAGTGGCCGGCCGCCCTGGCCATGGCTTCCTCCAGCTTGGCCGCCGGCATGTAGCCCGGAATGCGGGTACCGTCGGCGAGAAAGATGGCCGGCGTGCCGCGGATGTTGAGCTTGCGCGCCAGCGCCATGGACTTGTCGAGGCCGGTGGTGTCGCACTTGCCGGCGTCGGGCGTCTTGTTGTTCACCATGTAGTCGTTCCACGCCTTGGCACGGTCCGTCGCGCACCAGATGGCCTTCGACTTGTCGAGCGAATCAGGCGACAGGATCGGATGCAGGAAGGTGTAGATGGTGATGTCGTTGACCGCCTGCAACTCTTTCGCCAGCTTCTTGCAGTAGCCGCAGTTGGGATCCTCGAACGTGGCGATGATCCGCTTGCCGTTGCCCTTGACCTGCTTGATGGCGATGTCGGTCGGCAGATCGGCGAACTTGATCTGGGCGAGCTTGTCGAGGCGCTCCTGGGTGAGGTTCTTCTGGGTCTTTGGCTCGATGATCTGGCCGACGACGACGTGGGTTGCCTTCTCGTCGGTGTACAGCAGATCGCCGCCCACCTGGACCTCGTAAAGGCCGAGGACGCCGAGTTTGCGCACGCCTTCGACCTTGGTGCCGTCGGGCAGCGTTGCCTCGATGTTCTTCTTGATGGTCGCCTCGACGCCCTGGGCGCTTGCCAGCGTGGCCAGCATCGAGCCGCACAGGGCGATGAAAAAGTGCTTGATCATGAAGGTCTCCGGTTGGGGGATGTCAGCCCATCGCGTAACGCACCAGCGCGTCCTTGACGATGGGCAATCGTTGGGTCAGGTTCAGGCCGAGGTTGCGCAGCATCGGCAGCGGCCCATGGGCCGGCGCGAAGAGCTTTTGCAGGCCGTCGGTGACTGATTGTAGCGCCACTACTTCCTCCTTGCGCGCCCGCTCGTGACGGCGCAGCCAGGCCAGATCCCCGCAGTCGACATGCGCGGGGCAGGCCGCCAGGGTCTCGGCCAGAACCATGGCATCCTGAAAGCCGAGGTTGATGCCGTGGCCCGATAATGGATGAATGGCATGGGCGGCGTCGCCGATCAGCGCCAGTCGCGGCACCACCGTGCGTGGTGCGCGCATGTGACGCAGCGGAAACGCCGCCGCCGGCGTGACCAGCGTCAGTGCGCCGAATCGGCGCGCGCCGGCATCGGCGACACGGTCGCAGAATTCCTTGGTCGGCAACCTCAGCAACTCTTCGGCATGCGCGGCCGGCGTCGACCAGACGATCGAAATCAGGTTGTCCGGCAAGGGCAGATAGGCGAGCACGCCGTCGCGGCGGAACCATTGGCAGGCGACGTTCCGATGCGGCCTCTCGATGGCGAAGTTGGCGACCACGCCGTGCTGGCCGTAGGGATGGAATTTCACCTCGATACCTGCCGCCGCGCGCGTCCATGAGTCGGTACCGTCGGCCGCGACCACCAGCTTGCCGCGCAGTTCGCGGCCGTCGGCCAGCGCCAGCGCAGCCGCATCCTCGCCGAAAGTCAGTGTTCGCGGCACGCCGGGGCAGAACAGCGTGACGTTGCCCTGCCGCCTGGTCGTCTCCCAGAGTTCGCGCTGCATCAACGATGCCTCGATGATCCACGCAAGCTCGGCGACGCCGGCGTCGTGGGCGGAAAAGTCCAGATGCCCTCCAGCATCGCCATGAATCTCCATCGCCGCGACCGGGGTCATTCTGGTTTCGTCGAGATGGGCCCAGGTCCCCATGCGGTCGAGAAAGCGCGCGTTGGCCGGGCTGATGGCATAGATGCGCGCATCCCAGCCCGTCGGCGCCACGGGCGAACGTGCCTCGATCACGGCGATTGACAGACGGGTTCGTTTCAGCGCGACAGCCAGCGCCAGGCCGGCCAGGCCGCCGCCAACGATCACGACATCGAATTTCATGGATTCTTCGGGCACCGGGGGCCGCCTTGACAAGAAGCGCGGGGGCAAAGGATAATCGCGCCCCTTCGCGGTGATGTAGCTCAGCTGGTTAGAGCGACGGATTCATAATCCGTAGGTCGAGGGTTCAAGTCCCCCCATCACCACCAATTCTAAAACCCAACCCTTACCGGTTGGGTTTTTTCTTGCCCGCAGCGCCAGCACTGGCGGGGCTTCCGCCGGGGTCTGGTGTTTCACCATCCCCCTGGCAGTGCGTTATTCCGCCCACCGGGCCTCAGACGTCTCTCTTTTCTCCATTTGACCTGTGGCTGGACGAGGCACGCCCCCTCGATTTCATGCGGGTTTCGGGCCGATGGTTGGGCGTCAACCGCCCTGACCAGAAATCTTGCAAACCCGCATTACGCATCGAATCCATCGAACAGCCGATGCTGATCATCCCAGGCGGCTATGCCGAGACTCGCCACCCTCCGCCTTGAATCAGGCAGCTAACATTTCAGCGGCAAGATCGGATTGCGCGATTTCCACCAAGTTGCGTGGAATCTCAATCTCGAACCGAGATTCGTCGTGGCTGTAGCTGGTTTCACGCCGGGCGGCCGAAGCGCGCGCGACTGCATTCATCACCGGCATCAGCTGCTCGTAGAGTTCGATCTCCGCGAGATCGGCCCGGCAGTGAATGAAGGTGCGCTCGGCTTCGCGCAGGGCTGCCGGCAAGTCGCCCAACTTCGCGCTGGCCGTGTCGCGCTTGCTTTGCAGATCGGCCAGTGACGGGCGGGCAATCCGCAGTTCCGCTTCGAGCTTGGTCAGGGATTCGGGAACGACAAACTCGCCTTCGCCCTCCAATAGCGTCTGGGATGCCGACTTTGTTTCTGCTGCGATCCGGGCCTCGAGATCGGCAATCCGCTTCCCGAACGAACCTCGAGTGGCGCTCGTCACCGCACTCCGGACAACGAAATCCTTCCGGCCACCGCGAGGCAACCAGCGCCGCGTGGCATTGCTCTTCCGATCCGTAGCGTTCTATGAACTCGGCCATCGACAGTCCGCGTTGAAATTGAACTTGGTTGATCGACATCGTGCATCTCCTCAGCAAAGATGCATTCATTTCCAAGCCCCTACTGGCTCACCACGTGCGCCTGCTGAGGTACCGGCCATCATCTGGGCGATGGTCGCGCCGCCGGGATGACGCATCGCATCGATGATCTCGGTCAACTTGGTACCAGGGCGGATGGTGGGTGCGGTGGCCTCGCGTTTCGTGAGGGCATCGGGGGCGTCCGTTTTCTGGACACCCTTCTGGATTGGGTGGCGTTTGCCGACGGCAACGTACCCAGCATCGGTGAGCAAGTGGCGGCCGTCGACATCAACGACGAGCCCTCGGGCGAGCAGGCCCTCGATGACCTTGGCGCGGGCACCGCCGCGCAGGGTTGGCGGCAGAGGTTCGATGTTGCCAGCGGGGCGGCCGGTGGCGGCCTTGATGATGGCGGTCTGAGTGTCGGTAAGTTTGGATTGGGCGGTCATGATGGTCTCCGATGGTTGATGGACGTCGTCACTCACAATCGCCGTTGAAGATCGCCAGCAGTTCGTCCAGTCCGGCCTCCACCCGCCCGAGGTCGCCGACGTGGCCCCAATGAATGGCATCGGGGTCATGACCGAAGTGGTCATCGGCGAGTTGCTGCAGCCGTTCCAGCTTGGTGTGGATGGCTGCGGTGTGGGCGAGATAGGCGTCGAGGGCGGTTTGCTCGGCATTCATCGTGGGCTCCGGGTTGTGATTGACGACGCCACCATGAACGCGCTGTTCGATCAGGAAGCCAAGCTATTCATCGAACATTATTCGAAATTGCCGTTGCAGCCCGGTAGTATTACAATCATCACTACCGTAATACGGAAGGAGTCATCAAATGGCAACGACACTTACGAGCAAGGGGCAGGTCACCATCCCGAAGCAGATCCGCGATGCGCTGAATTTGGCTCCGGGCTGCTCCGTTGATTTCGCCGTCAATCGCGAAGGCGATGTCGTGATTCACAAGGTTGGTGCACGGCCCAGTCGCAAACCGGATCGCTTCGAAGCTGCCCGTGGCAAGGCCGACGTGAAGTGGCGCACCGCCGATCTGATGGCCCTGCTGCGCGGCGAGGCTTGAGGTTACGTTGATGCTGCTGGTCGATACCAATGTGCTGATCGATGTTCTGGAGGACGATCCGGAATGGGCGGACTGGTCCATCGGCCAACTGCGAGCGCAGTCCAAGATTCATCGCCTGGCTATCAACCCGATCATCTACTCCGAACTGTCGCTGACCTTTTCGACGGTCGAAGCCCTGGATCGCGCTGTCGATGATCTTGGCTTGGCGGTAATCGAAATTCCTCGGCCCGCGCTGTTTCTTGCCGGCAAGGCCTTCGTGCGCTATCGCCGGCAGGGAGGAAAGAAGAGCAACGTACTGGCCGACTTCTTCATCGGCGCGCAGGCCGCCGTTTCAAGGTACCCAATCTTGACGCGCGACACGCGGCGCTACAGCAATTATTTTTCAGGCGTGAATCTGATCGCGCCGGATCAGGCATAGGAGGGACGATGGCGTACAACAAAGCCGCGAGCGCTGATGCAACTCAGCCCCATTCAGTGCTACACGCTGCCGCATCAGGGAAGTAATTGTGTCTCGACTCACTGATTTGCTTGCACGCGCCAAGTCCAAGGATGCCCAACTGGGTGCCGATCTGGAGCGCGAGTTCAAGTTGCTCTCCTCTCGGCTCCCTTTTGGTCTGAACTTTGAACGTCACAGCCCGGAGGCGGTGGAATTGCCGCTGCACCCCGTCCGCAAGGGTGACAAGGTGCGCGTGCTGGCTGAGCGTGGCTCGGTCAAAAAGGGTGATCAGCGACTGTGGCAGGTCAAGGCCATTCACAAGGCCACGAAAATCGCTGACTTGGAGCTACTCGATACCGCAGAGTCCGAAATGCAATCGGTGCCGCTGGATGATCTGATTGTGGTAGCTGAATTCCGCGACACGATTTATCCGGGCATGGTCAGCACTGGCAAGGTCATGCGCGGCGGCGACAAGCCTTTCCACACGGTCATCAATGGCGAGAACTACCACGTTCTGAAGGCACTGACTTACACGCACAGAGGCAAGGTGGACGCCATCTATATCGATCCGCCCTACAACACCGGCGCGAAGGACTGGAAATACAACAACGATTACGTTGAAGGTGACGATCTGTATCGCCACAGCAAATGGCTGGCGATGATGGAACGGCGCTTGCTGGTGGCGAAGGAACTGCTGAACCCAGCGAATTCGGTGCTGATTGTCACCATCGACGAGAAGGAATATTTGCGACTAGGGTTGCTGCTGGAACAAACTTTTCCGGATGCGCGGATACAGATGGTCAGCAGCGTCATCAATCCCAAAGGGGTTCCACGAGATGGATTTGCACGTGTAGACGAGTACATCTTTGTTGCACAGTTTGGCTCGTCCGAAATTATTGGGAACATCAAAGAAGGAAGTGGTGGCACTGAAGTTCGTTGGCGTGGACTGACGAGGACAGGGGCGAACGGCATTCGAAGCAAATCTCCCGGAGCGTTCTATCCGATCTACTTCAACAAGGCAGGCAAGATTGTAGAAGTTGGCGATGCTCTTCCAATGGAGCAAGACGCGAGTTCTTTGGCGCCGCGCAAAGGATTGATTGCTGTGTGGCCCACTCCTCGTCCCGATGGAGAGGATGGGCGGTGGTCGGTTGTCCCAGAAAAAATAAGGGAATTGATCAAAATCGGTGCAGTCAGGGTCGGACGAGTAAAGCCCGCTGAAGGGCAGTTCCCGATTTTCTATCTCACTTCTGAGCAGCTTGCAGCAATCGAAGCGGGGGAGCTTGAAATAAGAGGAAAGACACCAGAAGGCGTATTGCAGGTTTTTTTTCGCGACGACGGAGGGCGGATTTCGGCTCCTCGAACCTTGTGGGATAACGTAAGCCATAGCGCGAGTGAACATGGTTCTGGCCTGCTGAAAGGATTGTTACCTGGGCGCAAGTTCCCTTATCCAAAATCGCTTTATGCAGTTGAAGACGTACTCCGTCTTTCCGTTCGAGGGAAGCTTGACGCCATCATCCTCGACTTTTTCTCTGGCTCCGGCACTACTGCCCACGCCGTGATGCGTCTGAACCGTCAGGATGGCGGCCGCCGCCAGTGCATTTCGGTGACCAACAATGAGGTGGCCGCTGATGAGCAGAAAGCACTGCGTGAGCAGAGTTTGCGCCCCGGCGATGCCGAATGGGAAAAGCACGGTAGAGCCAGTGCGGCTGTATGAGTCGTACCTGTCCAATTTCAGCTTCGCGAACGGGGAATAAAGATGAAGTTCACCCTCAAGGACTATCAACGTGACGCCGTGCGCGATGCATTGGACAACCTCAAAGATGCGCAGGATGACTGGCGTCGTAAATCGCGCAAGAGTGCGTTCTCGCTAACTGCCGTCACGGGCGCGGGTAAGACCGTAATGGCCGCCGCAGCATTCGAGGCGCTGTTTCACGGTGATGATGAATTTGATTTCGATGCTGATCCTGGTGCGGTGGTGATCTGGTTCAGCGATGATCCGTCACTGAATGAGCAAACGCGCTTCCGCTTGATGGAAGCCAGCGACCGTATCAACCATACCGATCTGGTGGTGGTGGAAAACACCTTCAACCGTCCACGGTTCGAGGCCGGGAAGATTTATTTTCTCAATACCCAAAAGTTGGGCAAGAACAGCCTGCTGGTGCGGGGACACGATCCGGAAGAGTTGGAAGCGAAGGCGGGTGCCCTGCTGCCGGAAACCCGGCCTGATCTGCGTGCTTACACCATCTGGGACACGATCCAGAACACGATTGAAGACCCCGAACTGACTTTGTATCTGGTGCTGGACGAAGCACACCGCGGCATGGGTAATGCCACTGTGAAAGAAAAAGGCACTATCGTGCAACGCCTGATCAACGGTTTCGGCAGCGTGCCTGGTATTCCGGTGGTGTGGGGTATTTCGGCAACAGTGGAACGATTCAACAAGGCCATCGAGTTTGCGGGCAATCACATCAAGCTGCCTAACGTCGTGGTGGATGCGGACAAGGTTCAGGAATCCGGCCTGATAAAAGACACCATCCTGCTTGATATTCCCGACGAAACCGGCGACTTCGATACCGTGCTGGTACGGCGAGCGACAGACAAGCTGAAAGAGTCGGCTACTGGTGCTGACAGAGCGTACCGAGCATCTCGACGCCATCCAAAAAGCCTTGGACGGCAAAGTTGCGTCGTTGTTTGTCCTTCACGGGCGAATGTCCAAGAAGCAGCGTGCCACACTCATCGCGGAACTCAACGCGCTTCCACCCGATGCGCCGCGTGTTCTCCTGGCGACAGGCAAGTTGGTCGGGGAAGGGTTTGACCATCCCCCCCTGGACACGTTGGTGTTGGCAATGCCGGTTTCGTGGAAAGGGACGTTGCAGCAATATGCAGGTCGACTGCACCGCGAGCACGCCACCAAGACCGATGTGCGGATCATCGATTTCGTGGACACCGGTCACCCAGCATTGCTCCGGATGTGGGACAAGCGGCAACGCGGCTACCGGGCAATGGGCTACCGAATTGCCGAACACCCGCAGGAGGCCGCAGACTTACTCATTGGCCCCAATAGCGAATAGTTCGGTAGTAAACTGCACACCACCAATTCTAAAACCCAACCCTTACCGCAAGACGCTCTGATTTCTTGTTGAAGCCTTGAATGGGTAGCCTCACACGATAAGCCATTCAGCGAACCTGAGTGGCTTATCTTTTTGTAGCAGTAGTTTTACTCGTTGAAGTACAGAATATCTTTGTAGTCCAATGGGGCTTGGGCAAGTCCCAATCGCATGGCAGGAGTGGTCTTCTCCGCTTTCTTGCCCTCTGGAGGCAGATCGATGTAGTTATGCACTACACGGTAAATCTCCAACATCTTGACCACCATAGCGGGATTGTAGGGACTGTAACCATGCCATGTCCTACCATTATTGGAAGCAGAATGGATTGGTCGCTCCAGCATGGAAAGTCTTCTACGAATTTTTTGGAAGAAAACATCAATACCATGCAGACTTGCCTTGTTATAGAGCCAAGCTACATGGTCTGAAACAACTTTCTTGTTGATTCGCCTTTCAATCCCATTATCGTCAAATTCGCTGACTAACTCGTTATCATGAAACTCTTCATGCTCCGTCAGCCAACACATTGCCTTGTTCGCTTCAGTCATTGAAGGAAATGGATGGCGAACCCAACGGTCTTTCCAATTGCCAATCTGCAAAACAGGCTCTTCGTCGCTTTCATACGGTGGACATCCGAGCTGCTGAGTCTGGCGGCGGG
>OEIV010000471.1_pt1 | contig 21964 bp, 26 predicted proteins | sample 1539231 | NCBI WGS metagenome assembly OEIV01 (sample SAMN03794762, study PRJEB22550) | activated sludge metagenome | feature: wastewater treatment plant; material: activated sludge; isolation source: Wastewater treatment plant of a petroleum refinery complex | place: Argentina: Buenos Aires ... | reverse complement strand
CCCGCCACGTCACGCCCGGCGTATCGGCCGCCAACCGTTCCCGGTAGACGCCCGGTTCCACAATCACCACGTCACCGCGCTTGGCGACCGTCGCCGCGGCGGCCAGCGACGGCAGTGTGCCGCCTTCGCCGCCCGCGCCCTGTCGAACCCGATACTCAGTCATGATCTAAAAACCTCCCTTCGGCCTATCGCGGCGACAGATAGCAACCAGCTCCGATAGCCGCTGCCGCCGCCATGCGGTCAAGACCAGTGACGATGCGCGATTCTCCAATGAGTCACCGGTCAGTGCGACGCCCATATCCAATTCCATTGCCAGGTCGTCAATCTCATCTAACGAGAAACACTCCGCAATTTTCATTGCCAGCCCGGCCCGGTCGCTACTGCCGCTGCTTGACGTGTTGCCGCCGCCGACCGTCCTTGGCGGCGGCTCCAGCCCGGCGTCGCGCATGGCCCGCGCCAATGCCCGGTTATAGTCCTGCTCCTGGGCCAACATGTCGCGCAGCCGGTCTATCTGTTCCTGCTGCCGGTCGCTCCGCTGTTCGGTGCGCTCCAGCCGCGCTTGCATGTCGGCCAGGGCCTGCTCATAGTGGTGGTAACTATCCGACGGCCCGCGCCGACCGGCGAAATAGGCCAGCAACCCGACGATAGTGGCGAGTAGGGCAACCCCGGCCAGCGCGGCGATAACGGCAGTATTGGCGCTACTCATGCCGCGTCCCCTCGTAGCCCTCCCACTCAGGCGGGGCGGGGGACAGCGCGATGAAGAACGCGGCGACCATGATGGCCAGAATCACAAGTGCCACGTGGAGCACCCGCAGCGCCGACCAGAACGACGCCACCGGCCCCGACATGCCGACCAGCAGCGCCACGAGATAGAACGCGACGTTATGCACGCCTAGCGACACCGGGCCGACCAGATACGGCCGCGCCGACTTCCACCGCCGACCCATATCCAGAGCCAGCAGCAGGATAGCCGACCACGCGGCCAGGTTGAACCACTGGACCACATCGGCGGCGTGACGGATGGTATCGGCCGTCTCTGGCGACATGTCTAGATCGCCTCTTCCACTACCCACAACTCTGATAAGGTCTTGTCCGCCTTGTCGCCATACGTGGCGACGAACTGGACACGAAACGCGCCCGCCGTCGCCACGTCGCTATCGCCATAGGCCCAGGCGAATACCCCGGCCTCGCCGTCAACAATGGACAACGCGCCGTCCAATGCGGCGGCCGTCTCTGTGTCCAGATTCAGCCGCCGCCCGGATAGCGTCGCCCCGGTCAAGTTGAGCGGGTCGCCGTCGGCGTCCTGCCATGTAATGCGCTGTGGCGTATGCCGCGCGCCTTGTACCGCGTTACTGAGAGGCATGGAACGCCCTCCACGGGTTGACTAGGCGTTGGCCTCGGTAAGGGTAAAGCTGGTGATCGTGAACGTCTGGCCGGAGGCGAATACGACATTGTCTACCGTAATATCTCCACCGCCGCCCGTCGCCGTCACCGTGCCCTGAATGTGCGCCGTCGTGCCGTCACTGGCATAGATGCGAAAGTGGGCCGCCGTGCCTGCCGCGTCGGCCGAGGCATCTTCCCATGTGCCCAATTTGGCCTTTGTGCCACTCGACGCCGCCGCCATCCAATCCGACGGCAGCGTGAGCGACGCCAGAACCGTGCCGCTATCGGCCGTCGCCACTGTCGCCGGAGCCGCGCCCGTGCGAATTTTCAAGACCGCCGCCGTGCCGATAGCCGTTTCAATGGCGTCAAGGCGGGCGTTACGAACCGCTACAGAAAGCTGAATTGCCATTTACCTTTACTCCCTGATGTTGCCCGCCGAGCGTACTGACCCGGTAGGGCGTGGGTATAAAACCTGTCCCCATTTCGATGGGGACAGGACAGTACCGATATAGAAACTCAGTGTGGTGACGTGGGCGATTGCCGCCAGCGTCAACGGGGCCAGCGTCACGTCGCCCGCGCCGGTTAGGGGCGGGAAAGCCTCGCCATAGGCGGTCAACGCCTCTAGCGTCACCGCGCCTTGTCCGGTGATGAGCAGCGCCGCGCTACTCGTAGACGTGACGGCCGCCAGAGCGATAGCCGCCGCGCCTTCCGTCCGATGAATGCCCAGCGCCGCGGCCGTCAACGCGTCGAGCGCCACGTCGCCCGCGCCATGCGTCACCGCCCGCGCCGCCGCCGTGACGGTGATAGCCGCCAGTGTAACCGCGCCCGCGCCGTGGTTGACCAGCACGGCCGCGCCGGTGACAATCAGCGGGGGCAACGTCACGTCGGCCGCGCCGTCGCTGTGGGGGATGGATGCGCCTTCCGCAGCGGCCGTCAGGGCGTCGAGCGTGGCCGCGCCCGCGCCGCGAATGAGTAGCGCCGCCGTGCCGGTAACGACTATCTCCAGCACGCCGCCGCCCGCGCCGTGGGTAGCCAGGCGGGCCGCGGCCGTGGCCGTCAAGTCGATCAGCGTGATGGCGCCCGCGCCGTGGGTGGCAAGGACACCCGCCGCCGTCGCCGTGGCCGCGTCAAGCGTTGCCGCGCCACTGGCGACAATGAGCACCGCGCCACTGCCGCCGCCTGTTACCGCGCCCAGTGTGATTGCGCCTGCGCCGCGGGTTAGTAGCGTGGCCGCGCCCGTGGTGGTCAGCGCGTCGAGTACCACGTCCACCGCCGCGCCGATGGGTAGCACCCCGTCACCCGCGCCGGTTAGCGCGGTCAGTGTGGCCGCGCCATAACCGTGGGTTAGCAAGCGGCTCGCGCCGCTGGCCGTGGCCGCGTCCAGCACAGGAGAGGCCGCGCCTTGAATGAGCAGCGCCCCCGCCGCCGCGTCAACGGCCAGTGCGTCGAGCGTCACGTCGCCCGCGCCGGTTAGGGGTAGCACCGCCGTGGCCGTGGCCGTCAACGCCGCTAGATAGATATTGGCCGCGCCTTGCCCCGGCGATAGCCCTAGCTCGGCAATACCGGCGGCCGTCACATCGCCTAGCGTGATGGCCCCAGCGCCGACAATGGCAGTCTTGCCCGCGCCTGTGGCGGTCAGCGCCGCCAACGTCGCCGCGCCCGTGCCGACAAGGGGTAGAACACCGGCGGCCGTGGTAGTCAAGTCGGCTAAGGTCGCCGCGCCCGCGCCGTGCGTTGCCAGCGTAGACGCGCCCGCGCCGGTCAGCGCCGCCAGGGTGGCGTCGGCTTGCGCCTGAATCGGCAGGACACCCGCGGCCGTGGCCGTGAGTGCGCCTAGCGTAATATCGGCCGCCGCCCCGCCCGGTTTGGTAGCCGTGGCCGTGGCCGTGAGCGCGCCTAACGTAATATCGGCCGCGCCATGCGTTGCCAGCGTCGCCGTGGCGGCCGTGGCATAGGACAGGGAGAGAAGCGGCGGGTTTGCGCCCTCGATGGACTGAAAGGTAAGAGCCCCTTCGTCATAACCCGACAGTAACAACATGAGGTCGCTACTACCGGCCACCCATTCGGGCAGATCGACAACCCCTTGCACAACCGCCGCAAAATCGGGCGACGTAACGTACTGGCTGGCCCCAACTGTGTCTTCCCAAATGACGTAAGGTGTTCCGGCGATGCGGGAGGTAATATTGACGTCAGTCGTTGTCAACGCGCCCGGCGCGGCCGAATTCTGAGCGCAGATAATCAGGCTGGGGTAAACCGTTGTAGCGTCTGTGTATACCTGGAGCGTTGCGCTCAGAATCGTCGCCCCGGCCGGGATGTTGAGATTGTGGAACCCCAGCGCGGCGCGGTTGTTCTCTGAGGTTTCAATCGTCGTCGCGGTGATGTCAGGCGGCGTGGGGCCAAACACCTCATAGCCGTCCTCATCCGGCTCGGCCGTGATGGGCGCGGCGCCGCCGCTGGTCAGTGTGCCTAGCGTCACCGCCGCCGCGCCGTGGGTTGTCAGTGTTGCGGCGCCGCCGCTGGTCAGTGTGCCTAGCGTCACCGCCGCCGCGCCTTGTACCTTCACCGCGCCCGCGCCGCTGGACGTTAACGCGCCCAGCGTGATAGCCGCCGTGGCCGTTGCGCCCGTCGAATAGTCGATTTCGACGTACCACACAGAGCCGCCGCTATCGTAGCCGCGCAGCCATAGGTCGGTAGACGCGCTACGGCCGTCGGCGATCAGGGCAATGTTGTTGCCCGACGCCCAGCCGCCCCGGCCAATGACCTCGGCAACCTGAGAGGTAATATTGACGGTGCGATAGCTCGCTGTGCCGATGCCGGTGGCCGTGTCCTGCGTTACGGCCGTGGTGCGAGAACGGCCGCTGACATCGTAGCTGGTGGTAGTGAACACCCCGGCAGTGTCGGCCGCCTGCGCGTACCAGTTGAGATCGGGGTCGTCATGGAGCGTGGTCGTTGACCGATAGTAGAGCGTCGCGCTGTTAATGGTTGCGCCGCTCGGCACGGTTACACCCGGCACAAGCAAGCCGCCCCAGGCCGTACCCGCGGCGACGCGCACTTCGCCGGTTAGGGTGATGGCCCCGGTCTGGGCCTCCCATGCGTCGTGATTAGACGCGCTGGGGCTGCCGGTGAACGTCGTCATGGTCTACTCGGTCGCCGATTCCTCGGTCGCGTCCTGTTGCGCCGTTTGCAACAGGGCCGACAATTCGCCAATGGCCCCGTCGTAAGCGGCTAGCGTTAGCCGCTGCTGCTCCAGCGCGGCGGCTAATTGTTGTAACCGTTCGGCCGCCTGTTGGCGTTCGGTCTGTAGTTGCGCCATGCGGGCGCGGATAGCGTCGGTCATGTTTCCTCCCTAGCTATTGGATTCAGCTATCTTGACGAACGTGCCGTCGTCAAAACGGATGTAGAACGCCTGCTTGCCGTTGACCTGATTCTCTACGTACAGCAGCGCCGCCCCGGCGGGTACAGTCGTTGCGCCGGTAGACTGTTTCATGAGGATGCGCCCGGCCGCGGGCGGGGTGAGGGCGGCGTCTCCCAGGACGAGGCCGCCGCTGATTCTCGTCGGCGCGAATAGCCCGATAGACGCCGTGGCAACTACACTCACCGAGCCGCCGCTGGAAATGACAATGCGATTAGCCTCACCGGTTGTCGCCAGTGATATTTCTTCGCTGGCCGAGTCCTGCACAATTTCAAGTTGTGCTGAGCGGCTACCGTTGCGCGTGCCGAATAGAAGCCCGGCGTAGCCCGTAGTAAACAGCCCGCCTAAATTGCCGTACTCCACACCGCTTGGATTCAGGAAGCGCAACATGGGGTTATAGGTGGGCGAGTTCTGGACGGTCATCACTAGCCCGTTGCGGTCTAGCACGACGCGGCCATCACCCGTCGCCAGTTCCCCGGCCGTGTTAATCGTGATTTGCTCCAACCCGCCGTTGTAGGTAGATAGCCGCCCAATGCCGCCGCTGTTGTAGAGTTTTAGCCCCGTCGTCGGCGTGGCAAACGACCCTGTGCCCTGCCAGATGCCACCCAGCGCCCCGATGGTCATGGCCCCGTCAAAACGACTATTACCACTGGCGTCGAGCGTGATGGTCGGCACATTGTTGCTATTGCGCAGTTCCACCGCCGAACCTGTCCAGTGCAGCCCGACGCCCGACGCCTTACCCAGCCGGAGCTTGTACGCTCCGCTGTTGTAGCCGACCCATAGCCCGTCACCGCCGCCGTCAACGGCCGTCGGTAGAGGGTTACCCACGGCTAGGCTAGGCACAGACGGGTCTAGCCGGATAGCTTCCTCGTTGGCGTTAATCTCATACTCCCATCGCAAGCGCAACCGCGCCCCGTTCCAATCCGTTTGTACCGCGCCGCCCGCGCCGTACCCCTCATGCGGCGCGGTGACGGTGGCCGTGGCCGTTGTGTTGGCCGTGCGCGTCGCCAACAGCACTTCGCCTGTAAGCGGCGTCGTCTCGTCACTGGCGAATACCTGCCCGTAGATACGGATGGTGTCATTACTCAGATTGACCGATTTCAGCGAGGCCCGAATATCCACGCGGAAGATACTGGTAAACGCCGCCGGGTTTGTCAGGCTCAGGAACACCGCGCCGGAGAGGTTACCCGCGTTGGCGATGTAGTCACCGTGGTTAGGCGAGCCAATGGCCTCGTCAATTGTGCTGTAGTAGTTAGCGCCGGTCGTCTCTACGTTGACGGCCGTGCCGTCGCCGTCGGGTGTCAGCGTGCTGGATTGCGTGCCGGTGCGATAGAAAACGACATCGGCCGCCGATACCTGGAGCTTGCCGCCGTCGCCCGCGTAGAGCGATAGGCGTGAGCCGTGAATCTCAGAGCGTAGGTCGGTAAACCGGACACGGCTACTTGTGGCCGTGCCGGATTGCAAGCCCCACTCATAGACGCCCGTCACGCCGCGCAGTTGACCCAGCCGCAAGCGGTGGACGCGGTTGCCTTCGTCGTAGGGGTTTGCGCCCTGCCATGTGGTTATGCCCGCGTAGGGACTGCCTGCCCCGTCTAGCGTCGTTACCCACCACCAGCCGTCACCCGCCTTGCCGAAGTCGAGTGCCACCGCGCCCGTTTGGGCCGTCTCGCCAATGGCCGCCGCTAACGCGCTACGGGTTGTAAACGTCCATGACTGTTGGCCGTCGTCTCTGTCTGTGTAGGCCGTCACCTGCCCCCAGGCGTTGGCAACCAGCAACCCGCCGCCGCTTCTATCCATGATGCGGAGCAGCACCCAGTCGTTATCAGAGAACACCGGCAGTTCAGCCAGGCCGGGCGCGTCCTCGACGTACAGCGTGCCGGTTCCATTGACCGCCGGGATGGTAAACGGCCGCGCCACAAGCGCCATACTTGGGGTAATGTACTCCGCGCCGACGGCCACCCGCGCCGTATCGGCAATGAAGGCGGCGACGTGTAGCTCATCGGCGTAGATACTGCGCGTGTCCAGATGGCCGTCGTATGTCATGCCCCAACCCGTACCCAGAAAGCCGCTAGACCAATGCGCCGTTTTTAGCGTCGTTGTCGGCCCTATCTGCGTAACGTTGTCATCCGGCGACAATACCAGTGAGGCGGCGGGGGATAGTGTCAAGCTGCCCGTATCCGTCGTTATGGCCCGCGCCCCGACAAACTGCATATCGCTATCAACGACTGTCACCCCGCCTGCCGGGTCGAGGCGTAGATTGCCCGTGGCCGTGTCCAGGAGCGGCGCGGTCACCTGATCGGCCGTCAGGCGGCGCAAGGTCAAGTCGCCGCCGACACTACTTTGGAGCACCTTGCCCGGCGCGGTCTTGGCGTTGTCCACGCTGTCCACGTCATGGCTATGGCCGCTGCCGGTGATAGCGTTTGTGGTCGTGCTGCCGATGGAAAGCGGCGTACCCAGCGCCGTGCCGTTGGCGTCTACAACCATGCCGCTATTAAACGGCAGTTTGAGCGACGTACCCGACGGGGTATTCCACATGCCGCCGGTAGGCGACGGAGCGACGGCCACAATATCGGCGTTGACTGTTGTGCCGTGAGCCAGGGCCGTGTTGACGGCCATGATGCCGCCGGTCAAGGCCAGCCCCGCCCCGGCCAGCGCGTCGGATACCTTCACCCCTTGCGTCGCGTTGACGACAATGGACGAATCGACGGCTGTCACTCGCGGGTGGTGCGCGTCGGCGTTGGCGGCGTGGGCGCTGAGGTCGACGCCGTCGATGGTTATCCCGGCGTTGACGGCCATGTTGCCGGTCAAGGCCCGGCCGCCTGAAACCAGCAGATAGCCGGGATGATCCTCTACGTCAGTTAGGCCGGTTAGCGTGCCGTGGTCAGTCGCGCCGCCACCGCCCGTGCCGGTGGCGACAACTGTTGTGCCGCTGGCCGATGACGCCACGCGCCGCTGACTCTGAATGACACCCCTGATGCGACTGGCGGTAATGTTGGCCGGTGTCCACCGTAAGCCGGTCATGTTACTGACAACCAATGATGTACGCGGGCGGCCGTTGACCTGCTTCTCGTTCACCTCCAGGACAACCCAGTCGCTAGACGTGCCAATGGCGGGCGTTGTGCCGGTGGCGTTTTCGATCTTCACCGTCTGCCCCGGCGCGATGGCGACGGGGATATAGGCGTCGATTGTGTAGTACTCGCGCTCCTGTGCCGTTACCAGTGTTTGCACCGCCGATAGCAATAGCTGGTCGCATGCCGATACCAACGCGTCCCGGCTCTTGGCGTCGCTGAGCGAGATGTCGCCATAGGTCTGCCGTATCTCATGCCAGCCGTAATTATTCGTGCCCGCCTCATGGTAGACGGATTGCGGCTCATATAGGCCGACCCCTTCCATGATGTGACACCCCTTCGTGGCGGCGTAGGCTATCATTGTGCTCGAGCAGCTAGACAGGTCGATACGCTGGTCGCCCGCCGACGGGAACACCCGCGTTACCATCGGCAACGACTGGCGACGGCGCAGGCTGAAGATCGCCCCTTTTGTCAGGCTCATTTCATCGGCCGCTTGCCGTGCCTCTTCGTCACTGGCATACATGACCAGCGTCACCCCACTGCTATCCGGCGTGCGCCGCCATTCGATGATGCGGCTAGGCTTGTTGGGGTTGCTAAATACCTTGTGCCGGAAATATTCGCCGGTGCGCTCCGCCAGGCCGGAGATCATCTCGATAACGCTCTCACCTTGCGGCTGATGAGCACTCCCAACGGCCGTGCCCGTGCCCGTCTGAAACGTCACATTCCAGCCCGGCGCGGCGGCGATGATTTTGGTGACATCGCTATTGGTGGCGGCGAAAGAGTTGTAGACGGCAACGGCCGCGCCGCTGTTGGCCTGCGACGGCAGCGCGTCTTCCAATGTCACCCGGTTCGTAGTGTCCGTCTCGCCCGTCGCCAACGTTGTGTGCGCCTGCCCGTTGGCAAGGTCGACCATGACAACTACGCCTTCAATGAATGGCGCGGGGTTGTGGACGCGGATGCGCCGCGTCCAGATTTCAACCGCGTTGCCCGCCGTGGCGTTGGCCGGCAGCCGGTCGCGCAAGTGCAATACCCACTGGTCTTCGAAGAATTCACGTTCGGTAACGACCGTAACGTGTGTCCCTGCGCCGCCGTCGAGGGTGATGCGTATCTCCTGCCCGATATCGTCACTGTTGGATGTATCCAGGACGACCGTCTCGTTCCCCGTCGGCGCGCCTTCGGCCATTTCGCGGTCATCCGGCCCCCCGGCCGTGACGGCCAGGGTCGTGTTGGTTGTGACCGTCTCGCCGATCTGCCCCCAAACGAGTTGTTTATTCAGCAGCGATTCCAGCCCCGGCCCGCGCACATCAATGACGTTTATGCCGTTGCGGACGGCCGGTTCGATATCCTCAACGAGGAAACAGGACAGGATACGCGCCGTGCCGTCGCTGTGGTTCGTCACCTGCTCGACGAGACAAACGTGGCCGGGATGGATGAACGTATCCCAGCCGTCGACCGCGTAGAACGTGGCCGAGCCGTTGCCGATTCCCGACATATAGCGCGTCCAGTTGGCCGTGCCTTCCACCACCGCGTCCAGCGTTGTATCGCCGCCGTAAGCGATGGTCGGCGTATCGGGAAAGGACAAGTCAAGCTCCCAGAACTTACCGCGTGTTGCGCCCCATGTGCGTGCCATAGTTAGGTTGCCAGTAGTGATTTCAGTTGCCACCGCGCCGTGATGGGAAACCATGAGGTTGTTCCCATCCGGTTAGCCCCGTCCCATGCGCCGGTGACTTCGATAAGCCGCGCCGTGGCCGTCAAGAGTTGCACGTCTGAGGCGCGGGGAATGGCGATGGTCAATGTACCGTGTTCGCCTTTCAACTTAATCAAGTTCTTGTACTGCGGGTTGTTGTCAGGATAAGAGCCGCTAAAAATGTAGGATTGTTCCCAGATGGGCGGCACCAGCGTGGCCGGGCCGGTTCCGTCAAGGTCGATAATGGCCCCGGCGTCGTTGCGCTCCATATGGGCGACGACCTCCGGCCCGTCCAGCTTGCCGCCCTTGACGCTGACACCAACATTGACAGTATCAAACGTCGTCACCCCATTGGAGAATGACCGCACATAGCCGTTATAGGCGTAGGATGTTGCCATTACAGAATCCCCAACCGCATAAGTGCGCCTATCAGGTCGCCGCCGACCTGATTCCAATTGACCGTCACCGTTACCGCCGACGGCACGCCCTCCAGCGCGCGTTTAGCCCTATCCGCGCCGGTGAGCACGCCTTCGATGTTGGCGTCCAGTGTCGCTAGATATGGTTCGTCGGTTAGGACGTTGAGCGACGTTTGCACCGTTGTGACGGCCGTCTCTACGCCGGTAACGTTGGCCTCAACGTCGACCGTACGCCCCTCTTCCGGCGCGGCGCCGACGCCTTGCGCCACGGTGATGAGGTCGGCTTGATTCAAGTTGGCGCTGGCCTCGCCTAGCTGCCCCAGCGCCTGGTCAATGGTCAGTTTCCCGGCGACTACGCTCTCAGCTATCTGATTGATTTGCTCCTGCAGAATGGCCGCCTTTAGCGCCGCCTCGGCTTGCTCTTCGGTGAATTGCCCGGTAGCAACGCCTAGCAATGCCAGCGTTGCCGCCGACGCCCCGGCCGCTTCTACCTGCCGGTAGAGCGCCTGATTCATGGCGTCGACCTTGACCGCGCCATCTTCACCGATAAGCCCCTCGGCTGCCGCCGCGCCTATCTCGGCCTGGAATGCCGATACCATGCGCTGATGCGTTGCGGCCAATTCCTGCTCTTGGGCGGAGACGTAGCCCACCGCGCCGCCGTAGCTACGCAGCGACGCCTCCTCTTGCGCCACTTGCGCGGCGCGTTCGTCGTCAGCCGCCCAGCTACGCCGCATGGCGTTTCGCATACGTTCTGTCTGCCGCTGGATAAGCGCTCGCTGCCCGCCAATGTCGGCCCCGGCAGCCATGTAATCAAAATCGTCTTGGCGCGGCGTGAATGCAGCGTTTGCGCCCAGCCCGTCGCGTAGCCCAATGAGGCCGGTAAAGATGGCATTCATATTCTGCGCGGCCGTCTGCGCGGCGTTGCCGGTCTGAATCGACACCTGCCGCGCCCATAGCTGCCACGCGCCTAGCTGGTCGTTTAGCTCATCGGCCGTATCGGTCAGAGCGTCACGGGTAACGACTTGGCTTAACTGCGCCTGAATCGCCGCCGCATCCGTGCCTCCGGCGATCTGATCCATATAGCCCAGCCATTGCACCGTTGTGATTTGCCCCGATTCGCGCATTTCGGCCAATTGCGCTATCACACCGCGCATGGCCGCGCTTTCGCCCGCGATGGCCGACATCTCCTGGAATAGCCCGATTTGCTCCCCCAGGGCGATGGACGACAGCAGTACTTCGTTCTTGAAGTTGGCGACGGCCGTCTCGGCCTGCTTGAATGACTGCTCCGCCTCAGATACCCCGCCCACCTCTAGCCGCGCCTCACCCGCCTGAATGACGGCCTCTTTGAATGCCGCGGCCGTGCTCATGCCCTGTTCCATCAATTCGCGCTGTTTGGCCTTGACCTCATCGACGCTAAGACCCAGCGCGTCAAGGCGCATGGTGGACAGGTTCGCAAAGGTGAGGATGACTTGCTGCATATCCCAGCCCAGCGTGCCGACAACCGTTGCCAGTCTAACGACCTGCTCCTGATTATCGGCCAGCCGCAATGAGATAATGCCCGATGCCGACGCCATGAGTTCGGCGTCGGAGATCATGCCTTGCGTAGCCGTGCGTAGTTTGCCTAGCAGCGCGTCGGCGGTTGTGTTGATTTGCGTGGCGAGTTTGCCGAACCGCTCCGTCGTCGTCTGGAGTTGCGCCCCGGCGCGGAGTGCCTCGTATCCCTTATAGGCAGCTATGGCAAAGCCAGCCACGGCGATACCCGCGCCAACGACCTCCTTTTTGATTTGGCCCCAGTCGCGCGTTGCTTCTTTGGCGGCGCGGCCGGTGGATTTTCCTACCTTGTCGGCCTCTTTGTTGAGCCGTTCAATAGCGACAATGGCCCGCTGGATGTCGCCGCCGCCTTCGTAGCGCGTCTCGATTGAATACTCGATCTTCTCAGCCATCGGCCGCCGCCTTGATTCTCAGGGATAGCACGCCGCTCACTAGCTCCCATGCCGTCGGGTTGGCGTTGCACCAGTCAACGATATTGGCCGCGTCTCTGTAGCCGGTCATGGCGATGTAGACGTTGCGGGCGGCGCGGGCGCGGGCAAACTCGCGGGCGGGCCAGTCATACCAGCCCCCGGCGTAGGGCATACCCCAGTCCCGGAAGAGCCACCAGTCCAATTCCGGCGGTCGCGGCCCGCCGTCCTCGACGTGGGCCGCGACCGCCAAAATTAAACGTTTGGGACGTTCATTGTTTCCTCAAAGAGCAGGTTGCAGCGCTGCCCGTAGTAGGCCACTTCATAGGCCCGCATGTCGTCCACCTGCGTGCCGTTGAAGTAGTAGCGCCGCTCGGTCTTGCCGTCCGGCGTTGTCACGTCCTCATAGCGTGTTTCGGGGTTGACGATCCAGCCCGCTTCGATGGCCGCCTCTAGTGAGGCTTGCCGTTCGGCCGCCATTGACTGCCGCAAGCCGCGGGCCAGGTAGGCGTTGTTCCACGCCACCACGTCACGCTGCCGCAAGTCGTCAACCGCCTTAAGCTGGATACTGTCAATCAGCGGGTGCGCTTGCTTGCCCTTGCCGTTTGCCTTATCCGCCATACTCCTCCCTGCCGTCTATCAGGTGGCCGCGGCCATCGTCGGGTCGTTGTCCACGGTGATGGTCAACGAGTAGGTAATGAACCCATTCGACGGGCTCGACTTGGTAAAGCCGCCCGACCGCCCGGCGGCCGACGTGTACTTCGTCTTGCCGCTTTCGATTTCAATCGCGCCGTCTTCGCCGGCCTTGATTGCCGCCTCCAGCGTGTGTGTGGCCGTCGTTGGGGCCACAAAATCAATCACGAATTCCCAGCCCGTGCCGATGACCTGCCGGAGCACGCCGTCGGCCACCGTCTCGCTCAATACGTCGCCGGTGTTGGAGACCTGAATGCTACGAATGTTGGGGATAACATTCGTAAAGATGGTTGCGCTTTGCCCTTGTCCGGTATCGCCTGCCATGTGCCTATACCTCGTATTCGTCTATATCCACTACAAGCCGCTGTAGCAGTGAATCAATTTCGCCGTCGTCACGGAACCACGGTTCCACCTCTCCGGCCGCGGCTACTTGCCCAATGTTCAATTCCCAGGCGGCCGCCGCCAGCGTTGCTAGAACCGATTGCCGCAACGCCTGAAATGCATTGCGATGGGCCATGTCGCTTAGCCCGCCGCGATACAGCAGCAACCCTACGTAAATGCCGTATGTAGCCCGCGGCGTGGTGCGCGATTCGCCCATCGTCACGGCTACGTCGTCGCCGGTCTCAATGACCAGCCACGGGCCGCGCTCGATAGACGCCACTTGCGGCGCTTTGTAATCATTGATGAGCACGTTACCGTCGCGCACTAGCGGCGCCAGGGTCTGGGCCAATCGTTGCTGTAGCGTTGCCTCGCTCATCGTGTGCCTAGCGGGAATGTCCGCTCCACCTCGGCCATGAGCGCCGCTTTCAGCTTCGGGCGTTCGCGGTCGATAATGCTACGCGCCGTCCACCAGCGGCCCCGGTGCATCCATGCCTGTTTCTCGCCCCGGTTATCGCCAACGACATAACCGGCATACACGCCACTCTTGCCACTGGCGCTATTAGTGATGATTGCGCCCTTGCCCGCTCTCGTTGCGGCCCAACTACTCGCCAGTCGCCCGGTTCTCACGTAACGCTGCCCCGGCCGCTTCGGTGGGTAGGGCGTGCTCTTCAGCGTGGCCCGCGTGTCTTGCGCCCAGCGGTAAGTAACGTCTTGCGCCTTCGGCCCTAACTTGGCAACCGCGCCGCGTAGCTCATTGCGTACCGCGTCGCTACCCCGGATGGTGATCTCAAAGCGCAACATTACAGCCTGTCCCCCCGCGTATACTCCCCACCGCCGCCGGTGTAGGCGTCCACGCGCTGGAATGAACCGATGTGCACCGTAGGGGATTGCGTGTCCACGGCGACGATACCCAGCACCGCGCCGATGCCGCCGCCGAAGCGGTCTACCCACTCCGGCGCGGCGGTGGCAATGACGTTGAGTATCTCTTGCGTCGTTGCCGGTCGCTCTTCGTAGCGCCCGCGGCCGTTGACGCTATCCACAAGCCAGGCCGTATTGCCGTTAACGAACGAATCCAGCAGCGGCTTAACAGCGGCGTCGGTGATGGGCGTCGGGATGTCGGCCGCCATGAGAGCCACGTCCAGCAGGGCGCTAACCTCATTGCGCCAGGCCGTCACCTGCGCGTCGGTCGGCCGCGTCGAGTCATCGAAGCGACCGGCGGCGTTGGCGTCGCGTGGCACAAGCGCGGCCACGCCCGTATTGCTGCCGTAGCTCACAAGCCACCCGTAGCGCGGCGACCCTTCGCGGCCGTCGTCTTGACGGGTGGGGTGGGCGATTCGGGCGCGGGGGCTTCCGTTACAACTTCCGTTACAATCCCCGCGCCACCGGCCTCCAGCGCGTCGAGCTTAGCCGCCGTCGTTGGCGTCGGCTCTTCGCGCACCGTGCCCGCGTTGGCGTCGGCGGCCGTGGCGAACCACTGCCCACCGGCCAGCAGCGCCGCCGCCTGAGAGCGCGTGTAAACGGTGATGGTTTCACCGTATCTGCTATGCAACGTTACCGGCTCACTCATGCGTCTCTAGTTCCTTCGCAATGGGGCGGGGTTGCCAGTCGCCCCGCCCCATGCGCTGAGGAGGAAAACCCGATGACTGATTAGGCGGCCGTGCCGTCGCTCCAGTTGGCGTTGTTGACGTAGCGGCTAGTGCCGTTGGTACGGTCGCCCACGCCGACGCCGAAGCGCGTCTGGAGCATCAGGTTCTGGATCGCGTAAATACCGGGGTTGTTGTGGTCGCGGTAGAGCCGCACACGCGGCCCGGTCTCGCCTTCCGGCAAGCGCACGCGCAGCGGATTTCGCGGGCTATTCAGCCCGTAGCTTTTCCAGCCAAAACCGTAGTACTGGGGAACGCCCGGCACAACCCAGACGCGGAACCCTTCGATAGCGCCGATGGGCCGCTTGCCGCCGACGGCCGCGCCGGTGAAGTTCACTGTGGCCGTGGTAATGGCCTGATTGATAAGCGCCTCGTTGACACCGACAAAGCCGGTCAAACCGCTGACCGTGGCCTCATCCGACGGGCCGATGACAAACTCATAGGGCGGCTCATGACCGTGCTCCTGGAGTTCGGCCTTGGCGTCGGTAAAGACGGCCGCCGTAAACGCGCCGCCGGCGATGGCGACGTAGTGCTCATGTGCCGTGGTGAAGGCCGTGCCCGCGTAGCTCGGCGGGGCGAAGTCCACGCCGGTCGAGGCCGCGGCCGTCGCAAAGCCGGGGCTAAGACCAGTCGAGGAGAGGCCGTAAGCGCTGCCGCTTTCGTCGCCGCGCTTGAGCAAGCGGCCGATCAGCGCCTTGCGCCAGGTCGTCTCGGCGGCGCGGATACCCATCGCAATATCTTGCTCAATATCGGGCATACGGGCCTCTTCCAGATAGTCGGCCGTCCAGCCGAGCGTCAGGTCCCACTTACGCAGCGGCAGCATATGGCCGGCCAGCGCGGCGCGGACGGGGTCGGGGCGGCCATGCTCCGTATGGGCCACCATCTCGGCCTCGACGCCGACGGCGTAGCGGGTTTCAAGCTGGTCGGTGAAGGACACCATCATCGACCAGAACGGGTCGTTAGTCAGGCCGGTGTTAAACCCGCCCAGCGCGGCATTCGCCATAGCCACAACCTGCTCATAGGTCGTGCCGTCGCGCAGCCGGGAGTTCTCCAGGAGCGCGGCGTCAATGCCGGTCAGTACAACGTTGTCGCGGGTGTCGCGATTGCCTAAAGTTGCCATGATTTCATATCTCCTTTAGGCCAGGGCCACCGGCTGAGGGGCGACAAACAGAATGGTTTCCGTTTCCGCATAGCCGATGATGTGCGACTTCGTCCCGGCTGTGGCGCTGTACTCGCCTGCCGTGTCGCTGATGTAGATAGCCGTGCCCGGCGTCGCGCCGGTCAACACTTCCACCGGCCCATAGGTCACAATGTCCACGGGGTCGGTATCGCCGCCGCCCTGAATGGCGATGCCAGCAAACAGCACAACGCCCGACGCGGCGGCCGGATCCCATTTGCCGTCACTTTGCAACGCCACAATCTCACCCGCCTCTGTGGTAGCGCCTAGCGTGCCCTTGCGGATAAAGGCCTTGTGATCGCCAGTCCCCAGCGGCCGGACGAGGGTCAAGTCAGTCTTTCGTCCCAATGCCATGATTTACCTCTTGGTCTTCGCTAATAGCGAGCGGTCAACGTCTTGCGGCCGTAAGCCGTACTTACTGGCGAACGCGGCCACCTCGTCGTCGGTGACAACCACCGGCGCGGGCTGCCCGCCCTGCCCGGCGCGGCCGTCGAGTGACGGCAGCGGCGACTTGCCCAGGATGGCCGCGTTGGCGTCTAGCCATGCTGCCACCTTGAACGGGTCGTCGTACTCCGGCACAAGCGACCGCATGGCCGCGGGTAGCGCCTCAATGCGCCGGGCGTTGGCCGCCGTCGTTGTCTCGGTCAGCGCCGCCATACGCTCTTGTAAGGGCGTCAACTCCGCCAACTTGGCGCTAGTCTGCTCATACAAGTCTTTGTACTTGCCCTGTTCGGCCAGCGTCGCCGCCTGCTGTTGTTCGGCCGCCTTGACGGCTTGCTCGCGTTCCTTGCGATACTTGGCCGCCTCGGCCCGCAGCGCCTTGATTTCGGCCGCTGCCGCGTCGGGCGTCCACTGTGTCGCCAGTTGACCGCTATGCTGTTGTTCGGGTTCCATCTGCTTTCCGTCGCCCGCCTGGGGTTCCGGGGTGGCCGCCTGGGCCGGGGTGTTTGTGTCGCTCATGCTGCCCTCCTGGGGCGTATAAACGAAAAGGCCGCCTGAGACTTATGTCTCAGGCGGCCAGTAGCTTACGTGTCGGTCGCCGTGTTAGCGGGTGTGCTAACCGGGCTATTCAGTTATGACTAGTATAGACGGGGTGTTGTGCAAAGTCAACAGTTAGCCCGCCCCTAGCTTCTCAATCGTCGCGGGCTTGCCGACAGTCATCACCCATAGGCCGTCAATCATGGTTAGCCGCACATCCACCTGCCCGCGCCCGGCGCACAGCCGCTCTAGCTCCAGTAGCCGCCGCGCCAGGTTGACGGCGCGGGTGGGCAGTCGCCCCGCGTCGTCACCGGGCGCGGCCGTGTGGTAAACGGGCGCGGGTTCGGTCATGCCACCTCTACGGATTGATACTCCCCGTCACTACCGATACTCAAATATTCCAGGTGGCAGCCGCAATTATGGTTGCACACGCGGCGGCCGGGCAAGGGGAATGACGGATCGCCAATGGCAAACACCTTGCCGTGTAGCTCGATACATTGCCAACAGCTATCGCGTTTTCCCCTGATACTGCGCTGATGAGTTACCTTCGCCCCTTGCCGCAAGTTAGCCTCATGGCTCTTATACCAGGCATTTCGCCCCGCCTCTGTGTAAAGGTGTGCCCGCGTCGCTAGTGTGCCGTCTAGCCGCTGCTTGCCACTAGCTATATCACCGGCAAAGCCCTTTAGATAGCCGTACTGCTCCCTGACTATCTGACCGGCCCGGCCATAGTCCGACGGCCGCATGTTGGCATAGCCGCCGCGCTCCATTGCCACGGCATTAAGTGTCACGTTTTTGACGTGTCGCCGCATACCCAATTCCCAATCCGCCAGGGAGATAGACTTCACGCGCAACGCCTCGGCCAACGCCTTGGCGGCCGTGTCGCTGTTGGTAAGATAGGTGTCCAGTTCGGCCCTAACGACGCGGCCCGGCACAAAGCGGCCGTTAGCCGTGTTGCGATAGCGGCCGCTTGCGCCGGCGTCAGGTTCCCAGCGGTAGGGCATTAGGCGGCGTCCTTAAAAGCCTCTTCGATGGTCTGCGCTACTTGCTCCGCGATTTCCCCCCACGTCTCGGCAAATGCATTCAGCGCGGCGGTCGCTCTTTCGGCGGCGCGTTGCATATGCGCTACGGCCTGAATCGCCTGATATTGATACCATGCGTCTCTAACCCGTTCGTCGTCAAATCCGATTTGTGTCATCCACTTCCTCCTCAGCCGTCTCTACCCGCGCCGCCGCAATCAGCGCCGCGCCGTGGCCGCGGCGGCCATCTCGTCATTCTCGTCAATCCGCGCCAGGGCAACGCGCTGCGGGTCAGTCCACACGGATTACCTCTGTTGTGGCGGCGGTGGCTTTTCTTGTGATGCGAGTAGGTGCGTTTCCCGCCGCTGCCCGAAAAACAATATGGCTGCCGTCAAGATACTCATACTCGAATGGCGTTATGCGCCTTTGTGTCATGCCGTGCCGCCAATGCGCCCGCGCCGCGGCTACTATCGCCCTCTCGCGCCGCGACGACCACGAATACATGTGCGTAGTGGTAGCCCGGCGCACGACAATGGCATGAGGTTGTTGATACATCTCCGGCCAGTTGTCTAAAACGCTGATAGGCGTTGGCAAGAGGCCGACCAAGGCAATGCTTTGAACGGGGTTAGCCATTGACGGCGTATCCTCCGGCGGCGTGGCGATGGTGCTGGGTTAGCCCTATCATGTGCCAATCAATGACCGCTTTGAGCCGCTGTAACGCGGGAAGGTATAAGGCGGGGTAGCCGTTTTTGATGCTATCAACGTCTATCTCATAGAAACTATGGACAAAAGTTACGAACCATTCGTCATGAGAATCGCCCGCCAGACGCTCAAACGCCGCCGCCGCTTCTAGCGCCGCTGCTTGTGCCGCCTTCTGGTGAGCTTGTAGAATTACACCCTCGCTCATTGCGGTTTCTCCTCTGCCGTCTCTACCCGCGCCGCCTCTAGCATCGCCGCGCCGCGCTTGCTCATGGCCCGCGCCGCGTCGACCTGGGCGGCCTCAATATCCTCTGGCGTGATAAGGGCGGCAAGGTCTAGCGCGGCGTCGTCGGTATTTAACGCCGCGCCTAACGGGACGGGCGCGGGCGTTGGCTTGCGGCGGGTGCTCATTGCTCTACCCCTACCACGTCCACCTGTAATAGCCGCTGCTGCTCCTCCAGAGAGTAGCCCAGCGCCGATAGACTGACAATGCCCTCGACGCCTAGCCCGGCTTGCGCCAGTGTCGCGGCGATGTTGGCCCGCCGCTCCTCGATTGCCAGCGGGTCGACGCGGTCGAAGTCGGCCCAACGGGTTTCGATGTTCTCCCCGCGTGCCAGGTCGCGCCCGGCCCCGGCCGCCTCCCTGAGTTTTAGGGCGATGTACATAGTATCCTCCCATGAGTTGCCAATGGCGACGGCTTGCGACTTCACTTTAGCGACTAGCTGGCTATCATCGGCCGCTTGCGTGGCCGCGCTGGCAATCTGCCCCGTTACCTGAAAGTACTGTAGGGGGATGTGCGCCAATTGCGCCATGCGGACAATCCAGTCGTTGACGACCTCCCTCAGTTGAGAGAGGTCGGCGGGCGGTACGCTACCCCAGCGAGCGTCAGCGGCCGATACGCTTAGTACGTCACCGGCGCGGACATCCGGCGCGGCACTGGGCCATGCCGCGCCGCTAAGGGTTAGCAGTTGCATGCCCGTCTTATCCGACGCCTCCAGCAGGTCTAGCGCCGCCTTGTTTAGCGCCATCTGTAGCGGGATCAGCGGCTCTAGCTCGCTCTCTCCCCAGTTGCTGCCGTCGTCGCCCCAACGGAAGTGCACCACCGGGATGCGATTCAGCGGCCACGGGATAGGCCAGGCGTCGCCGGGATTGTCCCGGTAGGGTTGCCAGTCTAGCCCCGTCATCTCATAGCGTTCTATCCTGTCCGGCAGATAGAGATTCAGGCGGCGCACCACGTCCAGCGTGCCCTGGTCGTTAAACCGGCTCTCTGTCCACGTCTTGGAGGCCATTGTCATCACGCGGCGCAAGTTGGACAAATAGTGAACCTTCATCCCCTCTTCGCCATCGTGGGCTGGTTCGTGACTGAACACCGGGCGGCCGTTCTCCTCGTCCCATTCGATGAGGAGATAGGTATCCCCGTCGCGGGCGACGGCGCGGTGCACTTGCGCCTGGAGCGCGTCCATGCGGCCGCTAGTCCACCACTCGTCAAGCACCCCGCCGTCGCCGCCGATGCTGTCCGGCCCGTCGAAGCCGCGCACGGTTAGCCGCTCGACGCACAACTCCACCGGCAAGCGGAGATAGTTGAGCGACCACGGGAAGCGGCCGTTGAGGGCCAGATACTCGGCTTGGCGGTCGGTCAACGGCACATGGTGATCGCCGTTATACCAGTCGCGCAGGTCGGCGTAGCGTTGCTGCTGGTCGGCGTAATCGGCATAGACCCATTGCATGAGCGCTTGCGACGCCAGATTAACCGGCGCGTTGGCGCGGCCGTTGGCGCGGGGCCGGGCTGGAAAAATTGCGTTGAGCATAGCTTGATACTCCTGCGACGGGCGGGCCGCCGTTGTCCAGATACATGACCATATAGCGTAAGGCGTCGCAGTTATGCACTAGAACGCCATTTGCAAAATACTCCCCAACAGGCGCGTCAACCGTCAGGTTGTAAACCGGCCGTTTTCTCCCGCCAATAACGCGAACCACACGAACGGGAGCAGAATTCTTTTTTCTGATACTTATTAACCTCGAAAGACTTTTTACAGCGCTTGCAAACACGATTCTCGTTATCGATACCGCTTTCGTATCGCGCGCGTGCCCTGCACTTGTCTGAGCAAAATCGCGTGTGATCTGGGAGCTTTGTCTTGAATGCTGCGCCGCATTGCAAGCAGTTAATGGTGTAGACCTCGCGTTTCTTCCAAGTGTTCTTGCCGTGCTTGCTATGCCATGCGCGGCCGGCGGCGCTACGATGCCAACTATCAGCTTGGGGTCTAACCTTTTCAAGGAACCACTTCCGGCGGCTGTTTCTCTGTGCCTCAGTATATTGCTCTTTGTGGCGATCGTTGTGTTCGACTGATAAGAGGCATTCAAGATTGCCGGGATCGTTATTGAGCGGGTTGCCGTCTCTGTGATGTATCTCGTTCCCCTCTGGTATCCCACCGTAATAGTCTTTCCAAATCTCTCGATGCAATCGGTCAACGCCCTGCTTGCGAGAGGCATGTTCGGGCATGTAATACATTCGATCCGACCAGCTTTTTGACTTCGGGTATCGCCTGAACTTAATGCCTTTATAGACCACAACCAACGCCTTGCCCTCTTTGCGTTCAATAAACATGGATACACCCTTTGCCATTTACTAGGTGTCTCTATTATATCCATGTATCGTAGTTCGTCAATGCGGATAAAACCCGCACCCCTGCTCCATACGGGGTGATTGGGTGTACCTGTTAGCGTCTTACCGTTTGAGAAAATAGCTGTTACTGTCTGTGCGCTTTCCTCTGTCATGCCAGAGGCGATCACTGGCCTATAACCAAACCGGGTTAGAACCATATCGCCAATGGCTACATGCTCAATAGGTACGTCGCCCCGACTAGTCGTTACCAGCGTACCGGCAACAAAACAGCCGTGGTCATCCGATTTGACCGGCATTTCATCGGCCGCCCGGCCCGCTTTTGTTTCCGGCCAAACATAGCCGGGAAACTCCTGCTCGGTGGACACCGGGCGGCGCATTTCAGCTAGTCGCGTGTCCTGGCCTAGCGTCGCATCGCGCACAATGTAGAGCCGCGGGCGGCCGTCGCCGCGCACCCGTAGACGTTCAGTTACGGCGTCTATCCCCGTCTTAATGCGCTTGTCGGCGGGCGTGGTCTCTATGCCATACTCGGCCAGCGTGGCGCGGTCTTCGGCGTCATGGTCGGCCACTGTCGCCGTAATGCCGCGCCCCTCGGTCATGCGGTGAATCTGTGGGGCCAGGTCGTTGACTGTCTGCTGTGACTGGTAAATCTCGCGTAGCAGGTAAATGCGGCCGTCGCTATCTTCGCCCCACAGTTGGCATACGAACGGGTTGGAGTAGCCGAAGTCAATAGCGCGATAGTGGCGTACCAGCGGAGGGACAGCCGCCGCGTCAATCAGGTGAATAGCCGGGTCGAATTCGTAGACCTGGCCGGCGCGGCCCACCCATAGCCC
>OEIV010000470.1_pt1 | contig 21976 bp, 41 predicted proteins | sample 1539231 | NCBI WGS metagenome assembly OEIV01 (sample SAMN03794762, study PRJEB22550) | activated sludge metagenome | feature: wastewater treatment plant; material: activated sludge; isolation source: Wastewater treatment plant of a petroleum refinery complex | place: Argentina: Buenos Aires ... | reverse complement strand
GGATCGAAGTGGTGCACCAGAGCAACGAATGGCCGACTCAAATCCTTCACATGAAGAAATCCAGGATGCCTTAAAACTCGGCGCGGATCTTTTGCCACTTTCCCCGCCCGCAGAGCTTCAAACTTTGCTGCTAAGACCTGCTGACACCCCATAAACTTTGTTAAAGGAACACTTCCGTCTTGCATTAGCCAGTAGCAATGAAGTTTTCCAGGAGAAGACTCTACAACAATGGATGGACGAAAACGTGATTGAAATTCTGTTATGTGCGGTAGTTCAAGACCACCATGATCTAACTCAACGAATAACGCCCGCACAGAAACAACGTTCGATGCTTTCCTCCCTTTTCCATCAGTCGCATTTACTGTTACGTAAGCTCCGCAAAATCCGCCGTGTTCGGGCAAATTAGTTTTGCGTAGCCACTTTTCACAAAAGGTAAAACTACCGGTGCGATGAGATGCGAGCGCCCATGAAATTTCAGGTGGAAGATCAACCTTGTCAGGCTGCTTAATGATTTGAAAACAAAAAGGGTAGCTATCGATTTCAGTCTCTTCTATTTGAGCAAGTGCCGATAGAAACTGAATCGCGCAAGCTTTGTGAGTTTCTAAATTTTTTATATACTCATTTGTAAAGTTTTCCAGGGAAGGATACAGATTGCGCAAGCTATCGCACAGTTGGAATGTCATAGATTAGCCTCTTTAAAAATGATCTAGAAATGATAATCCGTGTTGCAAATTAATGCAAGCAATGATAAGATCACAAGGATACAAAATGCAGAGAACTTACAAAAGAGTGAAAACGAAAATTATCAATCTTTCTGAAACGAGTGATGATGAGTTACTGCCGATACAAGGCAAGAAAGTTTACCTGCCTACTAATAGACAAGACATTATTCCATCCACACCAGATATAGTTAAAACACTCGATCTCAATAACCTAGAATTTCCGGTGCCGGAAGGAAAAACTCTCTTCTCATTCCAGAAAAATTCCATTCTAGAAATGCTTCGCTTTATGCAAGATCTAGCTATGAAAGGAGTTTATCTAGGCTCAGACATGGGGCTAGGAAAAACCTGCACTACGATCACTCTCGCTGCAAACATTTTAAAATCAAAGCGCATCCTAGTGTTATGCCCAAGCGGACTAAGAGGAACTTGGGAAACAGAAATCCGCGATTGGGATCTAGACCCTCTACCAACCATTCACACCTTATATACGTCGAGGGGAGCAATCAGACCCGTCACTGCCAAATGGTGCGTATGCAGCTATGCCCTACTACTGAAGAAAAACGTATTTGAGCGCCTATATGAAGTGCCGTGGGATTTCATCATCTTCGATGAAGCCAAGGAACTTAAATCTATGGATGCTAAGCGCACAGTCTTAGCCATTGAATTGTGGAATGTCACACTCTAATGCCTGGAGATTTTACCTGTATAGACACCTTTGCAGAGGAATATTGCTTAAAAAGAAGTGTGCCGTGGGGCTGGCAAGGTTGGGAATATTTCGGCGGCAAGAATTTAGAAAAGCTTCGAGATATAATTAGGAGCAACTTCTTCGTCCGTAAAAAGAAAGAGGAAGCGCTACCCGATTTGCCCGATACTACCTATCAAAAAATCGTGCTTGATTGCGGCCCGTTCGATAAAAAACTAACCGAAGCACAGGAAAAATTCATTCTAGATGCAGTTCGCATGGGCAAGGATCCTAACGAGTGCGCACGCCCCGAAGACAAGAAACATATTTCAGAAAGACGCCTGGAAGCAGGAATGAAAACTCTAAAAGAAGGTAAAGAGTTTATCGGTAACATGCTTGAATCTAAAATCCCTATCGTGGTCGTGGCCTATCACCGTGCAGTCATCGACGCGATTATGGAGATCTATAATCAGTATAACCCCGTAAAAATCGATGGCTCCGTAGTAGGAGCTGCAAAAGATCGCGCCCGCGATGCTTTTAACACTGGAAAAACAGATCTAATTGTGCTACAGATAAAATCCGCAGTGGGCATCAATCTGCAATACAGGTGCTCGACTGTTATATACGTCGAAACCAGCTATGATCCGACTCAGATAGAGCAGAGCCGGGACAGGGTGCGCCGTATTGGGCAGAAAAATGCAATCAACTGCTATTTCTTGGTAGCCAAAGGCTCAGTAGACGAAGAAGTTTTCGAAGTTATGAAAAGAAAACTAATGATGATTGAACAGGTGATAGTGAGCACATGAAAATACAAATGTTTAGGCTTTTCTATGGAAATTCTTTACTCAATTTAGAGAAACAACTTCAAGGTTTTATAGATTTAGGCAATGAAGTTTTACATATGGCTATGGATTGTGAGGCCGGAAATCATGAATCTTATCCAGTTCACGCTATAGCGGTAATTTATAGACCTATAAAAAGATCGCGCAAGCCTAAGAAGAAACGAAAATGAAACTACTCTTAGAAATGATAGTAGAATGCGAACGATGCTTCAGAGATTTAGAAGTTAGGCAAACAGAGCGCGGGCTAGCGCAAGTCTTAATTGTTAAGCCTTGTTCGTATTGCCTGATGAAAAACACTAAAGCTGCTCAGGAAGAACTAAGTGAAAAATGTAAAACTTGGGAAGCCATGTGGAATAGATTAAGACCTGAATTATCGGGCGATGCTGAAGCTCTAGCTATAGAAATCGAAGAAGGTGAAAATTTGTGACAAGTAAAGAGTTAAGAAAATATTTAAAAGCAAAATGTAATATTTATGGCAGCAAAGTATTTGTAAATAACTGGAAAACTGTAGCTGGAAAGAGAACAAGTTACACAGTCGAAATACCTGCATATAAAGTCATTGATTGGCTGCAAGCTGGATACGAACTAGGAAGAGAGGAAGCGCAAGCTAAGTCACAAAGAAATAAAACGATGGGCTGAACTTCCATGAAAATTTTAACATACGAAGAATTTATTTCGTTAGTTATTGAAATGAGAGATCTTGCAAAGAAAGTTGTAAAACTAGATCCTAAAAGTGCAGGATTTAGAATTGCTTCGCGCAAGCTAGCGAAAAATTGGCAGCTCTTAGATTTTAATATGCAGGGACACAAAATTGATAAATTAGTAAATGCAAACTAAAATCACTTTCCAAGTCCCAGGAAAAATTTATATCGATATGACTGCAGTTCCAGAACAGGACCAGTTTGGATTTGAAATGCAGCTACTATCTAAAATGGTTCAGATGGAAATAGACTATCAATTGGTGGTTTATTTTGTAATGCACTGGAGAGGAGAAATTCTGAAAATGATGCAGACACCTGAAATGCATAAAATAAATTTAGATGGGAGCCCCGCATAATAGGCTTGACATTTTGGGTTACTTGTGTTACAATTAACGGGAACAATTAAATATGGGTAAAAGAGGCAATTATGATTCATGCAATTGTGAACATGGATGGTAAAGAGATTCACGATGTTTCTCTGGATGGAGAAACTTTTATTTGTGTATCTCGGGCTCCGAAGTTAAGCGACAAGCCTGCATTGGAAAGACTTTTTAAACGTTCTAATGTGGCTCGTGACAAGCTTAACAGTGGAGATGTTGGGGGGATGGAGTTTGAAGAAAATATTTTAGGAATTCAATTTTCTAAAAGATTTTTAGAATCCCTTGGAGCTGTTTTTGTAGAAGTAACGAAATAAATAACGAAGATGCCAAGGAAGGCGTCTAATTAAGAGGTAAATATGAATACGCCATTGATCATTATGGACGAAGGCGAAGCGAAAGCTAAGTTTAGAGCCTACAAAGAAAGAATTGCTAAGCTCGAACGTAGTAAAGCAGCGAAAGCTGTAACTGAAGAATACAAACAAATTTTAGCTGGCTATAAAGCTTTAGGTAAAGGCATCCCTTTAATCGATCTCGATGATGCGATTGCTTCAGGTGGATTCGATGCACAAGGCAGACCGCGCATAGCAATCTGTGCAGCACATAGAAAGATAGTTGAATTTGAATGGCGTAATGCATCACAAGCTCTTTTCCGACCTAGTGATACTGGAAATTCTCAATGGCGCACGATTGAAAAAGAGCAACGTTTAGTTATGTTAAAACGTCCTGCATCTGCCCTCGCAAAACAAGGAGAATACGGCCCGATTTATTATTCAGGTTACGCGCGTGTGCCATTAGTTCCGGCAGATGTTCGACCTAATACCGGCTCAGAAGATGATTGGTATATATTGTGGGAAGTAGAGCAGTGGAAATCTAGAAATGAAGTAATTCCAGATCGAGATCCTTACTTGCTTAAGCACTTGGGCGGATCGCTTTATGCTGTTTTAGCTGAATGGGATCTTACTGATTTGGAAAGATCTGTAATGAAGCAAGCTAATATTGGAAGATGACGTATATATTTTTTGATCGCGTTAAGTTTGCTACTCAAAGACTCTTAGAAAAAGATTACGAAGTATTTGATCGATTTATAAACCCAAAAAAGAGAAAAACAATGCCAGCACAATTTATCTCAATGAACGGAATGATCGAAAACGTAGTTCCTAAAAACGGAATACACTTCGAGTTAGATGAACTGCAAGCTTTCGTCGGTGGCTACATCGAAAGAGTAGTTTGTCCAGATGGCCGAGAAATGTATGTAAACGAAGAAGGGAAATTGCAGGGGCTTAACATTAACGTTAAAGCTAGTGAGCTATCCGGCCTATATCCGCACGACATGATTTGCGGAAATGTGATTGTAGGAGAGATGGAGCTGTTTCGTAGTCCGGAGGAGCTTGCTGGAGAAGTATAAGCAGCATGAGCCTACAGTGCTCGTTAAATAAAGATCTAAAAACGGACCCTGCCGCTACTCCCAGGGAGCTGCAAAGGAGTAGTTTTTAAATTTTATGACCTGGATTTTAATTTTGTCACTAATAATAGATCTAATTTTTGAGATTTCAAAAGAATGAGTTTACCTAATCCTAAAGCACGCTTAGAATTCAGTTATGAGGAGCTTAAACTATTAGACATACATCTGGATCTAGACAGTGCCGAAGGAGAAGATCAGAAAATTTTAGAAAAGTTACATGCTAAAATTGTAACAGCGAGAGCAAAACTAAATCCACAAAAATATAAGCAGGGATATTAACTGAAATTAAAAAGGCTTAATGACACCACATCACTTGCTACTAAGTGACATAGTAAGACTGCTGAAAGATGCGTCTGAATTTCATTTTCATGATTTCAAAGCGCCTGGAAATATTGCGACTCCGAAAGTAGATCTAGTTAATCGGCTACATTCTATTTCCACTTTTGCTAAAGCGGGTAAATACGACAACGAAGCAGATGAAAACGATGTAGCAGAGCTTAGAGAAATCTGTGAAAAAGAAGGAATGCCTGAAGAGATGATTAAAATTTTGGGGTTGAAATGACATACCAAGAATTTTTATCTCAGATAATTAAAGACGGACTAGAAGAAGTTTCAGTAGTCTACAAAGATCAGCCTAACAAGTTGAAGGGCTGCATCGAAGGATTCAAAGCCTGCGAAGACTGCACCCCTGAAGAGTTATTGATACAATTAAAAAGAGCTGGAGAGCAGAGAAGTTGGGCATATGACGGCTCAGATCATGATAAATATTGGCGTGCTCGCATGAAAGAAGCGCAAATTGAATTTGTATGCAATTGCGTTTCTGCAATGCTCATGAACGAAAATAAACCAGTAATCATAACTCCTACAGCTCGTGGAGTTATGAAGGCTGCTGAAATTTTAAATATATAGTTGTGGTGTTGTGTTGCCCTTGGCACTTGGTTTGATTTGCCTCTTTCTCAGGTGCCAAGGGATTTTTATGGGACGTGAAATTATTTACTAATATGTCCCCTAATAGGGCATGAAAACGATGCAAGAGAAGAATGATTTTACGAACGGTAAACAGCGAACCGAAGATAACAGCTTGTTGCCGTGCCCCAAATGCGGCTCAAACGATTCAACTCAGAATCGACGAGCAACGGACGAGTGTTGGATTTCGTGTGACGCTTGCCCCGAATCAACGAAGGTCTACAAGACACTTGCCGAAGCGCGTATAGCCTGGGACACGCGCCCGTCATCCGATCTGGACCGGCTGCGGGAGTTTGTCGCCGACGTTTCAACTCCGGCGGTAGTGCCGCAAAGTGCGGAGCAGGAAACGGATGAGTTTCACATCGGCGTGGATTGTGGCGAAGCAAACCTGCGTTCCGTCATCCTCGCGGAGATCGACCGGCTACGGGGGACGTGAAATGGGATTCATGCGGAGCACACCATTTCACGTTGTCGTTGCAAAACACTTTTGGGCTATCAATGCTTGGATAACGTCGCACTTTTCTAATCCTCTCTTTCTTTACTGCCGGATGAAGTATCTCGCGCCCTGGCAGCAGTGGGGCCACACATTCTGGCCGCGCTATCCAGAGGATTACGAGAAAGCGAAGCTTGAATATGAGGCAACGAACCGGACGGGGGGCTAGACAATGACCGACGAAGAGAAAGAGCTGGTGGAGCGAATCGAGATCGAAGCGCTGCTGCGCCCGCTAATACATCGGGACGGAACTACGGTGCAAGACCTGGTTCCGGGAGATATGGCAATAGCTCTTTGCGCCATCATTCGGCGGCAAGAGGCGAATTGGGAGAGGCTGAAGGAACGGGCTCGTTATATGCGATCGACAACATACGCGAAACATAGACCACTTTACTTACGGGCAATCGATGATGTTTTAACCATGATGGCCGAACTTGAACAGGACAATCCCGAATGAGCGAGGAATATAAAGACTACAAATGCGTTCGCGCCGATATAGACAACGAGAACGGAACGCTAACATTAGAGTTTCGAGACTCCCAAGGATACGGATGGACTAGAACTGCTCCCGTCGAAAGATGGATAGAGAGCATCGAGAACGGATTTGCTTTCCAAAGTTTAACGCACGAGCTTCGTAGACAAGTTCGGAACCTGCTTCCAGAAGAATTGCTCAAGAAGAAGGGGGAGCCATGAGCGAGCTGTTAGATAACGTCGATTATTTCTCTCTATGGTGCCACCTCCACAAGCAAATGGAATTGCTGATCGTGCACGCCCCCGAGTGTATTGACGACCCGAAAGCCGTTTCTGATTTTATCCGCGGCGCAATGGAGTGGTGCGAAAGGAATGGCCCGAATCTGTTTAGCGAAGAGGGCAGTTACGACAAATGACCGAGAAGAAAGAATACATTTATGTCCAGCCACACGCTCTCTACAGCGAGGAGCACGGGCACGGAATGGCCTACTCCTCCGACCTAGAAAGATTCCCCTCTGTTAGCGAGGCGCTGCACAACGGGTATGAGGTTGTCGGAAGCGATGATTTCCTAATTGCGACACTCGAAGGAAACAAGCTTGTCGATGTTCAATTCGGGACCGACACCGATCGCGAACGTGACGAAGAAGAGTGGAATGGGATTGCGGAAGAGTTTGGATTCGATCTGTAAGTGGTCTTCTAGGTCAATTATGAATGAAAAAGAGCGACTAGCATTTGCAACTATCTGCATTGTTTTAGACAAACTCTTTGAGCGGGAAGAGTTTGCTGCGACTACCCTCGGTGCGTGGGACAAGGCGCACCGCTTTCGTCAGTATCGAAGCATGCTTGGAGAAGCCCTTGAGGTGTTATCCCCCGCCCCGAACCGCGAAGGAGAGGAGAAGTGAGCGATAATTCCAAAATAGGTATACCACGCACGCATCCAGACTTTGTGAAAGTTCGGCGTCAGCGGTTCGCGAAGTTGCTACGGCAAGCTCACAACACGCTCAAGAAGGACTTAACGGGGCCGGAGCGTTTGGCAGTGAAAGAGCTGTATCAGATGATCGAGGCGAAGGAGCTGCCGGAATGAAAGAGAAGAGCGGGAGAAGTTTGTTGGAGTGTTAAGCTGATAAGCAACGTAATGAGTAAACTAAATAATGTCTGATAAAATAAGATCTACGTTCATTGCACAGCTAAAAGGCGACGGCATAGACATTGGCCCGCTCCATCGTCCAATGGGTAAGCATGAAAACATGAATGTGCAATTTGTAGATAAGTTCACAGTGGAGGAAATGCGTGCGAACTATCCGGAGCTATCAGAATTCGATTTAGTAGAGCCTGATATCTTAGATGACGCGGAAACCCTAAATACTATTTTTCACAATCAATTTGATTTCGTAATTGCATCGCATGTAATCGAGCACTGCAAAGATCCAATTAAAGCCTTATCTAATTGGCTCAGAGTTTTAAAACCTGATGGCCTACTCTATTTAGTAGTTCCAGATTATCGAAAAACTTTTGATAAATATAGAAAGCTCACAACGCTCAATCACTTAATTGCAGATTATGAATCTGAAGATATAGAGCAAGCTAGCTTACCCCACTATTACGAATATGCAGAGTTAGTGAACAAGAAATTTTTCGGTAGAAATATCGAGATAAGCGAGGAAGCTGAAAAATTAATCAGACAAGATTATTCGATTCATTTTCATACGTATACTCCGGATAGCTTCGATAAATTACTACAATTCATAAATTCAGATATTCGAGGAATTAAGATACTAGAGAAGATTGCAAATGCCGAAGATAACGAGTTTCATTATTTGGTGCGAAAAGCGTAAATTTTAAGTATTTTATCTCTTAACACTGCTCCTAGAAAGGATGGGTATTAAGGTGGTCATTTTATGTGGAGATTCGCTGTATGAAATCGAAGCTGAAGCAGATGCCCAAGAAGCCCTTGGGGAGAGATTTGTGGTTTGCTTCACGACGGAGGCGATTTTTGTTGCCCTCAAACAAGCAGTTGCCTTTGGAACAACGGTTATACTGTGCGGTGAACATGGTAAGCGTGCCACGTTACATTATGAAGTCCAGCCATGCACATGCCGGGCGAAACAGAAAAGAGAAGGTTAGGCAGTAAACTGATATCGGAGCGAGCACGGAAGCTAGCTCCGACCAGTTTCTCTAGATAGCAGTGTTCTTAATTTTATGAATAAACAAGCCGTGCTAGATATCTTCGCTGGGGATTGGCTATCTAAAATGCCTAGCGAATCTAATCTTACGACTCTCCCAGGCACTGCCCCACTATTCGAAGATGATCGAATCAAGTGGGCGGAAGAAATGCATTTGGGAGGTTTTAAAGGGAAACGTATTTTAGAGTTGGGACCATTAGAGGCTGGGCATACTTACATGCTGCATCAGATGGGGGCTAAAGAAATAGTTTCTATCGAAGCAAATTCACAAGCATTTTTAAAATGTCTCTGTATCAAAGAAATTTTCAAATTAGATAGGGCTAATTTTCTATTTGGAGATTTCTTTGAATTTTTAAAATCCGACACTACTAAATACGACACCATAATAGCTAGCGGCGTGCTGTATCATTCGATGCAGCCACTAGAGCTATTAAAATTAATTTCTGAAAGAACAAAAAATCTTTTCTTGTGGACCCACTATTACGGAGACCAAAAAGATCCAGATTTTGATCCTCCAATTTTGCATCACTTTGAAGGCACAAATTATGCTTTGAGGCTCCATCACTATGGAGAAGCTTTAAATCGTAAAGATTTTTGCGGGGGAACGCAAAGCACTAGCATTTGGATGGCGCGAATTGGAATTTTAACTCTATTAGAAAAACTAGGATTTGAACTAACAGTAAATTTTGAAACTCCTAATCATCCACATGGTCCTGCATTTGCTATTTATGGAACTAGAAAATGATCTCAATTGTGATTACATGCCACGGAGAAGCTAGAGATTTGCCGATTATGCTGATGTGCTTGGATCAGCAGCGCGTAAATTTAGAAGGTAAACATTCTACAACAGGCGCTCCTACTTATTATGCAATGGGGGATTATTGCACGCATAAAAGAGAAGCAATAATTAGCTATGATGGAAATCCTCCAGAATCAATAATGAAGGATTTCTATTTCGGGGATATTTTTAATCACTATTGGGAAGTTATCCCTAATCCTAAAATGGGTGGGGTTGGACATCATACTCGGGCTCCTGCAATTGAAGTAGCTAATGGCGATTGGATAGTGCTTACCAATTCGGACAATCTATTTGTATCTGGTTGGCTCGATAGATTGGTCACTACAATTACTCCAGAGCTAGGCTTAATCTTTTGGGATTGTGTTCACAATGCTTGGAGGTGGAGTAATAAGGGAGGAGACGGCAAACATCCAGGATGCCAACTAAAAAGAGGCTCAATAGATCTTTCCTGTGTAGCGGTTAGATCTGAAATAGCTAAAAAGGTTGGTTTTCCGTTTCGAGACTATCAAGGGGATTACAATTACATAGCTACCTGTGCTCGGGAATGTGATAAGCGAGGCTTAAAAATCCACCATATTCCGGAAATTTTGTTTATTCATCAATAATTGTGTTGACAGGTAGTTAGCGCATAGCTACAAGATTTGTAATACAACATAAAGGAAGGTGAAATTAGTTATGGCTAAAAAGAAACAGAAGTCGAAGAAAAAGCCGAAGTCAGGCGACATGAAGAAAGGGAAGTGTTAGTTTTACCTTACTCCAGGCTAGTGCAGCTGGAGTAAGTTTAGGAAAATTTTATGGCACGCACTCAAAAATGGTTTGGTTGGAAGCCTGATTTGCCGGATCCTAGAGATTACTCCTCTAGAATGCAAATTAAGGCGCTCAATACTTTACCGCAAAAAGTAGATCTTCGTCCTAAGTTCAAAGTTATCCCGATGATTAATCAGGGAGCACTAGGATCTTGCACGGCTTGCGCCATTTCGGTTTGCCATATGGCCTGCCAAGTTATTCAAAGTGGGGTAGTTCGAGTCCTTCCGTCTAAGCTATTCATTTATTACAACGAACGAGTAATAGAAGGAACTGTAGCTTATGATTCTGGAGCTATGATTCGAGACGGAATTAAAAGTGTGGTTAGGCAGGGAGTATGCTCAGAACGTGAATGGCCCTACTACATAAATAAATTTAGAATTAAGCCTCCAGTAACCGCGTATAAAAATGCGCTCAATTTTCAGGCACTGCTTTATGAGCGATTGCACAACCAATCGCTAGAGGAGTTGCTAACTACACTTGCAAACGGCTATCCATTCGTTTTTGGATTTACAGTTTACGATTCGTTCGATTCCAGGAAAGTAGCTAAAACTGGAATTTACAATCCAGATCCATACACTGAAAAAATTATCGGTGGACATGCAGTAGTTGCTTATGGATACGATAAATCTGATGGCACATTCCTAGTTCGCAATAGTTGGGGATCAGCTTGGGGATTAGGCGGATATTTTAAAATGAAATTTGAACATATGACTAATCTCAACATGGCTGAAGATTTTTGGCTTCTCAGGACTGTAGAATGAGCACTGTAGGCAAAATGTATTTAGGAGATTCTGTATACGTCGCTACTGACGGCCATGGAATTATTTTAACTACTGAAAACGGCTTGCCTGACGATCCTAGTAATTCAATTTATCTAGAACCTGAAACTTGGGCTGCCCTACAATTATATGTAGGACAATTAACAACAATACGAGTGAAACAAGAAGCAAAATGAGTCCAGAATATATGATCTACTTTCTTGCAGTGATGCTGCTTTTGTGGGATAATTGATGCCTATGAATAATTCAGATCAAATTATTACTCCACAAGAAGAATTGCAAAAAAGATGGGAGCAAGATTTTCACCATCTTTTTATGCTCATGCGTGGAAAATTTAGACCAGGAACTTTGCTAACTATAACTGCTCGTATGCCTGGAGAAGATCCTAATACTGATTTTTGCTGGACGATGGAAAAAGGAACGGACGAATTGCGAGCATTTTTAGATAGGTTGGACGAAAGGCAGCAGAAACGGGAAATAGTTCCTCCATCACCAATTGTTACAGCTGGAGAAACGCAAGTTATTAAACCGAATGGCTTTAAGGCAAAGAATTAATGGAAACTAAAGATACAAATATTCGAGAATTTGAAACAAAAAGAGACGCACATCGTAGATCTACACAAGCTAAAACTCTAGATGCGGCATGTGTTGGAGCAGCAATAGCAAGTTCTAGAAACGAATGTGTTGGAGCAGCAATAGCAAGTTCTAGAAACGAATGTGCTGAAACAGATGCTCCTTGGCGTATGCTTAATCATGAAGCTAACCAACGAGGATTTCACAACGGAGTAGACCTAGCTCAAAAAGCTTACCTACTGGAAATGCTAATTTCTTGTTTAGAAAAAATGAATAAATTTCAAGAAATGACACTTACAAATAGGGAAGATGCTTTAGCTCGCACACATTTGGAAGACTGCATAATGCGAGTGGAAAGATCACTAAAGCAAACAGAGAAGAATTTAGGAATTAGTGGATAACGAAGATTTAAAGAAAATTGGAGAGTCAGGATTTCCAGTAGCTTTTGAACAAGCTATGGCAATTATGATGAACGAGCTATGCAAGCTGGTGGAGCCAGAATGCTTAGTTACTATTCTGATTCGTCATCCGAATTTCGACGATAGAGATATTTGTTGGACGATGGATGATCTCTTTGAAGCAGTGCCTAAAATGCTTGAAAGATGCAACATTAGAGAAAGGCAAAAAAGATCTATGGAGGAAACTCCAAAATAGACTTTATATCCCACCTTACGGACGCCTAAAAACGGATCGTATTCGTTATATGCCTTAGCGTGTGGGACTAGCGAAGGGCGGCTGCGGCAGAGCCTAGCTGACCGGCCAATCGGGGATTGCCCTATGAGCTGCCTTGGTAAAATTACACCCGATAGCTCCCTAGTCGCTCGGGGGGCTGAGATAGAAGTTGAGCCACGTTGTTCTTAAAAGGAAATATGACTGAAAAACCTGCACATTCAGATCGAGATCATTATTTAAACGGCGGTTCCTCAATTTCGAGACGAAAAAATTGCCGGGGCTCCTTAAAGATGGAGCTGCCATTTTGGAAAAATAAAGATGAGACTGCAGACTCAACTCTAGGCACGCGAATCCATGAATGTGGAGAACTTTTAATTCCTACTGCACTCGCCAATTGGAACAAGGAAGATAAATTCGAAGGCGCTCCGACTCTTAAAGATTACACGGAGGAAGAATACGAAGCAGGGAAAAATTACTGCTTAGATATTTTACGCTTAATCGGCGCTAAAGCTCCCAACTGTGCTTGGGTATCAGAGCAACGATTTGACATTGATAGTGAGTTAGAGCTTGGTGGAACAGCCGATTTTGCTTGGGGCTATATAATTAAAACATCGGATTTTTTAAAGTCTGAGTGGTTTACTATTTTGCGAGAATCTAGAGGAATAAACGAAGAGTTTGAATTCCCATCGAAAGATTTAAAAATAGGCCATATTTGGGATTATAAAAACGGAACTATTCCACATAATGCGAAAACCTCAGATCAAATCAAGCAATATATAGCAGGTCTGCAGCATAAGCTTGGAACTAATGGTAAGCGCCCATTCGACGTTATCTTTGGACATATCTACGGGCCTAATTTTCGGGATAAGTCTTTAGTTAAGAGTGTAGTTGCCTATACAGCTGGAGAAATAGAAAAAATTTTAATCGAACAAAGATTGATTGCCGAAGAAGCTCTAGGACTGCACGGAAACGGCTTGCTAAAACTCAGTGCCGGGGAGCACTGCTTTTTCTGCAAAGCCAAAGCAGTCTGCACTGAATTCGATACCCATACTAAAAAGAAAGCGGCTTTAATTATCGATCAATTTGACGCCAAGTATCCGGTAGCGAAAAAGGCTAAAAAGCCAGAAGATCTAGAAACTATTGATATTCAAAAAGTTTTATCGACGAAGACTGACGAAGAAATAAAAGAATTTTGGCTGCACACCGAATTTTTTACGAAGGCAATTAATGCCGTAAAAGAATATATTCGTATGCGACATCTTCAAGGTAAGCCGATAGAAGGTTTACGAGTAGTGCAAGGAACTACCAGAAGAATTTATAAAAAAGATCTAGATGATTTAGGCGTAGGCAAACTGCTGCAGGACATGGGCATTGAAAAGCCTTGGCAAAAAGTCGTGCGTAACTTGACTGACGTAGAAAAAGAACTTATAGCAAAGCTTAAAGAAAAGGGACTGAAACCAAAAGAAGCAAAAGCTCAAGCTGAAAATCTTCTGCTAGCTGTAGTTGAACGAACTACGCCGTCTTTGGCTATTGTTCTCGATTCTGAAAATGATCCGCGTGTAGGAATAGAAGTTGTTAATAAACAAAAAGCAATGGAAATACTGGATGCGGAACCTGTAGTAAAATAACAATTAAAAATACTGAAAAGAAAAACTATGAGCACATTTCAAAATCAAATTGGAAAAGATGTATTGTCGCCTCCAGCTAGACTGCAATTTCTATCAATTGCTGAGCCTGATATCGGTGGACAATATAGTGATGGAAAATACAAAGCTACGTTTCTGTTTTCAAAGACAGATACGGAATTTGGGCAGATGAAGGCAGTAGTTGAAGAACTTGCGCAGCAAGCATTTGGCTGCTCTGCGAAAGAACTTGATTATCTACCTTTTAAAAATGGGGATGAAAAAGAATGGCAAGGATTTCCTGGATCCATTTATATCGTCGCTAAATCGAAGTTTCCTGTGGATGTTTGGAGTCCTACAAAGGATGCAGCTACTGGAGAGCTAAACCGGATTGATCCTAAAAAGCTCTATCCGGGAGTTATCGCACGAGCACACTTTGCGCCGCTTGCTTATATGAGTGGTAACAAGAAAGGGATTACGTTCATTTTGAACTTTATTCAATTCTTGGAAGATGCCCCGCGCTTTGGTGGAATTGGGCAGATTGATGCTCGTGACGTGCTTAGTGAGTATGTGCCGGGACAAAAAAAGCCTAATGGTGCAGCCGTAGATTCGGCAAAGGCAGAAGCAACTTCAGAAGTAGAAGAAGCTCCTGCACGTCGAGGCCGACCGCCGAAAACTAGCGAGGCTCCCGCTCCTACGCAAGAATCGCCTAGTGCTCGTGCTAAGCGACTTGCTGCAGAAAATCGAGCTAAGGATCAAGCTGCTGCCGGTAACGGAGCAGTTGAAGATCTTCCGATTGCGCAAACTAAGCCCGCTGGAGCTAGCGGCAAGTCCCTAATGGACATGATGTAAATTTGATCTGGTTTTATAAGAGGCACGAATGTTAGATCTGGCATTCGTGCCTTTTTTGATCTATAATGGCATATGGCAAAAACAAAAAGAATTGGTCGTCCACCTGGACCGTATAAAGGGGGATACATACCTCCACATTTAAGACGCGAGCATCTTCCATTAAGACTTCCTGCTTGGATGGTAAAATTAATTCAAGCTCGTGGAATTAACAGTTCTCGCTACATAGAAAAATTGATCTTAAACGATACCGGTTGGAAAGAGCCTAGAAAATAATCTTTGTGGAAAAGTTCGAATTTCCGTTCATCGGTAAGACGTGGCGTGCGGCTTACATCAAAGATGATACTGAAGCTGGCCGCATCATCCGAAACATCAAAGAAGCTTACCCTAAAGATTCTGATGCAGTCTTAGGGCTCGACATCGAAACAATTCCTAAGAAGGGATACAAGGGCCACAAATACGGCGGCTTAGCTCCCTCCCTATCTGAAATTGCTACCGTTCAAATTTACTGCCCTAACGAAGAAGAAGTTTTTCTGTTTCATATTAATAGATATGCTTACGGAATACACTGCTTACGTGGATTTTTAGAAACCAGAAAATTCATAGCTCACAATGCACAGTTTGAAATGGCTCATTTGCTCCATAATGGAGTTAATCTGCAGAGTCTTGGTTGTAGTATGTTGCTTTTTCGTCTTCTTATTCATGCTATTTATGATTCTCCTGGAGCTATCAAAACAACTCTTGAGCAACTTATTTGGGCTGCATTCCATGAGGTGCTGCCAAAAGAGGAGCAAGCCGGAGATTGGAGCCAAACTAATCTTACTGAAGCACAAAAAATCTACGCCGTAAAAGACGCCATTGCTACGCAGCTAGGCGGTATGTGGTGTGTAGATAGAATGATTGAATATGATGTTGCGGATCTAATCAAATTCTACAAATTAAACAAAGATGCGCAAAAAGCCATTGCTCAGATGACTCTAAACGGCATTGCGCTAGATGTTCCTTTTCATAATGATTTGATTGCACAATGGCGGGAACAAGAGACTGCTGCAAAAACAGAATTAGATAAAACCTTTCCTCCAGATTTAAATCCTCGCTCTACTACTCAACTCTCTAAATGGTTTACTGAGGAGTTATCTAAAACTCCAGAAGGGCAGATAGAGCTGGCAGAGTGGCCGCTATCAGATAAAACTGGAAATTTAGTTTGTGATGCTGAAACTCTAGAGCAGTTTTCACATTTAGAGGTAGTGGCTCCGCTCCAGAAATATCGTAAAGTTAGTAAACTGCTTACCACTTACGGAGAGTCGTTACAAAATTGCATCAATAAAGAAACTGGTAGAATTCATGCTTCGTTCTCACAATGCTACACCGATACTGGACGCCTCTCTTCTTTCTCGCCTAACTTGCAAAATCTTCCTCGTGATAAAAGTGTGCGGGGAATGTTTAAAGCTCAAGATGGCTATGAATTTGTATGTGCCGACTTAGGACAAATTGAAGTCAGAGTTTTTGCAATGCACTCGGAAGATTATGAACTGCTTACTGCCTTCGAAGAAGGGGTAGATATTTACAAGCTCACTGCTTCTAAACTCTTGCGCAAGCCTGTCGAGGAAATTTCAAAAGAAGAACGTCAATTAGCTAAAGCTATTTTGCTCGGTAGGCTTTTCGGCCTCGGAGCAAATACCATGATTAAGTATGCTCGCACGAACTACAAGGTGCAGCTAACTCTCAAAGAAGCAAAAGATTTGATCAAAGCTATTGATAGGGGTTTTCCACAAGGCCGGAATTGGCAGAAACAAACTACCGATGCAGCCGAAGTAAACCTGGTTTCAACTTCTCGCATGGGAAAGATTAATAGACTTGCTCCAGATCGTTATTACAATAAAAGTTTGAATCATCCGGTGCAGTCAGATGCAGCCGCCTGCATCATCAAAGCAATTACAATTTTAGATAGCAAAATTCGTGAAGCCGAGTTGGACGGCGATGTAAAAATAGTCAACTGCGTGCATGATGAACTTTTAGTTGAAAGCAAAAAAGAACTAGTTGAGTGGACTAAAGAAGCCCTATACGATTCTATGATCGAAGGAGTTTTGCATGTATTCCCTGAAGCATGTGAGCGTGGGTTAGTAGATGTTAAAAGCGGTCCCAATTGGGCTGAGGCTAAAGGGTAAGTTATGGAAGAAAAATTAAAACAACAAACTGCGTTAGCAAGCATTGCTGCTTACATCGAAAAACACGAAAGCTTACGAGACGGAGCTTTAGATAAATCCACAGTTTATGAACTGCTTCAGATAGCTAAAGATCAACTAGAAAGAATAGAAAAATTAGAAAAAGATTTAAATGATGCAATCAACTTCATGGATACTCTAGGCGATATGGCTTTACGATATGTGCCTACATCATTAACAAATATAGTCACTTTATTGAGAGGTTAAAATGTTGATCTGCGACGAATGTATGGGGTGTTGCCATATAGAAGATCATGAAGAGTGTGAGGTCGTGTCTTCTAGCTATCATGATTTGCGATGTCAGATATGCTTAAGACAGGTAACTAGACTCTATGAAATGGAAAAAGAGCATGTTCGAGAATTGATGAAGAAATATAAGAAATTGCTCGGACAATTAGATCTAGACAAGCTGCTTGACGAATGATCTATTTTCTGAGATATAGAAACAGTTAAGGGACTATGTAGCAGGTTAGAAAAGCATTTAGGGCCTCAAAAACTCGAAAGAACTATCTAATCTGCTCTTACTCCAAAATTTTAATTGAAAGGAAAAATGGCTAAGAAAAAGAAGTTTAAGAAAGAAAAGAAAGTTGCATACGTTGTTTATCTGACCCCTAAACTCAAAGCGAAGTTTAAAGCATATGCTAAGAAACATGATGTCTTTCTCACAGATTTGGCCGAAACTATTTTTAGTAAGTTTTTTCGTTCTAACTAGTTCCTGCTCTGGAAATAGCTCTGCTGGTCCAACTCTCTGCCAAAGAGAGTTGGAAATATGTAAGCTTAATAACGCTGTTTTGACCCAGGCTTTGAAAGAGTGTGAGCAAAGCAAATAGAACTAGAAAGCAATTTTTTGAATTTAGACGCGCATTCAAGAAGTGGCGAAAGAAATGGAAAGCAGAAATTTCAAGTTATTCGTATAATAACAATACGCAAAGTGTAAAAATTTACGATGATGAAATGCTGCTTATTTCTGAATATGTTGCTCCTGGATATTTAGGATACATGCGATATCAATTTAGAAAGGTGAAGCTATTAAAATGAAATATTTACTATTTTTAGTTTGCTTAATTCCATCCTCTGCTTGGGCACTTAGCTGTCAATTGTTAATTGCTCCTATTTGCACGCCTGATACTCATCCTATCTGTATTTGCCCGCAAATGTTTGAATGCTACTACATGTGCGCCAAATAGGAGATTTTTATGCTCAGCTTAATCGGACTACTTATAATTCTAATTCTCGTGGGCTACATAATAAAAGTTGCCTCCGGATTTCTCAATATTCCAAATCCAGTAGTTCAACTTCTCTTGTTACTTCTTGGACTCGTATTTGTAATTTATGTTCTTTCGTTTTTAGGAATGCTACCTGAAGGAATTTTACTTAGGTGAAAGGGCAATCTGTAGTTCATAGTAAAGGAAAAGATGATTGGACTACCCCCATCTGGCTTTTCAATTTTTTCAATAAAGATTTCAAGTTTGGCTTGGATGCTGCTGCCAGTGATTCTAATTTTCTTTGTCCCAATTATTTTACTGAAGAAGACGACGCACTCAAACAATCGTGGAAAGGATACGGAAACGTCTTTGTAAATCCTCCCTATAGCCTCAATCAAAAATTTATTGAAAAAATTATAGATGAGCTGGACGGAAGTTTTCATGTGGTGGCACTAGTGCCTGCTAGAACAGATGTGCGGTGGTTTCACGACTATGTTTTATATGCTGCCAGCGAAGTTTGGTTTATAAAAGGCAGACTTAAATTTTCCAATTCAGAAAATTCTGCACCATTTCCTTCTATGGCCGTAGTATTTCGAGATTGCGTAAATTCTAAAGGACCGCATATTTATAGTTTGGAAACACCAAAAAATGTCAGACGTAATATCTCAACAGGGATTGACTGCAGAGCCGCCTAAATGCTCGATTTGTGGAGTTTCTCTCATAGGAATCTCTGTAGTTAACGGTAGATGCTCGCCGTGCTTTTGGGCACGTTCCCAAAACGCAGATCCTAAAGATTGGAAAGTGCCAAATCCAAAAGCTGTCGATTCATCTAATACCTATTCTCCTGGAGGTATAGAGGTAGATCTTGAAAAAAATCCTGCTTTAAAAGAATACATTCAAGAAATCAAAGCTCTAAAATTCGATGATGGAAAGCTACCTTTAGATTTACTTCCATTCGAAGCTTTAGAAGAGATTACACTTGTTCTGCAACACGGAGCTAAGAAGTATGCAGCGCATAATTGGCGCAAAGGATTCATCTGGAGCCGCCCATTTGCAGCCATTCTTAGACACCTATTCGCCTACTGGAAAGGCGAAGATCTAGATAAAGATTCAGGATTGCATCATTTGGCACATGCGGGCTGCGAACTGCTCTTTTTACTATCTTTCGTTAAAACTAAAACAGGCGTAGATGATAGGTATCAAAAGGAAGCGCAAAATGAGTCTAACCAGGGAAGCTAATGGCAATGTAGTTCTCGCTTCAGGAATTATGCAGCTGCGCTTCATGCAGCAATTTGGCGGCACTCCTTTAGAAATCTGGCAATACGGTTCACCTGGACCACTAACTAACTCCTTTCCCGGCTCCGGAGTTTCAATCAATTTTGAGGTAGGCCAAGATCCTACACAAGCGGGGGCTAATGGATTTACTTCAAATCCTATTTCTAGAATAGATCAAAGTGGAGATAGATTTTATCTACGAGAAATTCTCTTTGATACTGTAAACAGTGTTTACGGAATTTCAGGATACATTCCTGATTTTTGGGCGAGCATAGAAGCTATCGATGATTACAGTCCAGGTGCAGGATGGAAAACTAAATACAATCCTGGAATCTATGCTGCACGGCTAGCACTGCTCGATTGCCCTGTAATTTTTGACGGCACTAGCGGAGCAGGCTCTGGAATTTTCGTAATTGGAAATGAAATAGAATCTCCAGGAATTCGAACTTTCAAAGATGGAGCTATTGCATTTAAAACTACTGTAGCTGCAATCAATTCAAATGCTTCTACTATTGTTGGCTTCATGTTTCAAAAAGATAGAGGCACAATACCTCTCCCTACTAAAGATGATTTATACAACGCTCCTGGACTACACCTTAACTTTAACATGCAAGGCGGCTGGGAACTGCTGAAGCAGGGCCAAGGAAGTATAGTTAGTGGGCAACTAACTCCTGCGCAACTCATAAAATTAAAAGCAGATGGTTTAGCAGTAGAAGTGCGAATTAGCCCAGGATTACTAGGACATCTAGAAATCCGGATTGATAATCTCATAGCAAAAGTAGTTGCAAATACTGGATTTACACCAGCCGAAGAAACGTGGTTCGGCCTCTTTGCGCAAGCTAACGCAGGCTATGTTTCGTTTGGATATCGCCAAATTTTTGATCTAAATGCAAAAATAATTAGCTATCACTACGCAGCTCCAGGCGATAAAATAATTACAAATCAAGCTATTGTTTCAAACGATTTGAAATTTTACCGGGCAAATATGCCTGGAGTATTTTTAAATTCTGCAATCTTTCCGCAAAAATCTTGCGGCTACATTGATACGAACGATGTCTATACAGAATTCGAAGGTGTGACAGATATCTGGGCTCACAAATCTTTTTGGATAGGTAATCCTGCAGGCACTACCGGAATTTTAGCTACTGTTAAAAAAATAGATATAGACGGCGCTGCAGGCTCTAATGCTCATGTGCTCCTCAGTAAAAACGCTATAAATAATGAATTTGTAATGATGCTGAATCCATTTTCAGCAAATTGGAATTCTAGTCCACAAGTGGTTAGGCGAGTAAGTATGATTACTGAGTGGGCTACCAAACGAATCTGATATGTTCGATGACGAAGTTATAGTTTTACTTCGAAGAAATTCAGATGTGATTGAGATTCAATCTGAAAAGATGGCGCAAGCTGCTAGGGCAATCTTAGATGCATTGCAACCTCGAAGTAAAAATAGGGTGCTCAATAACATCATAATAATGAAGCAGTGCTTGAGAAAAATTACCGAAGAATTTGAAGAGATAAAATTCTTGGTAGATTAAGATGGTTCGAAATCTTCTTTATCATATAATGCCCAAAACAACTTGGGAATGGAATGTTGATCAGCTAGCTAAAAGAATACAAGTTTTTACTGGTAAGCTCATATTTTCTATTGCTCATGGAGCAGGCTTAGAAGAATTAGAATCAGTTAAACGAAAAATTCTTACTAAGCTACCTTTCACCATTCATCAAAACATTATTTTTATACAAGTTCAGAATGATCGAAAATTAGGAGAAGCAAAGTCTTTTCCAAGTTTACTATCTCTAGCCTCTAAATTTGATAGGACTGGCATTACTTTCTATGCTCATGCGAAAGGAGTTACTAGACCTAATCATCCTTCAGTAACTTTGTGGACAGATGCGCTCTACCATTTTAATTTAGATAACATTGAAAAAGTAGAGGCATTGTTAAAATCTTATCCTATAATCGGAGCCTTCAAACGCTACGGAAAATTTGCTCAGTTTCCACGCAACAGTCTTTACCATTTCAGCGGTAGCTTTTATTGGTTTCGAAATAAGGATTTATTCGCACGAGATTGGACGCAAATTCCGCAAAGATTTTACGCCACAGAAGCTTATCCATCTTTAATATTCACAAAAGACGAAGCAGGCTGTATTTACGGAGATAGATTTCAAGATGGATACAAATGGGAATACATGAAGGGCTTACTGCAAAATGACCCCTATTTTAGAAAGTTCATAGTTGATAATGATGCGGCTGGAATTAAATTT